>Ga0315910_10005667_pt1 | contig 10210 bp, 7 predicted proteins | sample EdamamesoilMG_FD_204470 | JGI IMG/M metagenome (GOLD analysis project Ga0315910, IMG submission 204470) | Garden soil microbial communities collected in Santa Monica, California, United States - Edamame soil | ecosystem: Environmental > Terrestrial > Soil > Garden | place: USA: California... | reverse complement strand
GGACGTCGATCCGGTGGGTGCTTGCGTCGGCATCAAGGGCTCGCGCGTGCAGGCGGTCGTGCAGGAGCTCCGCGGCGAGAAGATCGACATCGTGCCGTGGGACAAGGATCCGGCGCGCTACATCATCAACGCCATCCAGCCGGCGGAGGTGAACAAGGTCATCGTCGACGAGGCCGACCATCGGATGGAGCTCGTGGTGCCCGAGGAGAAGCTCTCGCTCGCCATCGGCCGGAAGGGTCAGAACGTGCGGCTCGCCTCGCAGCTGACGGGCTGGCGCCTCGACATCATCAGCGAGGCAAAGTTCGTCCAGATGGAGGAAGAGGCGCTGGTGCAACTTCGCGAAATCGAAGGCATCGGCGACGATCTGGCGAAGGCCATGTACCGCCTCGGCTTCCGGGCATTGGAAGAAGTGGCCGAGGCGTCCGTCGAAGAGCTGGTGACGATCGACGGCATCGAAGAACCCGAGCGTGCCAAGAGCCTGAAGCGTGCGGCGGCGGCGGCGATGGAGCGGGTGCGCCAGGAGCGCATCGAGCGCGCGACCTCGCGCCTCGAGCCGCTCGACGAGGCCGAGAAGCTCCGTTTCCTCCAGGGCATCGGCCAGCGCACGGTTCAGCTGCTCGAGGACGCCGGCTACCGGCGGGTCGACGACCTCGCCCGCGAGGATCCGGACCGGCTCGCCATCCGGACCGGGCTCGGCATCAAGAAGGCCCGGCAGATCCACGAGAGCGCACGCCACTTCTTGACCGACGAGTGGAAGGTGATTGAAGAGGCTCGCGCGCGGCATTCCGCGCCGGTCGAGGGTGCCCAAACCGAATGACGACGACTCGAACCTGTGTCGGCTGCCAGACCGCGGAAGCGGCCGCCGGCCTCGTGCGCCTCATGCTCGGCCCGGACGACGAGGTCATGATCGACCCGCGCGGGGGCGCCTCGGGCCGGGGGGCGTGGCTCCACGTTCGGCCCGAATGCGTCGAACGGGGCGTGCCGCGCGGTCTGTCCCGTGCACTGAAGACGACCGTGCGTGCCACGCCCGAAGAGGTCGCCGAGAAGCTTCGCGCCGCCGGTTCGCGGCGGCTCGGAGGGCTGTTCGCTTCCGCGCAGGGCGCGAAGATGCTCGCGTCGGGAGCGAGCGCCGTCGAAGAAGCGCTGCGCGAGTCGCGGGTCAGGCTGCTCTTGGTGGCGAAGGACGCGCGGGCTGCCGCATCGTCCAATGCCGTTCAGGCAATGTTCGAAAAGGGCCTCGCGCTCGTCGTGTTCGACAAGGTCGGGCTCGGGGCACTCGTGGGTCGTGAAGAAGCAGGCGTGGTGGCGGTGCTCGACGGCGGGCTCGCCGCGTCGGTCAGGGAAGCCGTAGGGCTCTCGAGCTTCGTGAGGTCGCGTGGGCGCGAAGACCGCCTGGCGGCCGTGCCGGAGGCTCTATGACTGCGAAGCTCAGAGTTTACGAGGTCGCCCGCGATCTCGGGATGGATCAGAAGCAACTGGTATCGCTGCTCCAATCGTCCGGCGTCCCGGACGTGCGCAACCACATGAGCTCGATCGGTGCCGACGTGGTGGAGCGTATCCGGCGCCAGCTCGAGAAGCAGAAGGCCCCGGCCGTGGTCGAGGAGCGCATCCGCCCGACGGTGGTGAAGCGCCGCGCCGCAGCGCGCCCCGAGCCGGCGCCGGCCGCCGCAGCAGCGCCCGCGAAGGCAGCCACGCCCGCTCCCGCCGCCGAAGCGAAGCCCGCCGCCCCGGCCGTCGTCCGCCGCGTGCGCGCGCCCGAGCCGACGCCCGCACCGACGATCGAGGAAGAGCCCCCGCCGCCCGTCCCGGCGAGCGCGCCGCCGTCGGCGCCCCGCGCCGCCGCCCCGGCAAGCCGCCCGCGCGGCAGCCGTCCTGCCGCGTCGGCGCCGGTGCCGGACGCGGTGCCCGAGCCGGTGGCCGAGGTCGCCCCGGTGGCGTCTCCCCCGTCTCCCTTGCCCCCGCCCGCAACCGAGCCGCTCGAAGTGGTCGCTGCAACGGCGGAACCCGCTGCCGCGCCGGCATCGGTATCGCCGCGCTCGGCGGTGCCGCGGACCGGCATCGACGTGTGGGAGGGCCGTCCGGGCGTGCCCATGCCCCAGGTTCAGCGTGGCACTCCCACGCCGCGCCGCGTGCAATACGACCCCAAGGCGGGTGCCGCAGGGGCGCGGCCGCGGCCCGGTGCGCCGATGCCCGGCCACGGTCGTCCCGGCTTCAATCGCCCGGGCATGCGCCGCCCGTTCGGCGCCCCGATGGTGCCGCGGCCGAAGGGTCCGGTCACCACGCAGGAGCGCGGCGCGCACAAGAAGGTCGTCCGCATCGAGGAGTCCGTCAGCCTGCAGACGCTGTCGGCGCGCATGCAGCTCAAGGCGACCGAAGTGCTGATGAAGCTGATGCGGCTCGGCATGACCGGCGTGAACATCAACACGACGCTCGACGCCGACACGGCCAAGATCGTCGCCGCGGAGTTCGGCTGGGAGGTCGAGGACACGGCCGTCAGCGAAGCCGATCAGCTGACCGCTGCGCGCGGCACGACGCCCGACGAGGGCGACACCAGCCCGCGCCCGCCGATCGTCACCGTGATGGGTCACGTCGACCACGGCAAGACGAGCTTGCTCGATCGCATTCGCAAGGCGAACGTCGTCGCCGGCGAGGCCGGCGGTATCACCCAGCACATCGGTGCGTACTCGGTGGAGACGCCGCACGGCGCGATCACCTTCCTCGACACGCCGGGTCACGAGGCGTTCACCGCCATGCGCGCCCGCGGCGCGCAGGCGACGGACGTCGTCGTCCTGGTGGTGGCGGCCGACGACGGCGTGATGCCGCAGACGAAGGAAGCCGTTGCCCACGCCAAGGCCGCGAACGTGCCGATCGTGGTGGCGGTGAACAAGATCGACAAGCCGGAAGCGAACGCCGAGCGCATCAAGCGCCAGCTCAGCGAGCTCGGGTTGCAGTCCGAGGAGTGGGGCGGCGAGACCCTGTTCTCCGAGGTGTCCGCCCACACCGGAGCGGGCATCGACAAGTTGCTCGAGCAGATCGTGCTGCAGGCCGAGGTGCTCGAGCTCCGCGCGACGCCGGCGAAGCCCGCCTCCGGGCTGGTCGTCGAGGCCGAGCTCGATCGCGGGCGCGGCCCGGTGGCGACCATCCTGGTGATGGACGGCACCTTGAACCGCGGGGACGTGATCCTGGCCGGCGCGGCGCACGGCAAGGTCCGCGCGATGTACGACTCGGTCGGCCGGCAGCTCGAGAGCGCAGGCCCGGCGACGCCGATCTCCGTGATCGGCCTGAACGACGTGCCCAGCGCCGGCGATCAGGTGCACGTCGTCAAGGACATCAAGAAGGCCCAGGAAATCGCCGAGACCCGCAAGACCAAGGAGCGGCGCAGCCTGGTGCCGTCCACCGGCCAGAAGGCGCTGAACCTGGAGGACCTGCACAAGGCCATGCAGGAGGATGAGCAGCTCGAGCTCAAGCTCATCATCAAGGCGGACGTTCAAGGGTCCGTCGAAGCCGTGTCCGAGGCGCTGACGCGGCTCACCAGCGAAAAGGTCAAGGTCAGCGTCGTCCACGCGGGTGCCGGCGCGATCACCGAGGGTGACGTGAACCTCGCGCTCGCCGCGGCGGCGATCATCATCGGCTTCAACGTGCGACCGGCCGGCAAAGCCGCGTCGCTCGCGCAGAAGGAAGCCGTGCCGATCCGGCAGTACTCCATCATCTACAACCTGGTAGACGAGGTGAAGGCCGCGATGGAAGGCCTGCTCGCCCCCACGATGGTCGAGAAGCTCGTCGGCAAGGCCGAGGTGCGGCAGATTTTCCGCATCAGCAAGGCGGGCAACGTCGCCGGCTGCATGGTGATCGAGGGTCTCGTCCGCCGCTCTTCCAACGCGCGTTTGATGCGCGAAGGCGCCGAGATCTGGAAGGGCAAGCTCTCCAGCCTGAAGCGCTTCAAGGACGACGTGCGCGAGGTCAAGGAAGGCTTCGACTGCGGCATCTCGCTCGAGGGGTTCGGCGAGGTGAAGGAGGGCGACGTGATCGAGGCCTACGAAATCGAGCAGGTCAAGCAGACGCTCTGAGCGCGGCGGCACGGTGTTCGTCGGAGTCGCCCGCCTGGTCATCGCCATTCCCGGAGCTCGCTCGCTGAAGGACCGCCGGCAGGTGGTGAAGAGCCTCAAGGAGCGCATGCGCGCTCGCCTGCCGATTTCGCTTTCGGAAGTGGGTGACGTCGAGCGCTACCAGGTGGCGACGCTGGGCGTCGCCGTCGTCGCGCGCGAGGCCGCGCGGTGCTCCGAGGTCTTGTCACAAGCCGTGCGGATGGCGCGCGTGGCGCGTGACGCGGTGCTCTCGGACGTGGCCACCGAGATCATCACGCTCGGCAGCGGCGGCGGCTCGATCCGCGGCGGCATCGAACGGGCGCTCGACGAGGGCGTCCCCGAGGGTGAGCGGTGAGCGACGACGCGCGGCGGACCACCCGCGTCGCGGGCCTGATCCAGGCGCGGCTCGGCGAGATCCTGACGCGCGAGCTCGGCGACACCGAGCTCGCGGCGACCGTCATCACCAGCGTCGAGATCACGCGCGATCTTTCGATCGCGCACGTCCGCGTGAGACGGCTCGGTGTCGGGGAGCCTCCGGGCGGCCGGGACGCGTTCCTCGTTCGCCTGGGCCGCGCGGCCACCCGGTTGCGCCGTGCGCTCGGTCCGCGGCTCGGCCTGCGCCGCGTGCCCGAGCTGCGCTTTGCCTACGACGCGGGGCCCGACCGACAAGCCCGCGTCGACGAGCTCCTCGCCGAGATCTCGCGCGAAAAAGAGAAGTGACGGAGGTCGGGCACCGACGCTGCGGCGTCGGTGTTCCCCGGCGAGGCGTCACTCCTTCTTGATCATCAGCTGAACGCGGCGGTTCTTGGCGCGGTTCGCTTCCGTCGTGTTCGGGAGCAGCGGCTTCGTGTCGCCATAGCCCTTCGCGACGACGCGCAGCGGGTCGACCCCGAGCTTCACCAGCGCGTCGACCACGGCCTGGGCGCGGTCGCCGCTGAGCTTCAGGTTGTACGGGGCGCTGCCCTGGTTGTCGGTGTGGCCCTGGACCTCGACCGACCTGATCTCGGGGTGTGCCTTCAGGGTATCCGCGATTTCCTCGAGGATGGCCTGCGAATCCGGCAGGATTTCCGCTGAATCATGCTGGAAGTGCGCCTGCTTCTTGAGCTTCAGCTCCTTGGCGGTGACGACCACGTTCGGCACGTCGGGGCGCTTGTTCATCATGATGCGCGCGACGGTGTCTTCCATCGCTTTGATCGAGAACTCGCTCGAGCTCGTGAAGTAGCCAGCCGCCTCGGCGATGATGGTGACGCGACCAGGGGGGACGTTCTGGAAGCGGAAGGCGCCGGCCGAGTCCGCCGTGAGCTCGAGCTCGCGGCTGCGCGTGTCGCGGATCTTCACCCGCGCTCCGACCACGGCCGCCCCGGACTCCCCGTCGAGAAGTGCGCCGGTGACGTTGCCGAGCTGCGGCAATGCCTCGAGCTCGCAGCGCGCGCTCACCATGCAGTCGGCGGCCATCGGAGCGGGAGCGCCCGCCTCCGGGGGAGCCGCCGCATTCGGCGCCGCGGGCGGCGCGGGCGCCGGCACGACGATGATGCACTGGCCGTCCTTGTAGCCCTTGGCGCTCAGGTTGAGCGTGTAGTTGCCGGGTTCGAGCGTGTAGCTGCGGAAGGTGCCGTCTTCCGCGGCAATGAAGCCCGAAATCGGCCGGCCGTCGAAGCGGACCTGTGCACCCGGGATCGGCGCGCCGCTCAGCTTGTCGACCACCGTGCCGACCACGTACGGCTCGACCTTCGCCACCGGAGGCGGGGGTGGGAGCTGCTTCTCGACCGTCTGGACGAGCGGAGCCGGCGGCTCGGTATCGACGGCCCAGCCGATGCCGATCCAGAGGTTGTAGGGTGACTCGGGCGCCACCTCGTCGATGAAATCACTGGTGGCGCCGGTGCCGATGTCGAATGCCGCGAGCATCTGCAGGCCGTGCTCCGCCCACGGATAGACGCGCGCACCGAGCGTCAGGCGCGACGGAGCGGTGCTCATGCGTTGTGCCTTGGCGAGGCAGAGATCGCCGTGTGAGGCGGCTTCGTTCTCGTCGCAGACGTACTTCTGGCGGTTGACCGGGGCGTCGAGCGTCCATTCGATGAATGGCCGTACGAACTCGTGGACGAACTCGCCGCCGAGACCGACCTGGAAGCTGTCGACGCGGTTGATGTCGAGCCCGTAGCGCTCCGTGCGCAGGATCCGCTCACCGCGGCCGGCCGGGGGGGGCGTGGTCTCCACGTCCTCGACCAACGCCGCCGAGTTGTCGAACAGATAGCCGAGGTTCATGTGGAACCGGAGTGGGATCACGTCCTCGGGGTTCGACTTGTTGTCGAGCGAGAGGCTCGCGAGAGCGCGCGCGGCAAAGCTCGTGGCAGGCCCGGCGAAGCCGACGGCGCCCGAGCCGTTCATGAGCAGGAGCTCGAGCTGACCGCCCGCCTGGAAGATCTGGTCGACCTCGAACGGCATGAACCCCTTCACGGTGAGCGAGCTGTCGCCGAGAACCTGCAGCAGGCGGGGGCGGGCACGGGTGTTCGAGGTGGCCGTGTTCTTCATCGCGAACCCGGCTTCGAGGAACGGAAAGAGCGTCGCGGAGATGGCGAGGTTCATGCCGACGCGATCGACGCTGTCTTCGTCGGTCGCCAGCTGGCCCTGGTTCACCACCGGGCACGGCGTGGTCGTCCCGCAGAGAAAGCCGGTCGTTCCGAAGTAGCTGCCGTAGAGCGAGAAGCGGAAGGTACCGGGGGCGCCGGAGCCCGCCTGCACGACGCGCATCAGACCGGTGGAGCCGTTGAGAGCATTCGATTCACGCAGCGTCGCCAGCCGAAAGGTGCGCTCGGCGTTCGGGTCGGGCGTGCCTTCGCCTTCGGTTCCCTCGGCCGCGGCCCCTGCCGTCGCGCCGCTCGCGCCGACACTGGCTCCCGCGGTTGCGGCGGCTGCCGGTGCTGGAGCGGGAGGAGGCGCCGGTTCAGTCGGTGCGGCGGCGGGAGGCGGTGCAGCGGCTGCAGGGTCGGTCGGCGCCGGCGCCGGTGCCGGAGCGGGTGCTGGCGCGGGAGCCGGCGCGGCGGCGGGAGCCGGCGCAGCAGCCGGGGGAGGCGGAGGCGGGGGCGGGGGCAGACTCTGCGCTCGCGCGGTGTTCGACGCAGCGAGCGATCCCAAAAGGCAGAGTGACGCGAGCCCGGAGCGATGCATGTTTCCTCGTTATCCGATAGGGGAGCGTGACGTTCCCCTGATACACCCGACCGCCAAATTCCCCAAGACCACCAAGCCCATGAGGTGCATCCACTCTTACAGGCGGACCCGGGTCCTGCAAGGGGACTCGCAAACGCGGTCCCCGGGCCGGCACGCGTGACCGCATCCCCGGCCGAGGGTTTGCTATCCTGCTCCGGCTGTCGTGGCCGAAGCACTGATCCGGGTCGAAGGTCTCTCCAAGGAGTTTCGGCTCGGCCTGTTTCGCCGCCGTGTGGTCGCCGTGCGCGGGGTGTCCTTCGAGGTCGCGCGCGGGGATATTTTCGGGTTTTTGGGCCCCAACGGCGCGGGGAAGACGACCACGATCAAGATGCTCACCGGCCTGATCCAGGCGACCGGTGGACGCGCGACCATCTTCGGTGAACCGGTGCCGAGCTCACGGGCGATGGCGAAGGTCGGCTTCCTCCCCGAAAATCCGTACGTGTACCCGTACCTCACGCCGAGCGAGTTCGTGGAGCTCTGTGCTCGGCTGTCCGGGCTCTCGGCGCGCGCGGCCCGCGACCGCACCGCCACCGTGCTCGGTCAGGTCGGCATCGCCTACGCCGCCGACCGCCCGGTCCGGCGCCTATCGAAGGGGATGCTGCAGCGGACGGGGCTCGCCGCCGCGCTGGTGGCCGATCCGGAGCTCCTCATCCTCGACGAGCCGATGAGCGGTCTCGACCCGGTCGGGCGCAAGGAAGTCCGTGACCTGATCTTCGACGAGCGGCGGCGTGGCCGGACCATCTTCTTCTCGACCCATATCCTGAGCGACGTGGAGACGCTCTGCGATCGGGTGACGATCCTGCGGCAGGGTGAGGTGGTCGTGAGCGGCCGGCTCGACGAGCTGTTGAATCGCGCCGCACGCCGCACGGACGTGGTGCTCTCCGGCGCCAGCGGGGAGCTCGAGCGCGAGCTCTCGGGTTCGGGTCTGACGACGAACCGGGCGAGCGACCGTCTGGTCGTCGAAACGTCGGGCGACGACGTCGTGAAGCGCGTCCTCGAGCGCGCGCTCGCCGCCGGCGCCACCGTGCTCGAAGTGACGCCGCGCCAGGAAACGCTCGAGGATCTCTTCGTCCGCGAAGCCGTCGTCACCCGCGCTTCGTAAGCACGCGCTTCACGAACGAGAGGTCGTCTTTGCCGAGCTCTCGCGTGACGATCAACGCGAGCGCATAGACCGCGAGCACGACGAGGGCGGCGGGAACCACCATCAGGGGCCGGCCGACGGGGAACGCGCGACCGCAGGCAATGGCAGCCGACAGCGCGATGCCGACAGCGAGCAGTGTCCGCGGACGGACGAGGGCTCCCGCCGTCTGCCGGACGAGGAAGGCGGCGCCGAGCGTGGCGAGCACGATGCCCGCCGAGGTCGAGAGCGCGGTGCGCACGAGGAGCTCGCCGGTGAGCGGTGAGCCCCGAACGATGAGCACGCTGAGCACGACGACGGCGACCAGCGCCCCGAGGGTGACGCCGGCGCTCGCCCGTTCGCGGCCCAGGCTGGTGAGGACGGCGGAGAGCACGCCGAGCACGGCGAACGCCCCGAAACCGAGCGCGAGGATCTGGAGCGTGCCGGTGCCGCGCGCGGCGGCCTCGGCGCCGAAAACCAGCCGGAGCAGCGGGCCGGCCAGGCCGGAGGTGACGCTCACCATCGCGCCCGCAACCAGGATCGCGAGGCGGAGGCCGTGCTCGACGTAGCGCGCGACGCTCGCGCCGTCGGCGTCGCGCCGTGCACTGGCCAGCATGGGAAACAGCACGAACGTCACGGCGATGAGGAGTTGGTAGGGCAAGAACGAAAACAGCTGCGTTGCCCGGTAGGCACCGACCCAGGAGTCGGCGGCCGTCGGCGGCAGGCCCGCGCTCGTCGCCGCGTCCGCACCGAAGCGCCGGAGGAGCATGAGATCCGCTTGCAAGAGCAGGTTCAGGACCGCTTGCCCGAACAGCAGCCGGCCGATGAACCTGAGGTGAGCCCGATTCGAGTGCGGCGCCGGTCCCGCGCGCCCGGTGCCGACCACGAACAGCGCGGCGACGAGGACGAGGAGCGCGCTCGCGACGAACCCCCACGCAGCGCCCTGAACGCCGTCGAGCGGCGAGCCACCCCGAGCGAGCACCACCGCACCGCCGACGAGACAGCCCGTGCGGAGCGTGGCGGCGAGCACGTCGAAGCTCGCCTGGGCGACGAAACGGCGCCGTCCGTTGAGCGCGCCGATCAACGGCGCGTAGGAGCCGTAGCAAAGCATGACGAGCGAAAGCACGCGCAGGCCCGGCGCGACATGAGGCGCGCCGAGCGTGTCCGCGATGAGCCCTGCGCCCAGGCCGAAGACGAGCGCCCCGACCGCGGCGAGCGCAACGTGAACGGCGAGCGCCTTTCGGAGAACGGCGTCCGCACCGTCGACCGGCGCCATCGCGACCGCGCGGCTCACCCCTTGGATCGAGGTGGTGACGATCGGGTTGTACGCGACGCTCGCGGTGGAGAGGATGGTCGAGAGCGCGCCGTACCCGTCGAGCCCGAGCACGCGCGGGAGCGCGAACTGCTGGATCAGACCGGCGAGGATGAAATACGCCTTGGCACCGGCGACGGCGAGCCCCCCACGGCCGGCCTGGCGCGAGGTGTCCTCGCCGCGGGGTGTTGGTTCGTCTTCGGGCACGGACCTCGGAACCTCGCCCAGTCGGGAAACGCCCGTCAATTGCCGATCGCCGACGGGGGAGGTTCTCGCTCGGAATTGCCTTTACCGAGCGGGCCAAGCGCCCTACCGTGGTTGTCCGAGAAATCGAGGAGGCGCGGCGTGCATCAGTCCATTCAGCAGGCGGCAGGCGGCGGCTACGGACCTCCACCCGGTGGTGGCGGTGGCTGGGGCCCGCCGGGCGGAATGCCACCGGGTCAGCCTCCTGGCGGCGGCTATCCCCCGGGTGGCGGCTACCCACCCGGCGGC
>Ga0315910_10005666_pt1 | contig 10211 bp, 8 predicted proteins | sample EdamamesoilMG_FD_204470 | JGI IMG/M metagenome (GOLD analysis project Ga0315910, IMG submission 204470) | Garden soil microbial communities collected in Santa Monica, California, United States - Edamame soil | ecosystem: Environmental > Terrestrial > Soil > Garden | place: USA: California... | reverse complement strand
ACCTTCACCACGCCGAAGCCGCGCAGGCTCACGTGGCCAGGCACTTCATTGAGTGACAGCACCGACAGGTTCGGCACCAGTCTCTCGGTGAATCGGCGCACGTGGCGGCGCAAGGCGGGCGGACACAGCAGCACCGGGCGGACGTTGGTGCGCGCCATTCGATCGGCCTCCTCGGACAGCTTGCGCAGCACCTGCTCGGCAACCCGCGGATCGAGCACCAGCGCGGACTTCTCCTCGATGGTGCGGATCGCGCTGCTGATGGTCTGCTCGACGCCCGAGTCGAAGGTGAGCACCTGCATCTCGCCGCGGCCGTCGGTGATCTGCTGGCAGATCACGCTGCCCAGCCGCTCGCGCACATGCTCGGTGAGCAGGTCCGCGTCCTTGAGGCGCCCGCCGAAATCGGCCAGCACTTCGAGGATGGCCTCGACATTGCGGATGGGCACGCGCTCGCGCACCAGGTTCTGCAACACGCGCTGCAGATCGCCGAAGGACAGCGTCTTCGGGAACAGGTCGTCGACCAGTGCCGGCTGCGACTCGCGCACGCGCGCGATGAGCTTCTCGGTCTCGGCCCGCGTGATGAAGTTCGGCGCGTTCTGCCGCAGCACTTCGGAGACATGCGTGAGGAACACCATGGCCGCGTCCACCACCGTGTATCCGGCGGCGCGCGCCGCCGCGCGTCCCGACTCAGCCACCCAGACGGCCGGCAGGCCGTAGGCCGGATCCATGGCGGTAACACCTTCGAGCGGCGCGCGCGTACCACCGGGATTGATGGCGAGCAGTCGATCCGGATGTACCTCGCCATCGGCCACGCGCGAACCGAAGATGCGGATCTCGTAGCGCGAGGGGGCCATGCGTTTCTCATCCCGTACACGCACCGGCGGAAGCACGACGCCCATGTCGAGCGCGAACTGCTTGCGGATGGAACCCAGCTTGTCGGCCAGGAGCTTGCCCTCTTCGCCAACCAGCGAGATCAACTCACTGCCGATGGTGATCTCCACCGGATCCACCTTGAGCGCCTTGTAGAGGTCGTCACCCTCGCCGGCTTCCTGCGCTTCGCCCGGCTTCTTTTCGTCCTCGGCCCGCGGGGCGCCCTTCCTGCGCGCCACCCAGAACAGCGCGGCCATGCCCGCGGCGATGAGCATCACCGGCAGCACTGGCAGTCCCGGCATGAATGCCAGCGCGCACAACACGATGGCCACGAGGGCGATGACGCGTGGATACGCCATCACCTGGCGCGACACTTCCTCGCCGAGGCGGGCATCGGAGGCGGCGCGCGTCACGATGATGCCGGTGGCGGTGGCGATGATCAGCGCGGGCACCTGCGTGACGATGCCGTCGCCGACGGTCAGCAGCGTGTAGGTAGACAGCGCCTCGCCCCAGGACATGTCGTGCTGCGCCACGCCGATGGTGAGGCCGCCGATGATGTTGACCAGGATGATGAGGATGCCGGCGATGGCGTCGCCCTTGACGAACCGGCTGGCGCCATCCATCGCGCCGTAGAAATTGGCTTCCTTCTCGATCTGCTTGCGGCGTTCGCGTGCCTCGTTCTGGTCGATGAGACCCATGTTGAGGTCCGCATCGATGCTCATCTGCTTGCCGGGCATGGAGTCCAGCGTGAAGCGCGCGGCCACTTCCGCCACGCGCTGCGCGCCATTCGTGACCACCACGAACTGCACGATGATGAGCACCAGGAACACGATGAGGCCGATCACATAGTTGCCGCCCACCACCTGGTTGCCGACGGCTTCGATGACGCGACCGGCATGCGCCTCGGCGAGGATCAGTCGCGTGGCGGCGATGTTGAGGCTGAGCCGGAACAGCGTCGCGACCAGCAGCAGCGACGGGAACGTGGAGAAATCCAGCGGCCTGCCCATGTAGAACGTCAGCAGCAGGATCAGCAGCGCGAACGAGAAGTTCGCGATCAGCAGGAAGTCGAGCAGCCCCGGCGGAATGGGCGCGAACAGCACCATGAGGATGCCGCCGAGTAGCGCCACCAGCGCGAGTTCGGTCTGCTCTCCGAAGAAGCGCCGCCAGAAGCTCATGGGCGCACCTCGTATTCCACGAGGCCGCGCTGGCGCGCATCCAGTTCCGCATAGATGCGGGCCACGTCCAGGTAGCTGTCAGCGGGAATCGGCTGGCCGACCTGGCCCTGGCGGAACAGCAACCGTGCCAGCGGCTTGCGTTCGTAGATCGGTATGCCATGGCGGCGCGCCACGGCGCGCATCTCGGCGGCCCAGGAGTCGGAGCCACGCGCCAGGAGCACGGGCGCTGCCATGACGCCACGCTCGTAACGCAGCGCGATGGCCAGGTGCTCCGGGTTGGTGATGAGCACGTCGGCCTCCGGCACGCGTTTCACCGCGGCCGCCTGCTTGAGATTCTCGCGCTGCAGTTCGCGCAGCTTGGCGCGGATCAGCGGGTCGCCCTCGCGGCGCTTGACCTCCTCCTTGAGCTCGCGGCGGCTCATCATCATGTCTTCCCTGAACTTGTGCCGCGTGTACATGAGATCGAGCAGGCCGATCAGCACCAGCGCCATGCCGAGGCGGAACATCAGCGCCACGGCGTTCTCGCCGAACCACTGCTGCACCAGCCCGGTGTCGGCCGACTGCGGCACCATCAGGCTGGGCCACAGGGCGAAGAAGAACGCCACGGCAACGCCGCCGAGGATCAGCAGCTTGAGCAAGCTCTTCGCGGCGTCGAACAACATTTTCTTGCTGAACACCCGCTTGAAACCCGCGACCGGATTGATGCGTTCGCCCTTGGGTTTCAGGGGATGGAACGAGAAGATCGGACCGGTCTGCACGAGGTTGGCGAGCACCGCGAGCACCACGCCCACCAGCAACACCGGCGCCAGCAGCGAGATGAAGGCACGAAGCACGCCGGGCATCCAGCCGCTGTTGTCGGGCGTGATGGCGAGCTGCGCCGAGCTCGTGAACAGGTCCTGCGAAATCTGGCCCAGCTCGCGCCACGCCGAGGCGCCCCAGATCATCGCCAGGCCTAGCAACCCCAGGATCATGACCAGGGAGTTGAAGTCCAGGCTCTTGGCCACCTGGCCCTGCTTGCGCGCCTCTTCCAGCTTGAAAGGCGTCGCCTGCTCTGTCCGGTTTTGTTCCTTTTCCGCCATCAGCCCTGACCCGTCGCCACCTGCTCCCAGAACCGCCACGTCGACTCGAACAGCGCCGTGAGCACACCGCCCGCGAACTTCACCGATACCGCGAGTCCGATGAGGCCCAGCACGATCTTCACGGAGAAGCTCAGTACGAAAACATTGAGCTGCGGCATGCTGCGTGACATCACCGCCAGGGCGATATCTGCCAGCAGCAGCGAAAGCATGACGGGCGCCGCCAGCGCGAGCCCGAAGGTGAACATGGCGCTGGAGAAGCGCAGGTGTTCGCCAAGGTCGAGATCCAGCGCCAGCGTGCCGGGCGGATAGCGCTCCACGGACAGCATGAGCGCGCGAATCAGCACGTGATGGCCATCGAGCGCCAGGAACATGGCGATCGCAGCCATGCCCAGCACCGAACCCAGCAGCGGAGCGGGCACCTGGGTGGTGGGATTCAGCACCGACGCCGCACCGTAGCCCAGCTGCACGTCCAGCACCCGGCCGGCGATCTGCGTGGCCGCGTAGGCCACCAGGAATCCGAACGCGAGGCTGGCGCCCAGCACCAGCTCACCCAGCGCCGCCACCGCCAGATCGACGGAGCTTTCGATGGGCACGATGCTGGTGGGTACGGCCAGCAGCAGCATGCCCGCCAGCGCCAACGCGATGAATGCGCGAATCGGGCCCGGAATCTGCGACGGCCCGAAGATGGGCGTAAGCACCGTGGCCGCGGCGATGCGCGTCGCCAGCAACAGCGTGCCCAGGAGCCAGACCGGGTCGATGCGCAGCGTCATAGGTAATTCGGGATGTTCGCGATGAGACGCGTGGCGTAGTCGACCAGGGTGCTCATCATCCAGCCGCCCAGCACCAGCAGCACGGCCGCCGCGGCGATCAGCTTGGGCACGAAGGTGAGCGAGGACTCCTGGATCTGGGTGACGGTCTGCAGAATGCTCACCAGCAACCCGACGAGGGTCGTGACGCCGATCAGCGGCGCCGCCAGCTTGATCGCCGTCCACAACATGTCCGAGGTCATGGTCAGAACCATGTCCCCACCGAGATCGTTCATCCTTGCTCCCTTGGGCCGACTCTCGCCGGTACGCGCTAAACCGTTTGCGCGTTCGTCGGAGTAGTTAGTCTTGTGTCGTGACTTCGAGTCTGCCGCGTCGACGGGCCGGAGAAAAACACGAATCGGAAATGGCGGTCAATCGAGTGCGGTTGTTTCAACCTGCCACGGGGGAAGGCCGCCCTCTTACATAATTCCCGCAAGTCTGTTTGGCGAGGTACCCGGGAAACGCCTGCGAATCAGGAAGTTAACGTCACCAGCTGAAACGCGTCTCGGCACGCGCGCCACGACACGAAAATCCGTGACAGCCAAAAAAAAAAATTTTGGTGTCAGGAAATGACGAGAAGCTCAACAGAGGTTGTGAGCAGCTCGGAGTGGCGGTGGGAACTCACCAGCGGTGATTTTCGCCGGGAGCAGGCCAGGCACCGGTAAACCGGAGCGGCGCGGGATCAGCGGCGGGAGTTGTCGGGCTTCTGGTCGAGCAGGCCCTGGAGGGCCGCACGGGCGCGTGGCGGTGTTTGCCTGGCGATCATGCGCACGGCATCCCGGATGAAGTCGGCGCTGGCCTGGGGCCCCTTCTCGTTCGCCAGCAACATTGCCCGCGCAAATTGCGAAGACATGTTCTTGCGATCGAGACGCTCGGCGATCTCGATCTCGTGCTCGGCACCCGCCCTGTCGCCCTTCATCGCCATGATCGCCGCCACGGCGCCATGCGATTCGCCGAAGTTGCGATCGAGCTCGAGGGCATGCCGGAAATGCTGTTCCGCGCCGTCCCGATCGCCGCTGAAAAGGTGCGCCCAGCCGCGGGCATGCCACGAACCCACGTGTTCCGGCAGCAGTTCCGTGGCACGCGCCAGGAGTTCGCGAGCGCGGCCGAAATCCTGGGCGAGCATCGCCAGCGTACCGAGGCCCGCCCATGCGCGCCCGGCCCGCGGGGCCAACTCGATGACGCGCGAATACTGCCGGAAGGCCTGTTCGGCCTGCAGGTCCGAGGCCGCGAGACCTGCCTGCACGAGCAAGCCGTCCAGTGAGTCCGGATTCTGGGCGAGTGCGGTCGCGGCGAATTCCGCCGCATTCGCCAGGTCGCCCGTATCGTGAAAAACGAGCGCGCAGCTGCCCGCAAACCTGGCGTGGGTAGCCGCTGCGGCGGCGTGCTGCTCCGCCAGCCTGACGGCGTCCTTCATCTCGCCCAGGTGATGCAGGGATGCGATAGCCAGGTAAAGCGAGTCGCCCGTCGCCTCGCCGGCCGCGACCAGGCGCTCGCCGTAGACGCGGACATTCGCGTACTGCTCGAGCGCGAAATGGCAAGTCATGAGATTCTGCAGCACGGCCTGCGGCGCCACGCCCTGCGCATCGAGTTGTCGCAGGATGTCGATGGCCTGCTCGAAGCGCTTCATGCCGATGAGCACGTTGGAACGCGCGAACAGCGATTCGGCCTCCTGCGGATGCCGCGTCAACCGCGCGTCCACCAGCTCCAGCGCGCGCTCGAACGAGCCCTCGCCCATGGCCAGTTGCACGCAGTCGCGATGCAGGGCCAGGTTGTCCGGCTCGGAGCGCAGCAGCGTCACGAGGCGGTCCAGTCTGTTGGGGGTGTGGGCGGCCTGGTTCACGCGGCGAGAATACCTGAGCCCGAGGCCGTGCATAGCCCGGCTCGCTTCATTTCCGGGACCCGCTGGCGCAGACTCCGGCCATGTCCACTGCCGACGACTTCAGCCTGCCTTCCTGGACTTACCAAGATGCGGAATTCCTCGCGTTGGAGCGCGAACGGGTGTTTCGTCCTTCCTGGCAGGTCATCTGTCACGCCAATGACATTCCTGACGCGGGCAATTACCAGTGCCTGGACTTCATCGGGACCATGCTGGTCGCCATCCGCGGCAACGATGGGAAGATCCGCGCTTTCCATAACGTGTGCCGGCATCGTGGCGCGCGGCTGCTCGACGGCCATCGCGGCTCCTGCACCCGGCGAATCATCTGCCCCTACCATGCCTGGTCGTACGATCTTGAAGGCCGGCTGGCTTCGGTCGGCGACCGCGGCGCATTTCCGGATTTCGACATCGCGCGCGAATCGCTGGTGCCGGTGGAACTCGAAATCTGCTTCGGCTTCGTGTTCGTGCGGCTGCAGGGCGGCGGCCCGAGCGTCGCGCAGATGCTGGCGCCGTACGCCGCGGAGATCGCGACACACGAGTTCGAATCGTTGCAGCCCGCCGGCCGCGTGACGCTGCGCCCGCGCACGGTGAACTGGAAGAACGTGGGCGACAACTACTCCGACGCCCTGCACATCCCGGTCGCGCATCCCGGGCTCACGCGCCTGCTTGGCGCGAGCTACCGCGTGGAATCGCGCGACTGGGTGGATCGCATGTCGGGCGAGCTCTCGGACAAACCCTCGCGCAATTGGGCCGAACGCATGTACCAGAAGTACCTGCCGGTCGCGGAGAACCTGCCGGCCGACAAGCGTCGCTCCTGGGTGTACTTCAAGCTCTGGCCGAACTTCGCCATCGACGTCTACCCGGACCAGGTGGACATCATGCAGTGGCTGCCCACCTCTCCGACCGGATGCCTGATCCGCGAGCTCGGCTACGCACGGCCGGATTCCCGGCGCGAGATGCGTGTCGCGCGTTACTGCAACTGGCGCATCAACCGCCAGGTCAACGCGGAAGACACCGTCCTCATCCAGCGCGTGCAGGACGGCATGGCCACGGGCAATTACCGCGTCGGACCGCTGGCGGCTGGCGAGGTCGCGTTGCGCAGCTTTGGCCGGCGCATGCGTTCGCTGATCCCCGAGTGCAGCGAGCCTGCGCCGCCCTCTTCCGGGTGGTCGCGCCGCATCGCCGCCGGCTAGTTAGTGGCGGCCCATCGCAAGCTGGGACCGGTTCTCGCGACCATCGTGGTCGCAGGCAACATGATCGGGTCGGGCATCTTCATGTTGCCCGCGACGCTGGCTTCGGTGGGCAGCGTCACCATCATTGGCTGGATCATCGCGTCGGCCGGCGCGCTGACGCTGGCGCTGCTGTTCAGCAGGCTCGCGGCACGCAAACCCATGGCCGGCGGACCGGCGACCTATGCCTTCGACGCCTTCGGGCCGTTCGCGGGCATGCAGGCCAGCCTCTGGTACTGGGCGTCCTGCCTCATCGGCAACATCGCAATCGCGACGGCGGCCTCGTCGTACCTCGCGGCATTCTTCGGCATCTCGCCTTCCGCGGCGCAGGGTGTGGGTATCACCATCGCGCTGCTATGGCTGGTGACCTTCGTCAACATGGTCAGCCCCCGGTTCGTCGGCCAGGTGGATGGCCCGCTGCTCCTCGCGGGCATGATTCCCCTGCTGCTGGTGGCCGTGGGCGGATGGTTCTGGTTCGACGCGGCGCAGTTCCGCGCCTCCTGGAACGTCAGCAGCATGTCGGACTTCCAGGCCATCCCGCATTCGCTGATCCTGGTGTTCTGGGCGTTCACCGGGCTCGAGAGCGCGTCGGTCGCGGCCGCCGTGGTCGACAATCCGGAGCGCAACGTACCCATCGCCACGGTCTCGGGCGTGCTCATCGCCGCCTGCGTCTACATCGCGGCCAGCGCCTGCATCATGGGACTGGCACCGGCCTCCGAGCTCGCAAACTCCAGCGCGCCCTTCGCGCTCGCCGTGGCGCGCATGTTCGGCGACACCGCGGGTCCCCTGGTCGCTGGCGCAGGCATGCTGAAGGCGCTGGGTACGCTGGCAGGGTTCGTACTCATGACCGCGCAGGTGAGCCGCGCGGCCGCCGACCACGGCCTGTTGCCGCAGGTATTCGCGCGCACGCGCGCCGGCGACACGCCCGTGGCCGGGCTCGTGGTCGCGGGCATCATCGGCACGGTCGCGTTGGTGCTCACCATCTCCCCCACGTTGGGGCGCCAGTTCGGCTTGCTCATCGAAGCCTCGACGATCTTCGCGCTGCTCACCTACCTGGGCGCGTGTTTCGCGGCGCTCAAGTACCGCGTGGCCGGCGAACAGACGCTGGCCATCATCGGCGGCGGATTCTGCGTGGTCTTCATCCTGTTCGGGTGGTCGAGCCGGGCCGTGATCTACGCCACCCTGGTCTGCATGGTGTTCTTCGTGCTGTGCTACCTGCCGCTGTCGCGCCGCAAGTACCTGCTGCCCGATGCCGCCGTGCGCAGCGGCGAGTCCAGCAAGCTGCGCGAGCGATACGACGACCCGGCGAATCGCTGAGCAGTACAGGTCGCCGCTCGCATGCGGCGCTGTACCTTTGCAGTCCGGCGCACGGTTTGTATACCTGCGGCATGGCCGCTAACAACATCCCGCTCCAGGTCCTCCAGCTCGGCGATGCCGCGCATTACAACGCCTTCTTCGCCGAGGGCGCGCGCGCTCATCCCGAAACCCTGCGCATCACGCCGGGCGACATGGCGGCCGCGCCGTTTGTCACCGCCGAGACTGACAACGCCGTGACCCTGGCCGCGCTGGATTCCAACGGTCAGTGGCTGGGCGTGGTGTCTGTCGAGCGCGAACTCGGCCGCGAGAAGCGTCGCCACGTCGCGTGGCTGGTACGCATGTATGTCCCGCAAGCCGCTGCTGGCCAGGGCATTGGCCGTACCCTGCTTCGCGCCGGCATCGAACGCGCGCGCCGCATGCCGGGCGTGGCGAAACTCAATCTCACGGTGGCCGCATCGAATACACGCGCCCTCAAGCTCTACGAGTCGGAAGGCTTCGGGATTTTTTCCCGCGAGACGGATGCGTTCCGCAATGGCGCGCAATCCGTCGAGGAATTGTCGATGTCACGGGCCCTGGAGCGCTGAAGCCTTCAGCGCGCCAGGCGCGCCGCATGCCAGGCCAGGTGGTCGGCGATGAACGTCTGGATGAAGAAGTATCCGTGGTCGTAGCCGGTATGCATGCGCAGCTCGAGCGACTGTCCGACCGCCTTGCAGGCTTCCTCCAGCAACTCCGGCCGCAACTGGTCGCGCAGGAATTTGTCCGACGTGCCCTGGTCCACGAACAGCGTGTCGGGATGGCGTCGGCCGCTGGCCAGCAGCGCGCAGGCATCGTAGTCAGCCCACGCCGCACGGTCCTCGCCGACATACCCCGTGAACGCCTTGTGTCCCCACGGCACCTGCATGGGCGCCGAGATCGGCGCGAACGCCGATACTGACTTGTACTTGCCCGGATTCTTGAGCGCGATGGTGAGCGCACCATGCCCGCCCATGGAATGGCCGAAAATTCCGCAGCGCTTCGGGTCGGCGCGGAAGCTGGCCGCAATGACCCCCGGCAACTCGTTCACCAGGTAGCTATACATGCGGTAGTGCTTCGACCAGGGCGCCTGCGTGGCGTCGAGATAGAAGCCCGCCGCGATGCCGAAATCCCAGCTCGCGCGATCGCCAGGTAGTTCGACGCGCGGGCTGGTATCCGGCGCCACCAGCATGATGCCGTGCTTCGCCGCGTGCTGCAGCGCGCCGGCCTTGGTGACGAAGGTTTCCTCGCTGCAGGTCAGGCCGGCGAGGTAGTACAGCACCGGCACGGGGCCGCTCGACACCTGCGGCGGCGTGAACACCGCGAAACGCATGTCGGAGTCGGTGGCCGCCGACCGGTGCTTGAAATACCCGAGATCGCCGCCGTGGCAGAAATGCCGCGAGATGGTCTCGATGGTCATCAGGTCTTGAGCGTGCCCTTGGCCTTGGCCACGTGCGTCGCGATCGCGTCCATGAGCGGCGGCGACAGCGCGTCGTACGGCGGCAGGCGGAGCTTCTTGAGGCGGTCGCGGACCTTCTTCATTTCCTTCGGCTTGGCCGCGCCGGCCTCGATGATGGAGGACACGAAGGCCGCGAACTCGGGCTTGTTCCAGCCCTTGTCCTTGGAGAGCTCCACGTGCACGAAATCGAGCCCGAAGAACGGATGCCCCGTGTTCTCGATGCGCCCGTACATGTGCACGCCGCAGCCGCTGCAGGCGTGGCGCTGGATGGCGGCATTGGTGTCGACCACCGAGAGCTTCTGCCCGTTCGAGGAAACGCTGACATTGTCGCGCCCGACCACGGCGACCACGGAGAACTTCGCACCCGCCGGCTTCCAGCACTTGGTGC
>Ga0315910_10005665_pt1 | contig 10212 bp, 9 predicted proteins | sample EdamamesoilMG_FD_204470 | JGI IMG/M metagenome (GOLD analysis project Ga0315910, IMG submission 204470) | Garden soil microbial communities collected in Santa Monica, California, United States - Edamame soil | ecosystem: Environmental > Terrestrial > Soil > Garden | place: USA: California... | reverse complement strand
AAGGATCAGATATTCACCATTACCATCGACCGGTTCAAATACCTAATTGCAGAATCCATCTACCAGGTTGACCAAGAAAAGTTGGAACTGCTCTATATGAGATTGCTCCTGACCAACCGTTACTCAAAAACCATCCCTGATCGCGGACGCTTTCGACAACTAGACCACATACTTAGGCAATGGTTAATGACACTCAAAGGGGGTTACGATATCTTCCTTACCACAGAGCAGGTGCACACCATCCTCTATTCAAAAGTCAGACGCACATCCAGCATCCACCTATTAACCACCATTGAGCATTGGAACAGTCAAAACGACATCCATATGAACCATATTAATCTCCCTAAAACTATGTCAAACCAACCGTTGATTTATGAATGTCTGAGGGTTGAGCTATCCAAACAGGGATTCCGATTATACGAATACGTCCCCCATCTTGATGATAAGATGTTCGAGACTAATATCAGCCAGGAGATCATTGCAGTAATTAACCAATTAATCAAATAGCCATGAACAAAATCGTAACACAAATCGCAGATGTCATCACCAGTTTAGGTGCGGTGATTTTCGTATTACTAATGACTGTCATTGCAATGATATTTGTAGGCCACGGACTGTATTATCAGGTATTCATTAAATGTATGTCGCCATGGCAAGCAGAGATTGCTTCTTGGGTTTTAAGTTTCGGTGTTGAAACCACCGTGTTGGTCATTACCTGCAATGTGAAATACTTCAGTAGTAGACAGCTACCGTTGTTTTTCGCGATATGCTCAGGGTTCATTGTGTTGTTCTTCATCAACGCATTCGATTTTACACAATACGCATTGGACATTGCCGTGCGCTGGTTCATAGGGTTGCTTGTTGTCGGAGTTAATTACGTATACTCTGAACTCTTCGTGAAGAAATATAATGACTTGCAATTCGCAACCAATCTACTTCGTGAGCTCGAAGTGCTTAAGCAACAAAACGCTGACTACAATCAAGAACTCTCATCCAAAGAAGCTGAACTGACCCAAGCCAAATTAGACATTGAACGACTGGTTGATTATGTAGCAGAACTGGAAGTGTTTAAGAAGAAGGAAATGGATAAGGTAACATGCAGGTTCTGCAAGACTGTATTCCCTACGGTATTTCATGTGAATAGTCACATGCGAAATTGTGAGTCAAATCCTCGTAAGGGTGAGAAACTGTCAGTATTTGAGGCTGTGGTCTGACTTAGTCTTACGATTTGTATTAATCAGTAATAATTAGAATCGTCTGCCCTTTCTATAATGCGCGGCTCTACTGAATCTTTCAAAATTTATGTTGTCCTGAATTCGCTGTTGCCTTGCGGCTTGGTTTTGCCATTCTTGATTGACTTGATTAATGTTGCTCATCATGCCAGCAACCCATGAGGCCCACTTGCCATTTTTTGCAGCATCAATGAATGCTCTGCGAAACAAAACAGCGACAATAGCATGCTGACCAATACGTCCAGGAAATAAGCAATAAAGATCATTCCTCCTGTCTTTAGGATCGACTATTGATTCATTACCTCTGAAATCGAAAATGACCGGGACAGAACTGTCAAGCCATGCCGATGGGAAACAATCTTCCGGGTAATCTACACGATATATGCCCTTGCGGATGGTTCGGAAATTGTTTAGCTCCTTCTGAAACCGTGGATAATCTCTCTTCAAACGTGCACCGTCCATTACCCAGACCATATTTTGATAGAACTTCTCGCGCGCAGTACGTTCATTTGGATCAAGGTGCGAATGCTGGAACTCAATTACCAGACCACTCGCAGTACGAACATCAGCAATATGCTTTTCTCCCGTTACCTTATCAGGTAGAAAGTTCTCTTGCCAATTCAAAGGGAAATTGTTTTTCCATGAGCGATGCCACTCTGTTTCTGGTTCCCACCAATTGTCGCAAGTCTTAATATTAAGGTGAGACCAATGGTGAATTCTTTGTGTGCCACATTTGGCAACCACAGGCTGGTAACAACCAGGGCATAATCCCTGCAATCCGGTTTTTGCCTCGACGAGGCTACCTTCAATTAGTGCGAAGCGCATGTTTTTGTTCTGATATAACTCCAATTTCAGCAAATATTTTGTCAACTATTGTCACAAGATGCTGGTCGGTGGAAAAACTTTGGCTGTTGGTGGGGCAGAGATGAATTTCTGAAATTATTCCGAAATGGTATAATTCCCCTATACCAATCGCCTGAACCGGGATATACTTGTGTGAAATTTATCCCATAATTTTCTTTGTACCGGAGGGGACGGGTGCCACAAATCTTTTTGCTTACTGTCCTGGATACTTCCAAGTCATTCGATGAATGACTTTTTTTGTGTCAAAGCTTTCTCCGCACTATGCGGGGGGAGCTTTTATAGTTTATAGCCAGTGGCACCCGTCCCCCTATTTGGAAAACATGAATTCAAAGTTCTGTGGAAATTCTTTAGACCTATGGAAGTACGATTTGCTGACATTCATTCTTACGAATTCAAAGAAGCTTTCACTTTTTTATATTCCGATGATCACAGAGCCATTACCTAAAGAACGAAACATGAAGTATATCACTTATGAATTGGGAACACGCAACAAACCACTCTTCAAACTCATGCAAGCCGAGTTTGCAAAAAAGTATTCCGATATCAACGTAATCAAGTCATACTTTGTCAATCAGGATATTCATTTGTCAATATTAAATCCCGATGTCTGCGAGGACGGAAGTGATCCAATCTTCTTTTGTGAGGCAAATCGAAAGGATTACTTTGAACAGTCGGTGCAACATTACAGAAGCTTAGTTAACAAAACGCTTGTTTTTGTTGATCCAGATGTTGGATCGGATGTCGGAATCACAAGAAGATTTCGATCAAACAGAAACATGTATGTAAGGAAGCAGGAACTAATCAAAATCAAAAGCGCTCTTCGTCCGGGAGATTTCATTGGGTTCTTTCAACACTTGGGTAATTCCAACTATACCATTGAACGCAGGCTCATAGATTTACAGACATGCTTCGGGCCTTGGGTGTTGTTCACTGGTTATGCAAGAATACAAGCAGGAATGGTTTTCATCTTCAATGATGAGGCGACTTATTTAGATAAACGAAAATTGATATTGGAATACTTCAGGCAATATGATGACCTGAAACACCGGGATAAATTTATAATCCACGAAAAACCACCGCAACACGGTGGTTTTTCTGCTTTATAGTGGCACCCGTCCCCAACGTGATAGACTTAAAACAAAACAATATGCAAGTGATCATTATTATTCTCATCGCAATCTGGTTGATCGGTATTCACATCATCGGTCGAAAACACTCGCGGGAAACCCTCAGCTCACTATTTGGCTTCAAACCTGCAGAAACAACTTTCAGGGGATGGGTTTATCTAATTCTTTGGGGAACTGTAATGCTCTTCATCATTGGCCTTGTCGGAATGGCTGCCGGATACTAAATCTAAAATCAAATTTGAAATCATGAAGACTCTATTAAGAAACCTAGTTGGGACTTTATTCATCACAGTCGTAATACTGTCGTGTTCTTCGGAAGAGCCCAAACCAGTTACCCATCTGACCTCGATCTCTGTAGCTGAAGGAAAATACGAAATTCAATACTTAGAAAGCGGCTTAGTTGAGTCGATTAAGTACACTGAGGGCGTAGACCTTACGACCTATACATTCAATTGGTCTCAGGACAAGTACACGCTGACTATGACGCTCGATGAAGGAAGTAATGATGTTGTGTTGAACACCTTCGAGTACATGGATGTGAAAGTTGATGGCGAAGTCAAGAAGATAATCCACAAAGTGATTTTTGATGATGAGGGTGACGGTGGTAAGTCGATTCAAATCAACTACATCAATGCCGCTAACGAGAGTATTCCAAGCATCGTTGAATCTTTCACCTACAATTTGGGTATGGCGAGCGAAACAGGTGATGCAACATGGACTGAGACCGACAACCAGATCGGATTGGATTATTCTACGAACGAAGAGATTGTTAAGGTCAACTTCAATAATTCGGTCGATGCTTGGTGGACGAAGTTGCCTGCTGAAGTAGCTGCAGTGTTATTCGAGAATGAATTCTACTACCCATATTTCTTGTCACTGAAAGAGGTGACTTCAATAGAGAATACCTATGGTGGTGGGAAAACAACGCCTGACTACAATGACACTTTCCAGTATCAATATGACAACGATGGATCAATTTTGAGTGTCGAGAACACCGATCAGACAGTTATGTTTGGCTGGACAAAGAAATAAACAGAGCCCATCTGGAGGGTGGTAATGAAAGTTATCACCCTTGCTTTTAAAATTTTGGATGATAACAGCAAGCTTAGCTCTATATGCTCCTGCCCAATTACAGGGAGGGCAGCCCTGCCGCCCCCTCCTATAATTCTAATTCATCCTCACGTGGTCGGTATTGAACTCAAACTGATTCATGATATGGATGATAAAATCAGAATCAATTCCGTCAAATACCCTATGGTAGTTTTCGTTCACCCAGTCGAACACTTCCTCCATTTTACTCTCCCCCGAAACCATTTCCGCGACCTTAAGCAGTACAATAGCTTTTAGGGGAGGTTCGAATCCATTCATTTTCTTCCGAAAATCATCGCTGAATCGGCCCTCAAAGATTTCAGTCGAGAAAAGTACTCCGAGTACTATTCCCTTGATTAATTGATCGTGCTTTTTTGAATGTTGAATCTTCATAGTGTTAGTGATTATGAAGTAAAGGTCCGGAATGGAGTTCCAGTTGGGATAAGTATTTAATTCAACCGTCCGAACTCGGTTCGAGTAGCCGCGGAACGCTATATTCATTGTCAATTAAATACCTATCCCTTTTACGCTATACCACTTGACATTTGCAAAGTAAAATTTAAGAACATGAACACTGTTACAGAAAAGTTCTTGCTTAGCATCGGATTCCAGAAAGATGGTCTAGTAACTGTGCCTGATTGGTACAACGTTTTCGAATCTGAGCCCCTTGTTACCACCTGCCAGGCATACTCCTTTTGCACCAATGAAACTGCGCTTACTATCTTTGTAACACCAAAGGGAATGGTGGCTGAAGCTTGCCCAAATGATGAATTCAGAGATTGGCTTCAATATGAAAGTATTCGAGGCCCCGAAGATGTTATTGACTGCGTTGAGGGCTACCTGGGATTGACCCTAAAATGGGAAAAACCGAAATAGATGCTCGATTCCCTATTGGTTCGAATTACAAAAATATTTCAGTTTCGTACCAGTAGGATATTCCAGAATTCACATACATTCGGTCAATCATCTTTTTTGGGCTCAATATTAGCGGTTCGAGTCCTTCAAAAAATAAAGTTGGAGGCTGTGATTTTTTCGGTTTTCGCATTTACAGCCTCCAGGATCAACGATCTGAACTTTTTTTGACTTCTGCATCATTTTTTTGCTGAACTGCATGGACGCAGAGACCTCCTTTTCCGCGAAACGTTCGCCAAAAAATTGAGATGCACCCCCCTAAAAAGTGAAGTTTTCGATTTTTTGTTGCTTGCCGTAACAAATTCTTAAACACAACTTTTATGGAAAAACAGCAAATTAGCTATTACGCTAGCGTCCTCATGAAGCTAAATGGAAATTGGGAGATTGAGGCAAACAACCAAGTGAAGGATCACATTCACTATGCGAACGGAACAAACAATTGGTGCCCCGAAGACCTACAATCATTTGAGCAAGAGTTGGATTTGACTAATCCAGATTACCAAGCCTTCATTCAATTCCTGAAAGAAAACGGGTATGCTAATTTGAGCGACAATGTATTGGGAACACTTTGGGTGATCAAATGCGGTATCACGGAGGAAATGGTTAACATTGGTCCCGCAGATGCCTTCGGCAAAGTTCCGACAAATAGCTTTATTCAGCTACTCATTGAAAATGAAATGGCTGAGTTTAAAAAGTTGAGAAAAAAGCAATTGAGAAAGAACAGAAAGATACCACGAGAAAAGGCCGGTCCAAAGGGAAATCCGTATCACGCAGCCTATGAGAAGTACATTGTAAGTATGCTTCCTTGGTTAAGGTCGATTCAGTCAATCAAGAACAATAAGGAAGCGTTCATGCTAATAGGTTTGGTTTTGTGGTTGGGTGGTCATAGTGAACTTAGAATGCCGTTTGAATTGACTCCACCTCATAATAAAAAAATTGCAAATGATGGTACTCCCTCCATGGTTCCCATACCTTTCAATGAATACCTCTACGGAAGGATGAAGCGGGTCTTTTACGATTCTCCAGCATTTGCAGCGTAGGCGTCTTGCCGCTGTGCAGCGTCTGCAGGTTCTGCAGACGCTGCAACGGTTCGGCCCCGTGCGCGTAGATGTTGGATTTTTCGACCAGAGATTGGTTAACCGTTAATTCAAATAGCTCAAATGAGCCTAGAAAAGGGTATTTTTCTTGGTTTTTTGCCTATTTTAGCTGTTTTTAAACTTAACCGTGAAGACACCTACTCAATCACTTTCTCCTGACCTAACCTTTCTTAGCCTTTTTAGCGGATGCGGTGGATTTGATGACGGCTTTGAGCAACAAGGATTTAATTCCTTAGGCGCTTATGACATTGATGATTGTGCAATTCAGGTTTATAAGGCTAACCTCAAAGGCAAAGTAACCAATCTCGATCTCTCAAAGGCACCAGACAAAGAGTTTGATTATGCGCCTGGAGAAGTTGACGTATTGCTTTCCGGTAGTCCCTGCCAGGGCTTTTCCACGGCAGGAAAAAGGGAGTTAAATGACCCAAGAAATAAATTACTTCTTGTTGGGGGCAATATTGCCCTTAAAGTTAAACCACGAGTTTTCATATCAGAAAATGTTATGGGTTCTCTCTCAGGAGAGCATAAGAAGTATTGGCTACAGCTCCAACAGAACTTCACGAAAGCAGGTTATCACACAAAGTTTGAAAAGATTAACTGTAAGGACATCGGATTAGCTCAAATCAGAAAACGTGTTCTATTCTTTGCATCAAAGGACAAGGACCTATTGAACTTCCAACTACCGAAAACAGAACCTGCTACTTTGCAAGACGTTATTTCAAATGTTGAGGGTTTACCCAATCAGGAAAGCTTCATAGCGATTGACCAAAACGAATTAAAAATTATCAACAGAATAAGTGAAGGACAAAAGCTTTCCAACGTTCGAAAGGGAGACAGGTCAGTTCATTCATGGGATATCCCAGAAGTCTATGGAAAAGTAACAAAACAGGAAAGGGAAATTCTTGAAAAACTGATTGACCTTAGAAGGAAGATTCGAGTACGAGAATTTGGGGATGCAGACCCGGTGAAGTTGTCAGACCTAAAAAGGGAATTAGGCCTTGATATTGAATCAAAAATCACTTCACTTTTGAATAAAGGTTATTTGAGAAAAGTTGGTCGAAGAATTGATTTGTCGCAAACCTTCAATGGTCTATATCGAAGGCTGGCCTGGGATCAATTATCTTATACAGTTGATACTCGATTTGGAACACCAAGATTTTTCATTCATCCAGAGTTGAACAGAGGCTTTACGGTAAGAGAGGCCGCTAGAATTCAAGGATTCAGAGATTCGTTCGTATTTACTGGTTCGGTATCTAATCAATTTCGAATGATCGGAAACGCTGTTCCTCCACCTCTATCATCAGCCGTAGCTTCCCTTTTAAGAGAAAAAATTAATGCCAAGCTATAACGAAAAAATAATCAAATGGTCTGGCGGTGAAGACGGAAATAGCTTCATAGGAATTAATTCCTATATGAGGTATTTAAGCAAGAATCTATTTTATGACTATGAGCCAACGTTGGGCGCGTATCCGGAATTTGAAGCAAGATTGAATGAATGGTTAAATAACATTGAATCAGAAGAGGATCAAAAAAAGCTTGTGCGACTAATACCGCATCTGTTCTACATTGGAAGAGAAGAACTTAACTCATTGCACAAAACAGCGTTTGAATCAATTGTCTGCCACTGGCTATTTGATCAGAAGGTATCGAGCATTGATAAAATTGATTTCTCTGCAGAATTGAAGGAAATGATCGATTCAACTTGGTTTTGCCCAATAACGGATAGCTTTCGAATAAATCAATTTTACCACGTCAACAACATTTCGAGTATCCACGAGTTTAGGCCTGACTGGAGGTCGCTGAAAAAATTCGGCAGTGATGAAAGAGTTCAAGATTATATTCAAAAGAACAATGTAAAGCAAATTGTTCTCCTTGAAGATTTCGTTGGCACCGGTACACAGGTATTTCACCCAATCAAATACTGCGTAGAGACATTTAAGTTGAAGGTTCTCTTTGTGCCGCTAGTGATTTGCAATCCCGGTTGCGAGAAGCTAAAAGAAATAAACAATGACAACTTCGCTTTTAAGCCCGTCATACACATTCCCAAAGAGTTTCTCGTAAATAAGTTAGGTCATACAAATACTTCACTAAGCGAATTTATCACATTGTCTGAAAAACTGTACGAAACAGTCATGGGAACGAATGACAAAAGTAAAGTGAAGCAATTTGGGTACAGGGATACAGGAAGTCTAACTGTCATGTTTTCAAACACGCCAAATAATAGTTTACCTTTAATACACGTGGAGTCAAATTCATGGAAACCACTCTTCAAAAGGCATTCAAGATCATAATTTATGGAGGATAGATTAAATCCCTTTCATGAACTGTATGTGACGGAGTCAATTGGATCCGATGCCTTCGTACGACTTTACAGTGACAAGCTGGTAAATCACACAACGGCACTATTTAAACCCGGCAATGTAATATTAAAGGGTCTTCCAGGTACTGGCAAAAGTATGATGTTAAATCTACTGAAGCCATCGGTGCGTATTGCCTACAAGCAAAGCGATGTTCCATTCCCGGTCCCTGCGAAATTTTCCAAATTCATTGGAGCTGGCATAAATTTAATTCGCAGTAGCGTAAGTGACTTTGGTCAGCGATCAATAAGTGTAAAAGGTGAAGATTCAAATAATGAACTTGCAATCTACTTTGGTGATTTCTTAAATTACTTTGTTGTTCGGGACATCATCCAATCTATCCAAGAATTAAATATCTCTTTAAGCAAAGAACTCTCCATTAACTTAACAGAAAAGTCAATCAACAAATTCATCAAAATTATTCGGAGTGATGATTGTTGGTTTAGCTACCTTAAGGACATCGTTACTTTAGAAGACCTGGATGAAAAGCTTAGAACTAGACTTAACACTTATAGATCTTACTTAAATTTTAACATCGACAATATTCCAGTTGAAATTTCGACAACGAAAACTAACATTGGTATACCAATTTCAGCAGCAGCCAACGCACTACGTGAATCGGGAATTATTGGAAATGATGTCAATATATTCATTAGGATAGATCAGTATGAAGAGCTAGCCTGGATTGACCAAAGAGTAAGTGGTCTTGGCACCACCTACCAATCCGTGATACACAAATTACTTGCGATGCGAGATAAAAGTGTTTCATATCGGATTGGGACTCGTCCATTCGCATGGTCAGACGAAAAACAAGAAATAATTGGAACAGCCGCACGCCTTGAGCAAATGCGAAATTACATTTCAATTTCGATTGATGATGTGCTAAGAAGACCGGAGAACAAGCGGGCATATATTTTTCCAGAATTTGCTGAGGACATCTTTTTTAAAAGACTTAGCGAAAGTAAATACTTAATAAACTTTAAAAACAAAAGTGTTCTAAAGGAGGTATTCGGAGCCGGTTACACACCAACTGAAAAAGCTCAAAAATACGTTTCAGGCAATAAAGAAAGAGCTATTGAGTTGGATGCGGAATGGCCCAAGAGCTGGAGGAATTTCCTTATCAAGCTTGCAAACGAAGACCCATTGTCTGCACGATTAGGAGAGGCATGGGCTCGCCAAAAAGGGAAAGAAGAAATTGTGAATGATGTTCCAAAGAAAAAACCGTTTCCTTGGGATAATAAAAAATACTGGGTCAAAGAGCGAACGGAGCAAGCATTAATTCAAATCGCATCAAGAAATCGACAACAATTAATTTGGGAGGGAAAAGATGACATACTGAATTTAAGCGGAGGAAACATCCTAGCTTTTTTAAGTCTTTGTCAACAGATATGGGAAGTATGGTTGCGCGATAAAAGCTCAAGTATGAAACCGGCTAAAAATCATCCGGTAATAGACGAAGCTATTCAAACATTAGGAATTTTAGAAGCAAGTTTTAAATGGTTTGAAAATATCTCAAAGGAAACTGGAGGAAAGG
>Ga0315910_10005664_pt1 | contig 10212 bp, 7 predicted proteins | sample EdamamesoilMG_FD_204470 | JGI IMG/M metagenome (GOLD analysis project Ga0315910, IMG submission 204470) | Garden soil microbial communities collected in Santa Monica, California, United States - Edamame soil | ecosystem: Environmental > Terrestrial > Soil > Garden | place: USA: California... | reverse complement strand
GGCCGCAATCGCGCCGATGCCGTCAAGTGCGCCAACAGGTAGCCTGGTCGCGCAGGACCTCGCCGCCAGTTGCCAGACGCCGGCGTGCAGGGCCCGGCAATGGGCGCGCCAATGCACGACCGATTCCGGTTGCCATCCGGAAAGTTCTTCCAGTGCGGAGACGATGCCGGGTTCCAGATGCCCCATGATCTCGGCAGGCGTCATCGGCAATTCGCGCAGTTCCACCAGCAGCGGATGCGATGAGGCCGCCATGCGCCGTGTCACAAGCTCCTCCCGCCACCAAAGCAGGCGCCGGACGGTGGGTGCCGGATCCGTAACGGATGCCAGGTCGCGGCGAATCTCCTCGAGAAACGCGAAACAGGCGTGCAATGCGCGGCGTTCCGGGATCGAATGAAACAGCGCTGCGTAATAAAGGCTGGAACCCGGTGGTGCCGCCTTGTCAGTGCAATACTCCTGCGGGTTCAATTTCTGCCGGTGTCCAGGCCTTCCCAGGCCAGCAATTCCATGGGTTCGCCGATGATCTGGTCGGCAGCCCATTGCCTGGCGGTGTCAGCGCCGTCGATGTAGCCGTACCCCGCCACGACCACGCGCATGCCGGCCCGGCGGGCGGCTTCCACGTCCTTGCTGGAATCACCCACGTAGATTGCGTCGGCCGGTTTGCAGCCCAATAATTCGCAGGCACGCAGCAGCGGCGCCGGATGGGGCTTGGCATGGGGCGTCGTATCGCCGGAAACAACGCAGGCGGCGCGCCGGAGCAATCCCAGTGCATGGAGCAGGGGTTCAGTCAGGTCAGCGAGCTTGTTGGTGACAATTCCCCACACGATGCCGCGGGACTCAAGCTCCGCCAGCAGCCTGAGCGTTCCCGGAAAAAGCGTCGTTTGCCGGGCCAGGTCGGCGCGATAGTGATCGATGAACCGAACCAGCAAGGGTCGCAGGGATTCATCCTGCGCGTGCGGGAACCCGACGCGGAGCATGGCAAGGGCGCCGTGGGACGCCGCGGATCGAACCTGTTCCAACGGCAACGGCGGTTGTCCCTGTTCCGCCAGCACCTGGTTCAACGCGTGCTGCAGGTCCGGTGCGGTGTCAGCCAGCGTGCCATCCAGGTCAAACAGCACATAAGTTGGAGCGCGCTTCATGCCGGCAAGTCCCGCCGTGCATGGATCATGTAATTGACACTGACATTGTTGCTCAGTGAACAGTGTTCCAGCCATGGAACATATTTCACGCCCACCAGGTCTGTGACGGCAAAATCGTGGCGTGCCAGCATGTGTCGCAGTTCTGCCGGCCGGATGAAGCGGGAGTAATCATGGGTACCCCGTGGTAACAGCCGAAACAGGTATTCCGCGGCCACCACCGCGCCAAGCCATGACTTGAGATTGCGATTCAGCGTGGAGAGGACCAGGTCGCCGCCCGGTTGCAGCATTTGTGCGCAGGCACGGAGCGTGGAGTCGGGATCCGGCACGTGCTCGAGCAGCTCCATGCAGGTGATGACCTGGTACCTGCCGGCGCCCGTGGTTGCGAGGGTCTCGGCGGTGCCGTGTACATAGTCCACGTTGACGCCGCCGAGCGTTGCGTGGGTGCGTGCCGTGCGGATTGCCGCTGCGCTGGCATCCACTCCGGTCACGTTGGCGCCGCGCATGGCCATGGCCTCGCTCAACAGTCCGCCGCCGCAACCCAGGTCCAGGACCTGTTTCCCGGACAGGCGCACTGCAGCGTCAATGTAACGCAGGCGGACCGGGTTCAGGACGTGCAGCGTCCGCAGTGGCCCGTCCGGATCCCACCATTGTTCCGTATGGCGCTCGAAATTCGTGATCTGGGTCTGGTCCAGGTTGGATTCTGTCATTGTCGGTGCTAGATGTTGGTTTAAATTGGGTGCGTATCTTTTTGAATTATATAACCAGACTCAACCGAAGAGTTTGACGGCATTGCACCGGGGAATTCGCGGTGATGGCAGCAGGAAATTGAAGTCCGTTGCCGTGCTACGGTACGCTGCGTCCGGCACAGGCAGCATACCGCCGGCGTGCATAAAAAAATAATTGAACCCATCATTGAATTGCGGCGCGGATGCCGGAACGGCAGCCCCGGCCATAAGGAGAATTATTTCCATGATACCGAAGCTGATTCGCGGTCTTGCCGTGCTGTTGTTGCTGGTGCTGGCGGGCGGATGTGCAACCACCGGGACCGCTGACGCGCGGGATCCGCTTGAGGGCATGAATCGGTCGATCTTTGGCTTCAACAAGTTCATGGACAGGGCATTGTTCGATCCGGTGGGCAGGGTTTACAAGACCGTGATGCCGCATCCCGTCGACCACAGCGTCACGAATTTTTTCAGTAACCTCGGCGAAATCGCGGTGATTGCCAATGGCATCCTGCAACTGAAGGTGGGCCAGGCGTTTGAAGACTTTGCGCGTTTCGCGGTGAATTCCAGTGTTGGCGTTGGCGGGTTGTTTGACGTGGCGACCGGCATGGGACTTCCCAGGCACGACGAGGATTTTGGGCAGACTCTCGGGTATTGGGGTGTCGCTCCCGGGCCTTTCCTGATTGCGCCGTTTCTTGGTCCGACCACGGTGCGGGATGCGGTGGGTTTTGGCCTCGATAGCGCGTTCCTGTACCCGGTATCCTATGTGAATCCGGACGTGTATCGCGCCGGACTGATGTCGCTCAACTACATTGATTTTACGGCCGACTCAAAAGGTGCGCGCGGACTCATCGGTGACGCATCATTTGACGAATACGAGTTCCTGAAGAATGCCTACCTGGAACGCCGCCAGGGAAAAATCCGGGACAACGTTGAAACGGATCCCGATCCAGGCATCAATTAATTGCAGGAAATGCCGGCGGCGGGAGGCTAATTCGATGTTGCCGCGTCATCCGCAGCCTGCGGGGCCAGACGCGAATCGGCAATCCCCAGGCTGTTGACAAACGCCAGCAGCTTTTGCTCCTTTTGTTCGGTAGTCGCGGCGTCAGTGACATGGGACAGCGCGCGGATCTCCTGCAGTTTCCTGGATGCCGCGTTCGCGACCTGCAGCATCTCCCCGGAACCCGTCGCAGCGTCCCGGTCGGCTTGCGGCAGGGCCAGCCAGCGCGCCTGGAATTGATCCAGGCTTTCGTCGGACCAGTTCTTCACCTGCAGAAACTCCAACAGTGCGTCAGTGGCGGAATTCGTCGTGCTGGCGGCGGGGGTTGATGCAACAGTCTCCGTCGCAATTGCAGGGGCGCCTGCATTCATGGGCGGAGTTTCCGTGCCGCGTTCCGCGGCAGTGGTGCCTGGAGCGTCATCATTGCGGCTGACCAGCGCCACAACGAGTCCCAGCACGGCCACGATGGCGATAATGCCCACGATCACCAGCGGCAGGTTGGAATGCGCTTGCTGCATGGCCGGTGCCGGACCATTTCCTGCCGGCCGCCGGGGCCGCGGCGGCGTTACGTCACCGGACGCCGGGACCACCTGGGTGATGTCGAAAACGTCCAGCTCATCCAGTTCCGCCGCGTTGGTGTCAGCCTGGCGTTTGCGCTTCCCGGGGCTGGTATTCTCCATGGGCGGCCTGGCCACCACCGGTGCCGCAAAATCGATGGCCTCGACGCGCACGGTGCCGGCCAGGATCCCGTCTATCAATTCCGACCGGTGGCGACGATAGGATTCACGATCCAGCGTGCCCTTGGCGTAATCCTTCGCCAAGTCCCTTAGCGTCTGGGTTTCCATGACCGGTCAGCCGTTGCCCGCGGCCGTCAACCAACCTCATCCAGTACGACACGGAATCCGGTCACGTCGTCACCACCCCCGCCAATGGGACGGACCGCGGACACGTCGCAGTTGCTGATGGCATCGGAATATGCGCCACCGCGCGCCGCGGCATTGCCTGCGCCTTCCAGCACGATTTCCTGCACGTTGCCCACGAAATTCTTCAGGCCCCAGTCATTGGACATGCCCGAGGTCACGCTCGCGGTACCCGTGCCCTTCAGTATCTTGTCGCCCATGGTCACGCGGCAGTTCAATGTACCCTTGATCTGCTTGAATTCATCCGACTGGGCAGTGAGTTTGCCGCCCTCGGAGGCCGCGTATTCCCACTCGGTCGGGGTGGGCAGGCGGTAGCTCTTGCCGGTGCGCTTGGCCAGCCACGCCACGTACTCCTGGGCCTGGGCCAGGGAGATCCCGGTCTGGGGATCGTTCAGCCGCTCCTTGGTCAGTATCGGCTTGCAGTTATCGGTCAATGCGCAGTACTTGCTCCAGTCACCAACCGAAATCTCGAATTTGCCAATGGCAAAAGTCTTGCTGCCTTCAGCTGATGGAGGCACCACCACCATGAGCGGGCCACGCCACCCGGTGTAGACCAGATCCCAGCAGATGGCTTTCGCGCGCTTGCCGTAACCCGCCACATCGCCGGTGCATTCACGCCCGCTGGACACTGGCGTCCAGTTCTCCCTTGCCAGGCGCAGGTCTTCCTCGGATGTGCCGCCGATGTCAGTGGTCTCGCGCTTCACGAGGCGCTTGGCAGGATTGCCGGGTGAACCGGCAATCAACTGGTCAATCTCGCCCTCGGCCTTGGTCCAATCGGCGTTGTCAGCCCAGGCAGACTGGGCGCGCAGCAGGTATTTTTTCGCCTGGCGCAATTGCTCATAGCTGTCCCCGGCGGCCGCCTTGGCCTGCTCATAGGCCGAGAATTCGTTGTTGGCCTCGGCGATCGAACCTTGCAGGGTTTTTTCGAACTCGACCACGTCCGGATGACCCTTGTATTCTCCGGCAGCCGCGGTCTCCAGCAATTTCCCGGCTTCTGTCAGCTTGCCGGCGTCCAGCGCCGCATAGGCCTGGTTGCGGCCGGGCCAGGGTTTCAACTCGTACTTGTTCTTCAGGTCGGCGAACACGTTGCTGGTGTCGAACATGGTCGCTGCGGCATCCACCAGGGCGGCGGCGGTATTCTCGTCGGATTGCGCGAGCGTGCGGATCCGTTCGCCCAGGATCTGTTCGGACTGGTTCCGGAATTCCGTGTATCCCTCCGGGTCACCGTCCTCAATCTGCTTCACCTTGCGCGCCATATCCACGACCTCGTCGGAGGTGAACACGCGCGCCTCGCGGAAACGGGCGGTGAGTTCGACGATATTCACCTTGGAACGGTTCTCGTCACGCACGGCCTTGAGCGCGGCGTTGCGCGGGGTCAGTTCGAGTCCGGCGTCGGCCAGCTTCATGGCCGTGGCAAAATCACCGCTCTCGGCAGAGCCCTCCGCCAGTCGCAGGTAACTTTCAGCCAGGCGGGCCGGGCCCTGGCGCGTGATGAAATCGTCATCCGGCGGCAGCTCCGCCTTCAGCTGGTCGAACAGTTGCTGGGTCTCGGCCACGCGGTCCGCTTCCGAGTCCAGGTTGAACTGCTCCTTCAATTCATTGATGCGCTGTTGCTTCTCGAAGGCGACACGTGAATCCGTGATCCTGGTGCGGGTTTCCTGCAGCAAGGGCAGGTCCGGCACAAATCGTTGCCCGCGCACGGCAAGTTCGTCCGCGGCATCAAAGCGGCTGGATTGCAACAATGCCATTGCCTGCTGGGCGTACTGGGCGCCTATCGTCTCCTTGTACCCCTGCAATGCCGGTGTAAGGGTCGCATCATCCTTTTGCAGACTGTCCAATTCGCGGATACGCGCAAGAACATCCGCTTCCCAGGCAGCATCCGCAATATTCGGCGTGGCCAGCCTCGTTTCAATGGCTTGCTTGTTTGCGGTGACGGTCTGTTGCACGGCCTGGGTACGGTCTGCCCCCTTCAAGTGGGCGAGCTTGAACTGGGTCAGTTCACCGTTCAGGCGCATGGCGGACAGCAACGGGCCATATTGGGCCACCACGGCATCAGCATCAGCACGTGTCCCTTCCTTCAAAACACGCGCCAGTTCCTTCTCGGCCGCAACCTTGCTTGAGTCCGCCAGTGCCTTCAGTGTCGGGGTCTCGTCCGGGGATGCCAGCGAACCCAGTTCGGTAATGGCGGCCGCATGTGGCTGCAGATCCGCCAGGCTGGCGATCTGCAACTGACCCAGCCCGGTGGACAATTCCGCCACGCGCACGGTGCGTTGGACCTTGGCCTGCAAGTCGGTCAACGGGGCATTCCCGGGTGCCACCTTCAGACCGGAGGCGATTAGTGCCATGGCTTTCGGGTAGTCGCCGCCGGTGAAGGCCTGATCCGCGGCGAGGCGATAGGCATTTTCCAGGCCCGGATCCTTCAACAGGGGGTGATTCGGATCAATGCGTTTGCGAATCGTTGCCAGTATTTCCTGCGTGAAGTCCAGGTTGCCGTAGTCTTTCCTCGCCTTGATGAACTGGTCATACAGATCCGAGATCTTTTCCTTGCGGTTCTTGGCGACTTCCTTTTGCTGCGCCAGCAGGAATGACGAGTCCGGATACAGCGTGGCTACCTCGGTCAACAGGGTTTCCGCTGCCGGAAATTCGTAGTTTTCCCCGCCAGTGTTGATGCGTTGCGCAATCTCGCCGGCGAAGTAGCGCTGGATTGCCTCCTTTGCGCCGTCGGCGATGTCCTTCTGGTCCTGGGCCTCCATACCCTTGAGTTCCGCCAGCTTGGCGACGATAACCTGCTTGTCACCACTGGAAATTTCCGCGACATCGGACGCAATCTCGCGCTTGTGCAGGTAACCCAGCAGCGCGGGCGTTGACATGACGCCGATAACCACGGTGGCAGCCGCCGCCCAGAAGAACGGATTCTTGTGCAGGTTCGCCTTGCCTTCAAATTCCTCGATGAAGTGCTCCACGTTCGGGCTGCGATCCTCGCGCCGGTAGGCAACAGCGCGCCGCAGGGCCCGGTTCTGCTTCTTGTTCAGCCCCTTGACCAGTGGCGGAACGAGCCCGTTGTCCCGGGCAGTGGTGGCCGGCAACTTGTTGAAGGGATGATTGCCGGTCAACAATTCGTAGGCAACGCAACCCAAAGCGTAAATGTCATCGCGCGGGTCGGGCTCCTCGCCCTCGAGCATTTCCAGGCTGGCATAGGCCGGCGTTAGGGCGCCGAGTTTGCCAGGGTCAAACAGCGTTTTTTCTCCCTCGCCGCCGAGCGGGTTCTTGACCGCGCGGGCGATACCGAAGTCCAGGGTCTTGACGACGCCGTCGTTGCACATGAAGGCATTGCCGGGCTTGAAGTCGGAATGCACCAGGCGACGCTCGTGGGCATACTGCAACGCTGCGCTCAATTGCTTGACGATGTTGAACGCCTCGGGGAACGGCAGCCCTCCCTGTTTCTTGACGACCTTCTTGATGTAGGTGTTAAGCGGCTGTCCCTCCATCAGTTCCATGGTGATATAGACGGGAGTACCGCGGCCGCCCAGGCGATCGAAGTCGTAAACGGTGGCGATGTTCGGATGCGCCAGCTTCTGCTGCCGGCTGGATTCGCGTTGCAGGGCAATAAAGGCTTCCGGATGGGATTTGAAATCCTCATTCAGCAGCTTGATGGCCATGTAGGGATTGCGATCGCGTGCTTCCTGCTTCAACAGGTCGAGTCCCTTGTACACCTTGCCCATGCCGCCCACGCCCAATACCTCAAGCAACTGGAAGCGCTCCTTGATGACGGAGCCGGGGCCCATCTCCTGTGCCATGGCCGCCTCGGACGACGTGGCCGGGGTCTGCCATTGCGTACCGGTGGGGCCGGTGGCGGAGGGCGAGGAGGGCGGACCGGAATTATCAAAAGAGCCGGAACTGAGATCAAAATCGACTCCCCCGGTCTCTTCCTGCGCCATGACCTGGGTCCGGTCGCCGGTGACGACGGTGGCGCCGCCACCCTTGACCTCCGTAACTTCCTCATCCGGGCTGGCCGCCCCTTTATTCTTGATGGCGGTGATTTCCTCGCTGGCATCGACCGCGGCACCACCAGCCTTGCCCTTGACTTCGGTTACCGCCTCGCTGTCATCAGCATCCATTGCCGGCGGCGCTGCACGCAAGGGCGTGGCATCGCTTTCGAAGTTGGAATCCCGGTCGAATTCCGTGGCTTCCTCTCCGGCGCCCCCGGCATCCTCGGTCTGGTCCGCATGCGCGCGCCGGAACTGGTTGATCTGCCGCTTCAGGGCGGCATAGGCCCGGTCATCAATCCGCTTTCGTGCCAGCGCGTCGTCCAGGTAGGTCAGCAATCGCGTCGCATGTTGCGGCGCCTGGCTGAGCAGCTTTTCGAGTTGCTGACTCAGAATCTCGACGGTGATTTTGCCTTCACCCAGGGCCTCAAGCGCAGTTTTGAAATCAGCCATGGCAATAACCCTCGAATGGTTGCATGCAGTTATTCGATGTCTACAACAATTGCGGTGACGTTGTCGCCGGCGCCGCGGGACAGAACCATGTCAATGAGGTGTTTGCAGCATTCCGTGGCATTACCCTTTTGCAGTTCATCCTGCAGTTCCATGTCCGGAATGTGCTTGGTCAAACCATCACTGCACAAAAGGTATCGATCGCCTCGCTCCAGCTCCTGTATTCCCATGTCCAGGTGCAACTCGTCCATGGCGCCAACGGCGCGCGTAATCATGTTTCCGTGCGGGTGTGACTGGGCTTCCTCGCGTGAGATCAGACCCTGTTCAATGTACAGCTCCACTTGCGAATGGTCCGTGGTTATGCGCGATAGCGCGCCACCCCGCACGCGGTACAGACGGCTGTCACCAACCCACATATACACACAATACCGATCAAAGGTGAGCAATATCACCAGCGTGCTGCCAATTGTGATGCGCTTGGCAGATTCCTTGGCCTTTTCCAGGAGTCTCGAGTTGACCTCGATGATCCGATCCTCGATGTCATCGATGCAGCGGGACAGCGTCGTGCCTTCGTGCACCTTGCGCAGGGTTTCCACGATCATCTGGCTGGCGACGTCGCCCTTCGCGTGGCCGCCCATGCCGTCGGCCACCGCCCACAGGCCCATTTCCGGTCGCACCAGCATTGAGTCCTCGTTATGGCGCCGCACCTTGCCGGTGTCGCTGATGCCGTGGGAGGACCAACTCAATCTTCCGGCCTTGTTTGGACTGGGCACGGACATGGCTTCAACCAACCTCGTGGGTAAACGTGACGACTTCGGTGGGGTTCTCGCTGAAGCCCTTGCCCAGGCTGATACGGCCGTTGCCATGCAGGGGCATTTCCTCGCGCCGCAGGAAGGCCTCTTCACCCGGTTCAATAAGCACATGGGTGCCATTGGTGCTCTGGTCAACAATGAAGAACTTGTCGCGCCGCAACTCGATCTTGACGTGCTGCCTTGACGCCAGCTTTTCGTCGATAGGCAGGTCGCAGCCCTGGCTGCGTCCCATTATCAATATGGACTTGTCCTTGTTTACTTCGACCACGTGGTCCTTGTACTGCACCTTCAGCCGCGCCTGCTGCTTGTGCTCGTCCTGCAGCAAGCCGGTGGCCATGCGCGTGACGTCTTCCTCCTGCCAGATAATCTCGAAGATCTTTATCTCTTCCTTTTTCCCCTTGATCGGGGCGTGGTCGACGAAGCGGGTGCTGGCGCGCAACATGGGCGGCAGCAATGCGACCGTGGATTCAGTGGTGATGATTTGGCCACCCTTGGCCTGGGCCGCCATTCTTGCGGCGACGTTGACTGCATCCCCGAAAACGTCCCCGCCTTCAAGTATGGCCGGCCCAAAGTGCGTGCCGACGCGAATCTTGATGACGGTGGTTTCGCCGCCGGTGCCCTCGGTAATGTCCTCGAGCAACACCTCGTGCATTTCGCATGCCGCCTCGGCCGCGTCCTTGGCCGTGGGGAAGGTACACATGATTTCGTCGCCGATGGTCTTGATCACGGTGCCACCGTGATTCCGGGTGACTTCGGACAGGGACTCGAGGCACTCGGCTACCTTCACCCGGGCCGTGGCATCGCCCAGCGTCTCGAATAGCTTGGTGCTGCCACTGACGTCAGCGAACAAAATGGCCAGATTTGCGGTCTTAGGTGCCATAGGGATCTTCTAATGCCGGGCCTCGGCCTGATACTCACATGTTTTAGCCGATTGTTATCATACTTCATTATTCCTAAAGGAAAAATAACTGATCCGTTCCCGGACCCGGGTTAATTGTAGTTGCCCAAGTCCATGTGTAGCATTGAATTTGAAGCACGCATGCACCTGCCAATGACCGGTTACCGTGACCCGGCATGGCAGATCCGATACGCAAAGCGAACCAAAGGAGTCCACCGGTCCATGAAATTCAAGCCACTTGTTCTGGTCCTGGCCATCGCCGCCCTCACGGCAAATTTGTGGCAGCCT
>Ga0315910_10005663_pt1 | contig 10212 bp, 10 predicted proteins | sample EdamamesoilMG_FD_204470 | JGI IMG/M metagenome (GOLD analysis project Ga0315910, IMG submission 204470) | Garden soil microbial communities collected in Santa Monica, California, United States - Edamame soil | ecosystem: Environmental > Terrestrial > Soil > Garden | place: USA: California... | reverse complement strand
CACCGCCGGAAACCCCGGCATCGACAAAACCGATGCTGCGTTCCTTCATCGCTGCCGCGCGGCGCTGCGAATCCTTGTACATGGCGTTGCCGCCTTCCACCATCACGTCGCCCGCGATGCACAGGCTTGCAAGGTCGCGCAACGCCTGCTCCGTGATGTCGCCCGAGGGCAGCATGATCCAGATCGCGCGGGGCGAGGGCAGGGCCGTGACCAGCGCTTTCAGGGTGTCGTGCGTGCCGACGTTCTTCTCGCTTGCGAGGGCGTTGCGCGCACCGGCATCCACGTCGAATGCGGCGACCTGCACGCCCTGGCGCGCCAGCCTGCGCGCCATGTTGGCGCCCATGCGGCCGAGGCCGACCATTCCGATCTGCATTGTCTTTTCCGGCATGTTTGGAGAGCGCCTATTGTCGGCGGGCGAAGGCCCCCGCGCAATGCGCGCGGCCGGCGAATCCGGTAAATTGCGCCCTGGCATCGGGCGAAGGGGCAGCAATGGCGCGGGTTGCGATCAAGGACGTCAAGGAACTGGAAAGCAGCATCGGCAAGGAACTGGTGGTCAGCGACTGGTACGAGGTTCCCCAGGAGAAGATCGACGCATTCGCCGAAGCCACGGGGGATCATCAATGGATCCACGTCGATGTCGAACGGGCCCGCAGGGAATCGCCGTTCGGCGCGCCGATCGCGCACGGATTCCTGACGATGTCGCTGCTCAGCCAGCTTCTGAACGAAGCGGTGCAGATCGGGGGCAGCAAGATGGGCGTGAACTACGGATTCGACCGCCTGCGCTTCACCGCGCCGGTGCGCGCCGGGTCGAGGCTGCGGGGGCGCTTCGGCGTCAAGGACCTGCGGCGCATCGAGGGCGGCGTCCGCATCACCTGGGACGTGGCCGTCGAATGCGAAGGCCAGGCCAAGCCCGCGTTGGTGGCCGAGTGGGTCACCTGCCGCTACGACTGAGGCGAAGCCGTGGCAAGGGAGGATTTCGGGTTTGCCCATCGCTTGCGGGTCCGCTGGGCCGAGGTGGACCGCCAGGGCATCGTCTTCAACGGCCACTACCTCGCCTACTTCGACGTGGGCATCACGGAATACTACCGGGCGCTGGGCTTTCCTTATCCGGATGGCCTGTTGAGCCACGGCACCGACCTTTACGTCAAGAAGGCGGAGGTCGAGTACCACGCGTCGGCCGTTTATGACGATGAGATCGACGTCTGCGCCAGGGTGGACCGGATCGGACGCTCGAGTTTCGATTTCCTCCTGGAGGTCCATCGGGGCGGCCAGTTGCTCGTCAGCGGCAAGGTCGTCTATGTCAACGCCGATCCCACCACCCGCAAGTCGGCCCCCGTCCCCGAGTTCCTGCGCGCGGCCATTCGCGCGTTCGAACGGGTTGCGCCCAGCGAAATCGCCGCATCTCCGGCTTAAAAATCCCCGCCGGGGGTGTCATACTGCGGGTATTGCGCTGCGGCAATCCCGTGCCGACGGCGAGCCATAACAACGATCCAGGGGGAGAGCTTGATCCACCAGCCGACGAGGCGCCGGCCTGCCGGGGCTTCCGCATCGCGCCCGCGTTTCGCCTGCGCTCACGCCCTCCCGTTACCGCTTTCAACGCCACACAACACCACCACGTCGAGGAACCGCCATGAACTTTGAATTCACGGACAAGGTCAAGGACCTGCAGAAAAAGGTCCAGGCCTTCATGCAGCAGTACGTCGAGCCCCAGGAGAACCGTTTCCACGAGGAAATCGCGGAAAACCGCGCCAAGGGCAATCCGTGGATTCCCACCCGCATCGTCGAGGAACTGAAGCCGAAGGCGCGGGCGGCCGGACTCTGGAACCTGTGGCAGCCGAAGGCCCATGGCGGCACCCTGACGAACCTCGAGTACGCGCCCCTGTGCGAGATCATGGGCCGCATCAGCTGGGCGCCGGAGGTGTTCAATTGTTCCGCGCCCGACACCGGCAACATGGAAGTGATGCTGCGATATGGCTCGCCGGAACAGCAGAAGCAATGGCTCGTTCCGCTGCAGAACGGCGAGATCCGCTCCGCGTTCCTCATGACGGAACCGGCCGTGGCATCGTCCGACGCTACGAACATTGCCTGCCGCATCGAACGCCAGGGCAATGAATACGTCATCAACGGCCGCAAGTGGTGGTCGTCGGGCGCGGGGGATCCGCGCTGCAAGATCTACATCCTGATGGGCAAGACCGATCCGGACAATGCGGACCGCCACAAGCAGCAGTCCATGATCCTGGTGCCCGCGGACGCCAAGGGCGTCAAGGTCGAACGCGCATTGACGGTGTTCGGATTCGACGACGCGCCGCACGGCCACATGGAAGTGTCCCTCACCAACGTGCGCGTTCCCGCGTCCGCCATGTTGCTGGGCGAAGGCCGCGGCTTCGAGATCGCCCAGGGCCGCCTCGGGCCGGGACGCATCCACCACTGCATGCGCATCATCGGCCAGGCCGAGCGGGCGCTGGAACTGATGTGCAAGCGCCTCAAGAGCCGGGTGGCATTCGGCAAGCCCGTCGTCGAGCACAATGTCTGGAGCGAGCGCATCGCCGAGTCAAGGCTGATGATCGAGCAGGCCCGGCTGCTGACGCTGAAGGCGGCGTACATGATGGACACGGTGGGCAACAAGGAGGCGAAGGCGGAGATCGCGATGATCAAGATCATCGCGCCGAACATGGCCGAGAAGATCATCGACTGGGCCATCCAGGCGCATGGCGGCGGCGGGGTCAGCCAGGAATTCCCGCTGGCCTACATGTACTCCCACAACCGCACGCTGCGGCTTGCCGACGGTCCGGACGAAGTCCACCGCAACCAGGTGGCGCGCCTCGAACTGAAGAAGTCGGAAGACCCGAAGCCGCATCGCTGAGCTTCATGCATTGCGGGCCGCCCGTCCGGGCGGCCCGGCGTGAAAGCGCATTTCGCTATTCGGTTATTGCATCGCAACATCCCTGCTGGCGTCCGGCGCTGCGCGCGCAGCCGAATGCAATGAATTCTCGCGGTAATTCCTGCAGCGCGCGCCCCCGCCTGCCGAACCTTCTTGCGAAGCGTTCGCATTGCCGCGCGCGATGAATTTCGGTACGTCCGCGCAGTGGCCTAAAGAGTTGAAACACAGTTTCTATTCGTGTATTTTGCCCGGGTAACTTTATCCCGTTACACCTATAAGTTTCATTCCTCACTACTGCTCGAAGGGGGAGTTTCCCAAATGAATATCTCGTTTAACGTAAACGGCAAACAGACCAGCGTGGATGTTCCGCAAGACACGCCGCTTCTGTGGGTCCTTCGCGACACCCTGGGCATGACCGGCACCAAGTTCGGTTGCGGCAAGGCCCTGTGTGGCGCCTGTACCGTGCACCTGAACGGCATGGCAGTGCGGTCCTGTCAGACCGCGATCGGTTCGGTGGCCGGCCAGAAGGTCACGACGATCGAAGGCCTCGGCGGCAACCACCGCGTGCAGAAGGCGTGGATGAAGCTGGACGTGCCGCAGTGCGGCTACTGCCAGCCCGGCCAGATGATGTCCGCTGCAGCGCTGCTCGCTTCCAACAAGAATCCCTCCGACTCCGACATCGATGCTTTCATGTCGGGCAACATCTGTCGCTGTGGCACGTATCCCCGTATTCGCGCGGCGATCAAAGACGCCGCGAAGATGGCTTAAGGAGGCGACACATGGAAAACATGATCAAGAACGAAACGCGTCGCGACTTCCTTAAAGTCAGCGGAACCGTGGCCGGCGGCCTCGCCCTCGGCTTCTACCTGCCCAATGGCCCGCGCGTTGCGCGTGCCGCGGCGCCGACCCACTCCCCGAATGCCTGGGTGAAGATCGGAACCGACAACAGCATCACCATCATGTGCGCCCGGTCCGAAATGGGCCAGGACGTGTACACCTCGATGCCGATCCTGGTGGCCGAGGAGCTCGAAGTCGACATGAGCAAGATCAAGGTCGAGTTCGCGCCTCCCGCCGAGGTCTACATCAACGCGCTGCTCGGCGGCCAGCTCACCGGCGGCTCGACCTCGGTGCGTGACGCCTGGGAGAAGCTGCGCAAGGCCGGCGCCTCCGCCCGCATGATGATCGTGGCCGCTGCTGCAAGCGACTGGAACGTCGACGCCGGGCAGTGCAAGGCTGCAAACGGCATGGTGACGGGCCCCGGCGGCAAGAAAGCCACGTACGGTTCGCTCGCCGCCAAGGCTGCGACCATGGAAGTGCCGAAGGATGTGCCGCTCAAGCCCTCCAGCCAGTTCAAGGTCATCGGCAACAAGGCGCAGAAGCGCCTGGACACCGAAGCCAAGGTGAAGGGTACGGCGCAGTTCGGCATCGACACACGCGTTCCCGGCATGCTGTACGCCGCGGTCGCGATGCCCCCGATGATCGGCGGCAAGGTTGCGAGCTATGACGATTCGCGCGCCAAGAACATGCCCGGCGTGAAGGCCGTCGTGCAATACAGCCGTGGCGTGGCCGTCGTCGCCGAGTCGTACTGGCAAGCCAAGAAGGCCAAGGACCTGCTCCTGATCCAGTGGGATGCGGGCCCCAATGGCGACAACGACCAGAAGAAGATCTGGGACGGCCTGAAGACCGCTTCGGAACAGCCGGGTGCGGTGTTCCGCGAGCACGGCAACGTCGAGCAGGGCATGGGCGGTGCAGCCAAGACCGTGGAATCGACCTACGCACTGCCGTTCCTGTCCCACTCGCCGATGGAGCCGCAGAACACGACGGCGGATGTACGCGCCGACAAGGCCATCATCATCACCCCGACGCAGTTCCAGCAACTGGTGCCCCACGTCGTTGCCGGCGCCACGGGACTGAAGCCCGAGCAGGTCGAAGTGCATACCACGTTCCTGGGCGGCGGTTTCGGTCGCCGCGTGGAAGTGGATTACACGATCGATGCCGCCGAGATCTCCAAGGCGGTGGGCGCTCCGGTCAAGATGGTGTGGAGCCGCGAAGACGACATGACGCACGACTCCTACCGTCCGGCCAGCCTGATGAAGCTGACCGCCGGCCTGGATGCGAGCGGCAAGCCGGTCGCCATGCGCTTCCATTCCACCAGCCCGTCGATCTCGGCCCGCTTGTTCCCGAGCATCGTCAAGGACGGCATCGACCCGTTCGCGGTGGAAGGCATCGACAACTACCCGTATGACACGCCCAACATCAAGCTCACGTACCAGATGCACGATGCAGGCGTGACCCCGGGCTACTGGCGCGCGGTGTCCCACAACCTGAATGCCGTGGCGCTCGAGTGCTTCATCGACGAGTTGGCCTCTGCGGCAGGCAAGGATCCGATCCAGTACCGCATCGACATGATGGACATGGGTTCGACCAAGCACCAATGGTCGGGTCTTTCCGCCGGCGTGCCGGTGGGTGCCCGCATGAAGCGCGCGCTGGAGGAAGTCCGCGCCAAGTCGGGCTGGGGCAAGAAGCTCGGCGCAGGCAAGGGCATGGGCGTGGCCGTCATGGAAGGCTACAACACCGTGATCGCGATGGTGGCGGAAGTCACCGTGTCCGCCGACTATGACGTCTCGGTCGACAAGGTCACCGCGGTGGTGGATGCCGGCACCCTGGTCCACCCGGATCAGGCGCTGGCCCAGATGCAATCGACGATCAACTTCGGTCAGTCGGCCTGCATGTGGGGCGAAATCACCATCAAGAACGGCGGCGTCGAGCAGAACAACTTCGACACCTACCGCGTTGCCCGGATGAACGAGAATCCCAGGGTCCTGGACATTCACTTCATCAAGAGCGACAGCACGCCCGGCGGTCTGGGCGAGCCGGGTACCGCCGTGATCCAGCCGGCCATCGGCAACGCGATCTTCGCCGCTTGCGGCAAGCGCGTCCGTAGCCTGCCGTTCACCGCTGAGCACATCCGCAGCGCGTAAGCGTTCCACACCGGCCGGCCCGCGCCCGCCGGTGGCATCAAAACAGACCCCCCGGTGCATTTCCGCCGGGGGGTTTTTCTTTGGCCGGGGAGACCCCCTGGTTTACAATCGTTATTCCCAGTTGAACCGAACGAAACGTTCGTAAGGGCAGGTCATGGATAGCGTCGATCTTCAGGTGTTGCGAACGAGCGTTGCATGGCTCAATGAAGGCCATCGCGTCATTCTCGCCACCATCGTGGAAACTTGGGGTTCATCCCCGCGCCCCGCGGGTGCCATGCTCGCCGTGCGCGGCGATGGGCTGGTCGCGGGATCGGTGTCCGGCGGCTGCGTCGAGGATGACCTCATTTTTCGCATTCGCAACCGGTCGCTGGCCGTCGAAAAGCCGGAGATCGCCACTTACGGCATCAGCAAGGACGAGGCGACCCGCTACGGCCTGCCCTGTGGCGGCAAGCTCGAGCTGGTGCTCGAGCCCGTCAACGACAGGCAGGTGCTGACCCGTTTGCTGGAGTGCGTGGACCGCCATGAGCTCGTGGCCCGCGTGCTCGACCTCGAGAGCGGCGAAGTCACGGTCCGTTCCGCCACGCGCGGCGACGAGCTGAGCTTCGATCGCAGGCGGCTCACGACCGTGCATGGTCCGCGCTGGCGCCTGCTGATCATCGGCGCCGGGCAGCTCTCGCAATACCTTGCGCAGATGGCCCAGGCGCTGGACTACAGCGTGACCGTCTGCGATCCGCGCGAGGAGTACGCGGACACGTGGAACGTCGAAGGCTCCATCCTGACCCGGGAGATGCCCGACGACGTGGTGCTGGACATGAAACTGGACTCCCATTGTGCCGTCGTCGCGGTGACCCACGATCCGAAACTCGACGACCTGGCGCTCATGGAGGCCCTCAAGTCTCCGGCCTTCTACGTCGGCGCCCTCGGGTCGCGGCTGAATTCCAGCAAGCGCCGCGAACGCCTGGTGATGTTCGACCTGTCCCATGCGGAGCTCGATCGCCTGCATGGCCCCATCGGCCTCAGCATCGGCAGCAAGACGCCACCCGAGATTGCCGTATCGATCCTCGCCGAGATGACGGCCGTGAGGCACGGCGTCGACCTGGAAACCGTCGGCACCCGGCAGGCCAAGGAGGTCTCGGAGGAGGGGAGCCAGGAGGTCTGTGTGGTGGCGCAGCGCGCCTGATCCCAAGCGCATCGAGTGCGACGCATCGGGGCCGGAATGGCCCCTTTGTTTTTGGGTGGCGTTTAGAATGCGGGTTTTGCGGAGGAGCGAACAATGAGGTTGAAGAACAAGATCGCCATCGTCACCGGTGGCGGCCAGGGATTCGGCGAAGGCATCGCCCGGCGCTTCGCCGACGAAGGCTGCAAGGTCATCGTCAACGACCTGAAGCCCGAGGGTGGCGAGAAGGTGGCGAAGGACATCGTCGCCAGTGGCGGCCAGGCAAAGTTCGTACAGGGCGACGTGTCGAAGCTGGCGGACTGGGAGCGCCTGGTCAAGGCGACGCTGGACGCATTCGGCGGCCTCCATATCGTGATCAACAACGCCGGCACCACCCACCGCAACCAGCCCCTGCTCGAGGTGAGCGAGGAGGCTTTCGACCGGGTCTACGCTGTCAACGTGAAAAGCATCTACCAGAGCGCAAAGGCCGTCGTGCCGCACTTCCGCAAACAGGGCGGCGGGGTGTTCGTCAACATCGCTTCCACGGCGGGCGTGCGACCGCGTCCGGGGCTGGTCTGGTACAACGGCAGCAAGGGCGCCGCAATCGTCTGCAGCCGCGCGATGGCCGTGGAACTCGCGCCGGACAAGATCCGCGTGAACGTGGTGAATCCGGTGGCGGGCGATACGCCGCTGCTGGCTGAGTTCATGGGCACGGATACGCCGGAGATGCGGGCCAAGTTCATGTCCGTCATTCCCCTGGGCCGCTTCAGCCAGCCCCGCGACATCGCCAACGCCTGCCTTTACCTGGCGTCCGACGAGGCGGATTTCATCACGGGTGCCTGCATCGAGGTCGACGGCGGCCGCTGCGTCTGACCGGATTTTGCCAATGAAAAAGGGCACGCCGCGGCGTGCCCTTTTTTTCTTGATGCCTCGATCCGGTTACCCGGTGAAGGCCTGGATGCCCGTCTGTGCGCGCCCGAGGATCAGGGCGTGCACGTCATGCGTGCCTTCGTAGGTGTTGACCGCCTCCAGGTTCATCACATGGCGCATCACGTGATATTCGTCCGATACGCCGTTGCCGCCGTGCATGTCGCGAGCGAGCCGGGCAATGTCCAGCGACTTGCCGCAAGAGTTGCGCTTGATGAGCGATACCATTTCCGGCGCGGCGCGGCCTTCGTCCATGAGCCGGCCCACCTGGAGGACGGATTGCAGGGCCAGCGTGATTTCCGTCTGCATGTCGGCGAGTTTCTTCTGGATGAGCTGGTTGGCGGCAAGCGGCCGGCCGAACTGCTTGCGTTCGAGGGTGTAGGTGCGCGCCGCATGCCAGCAGAACTCCGCGGCGCCGAGCGCGCCCCAGGCGATGCCGAAGCGGGCCTTGTTCAGGCACCCGAACGGGCCCTTGAGGCCTTCGACGTTCGGAAGCAGGTTCTCATCGGGCACGAAGACGTCGTCCATGACGACTTCGCCGGTGATGGAAATCCGCAGGCTGAACTTGCCTTCGATCTTGGGCGTGGACAGCCCTTTCATGCCGCGCTCGAGGATGAAACCCCGGATGACGCCCTTGTCGTCCTTGGCCCAGATCACCAGCACGTCCGCGACCGGTGAGTTGGTGATCCACATCTTGGCGCCCTTGAGCAGGTAGCCGCCGTCGACCTTGCGGGCGCGGCTGATCATGCTGCCTGCATCGGATCCGAAGTCCGGCTCCGTGAGGCCGAAGGCGCCGAGGAATTCGCCGGTGGCAAGCTTCGGCAGGTACTTCTGGCGCTGCGCCTCGCTGCCGTATGCGTAGATGGGATACATCGTGAGGCTGGACTGCACGCTCATCATGGAACGGTAGCCGGAGTCGACTCGTTCGATTTCGCGGGCGATGAGCCCGTAGCTGACATGATTCACGCCTGCGCAGCCGTAACCTTCCAGCGTTGAGCCCAGAAATCCCAGCGCGCCCATCTCCGTGAACACGTCGCGATCGAAGCGCTCTTCGCGGTGGGCCGACAGCGCCCGGGGCATCAGCTTTTCCTGGCAGTAGGCGCGGGCGGAGTCGCGCACCATGCGCTCTTCGCTGCTCAACTGCTCGTCGAACAGCAGCGGGTCGTCCCATTGGAAGGTGGGGCGGGTGGCGGGCGCGTTCATGGCATCTCCAGGAAAAAAAGCGGGGTAGGGGGCTATTTTACGCCAACGAATACCGGCTCCCGCAGCGCGGACTCAGTGCGCCTGGCGGGTGCAGATGTCGAAGCCGTCGCGCCAGCCCGCGGCGTACTGCGCATCCGACTTGAAGCGCTTCTCGTCCTTGCGGGTGGACTTGCGCCGGGCGCTGTCGCAGCCGTCGAGATAGCCGGATCGAAACTCCGGCGGGTAGCCCGCCAGGTTGACGTTCGGATCCTTTTTCGGGGGCGTGCCGCAGGCGCAGGCGGCGGCCAGCAGGGCAATGGCGAGAAGTTTCTTCATGACCGGATTATGCCGCGCCCGGAGGCAGGGCGGCGCGAATACCGCAGCACCAAAAAAAACGCCCGATAAGGGAGGGAATCGGGCGTCAAACACGCAAAAGCGCGTTGGAAATCTTCAGGTCATCCGGCGCCGGGCCGGGGAGGTCGACTCATCCCAGCGGAACAACCGACCCGTTGACCAGCCTCACACGCTCGCCGATGCTGAACGGCGGGCGCTGGTTTTCATAGATTGTGCGCACCGTACCATCTTCCATGCGCAGGATGACCACGAAATTGACCGCGATGCGCGCGTCGCTTGCCTTGTTGAGGGCCGCGTAGGTGACCTCGGGCGACCGGGCGGCATAGGACCGGCCGTTCTCACGCGTTCCGGTCCTGAAATCGGAAGTCACGATGCCGCTGTCCTCGACTTCCTTGGCGCGGATGGAATCGACGACGCCGCAATCCTCGCACTTGGCCTTGCCGCCGGCAACGCGCGAACCGTGGCGGAAATCGATGGGCTTGGCGCTACCCTGGGGCTGGGCCTTGGACGCCTTCGCCCTGGGCTTCGCGGCTGGCACGATCGCGGGCGACGGCTTCGATGTCTCGATCAGGCCCGCAAGCGGATTGGGACTCATCTGGTTCATCGACAATTGGCCCGTGATGGCAGCGACGCCGATGCCCGCAAAGGCCACTACCGAGGCCGCGGCGGCCACGATCAGGGGCGTAAGCAGGTGATTTCTCCGGTCCATTCTCATCCGATCTGTTTTTTGC
>Ga0315910_10005662_pt1 | contig 10213 bp, 6 predicted proteins | sample EdamamesoilMG_FD_204470 | JGI IMG/M metagenome (GOLD analysis project Ga0315910, IMG submission 204470) | Garden soil microbial communities collected in Santa Monica, California, United States - Edamame soil | ecosystem: Environmental > Terrestrial > Soil > Garden | place: USA: California... | reverse complement strand
TAAGTACCAACAGGACGGCGGCAACGATGCGCATGGTAGTTCGCTACACAGGGCCACTGGCGACTGGCAAATGGCCGCTCATCAACAACTCACACCCGGCAGCGGCACTGGGAAGGCTTCCACGCCCGCATAGCGCGCTTCACTGCCCAGCTCCGCTTCGATACGGAGCAACTGATTGTACTTGGCGATACGATCCGAACGCGACATGGAACCCGTTTTGATTTGCGTGGCACGCGTTGCGACGGCGATGTCCGCGATCGTAGCGTCTTCCGTTTCGCCTGAGCGGTGCGAGACCACGGCGGAATATTTTGCATCGGCGGCCATGTTGATCGCCGCATAAGTTTCCGTCAGCGTACCGATTTGATTCACTTTAATGAGGATCGAATTAGCTATTTTCTTGTCGATGCCTTCTTTAAGGATCTTCGTATTGGTGACGAAGAGATCGTCGCCGACTAATTGCACGCGCTTACCGAGCCGCTGCGTAAGCAAGGCCCAACCCGCCCAATCACCTTCGCTCATGCCATCTTCGATCGTGACAATCGGATATCGGTTTACCAGGCCTTCCAAGTAGTCGGCAAATTGCGCCGCCGTGAACTTGCGGCCTTCGGATTCCAAGTTGTAGATGCCATCGTGGAAAAACTCTGTGCTGGCAACGTCCAATCCCAAGAAAATGTCGCGGCCCGCTTTGTACCCGGCGCGATCGATGGCTTCGAGAATGGTTTCCAGAGCGGCTTCATTCGACGGCAGGTCGGGCGCAAATCCGCCTTCATCGCCCACCGACGTCGCCAGCTTGCGATCGTGCAGAACTTTCTTGAGCGTATGAAAAATCTCGGCGCCGTAGCGCAGCGCCTCGGAGAGCGACTTCGCACCCACCGGCAGAATCATGAACTCTTGAATGTCCACGCTGTTATCGGCATGCGCACCGCCGTTGATGATGTTCATCATCGGCACAGGCAACGTCTTGGAGGCAACACCGCCGTTTGCACCCGAAATGTAGCGGAACAAACTTTGCTTGGCGTCGTTTGCGGCCGCATGCGCGGTCGCCATCGAAATCGCCAACAACGCATTGGCGCCCAGGCGGCCCTTATTTTCCGTGCCGTCCAACGCGATCATCGTTTGATCGATGCCGGCTTGATCGCGCGGATCTTTGCCGAGTAACGCAGCCTTCAGTTCGCCATTCACGTTGGCCACAGCTTTGGTGACGCCCTTGCCGAGGTAGCGTTTCTTATCGCCGTCGCGCAGTTCGACGGCCTCGCGCGAACCGGTGGACGCGCCCGATGGCACGGCGGCGCGGCCTTTGACGCCGGAATCGAGCACTACATCCGCTTCAACAGTGGGGTTGCCGCGCGAGTCGATAATTTCGCGGCCGCGGATGTCGACAATCTTGCTCATAGCCAACCTCTCATAACGTGTCTTCCTCAAATGGTTTTGCTTTGGTAACCGAATCGATTTCTTTGAGCGTGGCAAGAAGTGCCGCCATGCGCGGCAATGGCCAGGCATTTGGCCCATCGGATAACGCTTGTTCGGGGCGCGGATGCGTTTCCATAAACAAGCCGGCGACACCTGCGGCTACTGCGGCGCGCGACAATACCGGCACGAACTCTCGTTGCCCACCCGACGCAGTGCCTTTGCCGCCCGGCAATTGCACCGAATGCGTCGCATCGAACACCACCGGTGCCATCGGACGCATCACCGCTAACGAACGCATGTCAGCGATCAGGTTGTTGTAACCGAACGTGAAGCCGCGCTCGCATACCATGATTTGTTCGTTGCCGGTCGAGCGCGCCTTGTCGACGACGTTCTGCATTTCCCAAGGGCTTAAGAACTGACCCTTTTTGATATTCACCGCCTTGCCGTGTGAGCAGACGTTGACGATAAAGTTGGTTTGCCGACAGAGAAACGCCGGGGTCTGCATCACATCGACCACGCTCGCCACTTCGGCAAACGGAGTGTCTTCGTGCACGTCGGTCAGCACGGGTAACTTTAGTTCGCGCTTCACCTTGTCGAGAATCTTCAGTCCGCCTTCCATGCCGGGACCGCGATAGCTGCCGCGCGAAGAGCGATTGGCCTTATCGAACGATGCCTTAAAGATGTAGGGACTTTTGAGCTTGCTCGTAATCTCCTGCATCGCACCGGCCACTTCCATCACCAGCGCTTCGCTTTCAATGACACAGGGACCTGCGATGAGAAAGAAAGGCTCGCGGGGACCGATGGTGAAGTTGAGGAGGTTCATGCGAAGAGGCCTGCGGGCCTGGGGCCTGGGGCCTGGGCAAGAAAATCACAGAAGGCAATGCGCACTCTGACCCACGCCCGCACGCCCCATACCCTCACGCCCTTGCTCACGCACTCACCGCTTTCGGCAATTGCGCTTGTGCGTGGGCGCGTGCCGCTTTAATAAAGCCGGTGAACAAGGCGTGACCATCGCGCGGTGTCGAGCGGAACTCGGGATGGAATTGGCTGGCAACGAAGAAGGGATGCTGCGGCAGCTCCACCATCTCTACTAAGCCGTCGCGGGAAAAACCCGAGAACCGCAGCCCCGCGTTCATTAGCTTCTGCAGATAGGTATTGTTGAACTCGTAGCGATGGCGATGCCGTTCGTGAATCACGTCTGAGGCATAGATCTGATGCACTTTCGAACCATGCGACAAGCGGACTTCCTGCGCGCCCAAGCGCATGGTACCGCCCATCTGTGAAGTTTCGGAACGTTGTTCGACCGTGCCCTTTAGATCCTGCCACTCCGAAATCAACGCGATCACGGGATGCGGTGAGTTGCGATTGAATTCGGTGGAATGCGCACCGTCAAGTTTGGCCACGTTACGGGCGTACTCGATGATGGCCAATTGCATCCCTAGGCAAATACCTAAGTACGGGATTTGCTGCTCGCGCGCGTAACGAATTGCAGCGATCTTACCTTCCACGCCGCGCTCGCCGAATCCGCCAGGGACCAAGATCGCATCCATGCCTGCCAAGGCGCCCGGACCGTGCTTCTCGACATCGGTGGCTTCGAGAAATTGAATATTCACGCGTGTGCGAGTGTGAATGCCCGCATGCGTCAGCGCTTCATTCAGCGACAAATACGAATCTTTGAGATTAACGTACTTGCCCACCATCGCGATGTTGACCACCGCATCGGGATTGGCCTTCGCGTTGACCACATGACGCCACTCTTTTAAGTCGGCAGGCGGCACGGTTAATCGCAGTTTGTCTACGACGATAGCGTCCAACGCTTGCTCGTGCAGCAACGACGGGATTTTGTACAGATCGTCGGCATCGATGGCGGAAAACACAGCGCGCTCTTCGACATTGGTGAACAAGGCGATCTTGCGGCGCTGTTCGTCCGGCAATGGATCTTTGCATCGGCACAGCAGAACATCGGGCTGAATACCGATGGAGCGCAGCTCTTTCACCGAGTGCTGAGTGGGCTTGGTTTTGATTTCGCCCGCACTGGAAATATAAGGAATAAGCGTCAGGTGCATGTACAACACGTTGTCGTGGCCCAATTCCACGCCCATTTGACGAATAGCTTCCAGAAACGGCAACGACTCAATGTCGCCGACGGTGCCGCCGATCTCGACCATACAGACATCGGCATCGCCTGCACCCAATCGAATGCAATGTTTGATTTCGTCGGTGATGTGCGGAATGACCTGCACCGTGGCACCGAGATAATCGCCGCGACGCTCTTTGGCAATGACGCGTTCGTAGATGCGGCCGGTTGTAAAGTTACTGTTGCGCGAGGTGGTTGTGCGAATAAACCGCTCGTAATGCCCCAAGTCGAGATCCGTTTCGGTACCGTCGTTGGTGACGTATACCTCGCCGTGTTGGAACGGACTCATGGTGCCCGGATCGACATTGATGTATGGGTCGAGCTTTACCATGCTGACCTTGAGGCCGCGCGCCTCCAAGATAGCGCCCAACGAAGCCGCAGCGATGCCTTTACCGAGCGAGGAAACCACACCGCCGGTAACGCAAATAAATTTAGTCATGGGGCACCGCCGTAAAAGAAAATTGGAGGCATCGACCGCGTGGCGCAGCGGATGTCGCGACGGGAGGGCAGTTTAGTCGAAGCGGCGCGCGGAAAGAAGCGCCGACGCTAATCGACCGCAAAAATTTCCGGCCGACCGTCCCAAACGATGCATGCACCCGGTTCGCCGGGTGCGGCTGCAAATTCGGCGGCGAGGAACAAATCCGCGACTGCCACCAGTTGTTTGCCCGCAAACAACAACGGCAAGCGGTCACGCCACCACGGTAATACGCCGGACTCTTGCAGTAATTTCTTTAGCAACTTGCGATGCGCGCGACCGGCAACCTGTATGTGTTCGCCGCCCGCGCGATAACGGACGGTTAGTTGCTCAGGCAATCGCGCCAAGCTCAAGCGCGGCCCGCAATCGCCACCATCCCCGGCGGTACCGACAATTCGCAGCAAACCGCCGGCAAGCGACAGCGGCTCTCGCCATGCCCAGTTAACCGGTTCATTTGCCGCGGCAGCGGACGGCTCGAATGCATACAACCTACCGCGATAGCGATGCACCTCGGCGCCGGGCCAGCGTGTGCAGGGATTTCGATCCTCGGATGCGGTAAAAATATCTCGCTCCAACCCATGTAGTTGGCGCGTGCTGGGTGCATGCAGCCCACGCGAACGCAGCCAGAAACGCACCGCGTTCGCACGGCGTACCGGACTTAATGCGCGCAGCGATGCCACATTCAAGCACGCGCCCGCCGCGCAAATCTCCAAATCGCGGCTTGCCTGCTCGTCCAATAGTTGCAGCGCATCGCCTAAGTGACGAGCGGCACGAACTGCGCTCCCCGCCACCGATGGCCAGCGCTCGCGCAACACCGGCAACACCGCGTGCCGAAGGTAATTGCGGTCGTGCCGCAAATTCCGGTTACTGGGATCTTCGACGGCGTCGATCCCTCGGCCTGCCGCCCACCCCGCCAATTGCTCCCGCGTGTATTCCAATAACGGCCGCACGTGCCAACCGACTGCAAAAGGCGCGCATACCGGCATTGCTGCCAGTCCCTGCACGCCTGAACCCCGCATCAACGCCAGCAGAACCGTCTCCAACTGGTCGTCAGCGTGATGCGCCGTGAGCAATACCTCGCCGGCGTCCAATTGCGCGCGAAAGGCGCCATAACGAACCTCGCGCGCCGCGGCTTCCAAACCTTGCGTGTGATTGCGATCTACGGCCACGCGCTGGACTTGAAAAGGGATATTCAATTCCCCCGCAAGTCGTTCGCAGCGCTGGGCCCACTGACCGGAAACAGGTTGTAGCTGATGATCAACGTGAACGGCACGCAGCTTCCATGCCGGCTGTGACGACCGCAGTGTCGACAAGGCGTGCAACAACACAGTTGAATCCACACCGCCGCTGAACGCCACGCATAGCTTGCCGTCGAACGCCGACGGCAAGGACGCGTTCAACACAGTAAGCAAGCTTTCAGGGGAAAACGTGGGCATAGCGACGCGGCAAGGAACGGCAAACTGGCCTACGGGTAAGCGGGTTACTGGCCAGAGATATCGGCAGCGACCGGCAATGCGCTTTGGCCAGCCGACCGGTCAGTCAGTTAATCAACTTGGCAGCTAGCCAGTTGGCCGACTCTCAGGTCTCGTTGTACACGCCAAAACCGCGCAATCGGGCCGCGCGCATTTTGACGACTTCCGCAGGCGAGTGCTTTTGCAAATCGGCCAGGTGTCGCAATAAAGCGGCCTTCAACGCTTCGGCCATCGCCTGTGGATCGCGATGCGCTCCGCCCAGCGGCTCTTTTAACACCTCATCCACCAGACCCAACTTCGCCAAGCGTTCAGCGCCGACGCCCATTGCTTCTGCAGCAAGATCCTTCTTCTCCGCGCTCCGCCACAAAATGGACGCGCAACCATCCGGCGAGATTACGGCGTAGATACTGTACTGAAGCATGATGAGCCGGTCGCACACGCCGATGGCCAATGCACCGCCCGAACTACCTTCGCCGATCACCACACTGATGATCGGCGTCTTGAACTGCGCCATTTCGAATAGATTGCGTGCAATGGCTTCGCTTTGACCGCGCTCTTCCGCCCCGACACCGGGATACGCGCCCGGCGTATCGATAATCGTGATGATGGGCATTTGGAAACGCTCCGCCATCTTCATCAAGCGGAGCGCTTTGCGATAGCCCTCCGGCTTGGGCATGCCATAGTTGCGACGCACGCGCTCCTTAGTGTCGCGGCCTTTTTGCTGTCCAATGATCATCACCGGCTTACCGTCCAAGCGCGCGATACCCGCCACAATGGCGGAGTCGTCGGCGTACATGCGGTCGCCGTGTAATTCCTGAAACTCCGTGAAGATGGCGCCAATGTAATCCAGCGTATACGGGCGCTGCGGATGCCGCGCCAGCTGGGTGATCTGCCACTGGGACAAATTGGAGAAAATGCTGGTGGTCAGCGCACGGCTCTTAGCGCGCAATCGGCCGATTTCCTCGCCGATATTGATCTCGGCATCGTTGCCGATAAATTTGAGTTCGTCGATTTTGGCCTCAAGTTCGGCAATCGGCTGCTCAAATTCCAAGAAATTCATCGCCATAGGACCCAGCACTCCGGAAAAGACGGGCGACGATAGCCGAGAACGGCCCGGAGGGCTAGTCGTGACGGCCAAACCGAGACGTGCTTAGGCGCTGCTTAAACACTATTTAATGTGCTGGCGCTCGACCAACCGGTCAACTCACCCAGCCAAAAGAGCGCTCGACGGCCTTTTTCCAGGCGCTTAACAACGCCATGCGCTGCTGACCCGGCATTTGCGGCATCCATCGACGGCCTTCGCGCCATTGGCTACGCAGCTGATCCAAATTGCTCCATACGCCGGTCGCCAATCCGGCGGCATACGCTGCCCCCAAGGCTGTAGTCTCCGCAATCTGCGGACGCACCACCGGCACATCTAGAACGTCGGCCTGAAATTGCATCAGCAATTCGTTGGCCACCATACCGCCATCGACCCGCAGCGCCGTCATTTTGATATTCGAATCGCGCTCCATCGCAGCAAGCACATCCGCAGTTTGGTACGCCGTCGACTCCAAAGCCGCGCGCGCCAGATGCCCGCGATTGGCAAACCGCGTCAACCCGGCGACAACGCCCCGCGCATCCTCGCGCCAGTAAGGAGCGTACAGACCGGAAAACGCCGGGACGATATACACATCCCCGTTGTCGGTCACCGACCGGGCCAACGATTCGATCTCGTTGCTCTGTTTAATGATCTGCAAGTTATCGCGCAACCACTGCACCAAGGCCCCGGCAATGGCTATCGACCCTTCTAGCGCATAACGTGGCGGCTCAGCACCGAAACGGTACGCCAACGTCGTCAGCAATCCGGCCTTGGACACAATCGGCGTGGTACCGGTATTCAAAAGCATGAAGCAACCGGTGCCGTAGGTATTCTTCGCTTCGCCGGGTTCGAAGCACACTTGCCCGACCAACGCCGACTGCTGATCGCCTAAAATGCCGGCGATCGGCACACCCTGCAATGCAGTGCACTTCGCCTCAGCATAAACATCGCTCGACGAGACGATTCGCGGCAGTACTGCGCGCGGAATGCGAAAAGCGGACAGCAATTCCTCGTCCCAGTCGAGCGTCTGCAGATTCATCAACTGCGTGCGACTGGCGTTGGTGACGTCGGTAATGTGAATGCCGCCGTCAACGCCACCGGTCAGGTTCCAGACTAACCATGTATCCATCGTGCCGAAAAGCACGTCGCCGCGCTCGGCAGCAATACGTGCGCTCGGCACATTGTCGAGCACCCATTGCAGCTTGAGCGCGCTGAAATAACTCGCCAGCGGCAACCCGGTCTTTGCGCGAATGCCGTCGCCGCGCCCCTCGCTCGCGTAACGCGCAACCGCATCGTTCACGCGCGTGTCCTGCCACACCAAGGCGTTGTAAATCGGTGCCCCGGTGCGTTTATTCCACGCTACCGCGGTTTCTCGTTGATTGGTAATGCCGATGCCCGCGCAGTCGTGCAACGACAGCTTGGATTTATTGAGCGCATCAGCGATGACTCGCTCGGTGTTGCGCCAGATTTCGACGGCATCGTGCTCCACCCAACCCGGCCGCGGATAGATTTGCCGATGCTCTTGTTGGCCAATTGAAACGATCGTACCGGTGCCGTCGAAAACGATGCAACGCGAACTGGTGGTACCTTGGTCGATTGCGGCAAGCCAAGAGGACATAGTCGATACCCGTCATTGACGCGTGCAAATAAAAAGGGCGCCGCCGGAAATCCGGTCAGCGCCCAATTCTAGCTCAATACTCGATTGTTACTTTGTAGCGCCAAAACGATACTGGAGTTCGAGACCGTACGTTCGCGGCGGAATCAACGTTACCGTTGAATTCATCGATCCTGTGGATGATAGAGTGCCGGTCACGTTGTCGTATGCCTCTTCGTCAAAAGCGTTCTTAACGTACGCAATAACCGTGTAATTGTTATCGGAACCGGTCCATAAGCCGCGGAAGCCCGCTTCACCGTACGACGGCGCTAAGTTATACGAGCGATTGAACATCGAGTGGTACACCTGGTCTCGCCAAGCGTAGTTACCGGACAACGTCAACGAACCCGCGGAAAAATCAAATCGGTAATTGGCCGCGATCGACGCTTTGTTTTTGGGCGATCCCGGCATGGATTGACCGTGCATATCTTGTCCTCGCCCCGATGCAGACAGCGGACCCACGGGATGCGCGTCCGGATCCGAGGCTGTCGGATCGGCAGGATCGACGAAGCAACATGCCTTCTCAATAGTCGAATCAAGATAGGCATAGGTCAGGCTTACTTGCAGTTGCGAAGTCGGGCTCCAGTTCGCTTCGACTTCAGCGCCGATGGAATGCGCCGAATCGATATTCACATACTGACTGTAGGAGGGACCGGTCGGTGGTACGACGGTCACCGGCACTTGCGCTCCAAGGTAGTCGTAGAAAAACACCGACGTATTTACGGTCAACTGACCAGCGATCTCTTGCTTAACTCCAAGCTCGTAAGCATTGATGTGTTCGGGCTCCGTGTAAGGAAGAGTCACAATAGAACCGGAATTAAAACCGCCTGCCTTGTAGCCGCGCGTGTACTTGAGGTACGTCAACGTGCCATCGACTGGAGTCCACTCAAGCCCCGCCGTGCCGGTTGGTGAAGACCACTTATGTTCCAACTGGCGGCTTGCGCAACCGGCAACACAGCTCGGATCGTTAAGCGTTGCTCCCGGAGCAGCACTGTACTGAGCGACGCTAAGTGCAGGGGTAGCCGAGCCGGGAATGATCGTAGGGCCACCGGGCGTGGTGTAGATTCCTCCATTCAGGTAATAGGGAGGCGCCAAGCCGTACGGAGTAAGAAAGAATGCCGCAGGATAGTAGGCCGCAAGACCCCAAGTTACCATGTGCAATTGCTCAGTGGCCTCCTTCTTGTCTTCGGTATATCGATAGCCCAAAGAGAGCTTGAGACTGTCTATTAACTTGAAGTCGACCTGACCGAATACCGCACGAGAATCCATTTCCATGATGGTTTCGTTTCGGTAAATCTCGTTCCCGGGATTCGCAACAGGTGTTGTCCCGACAATTTGATAAGCCAATTGCGGCTGGCTTGGGTTCGTATAGTTAAAGTATTGATCGTAGGACTCGTGATATTGGTACAAACCGACGATCCATTGGAATGGCCCATCGCTCGTCGACACCAAATTCAGTTCATTGCTGTAGTAGCGTTTGTCTTCCACGTAATTGAACCGCGTGTCCGCAAAGACGGTGACCGGCGCCATACTGGGATTGGGCGGCGTAAACACATAGGAATCCCTATTTGTACCGTTGTTGTCACTTTTCGCTGCATACAAATAATCCGTCAAGCCACCGATGTATTTAAGGTCGGCCCAACCGAAGTGACCAACGAGTTCTGCCTGAAACGTATCGATAGGATCCGTAACGGTGTTTGCGACGTTAGAGGCATAGGCACGGTGATCCGCAATCGAAGGCCGGGGAGGCAAATTACAAGGCCCCGCGGCGGGACAATAAGTTGCGCTCGGTGACAGCGCAGTTGGTGGATATAGGGCGTTATCGTACGGTGTAATCGACGCGGACGATGGCGCGATGCCAAGGCCACGCTCGCTGCGATCGATTTCCCAATGGTTGTAATGCAGCCATACATCAACTGCACTACCAATATTCGCCGCAAGCTGCGCCTGCACGAACGAATCATCCGCTATGCCGCCTTCGCCA
>Ga0315910_10005661_pt1 | contig 10213 bp, 10 predicted proteins | sample EdamamesoilMG_FD_204470 | JGI IMG/M metagenome (GOLD analysis project Ga0315910, IMG submission 204470) | Garden soil microbial communities collected in Santa Monica, California, United States - Edamame soil | ecosystem: Environmental > Terrestrial > Soil > Garden | place: USA: California... | reverse complement strand
TCGTCAGTGAAGACTTTCCGCAGGCTAATGGGATCGCAACGGGGAAGTGCTTACGGGGAAGCATATGAACAAGCCCATGCGTATTGATGACACGGCCGAGCAGATTAAGAGCTTCTTCAATGATCCGAATCCGCATGTGGCGTATATCTGCGGCGGGTTGCGAAGAATCTCTGTAGATAGCGCTGACACCCGTGCGCGGCGTCTACTTCTCCGGAGAGGTATCCGCTATTTCACGAAGATGCAGGCGGCGGTTTTTGCCGCTCATGTTCAACTCAAACCGACATTGTTTGTGGATGTGGGTGTCAACTATGGAGAGTGTTTGTTTGCTAAGCCTCTATTTGATCGTACTCCCACCATAGGTTTCGAGGCCAATCCAACGCTGCTACCTCATGTTGAGAAGAGCGCGGTATATAACGACGATGTGCGAATTGAATTGATCCCAAAAGCCGTTAGCAATTCTTCCAAATCTAGCCTTACGTTCTACGTAAACTCCGCCTTTTCTGGAAAATCGAGCGCGGCTCCACCTGCTTCTTTGAAGGGTATTTCTGAGATTAAGGTGCCGTGCACGACACTCGATGCAGAAATCCTCCCAAGAAAGCTCGACCTTTCGACGATGCTTTTGAAGGTGGACGTGGAGGGCTTTGAGCCGATGGTGCTTGAGGGCGCTGTCGAGATTCTTAAAGAGGCTAGAAACGTTGTGCTCTTCGTTGAGTTTGATTCGGACTATATCGCGGCGGCTGGAGTATCTGCCCGTGCTTTTTTCGATAGCCTTCTGGGCACTTACTGCGTATTCGAAATCGGCAACAGCTCTTCAAGAAAAATCGAAAGTTATGCTGATTTGCCAATCCTTAGGGACGCCGGCGGCCAAATCCATGTTGATCTAGCACTTGGGCGATTTGCTGACCGTGAATTGGAGGGTCGATTCCTGAAGCAGTTCTGCGGCCAATCGCTGAAGAAGTTCGCCGGCGAAAGTTGGGGGCTGAGTTAGCTGTTTTGAACTCCGAGCGAATCGGATTTTCATCGCGTGATGTTGCCGCCTGATTGCGAAGCACCCACTACAGTAACTTGTCTCGCACCTGATCCAATACTATTCCTCCATATTTGCCATTCTTATGCCAACCGTCCGTTGGCGAGACACTGAAGGCGTCAGGAATCGCATGGGGCATCCCACCTTCCACGTCGGGATGCGGGAGCAGTAGCGGCTCACGGGTGAGCGTAGAAAAGATTTCTAGCGTCGCTCGATGAAGCATTTGAATAAATTCCGCATAGACTCGGGCGGCATTTTCGCCGTAGGTTCGGCGAAGGAGCCACTCTGGATCTTCAAAAATTACTATTCCTGGCTTTGGTTTTTGTTGAACGATAATCGGACCTGAAAATACCGATACCAAGTGACGAAGTGTGTGCAAGACGTAGAGGGCTCTCAGTCGATCGACGACGACTTCAAACATGACCGATCGCGATACCATAGGTAAGCTCACTTCGGCGCTCGTCTGCCAGTTGGCGCAGCGCGCCTCCGTGAGGGGATGAGTCTTATCCAAGAACTTCGCCAGCGCATTCGGCATTCCCCAGCCGCTCAGGACGACTGCGTCGAAGCCAGCAACGTCAATGCCTCTCGTCGCAGCCCCTTCAATGTCTGTCTGGACCTTCTCGACCTTTCTCGCAAACAAGAGTCCATTTTCTAGGTGCAAATACGGATGAAGGCTTCCGTGAATTGCAAAAAAAGAGAACTTCAATTCCGGATCGGACCACCCCTGCCGAATTGCGAGTCGTAGAGCCCCAGCGTGCGAACTTCCGATAACGCAGACTCGTTTCATTGGGAGCCAAACGCGTCCAAAAGTGCCTCCTCACATTGCACGTCGTCGATTTGATCGCTTTGAACCAAGGGGGACGCTGGTGGCTGCGCTTTCTTTCTTGCTGGGGCTGCTTCCGGAGTCTCGTGACCAAATAGGTGCGACATTACGAATTCCACACCCTTCGTCGAGACTTCGCGAGCATTCGGTTGGTAGAAAACGCCACGGAAGACCGGAGCAGTAATGATTTCATAGGAAGGGAAGTAATCGACGCAATCGAAATCCGAGCATAAATCGCCCGCCACGGCCCTGAGCACTGACTTGGAATAGGTCGTGGCCACCAGCACATGATATCCGCTTGCTGTCGCCGTGAGCGGAACTGGCGAGACGGTAAGCAGAAAGCGGAGGTTCGGATTGACTCTTTGCGTAGCACTGATTACCGCGCTCATGTCCTCATGGATTGAGGCGTATCTATAGTTCCGAAAAAGATGGCGGTCGTCTTCAAACGTGCCGGCGAGAGTGCCTGGACACATCGGATAGACAACGCCAGTCTTGCGGTTCACCCAAGCCTCCGTCAGGCCAAGCGTGAAGACGAAGATCGTCGCCGTCTCGATCGCAGTTCGAATGGCGGCCAGCGTCACGTCACGGGCTGCTCGCATCTCCTCAAGGTTTGCGAAACCGTTCGGTTCGATGGCTGGCCGAAACGGGTCGAAAGCGCGATCGCCAGCCAGCCAGCATTCGTCTGATTGCGCGTTAGCGTTGAGCGCCCACTCGATCCACTGCCGGAGGAGGGCTGCCGTATAGATGTTGCCCGTCCGAAAAGAGAAAACGCCGTATCCATATTGTCGCGCCACAGTTTCCGACAGTCCCTTCGGAGCTGGTTCCGCATCGAGCCAAAACAAATTGTGTTTGCGAAGTGCGTTGCCGATGTGCTGTGCGAAACATGAGCCTGCTGTCATAGCGCGGTCGTCTTGAGACCACTTCCATTTTGCTTGCCAAAGATTCTTTATCTCGAGCGGGTTCCTTGCCCCGACGGCTGGTTGCCAAAAAGCGATGCCGTCACGCGGCAGGCGACTGTATGGATGCGACATGAGTAGTCTCGAGTGCCTATGGTTCCCAGGTAACACAGATCGAGCGAATAGCTACGATTCGCAACGCATGTTACCGCATGGACTGTATCATCTCGCCTGCAATCCTCCGGTCGGCACGATTGATCCAGCGGGCGGCTCCAGTTTCGCTCTGGTTTCAAGCGACTGCACTCAGCGCCGTGCGGGTGTGTCGTCGTCGCGACCACGAAGGCCTGCCGCAACGGGCGTATCACAGAGGTCGGGGGCGATGACGTAAGCTGGTGAGAATTTGCGGGGGCGATCTTCGCCGAAGCGCAAAGGCTCGGCCTCCTCACGCGACAACCGGTCGTGCGAGGGATCGCGACGGCGGAACACCCTTCGCCTGCTACGCGGCCATTGCAGGCCGTGCTCCCCCCGATTCGAACTCTCCTACGGGCTTTGGCCCGCCCGCCGGACTGGCGTGCTGGGTTAGGTAAGACGCTTCGCGGGCTGCAACTCGGGGCATAATCGATCGGCGTGGCACCCACCATCGTCAGTTTTGGCGCCGGAGACCCGGCGTATCACACCGCCGCAGCGCGTCTACGCGACGACTGCCGCACGCTGGGGCTCGAGCACGTGGTCGTCGAGCTGCCGGGTGTCGCCGGTCAAAGCTGGCTTCAGATCTGCCGCCGCAAACCCGCGTTCTACCTCGAGATGCAGCGGAAGCACCGCCGGCCGATCCTATGGCTCGACGTCGATTCCCGATTGCGTCGGCTTCCGCCCGCTCTCGACGGCGCCACCTGCGACGTGGCCGGTTTCCTCCGCGGCTTTCGCTACCTGCGCGACTTCGATCCCGTCGCGATGCCGCGATTCTTCGCCCCCTTCGCGCTGTTCTTCAATTACACGCCGCGCGCCGCGGCCTTCCTCGAGTTGCTCGCGAGCATCGCCGAAGAGGCGCCGAGCGATGTGTCGGACGACTATCTGCTGCAAGAGGCCTGGCTCCAGCACCAGCAACAACTGTCGGTCATGGTGCTGCCGCCGGATCTCGTCGGCCATGAATGGCCGCTGCAAGGTGATCAAGCGATTTACGTCGGCATCAGCGGCAATGTGAGCCGGTTCAAAGGTCAGGCGAAGCAGCACACTGCCGAGCTGTTCGACGCGGCACGCCGGAAAGCAGTGCTGCTGAAGGAAGCCGACACCGCTCTGAAGAGTGGGCACAACGACGACGCGTTGGTTCTCTTCAGACACGCGCTCGCAGCGCTCCGCGATGATGCTTTGGCGGAGAAGATCGGCCGCTTGCTCGAGCGTCGCCATGGGGCGGAGGCGGCCGAGCGCTTCTTGCGGGAGTACGCCGACGGCTTGAGTAAAGAATAGTGTAGTGCTAACAATCTTCCGGAGAGTGCTCGCAAAATGAGCAATGCAGCACCTCAGCGGGCTTCCGCCCGTGGTCCACTGGCGACGCCGTACGGACCGCATTGTGAATAAAGGCTCACGGAGAACGATGACTCGAGCGAGTCGACGCCGGGTATGAAGCGCGTTTTGGTCTTCAACTTCTTCGCCGGCGTCATGGAACGCGGTATCCCGCTATATACGCAGAATCTCGCGGAGTGCATGCGACGCGTCGGCCTCGAGCCCGTCGAGCTTCGTTGTCCGGCTTGGCTGCGCGGCTGGCCGCGTCCGGCACGCAACGTCGCGTTCGTGCTGTTCGAGCAGATCGTCGCACCAATTCTGGGCGTGCTGCGCGGCTGCTCGCTCGCGGTGTATCCATACAACTCCGTGAGCGTTGTCGACAGTCTGCTCGGCCGCGCCGTTCTCGTGGTTCACGATCTCATTCCGAACCGCCGCCATAACCTGGCGGCGCGGTACATCTGCGTCACTCAGACGGTTCATCGGTGGGTCGGCGGCACGATTTGCGCGGCCTCCGAGCACACGCTCACGCACCTGCGTCGCCTCGCGGCCTTCAAGCATTGCTCGCTCGCGCTATGGTCGAACCCGTTCTACTCGTTCCAGTCTGCCAATGCCTGGAGCACCGTGTCCCCGCGCAAGAGCGGCGGGCCGCCGCGCGTGCTGCTCTGTAGCGGCATCGGTCGCTACAAGGACTACGGTGGCGCGCTGCGGCTGTTCGCTCGTAGCGCGGTTCTGCAGGGCGCCGAGCTTCGCGTGATGGGCTTCGGCGATGATTCGCCGCTCGCGCTACGGCGCGTGCTGCGGCTACCGCCCGACATCCGGCGCCGGATCACGGTGCTGCCGCGGCTCACGCTCAAAGACTTGATCACCGAGTACGTCGCGAGCGACGTCGTCTGGGTGCACTCGAAAAAGGAAGGTTTCGGCCGCTGCATCGTCGAGGGCAGCCTGAGCGGGCGACCGGTCGTCGCGAGCGATATCGGTGCATTCCGTAAGTTTGCCTCGTTCGGCGTGCACCTGTACCGCAAACAGGCGTTCGACTCGGCCATTTCGCGGGCGCTCGAGCGTGGGCCGACGCCTCGCTTGAGCCCGCTCGAATATCATGCGCCGCTCGAAGCGGCCGTTAGCCAGGTTGTGGGGAGCTATTCACGTGGCGCTTGATGGATTTGGACCGAGTGCAACGACGGACAAGACCCTCGGCCTGCAAAAGGTCTGCGACATCCACGATTTCTTCCACCCGGAGATCGATCGAATCCTGCGTAAGGAGATCGGCAGCGTGCCATTCGGTTCGCGCCGTGCGTGGGAGTTCGCGATGATCTACCGCGCCATCGCTCAGAAGGGGCGGCTGCACGGCGAGGCCGTCGGCCTCGGCATGGGCGCGGGCACCGAGAAGCTCATCTATGCGCTCGCAAAGCATGCGCGTAAGACCGTCGCCACGGATCTTTATACGGCCGACGGCGGCTGGGAAGGCGTGCGCACGGCCGATCCGAAGGCACTCGTGATGAGCAGGGCGCCGCAGGGCGTGGATCCGGAACGCGTCGACGCGTTGACCATGGACATGCGCGAGCTCAAGTTCCCGGACGACTCCTTCGACTTTTGCTGGTCCACGGGCGCAATCGAGCACATTGGCCATGACGAGGACTTCGCGCGGCACCTCGCCGAGGTGCATCGCGTGCTGCGGCCGGGCGGCGTCTACGCGTTCACGACGGCCGTCGTGTTCGGTTTACCGACGCTTCGCATTCCGCACAACTACTACTTTCATCCCGAGCACCTCGTCGATCTCTTGCACGCCTCTCCGCTGCACGCGGAGCCCGAGTTCGACTGCCGCGTCACGGACCACCTCTTCAACCGGCCTCATGTCGAGCGATTCCAGGACTATGGCTTCGCGGCCGGCAACCAGATCAGCAAACCCGTGGTCTCGTTTCGCCGCGGCACGCTGCTCACGGCCAATGCGATGGTGCTCACCAAGGAACCGGGACGCCCGAAGCAGCGGCCCAAGGTCACGGGTTACGAGGCGAGCTGCCGGCAGTTGCGGCGCCACGCCGACAATCTCACCAAGCATCTGTGGAAGGATTACCAGCTGCTGCAAACGGAGCTGCGCGGCCGCGAGCTCGTCGTGCAGCCGCAATATTTTGGCGCGGCGAGCACGGTCGTGGACGTGATTCGCGCGCCCGGCGCGCCGGACGAGCTGCACGCGACGGTCAAGAGCCGCCGCGTGGATGAGTTCGACGATTGGCAGGTGGACCTCGAGGTGCCGTTGCCGCCCGGCTCGTCGAACCAGATCGCCTTTACGGCCACCGAAGGCCGCATCTACAGCATCAGCGTCGGCAAGGCCGAGCGCCGGCATCTCGACACGGTGCTCGTCCGCGCGAAGCACGCCGCTGCAGGCACTGCGTCGGCCGAGACGGGCGCGCCCAGAGTGCACCAGCCGGCACGCACGAGCCTGCTGGATCGGCTGCGTCGCGCGATCCGCTGATTCGGCGTCGTCTTCGCCGCGTCATTCGTCGGCCGACAGCCCGAGATACAGGCGCTCCGGGTTGGCCGGATTGAACGCAAGCGACCAGACGCCGCCCCGTTGACGCGTCAACATTCTCGAGCGCGCCGAGCGCCCCGTTCCTCGCGGGGTTCGCGAGGCGCACATGGGGATTTTGCCTCGAAAAGGATCTGCTCGAGCCTTGACGCCTTCGGGAGAGCTACCGCGATCTCGCGGCGACCAGGCTCAGTTTGAGGCCCACGGCGCGAGCAAGCTGTTGCTGGCGAAGGTCGAAGGTTACGAACTGGCGCATCCCCAGCTCGAGGGCTGCGGCGACATGCAGTACGTCCAGCGAACGGCAGCCCAGCTCTCGCGTGTATGTGCGACTCAATTCGGAGGCGCGCTTGAGCGCGGCGCGCCATAGCAGGTCGGCAATGACGTAGCGGCCCTCGGCAACGTCCTCTTCGAATGACACGAGGGCATCGCCGACAGCTTCTGAGGTGATCTGGCCGCGGAAGCCAGCAAGGCAGATGCCGTTCACTATCTCTGCCCGGCCGTGGTGAGTAAGAATCAGCGCACCGCGCGTCCGGGCGCGCCACGCGCTCATGGCCGCGGACTCTGGCTCGTGCACGTAGAGCTTCAGCAAGGCGCTCGGATCGACATAAGTCGACTCAGCGCTCGCCACGGTTCTCCTCGTGCAGGACTTCGGCCTCAGATGAGGTCATCGGGCGTGGCTGATAGCGACGCAGTCGCTTCATGTAGTCCTTGGCGGGTGGAGCGCTCCGACGGCCGGCCGTGTACAGGACCAGGCGGTATTTGGGCTCACCCTTGTCCGTCACGAGCACTTCGCCCTCGGCCTCGACGAGCTTGCGCACCTTGGCGAAGTGGTTGCGCAGGTCCCGGATCGTTGTGGTTGGTGTCGACATCGTGAGACAAGAGTGTCTCACAAGGCCACTTGCGTCAAGGTCCGGCCATTCATTGGCGCCCACTGCCGTCGCAGCGGGGGCTTATGTCGAAGCCCTTCTCCTAGTTCCCGATTCGTTGGCCCGCTGCCAGCAAGCGCTGTCGCAGCGTCGGATAGTCGAGCGATTGCACGCTCTGGCCGGTCTCGACCGCGAGAGCGGCGGCAATGCCGGCCGACTCCCCGAGAATCATGAACGTCGGCTCCATACGAAGAGCGGAGTAGGCAACGTTCGTCGCAGAGAGCGTCACGGGATTGAGCAGATTCGCGGCGTCGGCCGCGCGCGGAGTCAACGCGCGATACGAAACTGGATAGGGCGTGTCGTTCGGCGCGTGCGCGATCAAGAAGCCTTCGCCCACTATCGCGTCGCGCCGTACGCCGTCCGGCCAGTTGACGGGCCCCACGTGATACCGGTACGTGTGCATGTCGATGTTGTACGCGCCGAACCCGACCGAGTCTTGGATCGGCGGACGGCGGCCGTTCTGTAGCACGTCGGCCTCGTTCATCACGTACTCGCCGAGCATGCGGCGTGCCGCGCGCACATACAGCTGATGCGGCCAGTGGCCGCGGTCCACGAACTCGTCCGCGCAGTACCCGAAGCGCGCGATTTTTGCGTTGAGACTGCCGTACCGCGGATCCGTCTGCCAGGAGTACAACAGGCCCTGAATGTAGCTTCGATACGCGGCGCGGACGCGCTCGCGGGTCGCCTCGTCGCCTTCGACGTACGCTTGGTTCATGTCGGGCGCCGTCATGTCGATCGAGAACGTCGTGCCGCCGTTCAGGTCGTACTTCATGTACGCGCGATTGGTGGACGCGACTGTTGCGGCCGGATTGAACATTTGCACGGCGAGGTCGATGCCGCGCTGCCGCGCGAGCGCATCGGCGACGCGCGCGGACGCTTCGAACTGCGCGGGGTCGTAGCCCGGTGGGGCCGTGAACGCGACGCGGTTCGACGGATCGTCGGTGACACAGAGCCGATACGTGTACGCCATCACGCGGCTGTCGCCGGAACCCTCGGCCGGAAAGACCGCCGGGCGCGGTTCGACGTACGGAACGAGTCCGCTCGCCGGGTCGCCCGGCACGCGGTAGGGGTCGACGTAGACACCCACGGGGATGCGGTAGCGAGGAGTGCCGGCATAGTCCTCTTGCTCTGCAAGCTGCGCCGGATCGTCGGGCGGATTCGCGAGGACTTGCGGCTCGCGCCCAATGGTGTACGGCACGCCCGCAAGCGCCATGAGATCGCCTTCGTAGCTTGCGTCGATGAAGACTTCGCCCGTGACGATGCCGCGCGAGGTGCTGACGGATCCTAGCCGCGCGCCGTTTCGGGCGACGGCCGTTAGCTGCACGGAGCGCTCGACGATGACACGGTCCTCCTTGAGCACCGTCTCGAACAATCTTTCGGCTTCGCGCGCTTCGAAATCGTACAAACCGGGGCAGCGCTGGGCTGCGCAGGCGCCGGAGGCGAGATGAACGCTGCGCAGCCGCGCGAGGAACTCGCGAGCGAAGCCTCCGAGGATCTCCTGGCCACGATCGCCGAGATCGGTCTTCGTGAGCCCGCCGGACATCATGCCGCCGACGAAACGCGTCGGCTCGAGCACGACGGCGGTTTGGCCGGCGCGCGTGGCTGCCACCGCGGCCGAGATTCCGGCCGGCGTTGCGCTGAACACGACGATGCTCGGCGTCGCGATCTCGAGCACGTGTTCGGCATTGCCGAGCGGGGCGCCGTCCATCGCGCGGAGCTCGGCCCGCAAGCGATGGAGGCCCGGGCCGAGCGCCGCGTATTCGATCCGGCCCGCGCTGGTGCCCGTCAGGCACGGTTGTGCGGTCACGCCGTCGACGGAGCAAGCTACTTGCGCTCCGGTCGGAGGCGGTCGCCCGAGCGCGAACTCGACGGCGCCCGAGGGGAAAACCGTCCTCGGCTGAGTGTCAAGGAATGCAATGGATTGGCTCGCCGTGGCTCCGGCGCTAGCAGAGCTGCCTGAACCTCCGCTGCCGCAGGCCGCGGCCAGCAGGGCGAGCGGTAAGATCAGCGATCGCGTGAGCACGTGGACGATCGGCGCTCCGCCCGTTCGTACTCGCGGCCTCATTGCGCCGTCTGCCCTGGTCCGTCAGATACGCACATATCGCAACGACGCATGCAGCCGCTCACGAGCCGGTCGTTGCGTTCGAAGCCGATTCGCCTTCAGATCGTCGAACTTGGCTTTCGTCATGCCGCTAAACATACCGCGCATCGGTCAGGGGAGCCATGACGCCGGAGACGCGGGCTGCGCTTTGCCGTGGCGGTTCATGGATAATGCGCCGTGCCGACGGGTTGGGACCAAGACGCGGTTCCAAGTTCGCGTCAAAAAGAGTGCGGTGCCCCAAAGGGCGAAGGAGAACGAGTGTTCTCGGGACTTGTGAAAGGCATCGGGCGGGTTACGTCGCGCACCAGCTCCGGAGGCGACGTGCGCTTCGCCATCGAGCTTGGCAGCGCCGCAATTGCGCCGCTCGCGGTCGGCGGCAGCATCGCGGTCAACGGTGTTTGCCTGACGGCCGTCAC
>Ga0315910_10005660_pt1 | contig 10214 bp, 10 predicted proteins | sample EdamamesoilMG_FD_204470 | JGI IMG/M metagenome (GOLD analysis project Ga0315910, IMG submission 204470) | Garden soil microbial communities collected in Santa Monica, California, United States - Edamame soil | ecosystem: Environmental > Terrestrial > Soil > Garden | place: USA: California... | reverse complement strand
CGGAAATCAGGTTGACGATCATATAGTTTCTAAAATTCTTTTTTCACCACCAGGAGAATCGAATCTATGGTAATGGGAAGATAACCTTGCTCATAACAATAAAAATACTGAGCTCCCGCTTTCGAGATATACGTGCTCGTGAAATGAGAAAAATCAAACCCTTTCTCCAGTAGTTTGTCACGACGAACCCGCGATTTCCCCCGGGGATTCAGTTCAGTAAGAATACGCCTGTTCTTTCGCAAGGTATGATTTGTATTGCGAATATAACGCGTAATGTCCTTGTTTAGACGGTTATTAAAGGTGGTGCGGCATTGATCGGAACAGAACCTTTTATCAATCCGGCCATGGATGAGTTTCCCGCACTCCTCGCAGGTTTTTTCAAATTTTGATGGCATACAACGATCCGTTTACAAACGATAACAAACGAAAATAAACGAAAGTAAACGTATAACAACGGAAAAATTATTTTTTATCAAACGACATTTGTATAGTCAATCGCAATGGATGGCCTTAAACCACGGGCGAATGGCACCAAATACTTATTGTTAACCTTAAAATTTTACCCGTTATGACAAACTTAAGAAACAGCGTAAAGCTGATTGGGCACCTGGGCAAAGACCCTGAAGTACGGACGTTCGAAAGTGGAAAAAGAATGACCACCTTTTCCATCGCAACAACAGATTCCTACAAAAACCAAAAAGGCGAAAAAGTGCAGGACACACAATGGCATAACATTGTAATCTGGGGCAAGCTTGCTGATATCGCCGGGCAGTACCTTAAAAAAGGAAGCGAAGTAGCCGTTGAAGGAAAACTGGTGCATCGCGCCTATGAAACATCAGCCGGGGAGAAACGGAATGCTACAGAAATCAATGTAAACGAAATGTTGATGCTGGGCGGAAAACATTAGAATTCCACCTCTTACACATACCCAAAGCCTGGACTCGACTCGAGCCAGGCTTTTTTCGTATACATCCCTCACAGTCCGATTAAACTATTTGGCTATTGGAACCGTGTTTTTTAGTTAGTTTTGTTAACATGACTTTTTTATATCCTTCGTTTCTTTGGGCGCTCGCCGCTCTTTCTATACCCGTTATTATTCATCTTTTCAATTTTCGCAAAACAACTCAGGTTTATTTTTCAAATACCCGGTTTCTAAAGCAGATTAAGGAATCGACTACGGCAAAAAGAAAACTGAAACACTACCTTATTCTGCTCTCCCGTCTCCTCTTTCTGTTCTTCCTGATCATCGCATTTTGCCAACCGGTTATCCCGGCAGCGGAACAATTGGGAAGTGACCGGAATATTGTATTCTACCTGGATAACTCTCAAAGTATGTCTGCCCAGACAACCGAAAAGACCCGCGGCCTCGATGAAGCCCTGAGTTTTGCCAGGACTATCGTAGATGTGTTTCCGCCTGATACCCGATACAAACTGATCACGAATGATTTCTCACCTTTTTCAAATACATACAAAACGAAGCCCGAAGCGCTTGATTTGCTTACTCAGATCCGCTTGTCACCCGTAACCCGAACCTTCGATGAAGTATATGATCGCATTAAGCAGGAGGGAGGCGTCAGAACGCGTGAAATATTCTGGATATCTGATTTACAAAAATCAACATTGGGACAGGTGTCGTCCGCCATCGACAGCACATCACGACTCCAGGTGGTTCCTATTCAACATGGTCTGCAGTCAAACGTTTTTGTGGACTCCGCATACTTCGACAATCCGTTTTCTACGGGCGGTGGGAAGAATGTATTACATGTCAGAATCCGCAATGATGGAAAAAAAGACGTCAGTCAACTTAACCTGAAACTGATGCTGAACGATATTCAGGCGGCGATTGCAGCCGTTGATATTCCGTCAGGCAGGATAACCGAAGCCACTTTTGATCTGGCAGCCGGTCTTTCAAAATTTAATGAACTCAAGGTCAGCTTCAATGATTTTCCGGTGACATTCGACAACGAGTTCTATCTGGCATTAAATTTTGGAGATAAAATCAACGTCACTGAAATTCGAAACGCCAACGCCGCGACGGTTGTTGAAAAGGTGTTTGGAAATAGCGAAATATTCAACTTTACGACTTTCCCTTTAGGAAACATCAACTACAACGTATTAGCACAATCAGACCTGGTGGTGGTAAACGGATTGAATACAGTGGATGCGTCGCTGATGAATGCACTACGGAGCTATCTCAACGACTATGGAACTTTATTGGTTGTACCGGGAGTCAGACCTGATGTCGAAAGTTTTAAAACACTGCTCCAATTGCCGGCGTTAAAAGTAGTCGATAGCAAAATACCCCTGGAACTGGGCCGGCCGGATTTTTCGAATCCGTTTTTTGAAAATGTATTTGAGGAAAGGACAGTATCCCTGGCGATGCCAAAAGCAAGTAGAGTACTCGACTGGGGAAATGACCGGACAGCTATTTTACAATTCAAAAATGATCAGCCATTCTTGTCCAGATTCAACCAAAGAGGCCAGCTGTACCTGTTAAGTTGTGCGCTCGATCCGGGACAAACTGATTTTTTTAATCACGCGCTGTTTGTGCCGGTTATGTACCGAATTGCAGCTTCCGGAAAGACGAATGACCTGAAACCCTATTATGCTTTGCACGAAAGTCTGATCAGGTTACGAATCGACAGTCTGCAGGGAGATGAACCATTGCGATGGATCGGCGCGGAGGAAATTATACCGGCACAACGAAAAGTTAATGATGAGGTTATTTTTGATATTCCCAAATTTTCAATGAGTAAAGGATTCTACAAAGTAGTGATGCGTCGTGATACTGTAAATTTGCTTGCTTTTAATCTGGACAAGGCAGAATCGCTGATGGAACAGTATGGCGGCGAAGAATTTAAGAGGATGCTGGGTGACGGCGACAACATTGCAATTTTTCAGATCGACTCGGGGGAAGCTTTCAGCAACGAAATAAAGGAGCGATATTTGGGCAAACCACTCTGGAAGTTTGCGCTTATCAGTTCAATTTTCTTCCTTCTGGTCGAAATTCTTCTGATACGCTTTTTGAAGTAGAGGTGACTTTCTCCAGGAACAACGGTGGCCAGGGGTAAACAATAACGGCCTGTAACGAAGCGATGAGTTTGGCCAATTAAAGGTGAATGACATTAGTTTGATTTGTAAACGAAAAATTGAATAATGAAAATATTGATTCAGAATCCTGAAATCATTGACGCGGCTTCACCTTTTCACCGGCAAGAAAAAAATGTCCTCATAAATAACGGCAGGATAGTTGAAATTGGTGACAAGAATTTTGCTTCTGATAAAGTGATCAAGGCGGAAGGAATGAAACTTTCGATCGGGTGGTTCGACCTGGGGACATTTGTCGGAGACCCTGGCCTTGAGCATAAAGAGGATCTTGAATCGGTCGTAAAAGCTGCGTCGGCCGGAGGTTTTACGGGACTCGCCGTACTGCCTAACACCACGCCCTGCGTGCAGACAAAAAATGAAATCAGTTATCTGGTAAAGGGAAATGCTTCACACATTGTTCAGATTTATCCACTCGCTGCCGTAACAAAAAACAACAAGGGTGAGGAGTTGACGGAGATGATTGACTTGCATGAGGCAGGTGCCGTGGCGTTTACCGATGGGCTGAAGCCAATCTGGCACACCGATATTCTGCTCAAGTCCCTTCAGTACCTTCAGAAATTTGATGGTCTATTGATCGATCATCCGGAAGATATCTGGCTTAACTTGTTTGGTCAGATGCATGAAGGCATCAATAGCACCATGCTTGGGTTAAAGGGAATGCCACGGATTGCTGAAGACACTGCAGTAGGAAGGAATCTTGAATTATTGTCTTATGCTGGCGGCAGACTCCACTTCTCAAGATTATCTTCAGGCAAAGCCATTGATATGATTCGCACCGCCCGGAAAAAGCTCAACATCACGTGTGACATCGCGATCTACCAGCCGCTGTTAGATGATTCGTTACTTTCTGATTTTGATACCAACTATAAGGTTAACCCGCCGCTACGGGAGAAGCAGGATAATGACGCCCTAGTTAAGGCCCTTAAGGACGGCACCATTGATGTTCTCTGTTCAGGACACACGCCTCATGAAGATGAAAGTAAGAGTCTTGAATTTGATCTGGCGGAATTTGGTATGATTAACCTTCAGACTTTTGCCGCACATCTTACAACGCTTTCTTCTCTGGTAGACTGGGATATCCTTATAGAGAAAATAACAATCAACCCAAGGAAACTACTAGGACTTGAAATACCTACGATTGATGTGGATGCGAAAGCAAACCTCACGCTGTTTGACCCTGTCAGAACCTGGACTTTTGATGAAAAGACAAACTTTTCGAAATCCAGGAATTCGCCATGGCTGAATAAAGAGGTCAAAGGAAAAGCTGTGGCGGTTTTTAACAACGGCCGGGTACGGATAGAGGAATAATTTCCCGACCTAACTTCTTTCGAATAGACCAATGATTACTAAATTACTCCGCATAGCTGCACGATATGGAGCCGTCGCCGGAATCCTTGCTTTCGTGTTGCTGGTGGTTATGTACTATCTGGGCAGACACCCGCTGATGACTTCTCCCTTTCTTGACTTTCGGATATTACTGTTCGGAATCTTTGTATTCTTTACGTTAAAAGAGTTTCGCGACTATGAACAACAGGGGGCGTTGTATTTTTCGCAGGCGATGATCGGTGGGCTCTCGGTTATTATGGTCACTTCCATCATTACATCGGTGTTGCTATTCGTGTTTGGCAAGTGGGAGGATGAATTTGTAAGAGACTACGTTACGCAGGTAACGGCGTACTTAAACTCGTTTTCAAAGGAAGAAATCGACCGGATCGGAAAGGATGTTTATGATCGTAATTTGGGCGCCCTGCCGGCGACTAACATATCAAATCTGGCTGTTACATACTTTGTGCATGGCCTGGTGATCGGATTTTTTGTCAATATTGTATTGTCAGTAGTTACAAGAAGAGAACCTAAACCCTAATATTTATGCAAGAAAACACAGAATCGCAACTTGTGACCACGCGGTCGGTAGGTATTCGCTATGGTCTTATTTTCGGTATTATCTCGATCCTCTATTTCCTGATCTTTGATATAGCAGACCTCGATATGACGAAGGGATTCGGTCGATGGGGTACAACGATTATCGCTATTGTTGTCGTATTCCTGGCGCACAAGTTCTTTAAGGAAAACGGGGATGGCTTCATGAGTTATGGCCAGGGAATTGGTATTGGTTTCTGGACCGGCCTGACAGCCTCAGTTGCGTCCAGCATCTTCACATATATTTATATAAAATTTATTAATGATGGATTCATCGCTAAAATCCGTGAAAAGGCAATTGAAGACATGCAGGCGCAGGGACAATCGGATGAGCAGATTGAAATGGCTATGAAATTTATGGAGATGTTTACCAATGCAGAAGCCATGCTTTTCTTTGGACTTTTTATTGGTGTTCTCACATTAGTAATAATAGCCTTAATTATTACGATCTTTACGCAGAAGCCAAAGCCTGAGCAATTTGTCTGAACATTCTGATGAATCCTGATATTTCTGTTATCGTTCCTGCGAAAGATGAAGAGGAGTCAATTCCTGAATTGGCACAGTGGATCAGTCGCGTGATGGAAGCTAATGGCTTTTCCTATGAAGTTATTTTTGTCGATGATGGGAGTTCGGACTCAACTTGGCTACGAATCGCAGAAATTAATGAAGCAAACCCGAGTATAAAAGGGATACGATTTAACAGAAATTTTGGTAAATCAGCCGCCTTGCAAACCGGCTTTCGGGCGGCATCCGGAAATGTAGTCATTACGATGGATGCTGACTTGCAGGATAGCCCGGATGAAATTCCGGAGTTATACAGGATGATTACAAAGGAGGGCTACCACCTTGTATCCGGCTGGAAGAAAAAGCGACATGACCCAATTTCCAAAACTATCCCTTCGCGGTTTTTCAATTACATCACCCGAAAACTATCAGGGATAAAACTTCACGATTTTAATTGTGGCCTCAAAGCCTATCAATCCATTGTCGTGAAGAATATCGCCGTATATGGAGAAATGCATCGCTACATCCCCGTGATCGCGAAGTGGGCTGGCTTCTCAAAAATTACGGAAAAAGTAGTGGAGCACCGGGAGCGAAAGTATGGCTACACAAAATTTGGTTTGGAGCGATTCATCAATGGCTTTCTGGACCTGCTCTCCGTTACATTTGTTAGTCGGTTCCGGCAAAAGCCTATGCACTTCTTTGGTACATGGGGAACCTTGTCTTTCCTGATAGGATTTATTTTGACGACAAAACTTTTTTGGGACAAAATCAATGCGCTTTACTTCGCCCAAATTCCCGTCAAACGAGATATTACAAATCAGCCGATATTTTATGTGGCATTGGTAGCCGTTGTTATTGGTGTGCAACTGTTTGTGACGGGCTTTCTTGCAGAAATGTTCGCCATGCAGTCATTTTCGAAGCGCGAGTACCTGGTGATTGAAAAAATTGGTCTGGCGGAGAAAACCCCGCTGATAAAAATCGAGGCTTAGCTTTACCTCATTGGAGGAGGCTCCCTTCAAATGAAATTTTGCATCCATGTCCAGTCCCCGATATTCAATTATCATCCCCGTATACAATCGTCCGCAAGAGATAGAAGACCTGCTTCAAAGTCTCACCGTTCAGGAAATGAAAGATTTCGAGGTGGTTATGGTGGAAGACGGATCAACTAATCGTTGCGACCAGGTAGTAGATCGATTCCGCGATAAGCTTGACATTCAATATTTCTTCAAACCAAATTCAGGGCCCGGACCCAGCAGGAACTTCGGCTTTGCACAAGCCAGGGGAACGTACTTGGTTGTTTTTGATTCCGATTGTATTATTCCTTCAGGATATTTTAATGCTGTAGAAAAATCACTTCAAAATAATCATTGGGATGCCTGGGGTGGGCCTGATCGGGCCCACGAGGATTTTACACCGCTTCAACGCGCCATGGGGTACACCATGTCTTCCATCTTAACAACTGGTGGAATCCGGGGCGGACAAAAAAGAGTCGGGTGGTTTCAGCCGAGGAGTTTCAACATGGGCATAAAACGGAGTGTATTTGAGAAAACCCAGGGATTCAAACTTTCCCGCTATGCGGAGGACATAGAGTTCAGTATCCGGATGAGGGATGCCGGATTTAAAATCGGACTCATTACGGAAGCCTATGTTTATCATAAGCGCAGGACAAATCTCAAACAATTCTATCGGCAGGTATTCAATTTTGGAAGAGGTCGCGTTATGGTTGGGAAGGTTCATCCCCGGGAGGTTAAGCTCACCCATTGGTTTCCCACCTTTTTTCTGGCCGGATCGATTTCGATCATTCTCACACCATTAGTCAGCCTGGGTTTGTTTACCGTTGCTGTTGGTCTTTTTATTTTTTACCTGATGGCGATTCTCATTCATTCTTATATGGAGAATAAAGATACGGTAGTCGCCCTGTTGTCTGTACCGGCTGCGCTGTTGCAATTGTGGGGCTATGGTGCTGGATTTTTGAGCGAAAAGCTCGGAATCATACATTGAGAAAAATTCACTAAATTGGTTGGAAGCTTGACTAGACTGAAAAAATAGATATTTTTAGAAAACAGTACGGCAAAACCCACCTATTCCTTACATGAACAATTTTACAAAACTAGTTCTGCTATGCGGGCTGTTGGGTATTTCAGGTCAATCGTTATCGCAAAATTCCAGGGAGTTGGCGCCAGGCTATTACGTTGTCGTGGGTGCTTATGCGAAGACACGCGAAAACGTGGCTCAAAATTATGTAGAGGTGCTCAGACTCAAGGGTCGGCAGGCAATGTATGGGTTCAATTCGAAACGCAACCTCTATTTTGTTTATCTCAAGTATTTTAATACCCTCAAGGATGCCCTTCACGAAATGAAGGAGACCCGCAAGCAAGGTGAGTTTCCGGATGCATGGGTTCGGGTAGTTAGCGGAGATATTAAACATCCGCTTCCGTCCGTTGTGAAAGAACAGGAAACCCCTCCTCAGGAACCAGCTGTTGCCATCAAACCTGAACCACCAGCTATTGAGAGTCCGGTGGTTCAACCTTCCGTTCAGCAACCGGAGATAGTTGTGACCGAGAATCCCACTATAGTTCAGCACGCCGTGATGACATTGGGAAACACGGAAGTCTTTCTTAGTCTCTATAATGCAAGGAACAATCGTATTGTCGATGGGCAGGTGAGTGTGGTTGATACGGACCGGGCAAGATTAATAACCAGTGTTAAGGGAAATGAATACCTCGTATTACCGGACCCTAAAAGCAAGTCGGGTCAGCTAACGTTGATCTGCGAGGCTTTTGGGTACCGCAAGATTCAACAGGAAATCAATTATCCACTTCCGCTCGCCGATACGGTGAAATCGTACATTGATTTGATGGGCACTACGCTGGTGATCAACTTTGATTTGGTGCGCTATCAGAAGGGTGACATCGGCACATTGTACAATGTCTACTTCTATAATGATGCTGCACTTATGTTGCCTGAATCAAAGTATGAGCTCAACAGCTTACTTCAGCTCATGAATGAAAATTCCAGGTATAGAATCAGGTTGCACGGTCATACAAATGGAAACTATACCGGAAAAATATTTACGACGGGCCCGGAGAAAAACTTCTTTTCATTAGAAGGAGCGAAACAGGGCATGGGTACTGCCAAGGATTTGTCCCGGAACCGCGCTGAGGTTATAAAGGAGTTCCTGGTTAGCAGCGGAATAGAACCTTCCCGGATGGAAATAAAAGCGTGGGGCGGAAAACGGCCGATTTTCGATAAGAATAGTGCCAATGCGAAAAAGAATGTTCGCGTTGAAGTGGAGATCCTGGAAGAATAGAGTTGTACTTAGATCGGAGCCCTGTCTTTCCCGGGCCTCTGGCACCTGATTGGAAACTGGCAGGCATCGGGAAGTGGTCGACCGTTAGTTTACACCGCTCCAGGGCCACATACTATCCGTATATTATGGTGATCAATGGAAACTGAAAATCAGCCTGACAGAGCCGGAAGCAATAAGTCAAGAACTTATTTTACACTGGCCATTGTATTTCTGGTAGCCATGGCGTTGTCCTGGTCAGTCGATGCTTCCCTTATCTACATTTTTCTTGGGGTTGCCAGCTTTTTCCTCTTTCTTGGTTTCTATAATAACCCTCGCCCCAATAAACCTAGTCAACGGAAAGAGAGAAGATTCCAATCAACTGGTAGTTTGAAACCGGAATCAGAAATTCCCCTCACGGAGACTTTTACGAATTTTTTCCAACGGGCGAATATCAAATTCCCTCCCCGGGGAAGTGCCGGCCCCATTAATGCTCCCAAACTGGTAAAATTCGTTGGAATCGGATTTTTTTTAGTTTTCATAATACCCATTATCATTTCCATATTTCGGGGAGAAAATGGATCAGGCACTAATGATTATTTCTCAGCCGGCGAACAATTCTATTTTTCCCAGCAGTATGACTCGGCCTATAAAAGCTACAGACGTGCCATGTTGGAAGATCCGGAAAACGTACAGGCTATCGTTGGATATGGCAATGTGCTGGTGATACGAAATGAACGTGACTCGGCTATTATGATGTTCAACCGAGCACTTGAGATCAGCCCGGATTACAAGGAAGCGTCATACAACAAGGCATTGGCGATGTATGATCAAAAGAAGTATAACGAAGCTATTGAAGTCCTGCAACCGGTACTCGACGCGAACCCTGACTACTACAACGCAATGCTTTTGATGGGGGATTGTTATTATATTCAGAAAAAATTCGACGAGGCAATTTTATGGTATGAAAATGCCTATCAAAATGGTGGAATGAGAAGTAGCATGTTGTGCCATATTATGGCTTATATATACGATACCAAAGGTGAGTCTGACAAGGCAATCAACCTGTATCAGGAAGCACTGAGTTATGATAGCACCATTGTAGATATTTATCGCCGTCTCGGCGAATTGCTTCCGGGTGAAGACGGGAACTTTTACAGAATAAGGGCCGCGCAATTTCCGCAATAAGCTATCCGGCGTGTTATGAAATCCAGTGAAGTTCGTTAGTCCAGTACATCGTGGTATTCAGGCTTGCGATCAAATACTGATTTGGCAAACGGGCATAGCGGAATTATTTTCAGACCGTTCTTACGCGCAAAGTCTACGCCGGCGGCGACCAGCTTCAATCCGGCCCCTGTGCCGCGTAGTGCACCCGATACTTCCGTATGATCGATAA
>Ga0315910_10005659_pt1 | contig 10216 bp, 7 predicted proteins | sample EdamamesoilMG_FD_204470 | JGI IMG/M metagenome (GOLD analysis project Ga0315910, IMG submission 204470) | Garden soil microbial communities collected in Santa Monica, California, United States - Edamame soil | ecosystem: Environmental > Terrestrial > Soil > Garden | place: USA: California... | reverse complement strand
TCGTCGATTTCGGCATCGCCAAGCACATCGATTCCATCGACCAGACCAACAAGGGCGAGATCCTCGGCACGCCGCGCTACATGAGCCCGGAGCAGGTGCAGGGCAGGGCGCTCGACCTGCGCACCGACATCTACAGCGCCGGGGTGCTGCTGTACCAGATGATGCTGGGGGAGCACCTGTTCAGCGGCGACACCGCCGTGGAGGTCGCGCTGCACCACCTGAACACGCCGCCGCCGGCGCTGCCACAGCGCATGGAACGCTACCAGCGGCTGTTCGACAAACTGCTGGAGAAGGACCGCGACGCCCGTTTCCGCAATGCCGACGAGGTCATCGGCTACCTGTCGCGGAAGTTCTACCAGGGCAACTAGGGCAGCTTGCTCCAGATCGCCCGCAGCTGCACCGGCAGCTCCTTGGGCGAGAAGGGCTTGGAAATGGTGCCGGCGGCACCGAGCGAGCGCAACTCGTCCAGCTCGCGCTGCGAAGCCTTGGCGGTGATGAACACCACGGGCAGGTCGCGCACCTCGGGCACTTCCTTCATCATGCGGTACAGCGTCGGCCCGTCCATGCCCGGCATCATCCAGTCGAGCATCACCAGCTCCGGCTTGAAAGCCTTGATCGTGTCGATGGCCACCATCGGGTCGCTGACCACCTCCACCGTCATCTTGCCGATGCGTTCCAGGGACACGCGCACGATCTTCTGGATGTCCTCGTCGTCCTCGACGTAGCAGATGCGATTGAGCGGTTGCGCGGGCATGTTCTTCGTTTGTACGGTGACGGACGGTAATTCTATGCTGCGCCGTGCTTGGGCAGCTCGAAAAAGAACACCGTGCCGCCACCCTCGCGATCCGTGAACCCGATCTTGCCGTCCATCAACTCGATGAGCCGCTTGCAGATGGCCAGCCCGAGTCCCGTGCCGCCCTTTTGCCGCGTGGCGCTCGAATCGGCCTGCGCGAAGCGGCCGAAGATGCGTGCGCGAAAATTCTCCGGGATGCCGGGGCCGTGGTCATGCACGCCGATGCGCACGCGCGTGCCGAGGTCCTCCATCGACACCTGCACCGCCTCGCCCGCCGGCGAGAACTTGGCGGCGTTGGACAGCAGGTTGGTCATTACCTGCAACAGGCGCTTGCGGTCCGCCTTCACCTGCACCGGCAGCAGGGTGCCGCGCGGCTCGTAGCGCACCTGGAAGCGCTCGGCGAAGCCCTTGTTGAGCACCAGCGACTCGCCCACCAGCTCGTCCAGCGTCAGCAGCTCCGGCACCAGGTTCAGCTTGCCCGACTCGATCTTCTCGATGTCGAGGATGTCGTTGATCAGGTCGAGCAGGCGCTGGCCATTGCGCTCCGCCACCCCGGTGAGCTCGGCCACCTCCTTGTCCACATCCCCCATCACGCCGGAATTGATCAGCTGCAGGGAGCCGATGATGGAGGTGAGCGGGGTGCGCAGCTCGTGGCTGAGGGTCGAGGTGAATTCCTTCTTCAGCTGCTCGGCTTCCATCTGGCGCGTGATGTCCTGGCCCTGGGCGATCACGCCCACCACGCCGCCTTCGGTATTGACCAGCGGGGTGACGTTCCATTCGCAGACCACTTCCAGCCCGTCGCGCCGCGGATTGCGGATCTTCAGGTGCGCGACCGGGGCGCGCGAAGCGATGAGCTGCTGCCACTGCGCGTCGAAATCGGCATGGAACTCGGGGCGGATGAGGATCTTCACCGAGGCGTTCTTCTCCACCAGCTCGTTGGAGGTCCAGCCGAACAGGTTTTCCGCGGCATGGTTGATCTGCTGGATGCGGCCCTCGCTGTCGAGCTCCAGCACGGCGATCGGCGCACGCTCGGCAAACAGCGCCAGCTTGCGCCCGGAGGCGTCGACCTGGCGCTGCGCCTCGTCCAGCTCGACCAGCTGCTGCTCCAGCTTGCGGTTCAGCGCCGTGTAGTCCTCGGTCAGCCGGCCGTAGGCGTGGCGCAGGCGGTAGCCGGCGTAGAACACCTGGTTCAGGCGATAGGCGATGCCGACGTTCACCAGCCAGAACAGCGGCACCAGCAGCGCGATCTCCGCGAACAGCCGGTTGCCGAAGGTGGCCAGCACGTAGGTGAAGGGCAGCACGATCGCCCCGGCGTAGATGGCGAACATCGGCCAGGAGGCGGCGTAGGTCGGGATGCCCGCGGAGGCGATGCCCGCGAGCAGGAAGGCGAGGAACACCTGCTGCTCGTCGGTATGCGACGGGAAGAACACCGCGCCGGCGAAGCCCCAGTTGACGCCATTGGCGAGCGCGCTGATGCCGAGCCAGCGCAGCCATTGCGCCGCCTCTGCCAGCTTGCCCTTGCTGCTGCGGTAGCCCACGTACAGCGCGGCGCGGGCCGCGGTCACCAGCAGCACCAGTCCCCACCAGAACAGCACCAGGTCGCGGGTGCGCGAATCCCACAGTTCGTAGGTGGCGATGCTGCCGATGACGAGCGTCACCACGATGCCCAGCGGCATCTGGCTGTAGAGCTGCTCGACGCGATCCGCGAGCACGCGCTGCGGGTCGGCGCTGTCGCGCGCGTCGGCGCCGCGGGCAGGGGCGGCGAGCGCTGCGCTGTCTGGCTTGCTGCTGGGAATCATCTCAGGGCGGGAAGTCCGCCCCAATTATATCGGTACGTCCGCGAGTCGACGGAGGCCTTACAGACCCTTGCCGTTGCGGATCACGCCGACGGCCACGCCCTCGATGGTCAGCGGTTCGCGCCGCAGATCGACGTCGATCGGCTCGAAATCCGGATTCTCCGGCAGCAACTGCACGCTGTGGCCGCGCCGCCGGAAGCGCTTGACGGTGACTTCGTCGGCCAGGCGCGCCACCACCACCTGGCCGGTGCGCGCCTCCTGCGTACGGTGCACCGCGAGCAGGTCGCCTTCCAGGATGCCTGCGTCGCGCATGGACATCCCCCGCACCTTCAGCAGGTAGTCCGCGCGCGGCGTGAACAGGTTCGTGTCCACCTGGTAGCGGCCTTGCAGGTGCTCCTCGGCCAGCATCGGGCTGCCCGCCGCCACGCGGCCCACCACCGGCAGCTCCATCAGCCGGCCGACGCGCGCCGGCGCCTTGTCGCGCACGCGCAGGCCGCGCGATGCGCCCTGCAGGATGTCGAGCGCGCCTTTCCTCTCCAGCGCGCGCAGGTGCTGCTCCGCCGCGTTCACCGAGCGAAAGCCCATCTTCTCGGCGATCTCGGCGCGTGTGGGCGGAAAGCCCGAGGACTCGGTCAGGTCGCGGATCAGCTTCAGGATCTCGCTCTGCCGGTCGGTCAGCGGTTCGGACAGGGACATGCGCGCTCCTTGCGGTCGAGGCCTTACTGTCGGTCCTTACAGTGCTGGGATTATATCCAGTAGCGGCGGGAGCGCAAGTGACCCCCGCCGGGCGGGTGGGTAGAATCCCCGCATGATCGTCCGCTCGCTGCTCGACACCGACCTGTACAAGTTCACCATGATGCAGGTGGTGCTGCACCATTTTCCGGGCGCGCAGGTGGAGTACCGCTTCAAGTGCCGCACGGAAGGAGTGGACCTCGCCGCCTGCATGGAGGAGATCGGGCGCGCGGTCGCCGACCTGTGCCAGTTGCGCTTTCGCGAGGAGGAACTGGCCTACCTGCGCGGCCTGCGCTTCATGAAGTCGGATTTCGTCGATTTCCTTGGACTGTTCCATTTCAACGAGAAATACATCCGCGTCGCGCGCGGCGGGGCGCCCGGGGAGATCGACATCACCATCCGCGGCCCCTGGCTGCACACCATCCTGTACGAGATCCCGGTGCTGGCAATCGTCTCCGAGGTCTATTTCCGCCATACCCAGCCGCGCGCGGACCTCGCAGAAGGGCGCCGGCGGCTGGCCGGCAAGATCGACCTGGTGCGCAAGGTGGAGCCGGCGCTCGACTTCAAGATCTCGGATTTCGGCACGCGGCGGCGCTTCTCGCTCGCCTGGCACGAGGAAATCATCGCCACGCTCAAGCGCGAGGTGCCCCAGTATTTCGCCGGCACGTCGAACGTCTGGCTGGCGATGAAGCACGGCACCACCCCGCTCGGCACCCTGGCGCACGAGTACATGCAGGCCTGCCAGGCGCTCGGCCCGCGCCTGCGCGACGCGCAGGTGTTCGCCATGGACAAGTGGGCGCAGGAATACCGCGGCGACCTGGGCATCGCGCTGTCCGATACCTACGGCATGGACGCGTTCCTGCGCGACTTCGACATGTACTTCTGCAAGCTGTTCGACGGCGCGCGCCACGACTCGGGCGACCCCTTCGAGTGGGGCGAGAAGATGATCGCCCACTACCAGAAGCACCGCGTCGACCCGCGCACCAAGACGCTGATCTTCTCCGACCAGCTGTCTTTCCCGCTGGCGATCGAGATTTCGCGTCGCTTCCATGGCCGCGCGCGCACCTCCTTCGGCATCGGCACCAACCTGACCAACGACGTCGGCTTCGAGCCGATCAACATCGTCATCAAGATGGTCGAGTGCAACGGCCAGCCGGTGGCCAAGGTGTCCGACGCGCCGGGCAAGACCGTCAGCACGGATGAGCGCTACCTCGCCTACCTGCGCCAGGTGTTCGGCCTCGGGCCGTCGCCGCATTGAACCCGCAGCGCACCGCGGTCGCGGTGCTGGCGACCGTCTTCCTCTTCAACCTGCTGGGACGCGGCAGCGGCGACACCTATGCGGTGTTCCTGTTGCCGCTGGAGCGCGAATTCGGCTGGGCGCGCTCGCAGCTCACCAGCGTCTATTCCATGTACCTGCTGGTGGGCGCCTTCATCGCCCCGCTGGCCGGAACCCTGTTCGACCGTTTCGGGCCGCGCCTCACCTACAGCGCCGGGTTGCTCTGCCTCTCGGCGGCCTTCTGGCTGGCCGCGACGCTCGGCAACCTGTGGGAGTTCTACCTCTTCGTCGGGGTCATGATCGGCGTCGGGGTGGGGCTGGTCGGGATGGTGCCGGCGTCCGCGCTGCTCACGCGCTGGTACCGGGTACGCCTGTCCACGGCAATCGGCATCGCGTTCTCCGCCACCGGCATGGGCGGCTTGCTGTTCGTGCCGCTATCGCAGTGGATGATCGGCCAGTTCGACTGGCGCCAGACCTACCAGATCCTCGCCACGGTCTTGCTGCTCGCCGTGCCGTTCGCCGCGTTCGGCGTGCCCTGGAAGCTCTACGTGGCGGGCCTGCAGGACAGCATCAGCGAGCGCGCGGCGCGGCATCCGGAGGAGGGCTGGACGGTGCGCTCGGCGATGCGCACGCGGCTGTATTGGGCCCTGGTGCAGGTGTTCTTCTTCACCGCCACGGGGATGTTCATCGTGCTGGTGCAGGCAGTGGTATACCTGATCGACCGGGGCTTCTCACCCATCGCCGCGGCCACAGCCTATGGGGTGCTCGGCATGCTGTCGGTGGTCTCCGTGTCCCTGAGCGGGCTGCTGTCGGACCGATACGGCTTTCGGCAGGTGGTGAGCGCGAGCTTTGCCGGCACCGCGACCGGCATCGTGGTGCTGCTCGCGCTGTCCTATTGGCCCTCCGGCTTGCTGCTCGCATTGTTCGTCTTCGTCTTCGGGCTGTGCATGGGAGTGCGCGGGCCGATCATCTCGGCCATCGCGACGCGCAAGTTCACCGGACCGCGCGTGGCCACCATCTACGGCACGATCTACTCCGCCAATGCCATCGGCGCCGCGTTCGGGTCGCTGCTTGGCGGCGTGCTGCATGACCTCACCGGGGGCTACCGGACCGGTTTCGCCATTTCGCTGTGCGCCGTGGCGATGGCGGTGGCGCCCTTCTGGACGGTGCCTGCGTTGAGGAATTTTCGCTGATGCGCAAGCTGCTGCGCTGGACGGTGGTGGGGGCGATCAGCCTTGTCGCGCTGGCGTGCATCGCTGTCGTCGTGGCCATTGCCGCCCTGGACATGCCGAAAGTGAAGGCGGAACTGGCGCAGCGACTGTCGCAGGCGGTGGACGGCGTCGTCGCCTGGGAGACGCTGGAGCTCAAGCTCTTCCCCGCGCCGCACGGCGCGGTCGGCAAGCTGCAGGTGGAGATCCCCGGCCGGTTCGAGCTGCGCGCGGACCGGCTCGAAGCCAGCCTGAACCTGATGCCCCTGTTGCACGGGCAGGTCCAAGTAGCATCTTTCTCCGCGTTGAAGCCGCATATCCTGGTGGAGATTCCATCCTCCGGTCCTGCGGAGCAGAAGCCGGAAGCCGCGTTTGATCCCGTCGCCGCCTATCACTCCGCGGCGAGCGATGCCATCCGCATCTTGCGCAAGTTCGTGCCCGACACCGTGCTGGAAGTGCGGGATGCGAAAGTCGAGATTCGCTCCGCTAGCAAGACGCTCCTGCGCCTGCATGGCCTGTCGCTGAGCGCGCAGACCGGCAGCAAGGACATCGAGGCGAAGCTGGAGACCGCAGGGGAGCACTGGACGCGCCTGCGCGCGGCTGCCCGCATCGAGTACGCCAACCTTTCCGGCAGCGCCGAACTGGAACTGGAAGGCCTCAAGCCGCAGGCTTGGCTCGAACCGGTGCTGGCGAAGGCGCCGGTCCAAGTCCGGGTGCCCGCTACCGGGCTGCGGCTGAAACTGCGCACGGACGGCAAGACCGGCTTCGAGGGCAACTTCGAATCCAGCACACCGTTGATCGAGGTCGCCCAGGCGGACCGGAAGCTGGACCTGCCGGACGTGATGCTGAAAGGTGCTGCCCGTGTCGGAGCGCGCGACGCCAGTGTTGCGCTCACTGAATTGCGGTTGGCCGACGCCAAGCTGGCCGAGGGCAAGCTCGACTACGCGTATGCCGGCGGCGCCGCCAACGCCGAGGTGGACCTTGACCTGCATCTGCCGCGCACGCTGGCGCTGGCGCGCCGGATCCTCCCGGCAGGGGACCTGGCGATGATCGAATCCGCGTCTGGCCGCCTCCGCGCCCATCTGAAAGGTGAGTGGGCGTCGCCCGAGCATTGGGCAGGAAGCGTGCAGGTGCGCCACTCCGATGCCGCCGTCCATACTCGGCTCCTGCCCTGGCCGATCGGACTGCACGCCGGGCACGTCGACGTCTCCCCTGGAGCGGTCAGGATCGGCGGCGTGCGCGGCACCCTGGGTGGATCGTCGTTCTCCAACCTGGGTGCGCACCTGGCCCTGGGCAAGGAAGTCCGTATCGTGTCCGCCTCGGGGAAAGCCGTGCTGGCCCTGGACCAGCTCTACCCCTGGGTGAAGCAACAGGAGAAGCTGGCCGGCGCCCTGAAGCAGATTCCGGCAATCACGGGCGGGATCGAGGCGAGCCTGCTGAAGGCCTCCGGACGGCTCGCTGCGCCGGACTACGAACTGCGCCTGGAGCCCCGGCAACTCAAAGTCCAGGCGGATTTCCTGCCGGGTCCTTTGAGTGCCAACGGCGGTGCGGTTCGCGTGACGCCGAGCGCTCTGAAAATCGACGGGTTCGCGGTGGGCCTGCTCGATGCGCGCACGACGATCGCCGGGACCGTCAGCGACTACACCACGGAGCGGCTGCGTGCCGAAATCGCATTGTCCGACGGCACTGCGGGCGCGCAGATCCTGCATTGGGGCATGCAGCTTGCCGCGACGCCACCGAAACTGGAACTGCGCACGCCGCTGTCGTTTGTTGCGAAACGCCTGGCCTGGGGACCCGGCAAGGCGTTGCAACTGGATGCCGCGCTGCGTTTCGGAACCGGTGTCGGGGTCAACGCGGATCTGCGCTGGACACCCGGGTTGCTCGACCTCCGGCGCCTGGAAGTCGACGACCCGCGCGGCAAAGGAACGTTGGCGCTGCAACTCAAAGGCCGCGCGCTGCAGGCTCGATTCACCGGCTCGGCGCAAGGCGGCGTCCTCGATGCGATCCTGCAAGAGCCTCCCCGGGTGACAGGGTCGCTCCGCGGCGACATGAAATTCGAGATGGACCTCGACCAGCCCAGGCAATGGGTGGCCGAAGGCAAGCTGGATGCGCAATCCGTGGACCTGGCCTGGCTGATCGGGCGGCCCCTGGTGGTCGAGCGCGTGGCGCTGACGGCGGACCGCAGAACCATGGAGATCCAGGAAGTGCTGCTCAAGGGGCCCGAGCAATCGGCCACGATGCGCGGCAGCATCCGGCGCGGCGAGCGCGGGCCCGTGATCGATGCGCAGATCGAGTCGGCTGCCGTCCTGGTGGATGCCATGCTGCCGAAGGGCGAACCGGCGGAACCAAAGGAGCCTTCGCCCCCGCGCAAGATCTGGCCCCTGCCACTGACCGGCCGCATTTCACTGAATGCCGCCCAGGTGCAGTACAAGCACTTCCGCGTCACGCCCCTGGTCGCCGCCCTGGTGCTGGAGGAAGAGCGGGCGCACCTCGAGCTGGAAAAGGCGCAATTGTGCGGCATCGACGCGCCGTTGTCGCTGGAGGCGCGGCCCGACGGTTTGCAGCTCGCCGCGCGCATCGACGTGAAGGGCCAGCAGCTGGAAGAACTGGCCCGCTGCCTGACGGGCGAAGGCGTCCTGATCAGCGGCAAGGCGGATTTCCAGGCGGACATCAAGAGCCGGGGCAAGGCCAACGAGTTGCTGCAAAACATGGAAGGAACCTTGAGTGGCGAGGCCAGCGACGGGCGCGTGAAGAAATTCGCGCTGATCGGGAACATCCTCACGGTGCTGAGCCTCACGGACGTCATGTCCGAAATGAAAGGCGGCAAGGCGGCGGCAGAGGAAGGGTTTCCCTACCGCAGCCTAGGGCTCAAGGCGCGACTCCACGCCGGCAGCTTTCTTTTGGAGCAGGGCAGTTTCAACAGCCCGGCCATCGGCATGGCGGCCAAGGGGAGCATTCGCCTGAAGGACTGGGAAAGCGAAATGACCGTGCTGGTGGCGCCGTTCAGCCGGCTGGACCACGTCGTGCGCAACGTTCCACTCTTCGGCTATGTCGTGGGCGGAGCACTGACCAGCGTGCCCGTCGGCGTCAGCGGCGATATCCGCGATCCGCGCATCGTGCCGCTCGGGCCGCGCGCCGTGACGGAAGAGATGCTGGGCATCTTCGAACGCACGCTGAAGCTGCCCAGCCGGGTCATCCCGCCGCAGCAATAGCGCGCATCCGCGCCACGCGCTCGCGCAGGGTGCAGCCGCGCAAGTCCGCGGCGCCGCGCTCGGTGACGATGATGCCGGCTTCGCTGCGAGGGGTGGATACCGGGCCCTGGAGCTTCTCCACGACGCGCGCGGCGGGCAGCAGCATGAGCGACACGCCGCCGGCGGATTGGTTGGCGGCGCGGATGAAATCGAGCGCGCCACCGACGGCGCCGAGGTAGCTGCCTTTGGCCACTTCGGCATTGACCTGGCCCGTCAGATCCACTTCCACCGCGGAATTGATGGCGACCATGCGCTCGATGGTGGCGAGGACGCGCGGGTTGTGGGTGTATTCGGTCGAGCGCAGCCGCACGGCGGGATTCTCCCTGGCGTGCTCGAACAGCCGGTGGGTGCCCATCAGCGTGCCGCAGTTGGCCTGCAGGACGATGCCGCGCTCCATCAACTCGACCGCGCCGTCGCCCAGCGAGCCCGAGTGGATGGCGAGGCGCTTGCGGTCGCCCAGCATCCCCAGGACTGCGTCGGGCAGGGCGCCGAGTCCCGTTTCCAGCGTGGCGCCCTCGGGAATGAAGGGCGCTGCGTGGCGTGCGATCGCTTTCTCCAGGTCGCCCGGAGGGCCATAGGGCAGCGCGACCGGTGGCCGGGAGGATTCCACCAGCAGTGCGAAGTCCTCCTTGCGCAACAACTTCTCCGAATGGGTCCAGGGCACCTGGTCATTCACTTCGCCGAGCACGGTGCGGCAACTCGCGAGTGCCGGCACGAGATACTCCGCCGCGAGGCCGAGGCTGTATTCGCCTTGTGCATTGGGCGGACTGACCTGGACCATGACCACGTCGGCGCGGATCTTCCGGGCGCGGATCAACCCGGCAAGCTGCGAGTACGGATGCGGGTGGATGTCGAGCACGCCGGCATCCGACAGTGCGCGGTTATGGCCTGACCCGCAGTAGGCGGACAAGCGCAGGTGATCGGCATGCTCGGGCTTTACAGTGCCGGACCAGTTCACGCCCATGAACAGCGACGCGCCCGGGATGCTCGCGCGCTGCGCCACTAGCGCCTCAACCAGCGTCCGTGGCTCGGCGCACGCTTGTCCGAAAATTACGCCGTCCCCCGGCTTGATGTGGCGCGCAAGCTCCATGCGGCGCGATGCTAACATCGGCCCAGGAGGTTTCCATGCTCGACGACAAATCCCAGGACCTGATCTTCCG
>Ga0315910_10005657_pt1 | contig 10220 bp, 9 predicted proteins | sample EdamamesoilMG_FD_204470 | JGI IMG/M metagenome (GOLD analysis project Ga0315910, IMG submission 204470) | Garden soil microbial communities collected in Santa Monica, California, United States - Edamame soil | ecosystem: Environmental > Terrestrial > Soil > Garden | place: USA: California... | reverse complement strand
AGGCGCGAGCGTGCAGGCCACCGAGCCGACGGTGTACAGCGCCATGCCCCAGATCATCACCGGGCGCCGGCCGATGGCGTCCGACAGCGGGCCGTGCACCAGCGAGGCGAAGGCGAATGGCACCATGTACGCGGTCAGCACCTGCTGCAGCGCCCAGGCGTCGACTTGCAGCGCCTTTTCCATGGCGTGAAAGGCGGGAAAGAAGGTGTCGATGGAGAACGGGCTCACCATCGACAGCCCGCCGATGAGCACGGCGAGCATCGCGTATCCGGGCAGTTTGTGTTGCAAGCGGGGGTGCGCCGTCTATGGGCGCAGCGATCTCAGGAAGTTGCCCGCATCCTGTCCATTTTCCACCACTTCCACAAGCGCCGAGCCGACGATCACGCCGGCCACGTGACCGCGCAGCTGCTCCACCTGTTCGCGGCTGCGGATGCCGAAGCCGGCGCACACCGGTAGTTTGGCGGCGACACTGACCGCGTCGAGATAGTTGGACACGTCGCCGGGCACCGACGCGGTGCGGCCGGTGGTGCCGGTCATGGTGACCGCGTACACGAAGCCCTGCGTGGCGGCGCACAGCTTCTTCATGCGCTCCGGCGTGGTCACCGGCGTCACCATCTGGATCTGCGCGAGGCCGTGGGGCGCCAGCGCGGCGCGGAAATCCTCGCTCTCGTCGTAGGGCAGGTCCGGCACGATGAACCCGCAGACACCGGCCTGCGCGGCGGCCGCCGCCAGCTCGCGAAATCCGAACGACAGCAACGGGTTGAGGTAGCTCATCAGCACCAGCGGAGCGCGCGGCCGCTGCATGTCCCGCAAGGTGTCCAGCAGCCAGCGCAGGGTGAAGCCCTGGCTCAACGCCTCGCGGCTGGAACGCTGGATGGTCATGCCGTCCGCCATCGGGTCGGTGAACGGCACGCCGATCTCCACCACGTCGGCCTCGTGGGCCACCTGCGTCAGCAGGTCGCGGAATTTCTCGCGGTTCGGAAAACCCGCGGTGACGAAGGCCACCAGGGCCATTCCTCCGCGCGCATCGCGAATGGCGGTGCTGATGCGATCGGCAGGACTCACGAATTGCCTCCGGCGAGCAGCGTGCGCTGCAGGGTGGGCATGTCCTTGTCGCCGCGGCCAGAAAGGCCGATCAACACGGTCTTGCCGGGATTTTCCTTGGCCCAGCGACGCGCGCCCGCGAGCGCATGCGCCGATTCGATGGCCGGCAGGATGCCCTCGCAGCGGCAGCACTCGTTCAGCGCGTCCAGTGACTCGTCGTCGGTGGCGGCCTGGTAACTCACGCGACCGGCCCACAGCAGCAGCGAGTGCTCCGGCCCGACGCCCGGGTAGTCGAGTCCCGCGGACACCGAGTCCGTCTCCTGGATCTGGCCGTTCTCGTCCTGCAGGAGCAGCGAGTACGCGCCGTGCAACACGCCCGGCCGGCCGTAGGCCAGCGTCGCGGCGTTCTGGCCGAGCGCGGCGCCCTTGCCGCCCGCCTCGATGCCGACGATCTCCACCGACTTGTCGCCGATGAAGGGATGGAACATGCCGATGGCGTTCGAGCCGCCGCCGACGCACGCGATCACCGCGTCGGGTAGTTTGCCGGTGCGCTCCAGCATCTGCGCGCGCGCTTCCTTGCCGATCACCGTCTGCAGCTCGCGCACCAGGTACGGGAACGGATGCGGGCCCACGGCCGAACCGATGATGTAGAAGGTGTCGGTGGGATTCGCCACCCAGTCGCGGAACGCCTCGTCGATGGCCGCGCGCAGCGTCTGGTCGCCGCTGGTCACGGGAACCACGGTGGTGCCCAACAACTTCATGCGGCCGACGTTCGGCGCCTGGCGTTCCATGTCGACCGAGCCCATGTACACCGTGCACGGCAGGCCGACGCGCGCGCAGGCGGCGGCCGTCGCCACGCCGTGCTGGCCCGCGCCGGTCTCGGCGACGATGCGCCTGACGCCGAGGCGCTTGGCGAGCAGCGCCTGGCCGAGCGCGTTGTTGATCTTGTGCGCGCCGGTGTGCGCCAGATCCTCGCGTTTCAGCCACACGTTCGCGCCCCAGGCCTTCGACAGGGCCGGCGCCTGCGATAGCGCGGTGGGCCGGCCCACCCAGTTCTTGAGTTCCGCGGCGAGCTCGGCCTGGAAGTCCGGCGCGTGCAGGTGCTGCTTCACCGCGGCCTCGAGCTTCTCGAAAGCCGCGACCAGCGTCTCGGGGATGTAGCGCCCGCCGAAGGGGCCGAAGCGGCCGCGCGCGTCTGGATACTTTCCGGCGATCTCGTCGGCCAGCAGCTGCGCCGGGTTGTACGACTCTTTGATGTTGGCGTTCATGCAATCTCCAGCGCTGCCGCACGCGCGGCAGCGACGAATTGTTCGATCTTGTGCGTGCTCTTGAGGCCGGGGCTTGCTTCGACGCCGCTCGACACGTCGACCCCGAAGGGCCGCACCTGCCGGACGGCGGCGGCGACGTTGTGCGGATTCAAGCCGCCCGCGAGGATGACCTGCGCGCGCCGCGCGAGCGCGGCCGCTTCTTCCCAGTCGGTAGTTTGACCGCTGCCGCTCACCGGGCCTTCGAACAACACGCGTCCCGGCAACGCGCAGACGGGCTGCGGGCCCGGGCGCATGACCGGCAACACGCTGAGCTCGCGCGGCAGTTGCAGCGCTTCGATGTCGTCGATGTCGGTCTGCAGGATGTCGGGTTTGAACTCGCGCAGGATGGCATCGATGTCTTCGCGCCGCGGATGGCGCGTCACGGCCACGCAGGCCACGCGCCGCCGCGCCGGTGACGCGAGTTCGCAGGCACGCGCGGTGCTGACGTTGCGCACCGAGGGCGCGAACACGAAGCCGATGGCGTCGACCTCGCAATCGAGCGCCGCGCGCACGGCCTCGCCCGTGGTCATGCCACAAATCTTGATGTAGAGCCCGCTCACCGCGTGGCCCCTGCGCGCGCCGCTACCGCCGCACGGCCATCACGCAGCATGTCGCGCGCCAGCGCGGCCGGGTCCGCGGCGGACATCAAGGCGCTGCCGACCAGCGCGACGTCGTATCCCGCGGCCGCGACGCGCGCGGCATCCGCGGCCGTCGCGACGCCGCTCTCGGCCACGCGCGGCACGCTCGCGGGCAGGGCCGACGCCAGCGCGTCGAGCCTGCCGGGCACCACCTTGAGCGTGACCAGGTCGCGGGAATTCACGCCCGTCATCAGCAGCGCGTGGTGCGCGCGGCGCGCGTCGACCAGCGCATGCGCCAGTTCGATGTCGGGCAGGTCGAAGGTCTCGAGCAGCACGAACATGTCGAGTTCCAGCGCGGTGTCGATCAGCGCTTCGAGATCGGCGCGCGGCAGCATGCGCAGGATGGCGAGCACGCCACCCGCTCCCGCCGCCCGGCCTTCGAGCACCTGATAGCCGTCGACCAGGAAGTCCTTGCGCATGGCGGGCACTTTGAGCGGCGCCAGCACGCGACTGCCGGCGGCCAGGTCGTCGAGGGAGCCGTCGAAGCGGCTGGGCTCGGTGAGGATCGATACCGCCGCGGCGCCGGCGCGCGCATAACCCGCGACGCGTTCACCGACGCGCTCGGTGTCGGCGGACTTCAGCAGTCCCACCGCGGGCGAACGCAGCTTCACCTCGGCGATGAGATCGAACCGGTTCAGCGCCAGCGCGGGCGCCGGCGGCAGGTCGGCGATCCGCGCGCGCAACTCGCGCTCCGGCAGGGCAGCCTGCGCGGCCGCCGAGCGAGCGCGGCTCGACGCGCCCATGCCGGAGAGGAAGTCGCCGGCACCGCTCATGCGGCGCCCCGCTTTCCACTGCCGAAGGACGCCAGCGCGTCCAGCGTCTTGCGCGCCGCACCGCTGTCGATGGCCTCGCTCGCGAGGCGCACGCCTGCGCGCGGCTCGCTCACCTTGCCGACGATCTCCAGCGCCAGCGCGGTTCCCAGCAACAACGCGTCGCGGTGCGCGCCGCGGTCTTCGCCACACAACACCGCGCGCAATGCGCGCGCATTCGAAGCGGCGTCACCGCCGGCCAGGTCCGTGGCTCCGCACAGGTCGAGGCCGTAGTCCGAGGGGCTGCGGATCGACGCGCTCACCTTGCCGGGACGTACGTCGAGCACCGTGAACGGGCCCATCGGCGTCGGTTCGTCCCAGCCTTCCGCGCCGTGCACCACGAAGGCACGCTCGACCGCGAGGCCCGACAACGCGTCGGCCATGAGCTGCGCGGTGGACAGGTTGAACGCGCCGGTGAGCTGGAATTTCGGAGCGGCGGGGTTGGTCAGCGGCCCGAGGATGTTGAACACCGTGCGCACGCCCATGGCCTGGCGGATCGGCGCCACCGCCTTCATCGCCGGGTGGTAGTGAGGCGCGAACAGGAAGGTGAAACGCGTGGCCGCGAGGCAGGCGCCGGCGGCCGCTTCGTCCAGCGGCAGCTTGAGGCCGAGTTGCTCGAGCACGTCGGCGCTGCCGGACTTGCTCGACACCGAGCGGTTGCCGTGTTTGACCACGTCGACGCCGCAGGCCGCGGTCAGCAGCGCCGCGCCGGTAGACAGGTTGAAGCTGCCCGAGGAGTCACCACCCGTGCCGACGATGTCGATGGCGTTCGGGCTCGCCGGGATCGCCGGCTGGCGCGCCAGCGCGCGCATGGCGCGCGCGAAGCCGCGCACCTCGTCGGCGGTCACGCCCTTGGAACGCAGGCTCGCCAGCAGCGCGCCGGCCAGCGGCGGCGGCATGTCGCTCGCGGTCAACGCGCGCAACAGCTCCGAGGCCTCCGCCTCGCTCAGCGACTTGCCGGACAGCAGGTGCTCGAGCGTGTCGCGCAGGTTCACTGCCGGCCCCCGGTCATCTTGAGGAAGTTGCCGGTCAGCGCGGGACCCTCGGGCGTGAGCACGCTCTCCGGGTGGAACTGCACGCCTTCGACCTTCAGCGTCCGGTGACGCACGCCCATGATCTCGCCCTCGGGCGTGCGCGCGGTGACTTCGAGTTCCGCCGGCAGTGTGTCGGGCTTGGCGATCAGCGAGTGGTAGCGCCCCACCTCGGTGGTGGCCTGCAGCCCGGCGAACAGGCCCTTGCCGTCGTGCGTGACCGGCGAGGTCTTGCCGTGCATCAGCCTGCCAGCTCTAACTACCTTGCCGCCGAACACCTCGACGATGGACTGGTGACCGAGGCAGACGCCGAACACCGGCACCTGGCCGGCGAAGGCGCGGATCATGTCCATGGAGACGCCGGCGTCGTACGGCGTGCCCGGCCCGGGCGAGATGCACAGGTGGGTCGGCGCCAGCGCCAGCGCCTGCTCCACCGTGATGGCGTCGTTGCGACGCACGTCGACTTCCGCGCCCAGCACCATGAAGGCCTGCACCAGGTTGTAGGTGAAGGAGTCGTAGTTGTCGATCAGCAGCAGGCGTATTGGTGCGCTCATAGGCCCTCGGACGCGAGCTTCAGCGCACGCGCCATGGCTCCGGACTTTGCGATGACTTCGTCGAATTCGGCCGCGGGCACGCTGTCGGCCACGATGCCGGCCCCGGCCTGGTAGCTGTATTCGTCGCCGCGGAACACCAGCGTGCGGATGGTGATGGCCTGGTCCATGTCGCCGCGCGCGCCGAAATAGCCGACGGTGCCGCCATACAGGCCGCGGCGCACCGGCTCGAGCTCGTCGATGATTTCCATGGCGCGCACCTTCGGCGCGCCCACCAGCGTGCCGGCCGGAAAGGTCGCGGCGAACAAGTCGAAGGCATCGCGCCCGGGCGCGAGTTGTCCCTTCACGCCGCTCACGATGTGCATCACGTGGCTGTAGCGCTCGATGACGCGATACGGATCGACGTGCACGCTGCCGGCGCGCGCCACGCGCCCGAGATCGTTGCGGGCCAGGTCCACCAGCATCACGTGCTCGGCGTTTTCCTTGACGTCGGCGAGCAGCTCGCGTTCATGACGCACATCCTCGGCCGTGTCCTCGGCGCGCGGACGCGTGCCCGCGATGGGACGCAGCTCGGCGCGGCCCGCGGCATTCACCTTGACCAGCGCCTCGGGCGAGGAGCCCACGACCGTCACGTCGCCGAGCTTGCAGTAGTACATGTACGGCGAGGGATTGATGAGCCGCAGCGCGCGGTACGCCTCGAACGGATCCAGGGAGTGGCGGCCCGAGAAACGCGACGAGAGCACCAGCTGGTAGACGTCGCCGGCCGCGATGTATTCCTGCGTGCGTTTCACGCCCGCCATGTACTGGTCGCGGGACAACGAACTCATCGCCTCGGAGTAGCGCACGCCGGTGGCGTGACCGTTGCGCAGGTAGTCGGGCAGACCGCCGCGCAGCGCGCCGATGACCTCGCGGCGCAGTGACTGGCGCTCGGACTCGCTGCCGGCGTGCAGCAGCGCGATGCCGCGCGTCAGGTGATCGAACACCAGCATGGACTCGGGCGCGACGTAGTGCAGGTCGGGCACCGGCGCATCGGCGTGGGCCTTCGACGGCAGCCGCTCGAAGTAGCGCACCACGTCGTATGACGAATAACCGACGAGGCCGCCCGCCAGCGGCACCCCCGCCATCTCGGGCAGCGGCTTGGGCGCCTGGCGCAAGGCCTGACGCAGCGCGCCTAACAACTCGACCTGGTTCGCGGGCCGCGCGTGCAACGCGTCGCCCACCTTGAGGCCGGCGTGGTCGAGCCTGACCTCCAGGCACTTGCCGAAGCCGATGAACGAGTAACGCGCCAGGCGCTCACCGCCCTCGACGCTTTCCAGCAGGAAGCGCGGGTTGAACGCGCCCAGCTTGGCGAACGCCGATACCGGCGTATCCAGGTCTCCAGCTATGTCGAACGGCGGTTTCACCGCTTTTTCTCCCGATGCGCGCAGCGCGCAGACAACAAAAAACCCATCTCTGGCCTTACCGGAGATGGGTTCCTGGAATTCGCCCTGATCAGTTCAGGTATGCAATATCGCCCGAGGCCCTCTCCTTATGGGAGGCGCCACCACCAGACCTTGCGCTGACCGTTCTGAATCATGGGGCGGCGAGTATCGCCAAGCCCCGAAGCTGCCGTCAAGGCTTGGGTGGGATTAATATCGCCCCCCTTTCTCAACTTAATGGATGGCAGGAGCCACACATGCCGCGCCGACTGATTTCCTCCGGATCGACCTTCGAAAAGAGCATCGGCTATTCGCGCGCCGTGGTGGACGGCGACTGGATCTTCGTCTCCGGCACGACCGGTTACGACTACGCCACGATGACCATCCAGGAGGACGTCGTGGCGCAGTGCGAACAGGCGCTGAAGAACATCGAGACGGCCTTGAAGCAGGCCGATTCCAGCCTCGGGGACGTCGTGCGGGTGCACTACCTCATGACCCATGGTGCGGACTTCGAACGCTGCTGGCCCGCGATGGGCGCGGCCTTCGGCGAAGTGCGCCCCGCGGCGACCATGATGGTGGTCGGCCTCGCCGACGCGAAGATGAAGATCGAGATCGAGGTGACGGCGTTGCGCAAGCGCAAGGCTGCGCCCGCCGCGAAGAAGGCCTCGCCCGCCCGCGTGAAGAAATCGAAGGCCGTTCGACGCAAGAAATAGATGGCCACCGACTACGAAAAACTCGGCGTGTTCTACCTGGGTCGGGAATTCGATCCGGGCAGCAACGCGCTCAAGGACGACCTGGTCCTCTACGACTCGCAGGACCTGACCACGCACGCGGTGTGCGTGGGCATGACGGGCTCGGGCAAGACCGGCCTGTGCCTGTCGCTGCTCGAGGAAGCGGCCATCGATGGCGTGCCGGCGATCTGCATCGACCCGAAGGGCGACCTCGGCAACCTGCTGCTCACCTTCCCGAACCTCGCACCCTCGGACTTCGAGCCGTGGGTCGACGCGGGCGAGGCGCAGCGCAAGGGCGTGAGCGTGGCCGATCTCGCCGCGAAAACCGCCGGGAACTGGAAGAAGGGCCTGGCCGAGTGGGACCAGGATCCCGCGCGCATCGCGCGCCTGCGCGCGGCCGCCGACGTGGCTATCTACACGCCGGGCGCCGAGACCGGGCTGCCGCTGTCGGTGCTGCGCTCATTCTCGCCGCCGGCCGCGGCGCTGCTGGCCGACGCCGGCGCGCTGCGCGATCGCGTCGGCTCGGTGGTGTCGGGACTGCTGAGCCTGCTCGGCATCGAAGCGGATCCGCTGACCTCGCGCGAACACATCCTGCTGGCCAACCTCATCGAGGGCGCGTGGCGCCAGGGCCTCGCGCTCGATCTGCCGGCGTTGATACAGTCTGTACAGAAGCCGCCGTTCGAGAAGCTGGGCGCCTTCGACCTCGAGACCTTCTTCCCGGCGAAGGACCGGCTCAAGCTGGCGATGCAGATCAACAACCTCATCGCCTCGCCGGGTTTCGCCACCTGGATGGCCGGCGAGCCGCTCGATGCGCAGCGCCTGCTGTTCACCGCGGAAGGCAAGCCGCGCATCTCGATCATCTCCATCGCGCATCTCAACGACGCCGAACGCATGTTCGTGGTCACGCTGGTGCTCAACGAGCTCGTCGGCTGGATGCGCGCGCAGTCGGGCACCTCGTCGCTGCGCGCCATCTTCTACATGGACGAGATCTTCGGATTCTTCCCGCCGACCGCGAACCCGGCGTCCAAGCCGCCGATGCTCACCCTGCTCAAGCAGGCACGCGCCTTCGGCCTCGGCTGCATGCTGGCCACGCAGAATCCGGTGGACCTCGACTACAAGGGTCTCGCCAACTGCGGCACCTGGTTCATCGGCCGACTGCAGACCGAGCGCGACAAGTTGCGGGTGATCGAAGGTTTGTTGTCCGCCACATCGGCGTCCGGCGACAGTGATCGCGGTAATTTGGAAGGACTCCTGAGCAATCTCGCGCAGCGTGTGTTCCTGATGCGCAACGTGCACGAGGACGGCCCGGTGCTCATGAAGACGCGCTGGGCGCTGTCTTTCCTGCGCGGGCCGCTGACCGGGCCCGAAATCGCGCGCGCGATGAGCGCGCGCAAGGCGGCGGCAGATCCGGTCGCGGCGCCCGCATCGGCCGGCACGGCCGCGCCGGCGGCCACGGCATCCGCCACGGCATCCGCCACGTCGCCGCCCGGCGGCGCGCGTCCGCCGGTGGGCGCCGGCATCGGCGAGTACTTCCTGACAGCCTCGAAAGGCACGGGGCCGGTGCTCTACAAGCCGATGATCGCCGCGTTCGCCAAGCTCCACTACGTGGATGCGAAGCTCAAGCTCGACGACTGGCAGACCTCGGGCTGGCTGGCGCCGCTCGATGACGGCGGCGGTAATCCTTCCTGGGAAGACGCGGTGCGCGACACACAGCTCAAGTCGCGGCTCACCTCGTCGCCCGTCGAGGGCGCGGAATTCGCCGACTTGCCGGGGCCGGCGCTGCGTGCCGCCAGCTACTCCGGCTGGAGCAAGTCGCTGCAGTCGTACCTGTACGAGACGGCGCGCGCACGCATCCAGTGGTGCGAGGCGTTCAAGAGCGGTTCGAAGCCCGGCGAAAGCGAGGGCGACTTCCGCGCGCGGCTCACGCTCGCCGCGCGCGAAGAACGTGATCGACAGGTCGCCGAGCTGCGAAAGCGCTGGCAGGCCAAACTACTGCAGCTGCAGGACCAGGTGCGGCGCGCCGAGGAGCGCCGCCAGCGCGAAGAATCGCAGCTCTCCCAGCAGAAGATGCAGGCCGCGGTGTCCATCGGCAGTTCGATCCTCGGCGCCCTGCTCGGGCGCAAGGCGATCTCGGCCACCAATATCGGGCGCGTCGGTTCGGCGGCGCGTTCCGCGGGCCGCTGGGGCCGCGAGTCGCAGGACGTGGACCGCGCCGAGGAGAACCTCGACGTCCTGCGGCAGCGCCTCACCGACACGCAACGGGAAGTCGACGCGGAAGTGGCGCGGCTCCAGACCAGTCTCGATTCCGCCAGCATCTCGCTGACGCCGGTCGACGTGCCGGCACGCAAGTCCGACATCGCCGTGGGTGAGGTCGCGCTGGTCTGGGTTCCCTGGCGCGAGGGCGCGGACGGTTTTCCGACGCCGGCGTATGACTGACAAGAGGATTGCAGGATGAAGGAGCTCATCGATCAGCTCACCAAGAAGCTTGGTGTGACCGGCGCGCAGGCCGAGGGCGGCGCCGCGGTGTTGTTCAAGGCCGCGAAGGACAAGCTCGGCGGCGCGGAATTCGACAAGCTGCTGGGCGGCCTGCCCGGTATCGGCGAGCTGCTCAGGAAGGCGCCGGCGCCGGGCGGTGGCCTCGGCGGGTTGTTAGGCGGGCTCGCCGGGGCGGTGGGCGGCAACGCGGCGCTG
>Ga0315910_10005656_pt1 | contig 10220 bp, 8 predicted proteins | sample EdamamesoilMG_FD_204470 | JGI IMG/M metagenome (GOLD analysis project Ga0315910, IMG submission 204470) | Garden soil microbial communities collected in Santa Monica, California, United States - Edamame soil | ecosystem: Environmental > Terrestrial > Soil > Garden | place: USA: California... | reverse complement strand
GGGGTGATGCTTGAACTGCTGGAACGCTTCGAACGGGAAGAAGCGCGGATCGCGATAGTCGAGCCCCGTGACGAAGCCGACGTACGCGCGGTTGTCGTTCAGGTGATAGACGAAGCTGCCGCCGTAAGTCTTGGGATCGAGTGGCCAACCGACCGTGTGCTGCACGAGTCCGGGCTGAACGCGGCCGGGCGGCAACTCCCACAGCTCCTTCATGCCGAGGCCGTATACCTGCGGATCGCACTTCTCGTCGAGTTTGAAGCGCTTGATCAGCACCTTGGCGAGGCTGCCGCGGCAACCTTCGGCGATGACCGTGAGCTTCGCACGCACTTCCGGGCCGGGCGTGTAGTTAGCGCCACGGCTGCCGTCGTGTTCCACGCCCATGTCGCCGATCTGTACGCCGGCGACGGAACCATCGTCATCGAACAGCGGCAGGGCGGCGGCGAAGCCGGCGAATACGTCGATGCCGAGCGCCTCCGCCTGCGTGCCCATCCACGCGACGAGCCCACCCAGCGAGATGATGAAGTTGCCTTCGTTGTGCAGGTATTTCGGAATCCACGGCACGCGCGTGGAGCCCCGGGTGCCGAGCATGCGGAACTCGTCGCGCGTCACGGGCACGTTGATGGGCAGCGGGGCCTGGCGCCATTGGGGCAGCAGCGCATCCAGCGGGCCCGGCTCCATCACGGCGCCTGACAAGGTGTGCGCACCGATGGTCGAGCCTTTCTCGAGCACGCAAATGCGCAGTTCGGCATTACGTTGTTTGAGACGGATCGCCGTCGCGAGACCGGCCGGACCGCCGCCGACGACGGCCACGTCGTACTCCATCACATCGCGAAGAGCGGGACCTTGAGGCATGGTTACTTCGGCTGCATCCGGATCGCGCCATCGAGGCGGATCGTCTCGCCATTCAGATAGCCGTTCTCGAAGATGGTCTGGACCATCGACGCGAACTCTTCAGGTTTACCGAGTCGCGGCGGGAACGGGACTTGTCTGCCGAGCGACTCCTGCACCTCGGGCGGCATCGCGCCGAGCATCGGCGTGCCGAAAATGCCGGGTGCGATGGACATCACGCGGATGCCGAACATCGCGAACTCGCGTGCGATCGGCAGCGTCATCGCGGCGACGGCGCCCTTGGTAGCGCTGTAGGCGGCCTGGCCGACCTGGCCTTCGTAAGCCGCGACCGACGAAGTGTGAATGATGACGCCGCGTTCACCGTCGGCGTTGGGCGCGTTCGCCTGCATGATGGCCGCGGCGGCCTTGTCGCAGAGGAACGTACCGATGAGATTGATGTGCACCACCTTCGCGAAGAAGTCGCCGGCCATGGGGCCGTTCTTGCCGAGCACGCGGCCGGCGCCAATGACGCCAGCGCAGTTCACGAGCAGGTTGATGCCGCCCATCGCGCCACGCGCGGACTCCATGGCAGCGTTGACTTCGGTCTCCGAAGTGACGTCGCACTTGGCGAACGAGCCGTTCTTGCCGAGTGCGGACGCGGCCGCCTGGCCGGGGCCTTCCTGCACGTCTAACAAGGTGACGCGTCCGCCGGCGGCGACGATATGCGTCGCTACGGCGTTGCCCAGGCCCGAGGCGCCGCCGGTAATGACGGCACGGGCTTCCATGTATTTCATGGCGCGGAACTCATTGGGTGTAAACCAGCAGGGCGCCAAGCATATCGCGGAGGCGCGTCCTTAGGGCACTTCGACTGCGATTGCGGTCGCTTCTCCGCCCCCGATACATAACGACGCGATGCCGCGACCGCCGCCTCGCGCACGTAATGCGTGCACGAGCGTGGCGACGATGCGCGCGCCGGTGGCGCCAATGGGATGGCCGAGCGCGACGGCGCCGCCATTGACATTGGTGCGCGCGTGATCGAAACCCACATCGCGCATGGCAGCCATGGCCACCACGGCGAAGGCCTCATTCACCTCGAACAGATTGACGTCGGTGGCTTTCCAGCCGAGTCGGGCCAACAACTTCTGGATCGCGCCCGCGGGTGCGGTGGTGAACCACTCGGGTTCGTGCGCAAAGCTGGCATAGCCCACGATCTTCGCGAGTGGCTGGATGCCGCGGCGCTGCGCCTCGTCGGCGGACAGCAGCACGGTGGCAGCGGCGCCATCGGAGATGGACGACGACGTCGCGGCGGTGACGGTGCCGTCCTTGCGGAACGCGGGCTTCAGCGTGGCGATCTTCGCGAGGTCCACGGTGAACGGTGTTTCATCCTTGTCGACCACGGTTTCGCCCTTGCGAGCCTTCACGGTGACCGGCGTGATCTCGGCGGCGAACGCGCCGGAGTTCACGGCCTTCAGGGCGCGCTGCGTGGACTCGGTGGAGAATGCATCCTGTTCGGCGCGCGAGAACGTGTATTTCTGCGCGGTGGCCTCGGCGAAGGCGCCCATGAGCTGGCCATCGAAAGGGCTCTGCAGGCCGTCGTAGAACATGTGGTCCAGCACTTCGCCGTGGCCCATGCGCATGCCGCCACGCGCCTTGGGCAGTAGATAGGGCGCGTTCGTCATGGACTCGAGGCCGCCCGCCACGCTCACGGCGACATCACCGGCGCGGATCTGGTCGGCCGCCATCATGATGGCCTTCATGCCGGAGCCGCACATCTTGTTGATGGTGGTCGAGGGCGTGCCATTCGGAATGCCGGCGCCGAGCGCGGCCTGGCGCGCGGGCGCCTGGCCCAGCCCAGCGGGCAGCACGCAGCCCATGATGACTTCCTGCACGTCCTTCGCGTCGATCTTCGCCGCGGCGAGCGCGCCCTTGATGGCGGCGGTGCCGAGTTGCGGCGCGGTGACGGGCGCCAACACGCCCTGGAAGGCGCCGATGGGCGTGCGGGAGGCGGCGGCGATGATGACTGGCTTGCTCATTTCAATTCTCCATCATTTACCGCGGAGCCCGCGGTTGAACACATCGATGAATCGGTCGGCAATTTCCTGCGGATTCAGGGTGGCATCCTCGCGATACCAGTGGCCCATCCAGTTGAGCGCGCCGGCGAGCGCGAATGCGGTCATGCGCGTGTCGCACTCACGGATGGATCCGTCGGCCACGCCGGCTTCGATGAGCGCGCGCATGCGCTTGTCGATGCCCGCCTTCAGTAGTTTGATCTTGCGGCCCATGGCCGTGCCCAGGTGCTGGTCCTCGGCGCGAAGCATGCACCATCCGAAGTCGCCGACGATGGCGGCGGCGTAGCCGCGGATGAATGCGAACAACCGTTCGCGCGCGGGGCCTGTCGCTTTCTCGCATTCGGTGAGGGTGGCCTCGATGGGCGCTATGCCCGCCTTGAAGCACTCGAACAGGATGGCCTCCTTGTTCGGCACATATAAGTAGAGCGTGGGCTTGGTCACCTTGAGGCTGGCGGCCAGGTCGTCGAGCGAGGTGTTGTGGTAGCCGCGCTGCCGGAAGGCCCGCGCCGCAGCAAGAATGACGGCGTCCCGCTTGAGCGCATGGCCCGCGCCGCGCTTCCGGCCGGCTTCCCAGGGGGAGGCTGGCGCGCTGGATTCCTTGCGCGATCGGGTGCGGGCGGCTTGGGCGGGCATGGGGCGGGGCGCTCGTGATACTCTTCGGTAACCAATCTTACCAGCCAGTAACATGAGCCGACCAGAGCCTTCGAGGCCCCTGCGTTTCGTGTCTGCCGCGTCGCTATTCGACGGGCATGATGCCGCCATCAACATGATCCGCCGCCTGCTGCAGTCGGGCGGCGCGGAAGTCGTTCACCTGGGTCACAACCGCAGCGTCGCGGACATCGTGCGCGCGGCGATCGCCGAGGATGCCGATGGCATTGCGGTCAGCAGCTACCAGGGCGGCCACAACGAATATTTCCGCTACATGATCGACATGCTGCGCGAGCTGCACGCGGATCACATCCAGGTGGTGGTGGGCGGCGGCGGCACGATTTCCCCTGAGGAGATCGCGGCACTCGAGAAATATGGCGTCGCGAAGATCTACACCCCGGAGGACGGCCGGCGGCTCGGTCTGCAGGGGATGATCCAGGACGTGTTCAAGCGTGTGGGTCCGCGCGCATCGCCGGGCAAGGTCGGGAAGATTCCGGACGTCAATGATCACGGATCCATCGCGCGCGCGATCACGCTGCTGGAAGGTGAGGATGGCGATGCCGAGGGTCTGCGAAAGCTGATCAGCGCGCACGCAGCGTCCGCGAAGCACACACCGGTGGTGGGCCTCACGGGCACGGGGGGCGCCGGCAAGAGCTCGCTCACCGATGAACTTCTGCAACGTTTCCTGCGCGTGTTCCCGGAAGCAAACATCGCGGTGGTGGCCGTCGATCCCACGCGGCGCCGCTCGGGTGGCGCCTTGTTAGGCGATCGCATCCGCATGAATTCATTGTCGGCGCCGAACGTGTTCATGCGTTCGCTCGCGACACGGCGGCAGCACCTGGCCACCAGCGCCGTGCTCGCGGACGTGCTCGCGCTGTACCGCGCCGCGGGTTTCGATCTCGTCGTCGTGGAAACCGCGGGTATCGGCCAGAGCGACACGGAGATCGTGGATCTCGCGGATCTGTCCCTCTACGTGATGACGGCCGAGTACGGCGCGGCGAGCCAGCTCGAGAAGATCGACATGCTCGATTTCGCCGACATGATCGTGCTCAACAAGTTCGAGAAGCGCGGCGCGGAAGACGCGCTGCGCGACGTGCGCAAGCAGTGGCGCCGCAATCATCCGGATCAGTCGAAGATGGTCGACGCCGACATTCCTGTCTTTCCGACGATCGCCAGCCGCTTCAACGATCCGGGCGTGAACAGGCTGTTCGTCGCACTGTGTGCGGCGCTCCAGAAGCAAGGCGGCCAGGAGGGCGGGAAGTGGCGCGTGGATGCGGCCGCATCCGGGCTGCCCACCGAATTCCGCTCGCGCGATCCGCTGGTGCCCTCGGCCCGCGTGCGTTATCTCGCCGAGATCGCGGCGCAGGGACGCTCGGCGCGCAAGGCCGCGGAGCAGCGGGCGTCGGCTGCGCAACGGGCGCAAGGTCTGTATCTCACGCTCGAGACGGTGGGCGACAAGTCGCTGCCCAAGCCACTCGAACGCGCCACGCTCAACGGCGCCACCGACCGCCTCAATGCCGTGCGCGAGGCCTACAACCAGGCACTCGACGACATGGGCACCGAGGCGGTTGCGATGGTCGCGTCGTGGCCGGAGCGTCGCGCCGGCGTCGTCGCCAGCGAATACTCCTACTCGGTCCGAGGCAAGGAAGTGCGCGGCGCGAACTACTCGGAGTCGCTGAGCCACAATCCAATCCCCAAACTCGTGCCGCCAGGGCCGGTGGGTTGGGGCGAGACGCTTCGCTTCCTTCAGAACGAGAATCTGCCAGGCGCGTATCCGTACGCGGGCGGCGTGTATCCGTATCGGCGCGAAGAGGAAGACCCCACGCGCATGTTCGCCGGCGAGGGTGCGCCGGAGCGCACGAATCGCCGCTTCCACTATCTCGCCGCGGGCCACGAGGCCACGCGCCTGTCTACCGCGTTCGACTCCACGACGCTCTACGGCGAAGACCCCGATCTGCGCCCCGACATCTTCGGCCGTACCGGCAACTCGGGCGTGTCGATCGCGACGCTCGACGACATGAAGAAGCTCTATTCGGGCTTCGATCTCTGCAAGCCGTCGACGTCCGTGTCGATGACCATCAACGGCCCGGCGCCGATGATCCTCGCGATGTTCATGAACACGGCGATCGATCAGCACGTCGAGCGCTTCCTGCGTGCGAATGGCCGGTGGGATTCGGTGAAAGACGAGCTCGCGAAACGGCTGCCCGATCGCCCGAAATACCACGGTGCGTTGCCGCCCACGCATGGTGGCGACGGTCTCGGTTTGTTAGGCGTGAGCGGTCGTCAGCTCGTGTCGATGAAGCTTCTGGATTCCGCGGATTACGAACGCCTGCGCGCCGAGGCGCTCTCGCGCGTGCGCGGCACGGTGCAGGCGGACATCCTGAAGGAAGACCAGGCGCAGAACACCTGCATCTTCTCGACCGAATTCGCACTGCGCATGATGGGCGATGTGCAGGAGTTCTTCAGCGCGAATGCCGTGAAGAATTTCTACTCTGTTTCCATCTCCGGGTATCACATCGCCGAAGCCGGCGCGAACCCCGTGACACAGCTGGCCTTCACGCTGGCCAATGGCTTCACGATCGTCGAGTACTACCTCGCGCGCGGCATGAAGATCGACGACTTCGCGCCGAATCTCTCGTTCTTCTTCTCGAACGGCATGGACGCGGAGTACGCGGTGATCGGCCGCGTCGCTCGGCGTATCTGGGCGCGCGCGATGAAGGACATCTACAACGCCGGCCCGCGCAGCCAGATGCTGAAGTACCACATCCAGACGTCGGGCCGGTCGCTGCACGCGCGCGAGATCCAGTTCAACGATATCCGCACGACGCTGCAGGCGATGTACGCGCTGTTCGACAACTGCAACTCGCTGCATACGAACGCGTATGACGAAGCACTGACGACGCCGACGGAGGAGAGCGTGCGGCGCGCGGTAGCCATCCAGCTGATCATCAATCGCGAATTGGGGCTCAACAAGATCCAGAACCCGTGGCAGGGCTCGTACGCCATCGAGGCGTTGACGGATCTCGTCGAAGAGGCGGTGTACAAGGAGTTCGAGTCGATCGCGGAGCGCGGCGGTGTGCTGGGCGCGATGGAGACGATGTACCAGCGCGGCAAGATCCAGGAAGAGAGCATGCACTACGAGATGCGCAAGCATGACGGGTCACTGCCGATAGTCGGTGTGAACACATTCCTCAATGAACATGGCGAGAGCGAGCATGGCGCTGCGCCGCTGTTCCGGGCGTCGGATGAGGAGCAGCGCGCGCAGGTCGATGCGGTGCATGCGTTCCAGAAGCGTCATGCGGCCGAAGCACCTGCTGCACTGAAGAAGCTGCAGCAGGTGGCCGCGGCGGGCGGCAACGTGTTCGCCGAGTTGTTAGAGACCGTGCAGGTCTGCTCGCTCGGGCAGATCAGCCACGCGCTCTACGAAGTCGGCGGCCAGTACCGGCGTCACATGTAAATGCGGTCAGACCCCATTTCGCCTCAGGCGCGCGTGAAGTCTTCGATCTCGTTGAACGTGGCCCGCGCGCGGGCAATGCTGTGGCTGGCCAGAAGCGCATCCAGCCACGTGGCGAACCGGCCCTGGCGGCGACGCGACCAGGCGTACACCAGCACCGGCACCACGGCCATCGCGACCCAGATCACGAAGTTGAGAACAAAGTAGAGAGGGACGCGTTCCCATGCGCCGTGGTCCATCGCCAACATGGCGATGGCAATCATGATGGCGGGTACCACGAGGCAAATCCCGATCCAGACCGCGTGGAACGACCACGCTTCCCACCTCTGCATCGATGCCAGGGTTCGCTGGATATCGAGTACCGGTCGGGTGAAATCTATTTTCCGCACCAGCGCGAGCCGTCCGGCACCAATCACGATGAACAGGATGCTCACCACATGCACCGCGATGCCTGCGACGAGCGCAGGAGGCGAGTCGAGGTGTGAGCCCCAGAACGAGCCCGATGCGATCGCGAAAAAGATGCCGATCGCGATGTTCGCCAACGCACCCATGATCCACGGCGCTAGCCGCCAGCGCGCTTTGCGGACCGCGTTGTCGATCACCAGCTGGCGATTGATCGCGGTTAGTTCCTGCACGCGGTGGTCCAGTCGCTGCCAGGACGCCTTCAGCTCATCGAGTTCCATGGTATTTCTCCGCGTAGACGCGCAGGCGATCCTTGAGGCGATTGATCCTGGTCGTGACGTTGGTGCCGGTGATGCCGAGGATTTCGGCGATTTCGGTGTTGGGGCGCTCTTCCAGGTAGAGCAGCAGCAGTGCCCGATCGAGCGGCCCTTGCGAGTCGATGAAGCCGCGCAGGATGCGGGCGCCATCGTCCGCGTCGAAGGGTTCATTGACGGCCGCATCGTGCAGCTCCGCTTCATAGGACACGGATTGCCGACGCCGTGGCGCTTCCACGCGCAGCCACGAAATCGCGACGTTGAGCGCGATGCGATACAGCCACGTCGAGAAGCTGCGCGCCGGGTCGTACGTGGGAAACGCGCGCCACAACTGCGTGGAAATTTCCTGCGCGAGGTCCTCGATGTCGTGGCGCCCGCGCCCGTAACTGTTGGCGACCTTGAAGATGAGTCGACGATGGCCCTCGAGCAGCGCGGCAAATTCGGCGCTGGCGACGGGATTCATGTAGGCAGCCTGTTGCATGATTCTGCTGCCATGGTTCGCGCCCCGTGCCCCTTTGTCACACGAAATGGGGACAGACCCCATTTTCTAGGAAACGCGGTCTGACCCCATTAGATCGGGTTCGCCGAGCTCCGAGAGAATCGCCGCGCGTGCCGCATCGCGCAGCTTCACGGCGAGATCTTCATCTCCCACGGCCGTCATTGCGATGGGCGTCCCGAAGCGGACTTCGATGGGGCCCGGCCGCGGGAATACGCGCGTGGCCGGCATGTTGCGCCGGGTCCCGCGAATCACGGTAGGCACCACGGGGCAGCTCGCGCGCGCGGCGATGGCAAACGCGCCGGTGTGAAACTTCCCGAGCCCCACCTCCGGCGTGAACGTGCCCTCCGGAAAGAACACCAGCGAATGACCACTCGCCGCCGTCCTCAAGACCCGCCGGGCATCCGTGCCGCCCTTGTGACGATTGAAGCGATCCACGAACTCGGTGCCGATGCGTCGAAGCAGAAGCCCCGCGAGCGGCACCGTATTCATCTCGCGCTTCACCACGAACCCGAATCGGGCGGGCAGCGCCGCACTCATGACCACGCCATCGAGATAACTCGCGTGATTCGCCACGACGATGCACTGCCCATCGGGCAGGTTCCGGCGGCCCACTCGTTTCACCGGCATGCCGGCGAACAGGAAGAAGGACCTTGCTGCAATGCGGGCCGTGCCGCGGCGCATATTGAGCGTGGGAAGCAGCAATACGCCGATCAGGGCGGTCAGTGCGACCACCAGGAACAAAAGCACCGCGTACAAACCGTAAATGAAGCGCAGTGGCACTGAAATAGCGGCGGGCCAGGGAGCGCGCGCGGGAGCGGAAATCGAAGTCATATCGAAGTCTTCAGGGGCTTTCTGTTTCTGCGCAGGGCGGAATCATGTGAACTGGTTCTCTTTATGTTAATGGTTTCGCCGGGGTGTGAAGGTCATCACGCCTACCACCGGCACCCATCCCCATACTGCCGTGAAGCGTTAATCCGCATACGTATTAAGGCAATCACGTCTTGGTCAAACCAGCTACAGCGCAGAACGAAGCGCCCGCCGCCGACTCCGCCGACGCCACTGTCTCGAGGTTCCTCGATGCGGTCTGGATGGAACGCGGGTTGTCAGCGAACACGCTCGCCGCCTACCGTGCCGACCTGACCGCGCTCGCGCGCTGGCTGGCGGAGCGGGGCACGCCCATCATCAAGACCACGCGCGCGGACCTGCTCGGGTTCATCGCCTACCGCGTCGAAGCCGGTGCGCGACCACGGTCCACCGCGCGCCAACTTTCGTCTTTCCGCCGCTTCTTCCGCTACTTCGTCCGCGAAGGTGTCATCAAGGACGACCCGACCGCGCAGATTGCGATGCCGAAGATCGGCCGCTCGCTGCCGAAGTCGCTGACCGAGGAAGAAGTCGAATCCTTGTTAGCTGCTCCTGTCATCGCTGACCCGCTGGGCCATCGCGATCGCACCATGCTCGAAGTGCTGTACGCCACGGGCCTGCGCGTCTCGGAGCTCGTGAACCTCAAGTACAACCAGATCAACACCAACCAGGGTGTCATCCGGATCATGGGCAAGGGCAATCGCGAGCGGCTCATTCCGCTCGGCGAGGAAGCCGTGCGCTGGCTGACGGACTTCGTGCGCGCGCCGCGCAGCGAGATCCTGTTGGACCGCACCACCGACTATCTTTTCCCGACGCGCCGCGGCGATCGCATGACGCGCCAGGCCTTCTGGCACATCATCAAGCGCTACGCGCGCAAGGCGGCGATCGACAAGGAACTGTCGCCGCACACGCTGCGACATGCGTTCGCGACACACCTGCTCAATCACGGCGCCGACCTGCGCGTGGTGCAGATGCTGCTGGGTCATTCGGACCTTTCGACCACGCAGATCTACACCCACGTCGCGCGCGAGCGCATGAAAGAGTTGCACGGGACTCATCACCCGCGCGGCTGAGGGTCGCGGGCCCGCCGGGCCCACGCGACGCGACGTGTCCGGCGCTCGGCTTTGGGCTGATAGACTAGGGCT
>Ga0315910_10005655_pt1 | contig 10220 bp, 3 predicted proteins | sample EdamamesoilMG_FD_204470 | JGI IMG/M metagenome (GOLD analysis project Ga0315910, IMG submission 204470) | Garden soil microbial communities collected in Santa Monica, California, United States - Edamame soil | ecosystem: Environmental > Terrestrial > Soil > Garden | place: USA: California... | reverse complement strand
CTGGCAGATGACCATGCCGCCGCTGTGCTGCCCCAGGTGCCGCGGCAGGTCCTGCATGCGATGCCAGAGGTCGGCGAACTGCCGCATGCGCGGATCGGCGCCATCGGCGCCGACTTCACCCAGGTGCCGCGTCAACGTCTCGCGGCTGTCCACGTACTCGAAGCGGTGCATCAGCTTCGCCAGCCGATCCACCAGCGCCGTGTCGAACCCCAGGACCTTCCCCACTTCGCGCGTCGCGCTGCGATTGCGATACGTGATGACGTTGGCCGTCATCGCCGCGCCGTGCTTGCCGTAGCGCTCGTAGACGTACTGGATCACCTGCTCGCGCCGATCGCCGCTCGGCAGGTCGAGATCGATGTCGGGCCACTCGCCGCGCTCTTCCGAGAGGAACCGCTCGAAGAGCAGCTCCATGCCGACCGGATCCACGGCCGTGATGCCGAGGCTGTAGCAGACGGCGCTGTTGGCGGCCGACCCGCGCCCCTGCACGAGGATGCCGCGCTGGCGGCAGAAGTTGATGAGATCCCAGACGATGAGGAAGTAGCCCGCCAGGTCGAGCTTCTCGATGAGATCCAGCTCGCGCGCGACCTGCGCGCGCGCGCGGTCGTGATAGGGCCGATAGCGATCGCGTGCCCCGAGGTCGGCGATCTTCCTGAGAAACGACGCCATCGTCTCGCCCGGCGGCACGGGGTACTCGGGGAAGCGATAGCCGAGATCGGCCATCGTGTATTCGAGCCGCTCCGAGAGCGCGGTGGTCGCGGCCACGGCCGCGGGCAGATCGGCGAAGCGGCTGGCCATCGCCTCGGGCGAACGCAGATACCGCTCGGCGTTGGACACCAGCCGCCGCCCCGCCGCCTCGAGCGTCGTCTTGTGGTGGAGGCAGGTGAAGACGTCGTGCAGCGGGCGCTCGCCTGGCGTGGCAAACCGCACGCCGCCGGTGGCGACGACGGGCACGCGATACGCGGCGGCGAGATCGACGAGCAGCTCGTTGTCGACGGCCTCGGCGCGATCGAGGTGCCGCGCGAGCGAGACGTACACGCCGTCGCGGCCGAAAAGACCGATCAACCGATCGAGCAGTCCCCCCACGCCGTGCTGCCGCGCGTCGAGCAGCGACCGCCCCGGCAGCGCCACGAGTCCCGAGACCTGGCCATCGAGGTCGTCGAGCGTCAACGCGCCCTGGCCCTTCGGCGCGTTCAGCTTCATGCGCGACAGCAGCCGGCAGAGGTTCTGGTACCCGGCCCGTGTGGCAACGAGAACGGGCAATGACCATTGCGGATTGCGGATGGATCGCCGCGTCGCTACCTCCGTGTCCTCACAATCGGCAATCGACAATCGACAATCAGCAATGGTCAGTTCACACCCGACGATGGCCTTAATCCCCGCAGCTGTCGCGGCTTTGTGGAACCGCGGGATGCCGTAGAGGCCGTCGCGATCGACCAGCGCCAGCGCGGGGTAGTCGAGCGCGGCCGCGCGGTCGACCAGCGCTTCAGGCGTTGACGCCCCGCGGAGGAAGGAGAAGGCTGAGGCGGTCTGCAGCTCGATATACACGGCCGAAATCGACCGAGTTTCGCTTTATTTTCGCCTTCAGATCAAGACGGTAAATATGGGGGCATGCGAAGGGGATCACACTGTCGATGGTGTCAGTGCGCGCCGGGGGTTGCCGACCAGGAGCTGGCGGATCTCGTCCTCCGACACGCCCTTCGCCTTCAGCGCGGGGACAAAGTCGGTGAAGAGCAGATCGTGAGGCCGGTATGTGCCGCCGTCGGGCTCCCCGACGTGGTACCAGCCGGCGTCCTGCGACACGAGCACACGGCCAAGAAGGCCCGCCGACCGCATCGCCATCACCATCGCCACGTGCCGATCGAGGCTCTCGGCGCCGACGCCGTCAAACGACACCCACGCGCCCTGCCGCCCGACCTCGACGTGAACGGCGGCGTCGCGCTCGTTCTGCGCATGCACCCAGATGAACGAGGCGAGCGGCACCTTCTCATCGGCCAGGCACCTCACCTGCGCGCGCGCGGCGACGCCGTCGCCGGTATGCGAGTAGATCGGTAGCCCTGTCGCGCGATGCGTGCGCGCAGCCGCTCGCACCAGTTTCTCGTCCACCGCGGAAAGTGGCCCGGCATCGACGCCGATCTTCATGAACGCGGGCCGCACCCCGGTGCCGTCGATGCCGTCGCGCGCCTCCGCAATCCACCGAGCCGACAGCTGATCGGCGCTCTCGGTGAAGGCGTGCGGCGGCAGGAACTTGTCGTTGGCCGCGCCGTAGTAGCCGGTGTTGGTGAGCATCGCGAGGCCCGACGCCTTCGACAGCCGCTGCAGCAGCACGACGTCGCGGCCGATGTAGGCCGGCGTGCACTCGACCAGCGTGCGGCAGCCGAGCGCGTGAATCCGCTCGAGATGCGGCAGCGCCTTGCGGAACGCCGCGTCGCGATCGTACCGCGACGGCGACACGCTCGCGGCGCCGACGAAATCCACCAGCACGTGCTCGTGCGCCAGCGTGACCCCCAGCGTGTCGGGAGCCACCGGCCCGTTCACCGTCTGCACGACCGGCGCTCTCGGCAGCAGCGGCGTGGCCGCCAGCGCGATGAGAAACTCGCGGCGCTTCATGCGATGTCGAACCCTGACGCCGACAACACGTCGACGGCGCGCGCAAGCGCGGCCTCTTTCACCAGCACGTAGTCGGTGTCGTAGGTCGCGACCGGAAAAAGACTGATGCCCGCGCCCGCCAGCGGGCCGGAGATCGAGGCGATGAGCCCCGTCACCGAAAACGGCACCGGGCCCACGACCTCGATGACGCGAAAGCCGCCCTCGGCACGAACCTCCTGCGGCACGTGTCCCGCGGGCGCGACAATCGACAACTCCGCCGACGTTCGCGCGACGACCACCAGCGGCGCCCGTACTTCGGTCCACGGCGGCACCGCCGCGTCGGGCGCGAGCCGGCAGATGGCCCACTCGCCCGCCCACACGCGCAACGGATAGCCGCTCACGGCCCCTCGGTGACGGTGTTGAGGAGCGTGCCGATCGGCTCGATCGTGATCGCGACCTCGTCACCCACGGCCAGCGTGAACTCGTCGGGCGGTACGATGCCGGTGCCCGTCAGCAGCAGGCATCCGGTTGGAAACCGGTTGTCGCGAAACAGGTAGTCCACCAGTTCGCGCGGCGTGCGCTTCATCGTCGAGAGCGTCGTCTGGCCTTCAAACGCGGCCTTGCCGTCCCGGCGGATCACGATCCGGATCTCGGTCGTCGGCGGCAGCGGCTCCGGCGTGACGAAGATGCCCGGCCCGAGGCCGCAGCAGCCGTCGTAGACCTTGGCCTGCGGCAGATACAAGGGGTTCTCGCCTTCGATGTCGCGCGAGCTCATGTCGTTGCCGATCGTGTAGCCGACAATCGTGCCGGATGACGTCACGACGAGCGTCAGCTCCGGCTCGGGGACATTCCACCGCGCGTCGCGCCTGATGCGCACCGGCTGACCCGATCCGCGCACGCGATGCGGCGTCGCCTTGAAGAAGAGCTCGGGACGATCTGCGGTGTACACGCGATCGTAGAAGTCGCCGCCGCCGGCCGACTTGCTCTCTTCCATCCGCGCCGTCCGGCTGCGGAAGTACGTGACCCCGGCCGCCCACACCTCCTGCGTCCCGATGGGCGCCAGCCGATCGCTCTCGGGGGGAGGCGACGACATGGCCGTCTGACCCTCGAGCAGCTCGCCGAGCCACTCGTACAAATCATCGCGATTGACGACGGCGTCCCACGAGCCGTTGAGGGCAAACCAGCGGCCGTCGTGGTGGACGACGGGGGCCTGTCGGTAGCGGAAGAGTCGCATGGTCGGGGTGGATGATAGCCCAGACGGCCAGCCCGACGGACGGCGTCGAACTTGCTCTACTGGAGGTGGAGTATCACGATGCCACCGTCGAGTTCCCCGTCGCGCATCGGCGGCATGACACGCCGCCTCAACCAGTGGATTTGCGGGCTTCACGGCCATCATGCCGAGCTGCAGATGGCCGACGACCGGGTGCGGCTGCGCTGCACGGACTGCGGTTACGAGTCGCCGGGATGGTCCCTTGGGAGTGTCGTGTCGGCCAACACCCGTGTCAATATTGCGCGGCGAGCCTCATCCGTGACAGATGAGCAGCTTGCTGGCTGAGGGCGTCGGCCACGACACTGCGGCCGTTGACGACCCTCGACCGCCGACCCTCTTCACTCCCGATCGCCTCGTCGATCACGCGCGCCAGCTGGGCGCCAGCGACGCCGTCGATGCCCCCGGACAGGGACGCAGCCGTCCGCTGCTGACCCGGCTCGACGACGCCGGACGCCGCCTCCACGCGGTGTACGACGTCCTCGCGGCCACGACCGACGACGCGCGCGTCCCCTCCGAGGATTGGATCCGCGACAACTTCCACGTCGTCGTCGAGCAGATTCGGGAGATCCGCACCGACCTGCCGCCGCGGTTCTACCAGGAGCTGCCCCGGCTGTCGGCGGGCCTGTATGCCGGATACCCACGGGTGTACGGCCTGGCGACGGAGCTTGTCGCGCACAGCGACAACCGCGTCGATGCCGATCTGCTGGTGGCCTTCGTCACGGCGTACCAGGAAAGCCAGCCGCTCCGCATCGGCGAGATCTGGGCCTTCCCGATCATGCTGCGGCTCGCGCTCGTCGAGCGCCTGCAGCAACTGGCCGACACGGTGGTCGGCGCCCGCATGGATCGCGATCGCGCGCAGCAGCTGGCCGCGCGTCTCGAGCAGCAGGCCGAGCGCCGCGGACGATGGCGATGGCGGTCGGCGGTGGATCTGCCGGAACCCCTGTCGCCGCATTTCGTCGTCGAGTTGCTCAGGCGACTGCGGGATCGGCCGCTCTCGCTGACGCCGGCCTGGTCGCAGCTGGTTGCCCCTCTCGAAGCGGCAGGCGGCGCGGAGCAGATGATCCGCAGCGAGGCGCAGCTCGAAGCCGCGATGCAGGTCTCGATCGGCAACGCCGTGAGCGGCATGCGGACGCTCTCGACGCTCGATTGGCCCGCCTTCGTCGAGCGTGTGAGTCATCTGGAGCGCCTGCTCCGGGGCGATCCGGCCGGCGCGTACGCGCGGATGGACTTTGCGACCCGCGATCGCTACCGCCAGTCGGTCGAGGAGCTGTCGCGGCGCTCGCGCTATTCGGAGCTGGAGGTCGCGCGGCGCGCGTGCGCGCGCGCCGCGTACGCGAGCCAGGAGGCGCCTGAGGCGCTGCGCCGCCATCACGTCGGCTACTACCTGATCTCGCGAGGGCGTCTCGACCTTGAAGTCGACCTCGGTTACCGCGCTCGTGCGTCTGAACGCATCGCGCGGTTCGTCTTCCGTCACCCAGCCATCGGCTATCTCGGGGCGATCGCCGCCGCCACGACGGTCGTCGTCGCGAGCCTGGTGACGTATGCCGCCCGCCACGGCGCGTCGTGGGCGATGCTGGCGCTGGTCGCGCTGGTCGTGGCGCTCCCGACAAGCGAGCTGGCCATCAACCTGCTGAACCGGCTGGTCACCTCGTTTATCCCGCCACGACGGCTCCCGAAGCTGGACTACCGAAACGGGCTGCCCGAGGCGGACCGCACGATTGTGGTCGTGCCCGCCATCATCGGGTCGGCCAGGCGCGCCACGGAACTGGTCGAGCAGCTCGAGGTGCGGTACCTCGCCAATGCCGACGCGTGCCTTCACTTCGCGCTGCTCGGCGACTTTCACGACGCCGCGTCCGCGTCGACGTCCGACGACGCGGCCATCGTCGACGCGGCGACGACCGCGACGCTGGCGCTCAACGCGCGCCACGGCGCCGACCGGTTCCTGTACCTGCACCGCCGGCGTCTCTTCAACGCCTCGGAAGATCGCTGGATGGGTTGGGAGCGCAAACGCGGGAAGATCGAGGAGTTCAACCGCCTCGTCCTGGGCGACGATCAGACGTCGTACGACGTGCGTGTCGGCGACACCTCCGTCATTCCGCGGTGCCGCTTCGTCATCACGCTCGACGCCGACACGGCGCTGCCTCCCGACAGCGCGCGCCGTCTGGTGGGCGCGATTGCACACCCGCTGAATTGCCCGCGGTTCGACGCCGCGCTCGGGCGCGTGACGGAGGGCTACGGAATCCTCCAGCCACGCGTCGAGATCAGCCTGCCGAGCGCGTCGCGATCGTGGTTTGCCCGCGTGATGTCGGGACACGTCGGATGGGACCCCTACACGACCGCGGCCTCGGATCTCTACCAGGATCTGTTCCACGAGGGCAGCTACGTCGGCAAGGGCATCTACGACCCGCGCGTCTTCGACGCCGCGCTCTCGGGTCGCGTCGCCGAGAACACGCTGCTCAGCCACGACCTCTTCGAGGGGTTCTTCGCGCGCGCGGGGCTTGCGGCCGACGTCCATCTCGTCGACGACTTCCCCGCGCACTACCTGACCTGGGCCGCCCGCCAGCATCGGTGGGTACGCGGTGACTGGCAGATTGCCGGCTGGCTGGGCCGGACGATCACGACCGCCGACGGCCGGCAGGTCGCCAACCAGCTGCCGGCGCTCGCGCGCTGGAAGATCCTCGACAACCTGCGCCGGAGCCTCCTGCCGCCCGCGCTCGTGCTGCTGCTCGCCCTCGGCTGGACCGTGCTGCCGGGCTCGGCCTTCACGTGGACGGCGATCTCGGTCCTCGTGCTCGCGTATCCCGCCTACCTGCGCTTCGGCGATTCGCTCGGCAGCCGGATCCGCGGCGTGCCGCTCGGCGAGCACCTGAGGAGCGAGCGTGACGATCTCATCGCGAGCGGCCGGCAGGCGCTGATCGCGACGATGTTCCTCGCGCACCAGGCCTGGTTGATGCTCGACGCAATCGCCCGGACGCTGTGGCGCACCAACGTCAGCCGGCGGCACATGCTCGAGTGGGAGTCGGCCTCCGACTCGGCAAAGCGCCTGCAGACCGACGCGGCGTCGGTGTGGCGGTACCTGTGGGTGTCGCCCGCGCTGGCGTTGGTGCTCGCTGTCGCGATCCTTCTCGGTCACCCCGCTCGCCTGCCGGCGGCGTTGCCGCTGCTGCTGGCCTGGGCCGTCGCACCCGCGGTCGCGTACCGCACCGGAAAGCCCCGTCGCCGCGACCCGGTGCGGCTGACGGCGGCTGCCCGCGCACGCCTTCGCGGCGTCGCGCGCCAGACGTGGAGATTCTTCGATACGTTTGCGACCGCCGAGCATCACTGGCTCGTGCCCGACAACTACCAGGAGGATCGGCGCGAGCCGGTCGCCGCGCGCACCTCGCCCACCAACATCGGACTGCAGCTGCTGGCAATCGTCTCGGCGAGCGACCTGGGCTACCTCACGGTCTCGGAGGCCGTCGAACGGCTCGAGCGGGTCGTCGCCACGCTCGGCGAGATGCCGAAGTATCGGGGCCACGTCTACAACTGGATCGACACGCGCACGCTGACGCCGCTTCACCCGCTCTACGTCTCGACCGTCGACAGCGGCAACCTGATCGGCAGCCTGCTCATCGCAGGGGAAGCCCTGCGCGAGTGGCGGGACCGCACGCCGCTTGTCGACGGCCACGCGCTCGAAGCCCTTGCCGACGACCTCGAGCTCGTCGCGCAGGCCATGCGGCGCTGGGAGCGGACCAACACCATCGCGACGACGGCCGGCGGACGGCTGACCCGCGAGATCGACCTCATGCGGCAGCGGCTCGCGGCCAGGCCACGGGCGCTCTCGGGATGGCTCTGGCTCTTCCAGGACCTGTCCGATCGGCTCACCACGCTCGACGTGCTGCTGCACGAGATCGAAGAGGCGACGAGCGAGTCGGCGCTGCTGACGGAGGCGAGGCAGAGCCTCGGCGACCTGTCGAATGCCCTCGACACCCGGCGGCTCGAGCTGCGCCAGCTCTCGCTCGCGTCAGGCTCGGCCGACGACCGCGACCGCGTGCCCACGCTGGCAGCGCTTCCCGCCGGTGCCGATGCCCTCGTGACTCGCATCGAGCGCATCGAGCACCGGCTGGCCCAACTGGTCGACGACACTGACCTCGCGTTCCTGTACGACCGCGAGCGCCGGCTGTTTTCGATCGGGTTCAACGTCACCGACGGGCGCCTGGACGCCTCGCACTACGACTCGCTGGCCTCCGAGGCGCGGCTGGCGAGTTTCCTCGCCATCGCTCTTGGTCAGGTGCCGCAGGAACACTGGTTCCGGCTCGGGCGCACCCATGCGCCGAGTTCCTCCGGCCGGGTCCTGCTGTCGTGGAGCGCGTCGATGTTCGAGTACCTGATGCCGATGCTCTTCATGCGGCACGACCCGGGCACGCTGCTGCACGAGACGTGCGAGGCGGTGGTGGAGGAGCAGATGGCCTATGCGCAGGCGCACGACGTGCCCTGGGGCATTTCCGAGTCGGCCTACAACACGCGGGACCTCGACGGGAACTACCAGTACAAGGCGTTCGGCGTGCCCGGACTCGGCCTCAAGCGAGGGCTGGGCGATGACCTCGTCGTCGCGCCGTACGCGTCCCTGCTGGCCGCATCGCTCAGGCCTGACGAGGTCGTCGAGAACCTCGATGCGCTGGACGCGTCCGGCCTCGACAGCCGCTATGGCTACTACGACGCCATCGACTACACCGGCACGCGGCTGCCGCCCGGCGCCAGGAGCGCGGCCGTGCGCACGGTGATGGCGCATCACCAGGGCATGACGCTCGTCGCGCTCGACAACTGCCTGAACGCGCAGGCCATGCCGCAACGGCTGCATCGCGACCCGCGCGTGCAGGCCGTGGAGCTGCTGCTGCACGAGCGCGTGCCTGGCCTCGTCCCGCTCTCGGCTCCGCCGGCCGAGCAGGTGAGCGACATCCGCACGCCGCGCACGGCGCCGGCGCCGGTAGGCCGGCGCTACACGACTCCGCACACGACGGGTCCGCGTGCGCACTTCCTCTCGAATGGCGCGTACGCGGTCATGGTGACCAACGGCGGCGGCGGGTCGAGCACGTGCCGGGGCCTTGCGCTCACCCGCTGGCGCGAAGACCGCACGATGGATCCGTGGGGCCAGTTCTGCTACATCCGCGACCGCGCCTCTGGCGCGATCTGGTCCACCACGTACCAGCCGACGCGAACCGAGCCCGACGACTACGAGGTGGTCTTCGGTCCCGATCGCGCCATGTTCAGGCGCCGCGACGGCGCCATCGACACGCACACCGAGATCGCGGTGTCGCCGGAAGACAACGTCGAGCTGCGGCGGGTCTCGGTCATCAATCGCGGCTCGACCGAGCGCGAGCTCGACCTCACCAGCTACGCCGAAGTCGTGCTGGCATCAGAAGACGCGGACGCCGCGCATCCGGCATTCGGCAACTTGTTTGTCGAGACGACGATTCTCAAAGAGCGCGACGCGATCCTCTGCACGAGACGCCCTCGCGGGGACGAGCCGCGGCGATACCTCTTTCACGTCCTGGCATCGCGAGGACGCGTCGGGCCCGGCGCGGAGTTCGAGACCGACCGCGCGCAGTTCCTCGGACGTCTCGGCACGCTCGATGCGCCGCAGGCGATGACGTCGCGCGACCCGCTCTCGGGCAGAAGCGGCGCCGTACTCGATCCCATCGTGAGCCTGCGGCAGCGCGTGCGGCTGCCCCCGGGTGCGACCGCGCGCGTCTCGTTCGTGACGGGCTACGCCGAGTCGGAGGAGCACGCGCGCCATCTCATCGAGAAGTACCACGACCGCCGCGCCGTGGCCCGCGCCCTCGCGCTGTCCGGCGGGCACAGCGTCGCGGAGCTGCGGCACCTGAACCTCGACGACCGCCAGGCCAACATGATTCAGCGCCTGGCGTCGCGCCTGCGCTTTGCGGACACGCGGCTGCGCGCGGTCGACGCCATCGCTGCCAATCGCCAATCTCGCGACACCCTCTGGAAATACGGGATCTCGGGAGACCTGCCGCTGCTGCTGCTCCGCATCGACCAGCAGGGCGATCACGGGCTGGTACGCGACACGCTGAAGGCGCACGAGTACTGCCGGCTGAAGGGCATGGCCTTCGACCTGGTCCTCCTGAATCAGTTTGGCGGTGGCTACCGCCAGGACGTGCAGGACCACATCAACGCGCTCATCGATACCAGCCCGTCGGCGGCGTGGCGCGATCGGCCCGGAGGCGTCTTCCTGCGACGCGCCGACGCGCTCACGCCCGAGGACGTCACGACGCTCGCCGCCATCGCCCGCGTCGTGTTGACCACGGCCAACGGATCGCTCGCGCACCAGATGGAGATGCCGGGCCGGCTCGTGGGCGCCGTCGAA
>Ga0315910_10005654_pt1 | contig 10220 bp, 4 predicted proteins | sample EdamamesoilMG_FD_204470 | JGI IMG/M metagenome (GOLD analysis project Ga0315910, IMG submission 204470) | Garden soil microbial communities collected in Santa Monica, California, United States - Edamame soil | ecosystem: Environmental > Terrestrial > Soil > Garden | place: USA: California... | reverse complement strand
TCTTGCCGACCACGCTGGCCACCTCGGGCACGCTGGCGATGGCGAGGTCCTGCTTGCTGTTGATCTCGATCGCCTGGGACAGCGAGGCCTGCGGCAGCAGCGAGGGCATGTAGAGCAAGGAGCCCTCGTCGAGCGGCGGCATGAACTCGCGCCCGAGCCCGGGCAGCACGCGGCCCTCGCGCAGGACGGCGAGGCCCGCGACGCGCTCGGCCTCGCGCTCGGCCGGATCCTGGCGGCGCCACAGGAGCCGCGGGCGCTCGAGCCCGTCCGCGTCGCGCACGCGCTGCCAGCGGAGCTGGTCCAGCTCCAGCAGCGGGCGCACGGGCTGCTCCCCGGGCGGCGCGAACATCGCGCGCGCGAGCTCGGGCGAGACGCGCTCGCTCGCGAAGCGATTCACCAGCCACTCCAGCGGGTAGAGCGTGCGGTGCACCCCCAGCCACACCGTCAGGCCCGCGAACAGGATCACGAGCGGCGCCGCGAGGAACAGGCGCTTGTGGTCGAGGACCCAGCCCAGGGTCGGCACGTAGGCGCGCGCGATCAGGCGCGAGACCGGGTTCTCCTCGAGCGGCTGGAAGCGCTCGCGCGCCATGCGCGCCACGCACAGGGCCACGCCCACGCCGAGCGCGCCGGCCACCAGCCAGCCGCCCTCGCCCCCCAGTCCTTGCACGAAGACGAAGCGCGCCGCCAATGCCGCCGCCAGGCCGATCCCGGCCGAAACGAGCGCGGTCGTGCGCGCGCGCAGCGCGACGGGCCGGAACAGCACCGCGCACAGGAACGGCACGACCGTGACCGCCAGCACGACCGAGGCACCGATCGCGAAGGTCTTGGTGTAGGCCAGCGGCTTGAAGAGCTTGCCCTCCTGGTCGGTCAGGAAGAAGACCGGCAGGAACGAGACGATCGTGTTCGTGACCGCGGTCAGGATCGGGCGCGCGACCTCCGTGGCGCCGTCGAAGACGAGCCCGAGGTGTCCGCGCTCGCGCCGCTCCGCGGGCGAGGCCGCGGCGATCCGGCGGTAGATGTTCTCCGCCATGATGATGCCCATGTCGGACACGTCGCCGATCGCGATCGCGAGGCCCGCCAGCGACATGATGTTGCTGTCGATCCCGAGCGCGTTCATCAGCAGGAACGAGCCCGCCAGGGCCAGCGGCAGGGTCGGCAGCACGGCCAGCGTCGTGCGCACGTGCCACAGGAAGAACAGCACCACCAGGCTGGCGACGAGGGCCTCCTCCAGCAGGGCCTCGCCCAGGGTGTCGAGCACCTCGTGCACGATCGTCGTGCGGTCGTAGAAGGGCACCAGGGACACGCGCGAGACTCGCCCGTCCGGCAGCTGCTTCTCCGGCAGGCCCGCGGCGAGTTGCGCGACCTTCTCCTCGACGCGCCGCACGACCTCGCGCGGGTTCTCGCCGTAGCGCATGAGCACCACGCCGCCCACCGCCTCGACCCCGCCCTTGTCCAGGGCCCCGCGGCGGAAGTCCGGGCCGAGCTTCACGCTGGCCACGCTCTCCAGGAAGAGCGGCGTGCCGCCCTCCTGGCGGATGACGACGCGCTCGATGTCCGCCAGCGAGCGGATGAAGCCGAGGCCGCGCACGAAGGCCTCGACGCCGTTCGTCTCGACCACCTTGGCGCCCACGTCGATGTTGCTGCGCGTGACCGCCTCGTAGACGTCCTGGATCGTCACGCGGTGTGCGCGCATGCGCTCCGGGTCCAGGTCGATCTGGTACTGCTTGACGAAGCCGCCGACGCTGGCGACCTCGCTCACGCCGGGCACCGACTGGAGCTGGTAGCGCACGTACCAGTCCTGGATCGAGCGCAGCTCGGCCAGGTCGAAGCCCTCGCCCTCCAGCGTGTACCAGTACACCTGCCCGAGCGCGGTCGCGTCCGGCCCGAGCACCGGCACGACGCCCTCGGGCAGGCGCTGCTGGGCCACGTTCATGCGCTCCAGCACGCGCGAGCGCGCCCAGTAGTAGTCGACCTCGTCCTCGAAGATCACGAAGACCATCGCGAAGCCGAAGCCCGACATCGAGCGGATGGCCTTGACGCCGGGCGTGCCCGTCAGGCTGGTGGTGAGCGGGTAGGTGACCTGGTCGTCGACGTCCTGCGGGCTGCGGCCCTCCCAGTCGGCGTAGACGATCACCTGCTTCTCGCCGATGTCGGGGATCGCGTCGACCGGCGTGCTGCGGAAGGCCCACAGGCCGGCCGCGCACAGGCCGAGCATCGCGAGCGTCATCAGGAAGGTGTTCCGGATGCACCAGCGGAGGAGCGCGTCGAGCATGGGGGCTCCGGGGTCAGTGCGGGTGCTCGGCGGGCGGCGACGGTGGGACGTCACCGGCGCCGTGGGTGTGGGCCGGCGCGGCGTGCAGGCCACCCGGGTAGAAGAGGCTCGGGTGGCCGGTGATCTGGAACTGGCTGTCGATCAGGAAGTTGCCGCGCGTGACGACGCGCTCGCCGGCCACGAGCCCGGAGAGAACCGGGTAGTAGGCTCCGGCGCGCGGCCCCAGCACGAGCTCGCGCGGCGCGAACAGCCCACGCGAGTGCTCGACGTAGACGAGCTGGCGCGTGCCGCTGTCGAGCACGGCCGAGACCGGCACGGCCAGCACCGCGGCTCCGCGCGGCACAGCGGGCACGCGCTCCTCGAGGCGCATGTTGCACACCGGGCAGCGTCCGGGCTGCGGATAGTCGCGCTTGCCCTCGCACTCCATCGGGCAGTGGAAGCGCGGCGCCGCCGGCGCCGAAGCGACCGTCTCGGCCGGCGCCGCCTCGGCGCGCGGCCCGGGGATCTCCTCCAGGGGCATCTCGCAGATCGGGCACGGCCCCCTCTCCTCCGCCAGGACCTGCGGGTGCATCGGGCACGAGAACTTGCCCTCCACGCCCGTGGGCGCCGCCTGGCCGTCGGGGCCGAGCGCGGCGGCGATCACGGCCGTCACGAACATCCCGGGCTTGAGCACGTGGTCGCGGTTCTCGACGTGCACCGGGATGCGGATCGTGCGCGTGCGGTCGTCGACCAGCGGCTGCACGAAGGTCACCAGACCCTCGAAGGTGCGCCCGGGCACCGCCTGGGCCGTCAGGCGCACGCGCTGGCCGTAGCGCACCCAGGGCAGGTCGTACTCGTAGATCTCGAGGTAGACCCACACGCTGTCGAGGTTGGCGATGCGGTAGAGCGCGTCGCCGGCCTCGAAGGCGGCCTTCTCGACGATGTCCTTCTCGATCACCGTGCCGCTGATGGGCGAGAAGAGCGTGACGCGGTCGGTCGTCTCGCGCCGCTCGACCAGGGCCGTGATCTGCTCCTCCGTCAGCCCGAGCAGACGCAGCTTGGTGCGCGCCACGTCGACCAGCGCGCCCGCCGTGCCGCCCTGCAGCGCGATCAGGAGCTCCTGCTCAGCCACCAGCAGCTCGGGGCTGTAGACCTCGGCCAGGTGGTCGCCCTGGCGGATCTCGACGCCCGTGAAGTTCACGAACAGGCGCTCGGCGTAGCCCGCCACGCGCGCCGTGATCGTGGCCAGCGAGGACTCGTTGTACTCGATGCGTCCGACGGCGCGCAGCTCGCGCACGAGCGGGCGCTCCTCGACCGCGACCGTCTCGACGCTGGCCATGGCCAGGGCGTGCTCGGAGAGCTGGAGCTCCGGCGCTGCCGCGCTCGCGGCCGAGGCCGAGGCGGCCGGGATCAGCGGCATCTCGCAGATCGGGCAGTCCCCGGGGCTGGCCAGGCGCACCTGCGGGTGCATCGAGCAGGTGTAGACCGTGTCGGCGGCGGCCGGCGCGCCGGCGGAGGCGGTGGGGGCGCTCCGCACCGGGGCCAGGGCGCGCCCGAGCAGGAAGCCGCCCAGGGCTCCGAGCAGCAGGACGCTGGCGACGAGGACGGTGAGACGCTTCATGGCCGGTTCTCCACGGGTGTCGGGACGAGCGGGGCGCCCTCCGGGGCGACCCCTGCGATGGTCATGGCGAGCGAGATCAGGCTCAGCTCGCGCTGCGTGCGGGCCTCGACGCTGGCCAGCTCGAAGGCCAGGAGCTGGCGCTCGGCGTCGATCACGTCGAGGAAGGAAGACCGTCCGGCGGCGTAGCCCGAGCGCGCCACGGCCAGCGACTGGCGCGCCTTCGGGAGCAGCGTGACGCCGTACAGCTCCTCGTTGCGCGCGCTCTCGCGGTAGAGGTACAGGAGCGCGGCGAGCCCGGCCGCGAGGTCGATCTCCTCGGCCGTGAGGCGTGCCTCGGCCGAGCGCGTCTCGGCCTGCGCCGCACGGATCTCGGCCGCGATGCGGTCGCGCCAGATCGGCAGCGTGACGCTCGCCATGGGTCGCCACATCACGGGGCTCGCCTTCACGTCCGCCTCCAGGCCGAGGGTGACGTCGGGCACGCGGCCGGCGTGTGCCAGCGCCAGCAGGGCCTGGCCGCGCCGCACCTCGGCCGCCATGCGTCGCAGCCCGGGGTTGTGCTCGCTCGCGAGGGCCAGCAGCTCCTCGGCCGGCAGCGGCGGCGCACCGGGCTCGAAGCCCGCCGGCAAGGGCACGCTCTCATCCTCCGGGTCGTGCCCCAGGGCGGCGCGGAAGCGCGCCTGCAGCACGCCGCGCGAGTCCTCCAGGTTGGCGATCTGGGTGTGGAGCTGCTCGCGCTCGATCTCGGCCCGCAGCACGTCCTGCAGGGTGCCGCGCCCGGCCCCGACCTGCTGGCGCGCCAGGGTCTCGACGTCCCCGAGCAGCGCCAGCGCCTCGCGCTGCACGCGCAGGGCGTCCTCGAGGAAGTGCAGGCGCACGTAGGCCGAGCGCGTGGCCTCGGCCGTGCGCAGGACCTCGGCCTCGAAGGCGTGGTAGGCGGCCTCGGCCTCGGCCGTGGCCACCTCGGCCGCGGCGGCGAGCTTGCGCGGCGCCGGCAGGGGCAGCATGAGGCCCGGCATCAGCGTCTCGACCGCGCCGGCGATGTCGGCCTCGAGGGTCAGCGCCGGATCCGGGCGCGAGCGCGCGATGGTGATGCGCTCCACGGTGCCGGCCCAGGCGTGGAAGGCCGCCTCGACGCGCGGGTCGTTGAGCATCGCGTAGCGCAGCCAGTCCGCCAGCGGCGCGTCGGGGGCGAGCGCCGGCAGCTCCGGCCGGGCCTCGTCCGGCCGGTAACGGCCACGCACGTCGTCGAGGTCGGCGCGCGCCTGGCGCTCGCCCGCGGTGGGCGTGCCGGCGCAACCTGCGGCCAGCGCCAGCAGCGCAACGAGGAAGAAGGGCGTGGAAGGCATGGAATGGAACGGGAGCGGAGCGGGGTTCGTGGCGGGCACCGGAGCCGGGGCCGAGCGCGGCGCGGTGACCGCGGGGAGGTGGCGCAGCTCGTTCGGAGCGTGGAATCGCGCCCCGCATCGCCGAGCAGGCGGACGCCTGCTCGGCGAACCGCGGCGGTCACGCTGACGGCGAAAGCCGTAGCCGATCGGGCGATCGGCTAGATCAGCAGCCGGCAGTGCAACGCGAGCAAGGGCGGCGTCGGCAAGCTCTCGCGACGAGCGGGCAGGAGCCGACGAGCGCGCACCGGCGCATCGCCGACGACCACCGCCAGCATCCCGCCCTCCAGCCACGCGAGGGCGCCGATCGAGCCCAGGGTCTCCGGGCTCTTCTGGCGCGGCTCGCTGGCGTGCGCACAGCAGCAGCCGTCCTCGGAGCGAGCGGGCGCGCCTTCCGCAGCGCGTTCCTCGTCCGCGCAGCAGCCGTCCCCGCCGGACGTGCTCTCCGCGGCCACGACGTGGCAACCGGCAGTCGCCTGGCTCGCGTGGCAGGCGCACAGCGGCCGGCACAGCCCCAGGAGGAGGGCCACCAGCAGGACCCAGGCGGACGGTCGATTCGGCACGGCGCCATCTTATCGACCCGGGCGTCCCCAGAGCCCAGGCCCCTCGTCGATCCGCTCCCCCCCCCTCGCGACGCCCGAGTGCCCGGGGGGCCGGCGCGTTGGCAAGAAAACCGGATCCTCGCCGAAGCTCGAAGAATCGGAACCTTGGCCTGTCCACCCGCACGAATACGGGGCATACCTGGGGTCGGGACACCATGGACGAACCTGTCGAGCACGGCGAGCACATCGATTCGCGCCGCGCCGCCTGGAGCGGTGACCTGGAGGGCGAGCTGCCCTGGATGCAGGAGCTGGCCTGCCACCTCGTGCGCGACCGCGAGGCGGCCCGCGAGCTGGTGCAGGACGCCTGGCTGCAGGCTCTCGAGCGACCGCCCGATGTGCGCGACCGTCCGCGGGCCTGGATCAGCACCGTCATGCGCAACCTCGTGCGCCAGGTGGGACGGCGCAAGGCACGGCGCGGCCGGATCGTGTCCGACGGCGACGAGCTGCCCGACGCCCGCCCGCAGCCGTCGCACGTGCTCGAGCAGGTCGAGCTGGAGGCGCTCCTCAAGGAGGAGCTCCGGCGCCTGGCGGAACCCTATCGCACCACCCTGCGCGACCACTTCCTGCGCGGGCTGACGAGCGCCGAGATCGCGCGCCAGCGTGGCGTGCCCGCCGGGACCGTGCGCTGGCGACTCAAGGTCGGCCTGGACCGGCTGCGCGAGCGGCTCGACGAGCACGGCGGCGGGCCCCAGCGCTGGCGCGCCGTGATCGTCCTGCTGCTCCCGCCCGCGCTCCCACCGGCAGGGCGCGCGCCCCTGCGGCCGGCCTCGCTCTCGCTCGCAGGCCTGGGCGTGGTGGCGACGGGCACGGCGCTCTACCTCCTGGGCGGAGCCGGCGACGGCGCGCGCACGCGCGGCGCGGCCACCGAGACGGCGCTCGCGCGGCCCGCGGCGCGCGTCGACCTCCCCCGCACGGCCACCGAGCGCGAGCACGGTGCGCCCGGTTCCGGGCCCGAGACGGTGCTCGTGCCCGAGCCCGCCTCGGCGGCTGCCGTGGCAGCCCAGCGGCTGTTCGTGCGCGACGAGTCCGGACGACCGCTCGGGGGGGCGGAGGTGACGGTGCACACGCCGGCGGGCTTCGTCGCCCTTGGCCGGAGCGACGAGTCCGGCCAGCTCGCGCTCGACCTCGCCGCGCTGCCCTCCGGCACGACCGGCATCCCGGCCGCGTGCGCGCACGTCGCGCTGCGCGCGAGCTTCCCCGGGCGCGCCCACTCCGACGTGCTCTTCGTGCCGTCCGCGTGGACCGGCGCGGAGCCGCTCGAGCTCGTGCTGGACGAGCCGGCGCGCGTCCTGCGCGGCCTCGTGCTCGACGCAAGCGATCGACCCGTGGCCGGGGCCGAGGTCTTCGCGCTGCGCGACCCGAGCCACGTGAGCCTGGCGCGCGCGGGCATGCCCTTCCACGAGCCGCTCCCGATCACCACCCGCAGCGACGAGTCCGGCGCCTTCGAGCTCGCCGGGGTCGGGCCCCGGCACCTCGCCCTGGGCCTGCGCCGGCCGGGCGAGGAAGCCCGGCTCATGCCCCTGGAGGGCGAGACCGGCGCGGCCGGCGAGGAGGAGCTGCGCCTGCGCGTTCCGGAGGGCGGGACCGTGCGTGGCCTGATCCTCGACGAGCACGGTCGCCCGGCGCGCGCGCGCGTCTGGCTCGAGCCGGTGCACCGCGGCACGGAGTGGTGCACCGGCTCGCCCGGCTACGAGCCCGAGCTGTGCGGCTGGACGTCGGTCGCCACCACCGACGCCGAGGGCCACTTCGAGCTGCGCGGCGTCCAGGCACGCACGCGGCGGATGTACGCGCTCTCGCTCGACGACCCCGCGCTGGCCGCCGGCGAGCCGGTGGTCATCGCGGCCCGCGCGGAGACCAGCTGGAACGCCTTCCTCACGCGCCCCAGCGGGCTGGACCTGAGCCTGGTCGATCGGGACGGGAAGCCCCGGGCCGGCTGGCTCGCGCACCTCGTCGCCGCGCGCGGCGGCGAGCCGCGCTGGGTACGCCGCCTGACGGCGGACGCGACGGGGCGCGTGTGCCTGCTGGGAGTGCCCGGTCCGGCCGACCTCAGCATCTACCCGCCGGACGGGCTCGGACCCCCGTGGTTCACGCAGCAGGTCCGGCCGCAGGCCTCGACCCAGGTCCTGGTCATCGACGAGTCCCGCTTCGGCCTCCTGGCCGGGCGCCTGCTCGATGCCGGCGGGCGCCCGCCCGCCGGCGCGCGGATCGATGCCTGCTCGAGCGGCTCGCGCATGGCCGCTCCGCTCCCCATCGACCCCGCCACGGGGCGCTTCCGCGCGCGGCTCGAGCCCGGCGAGCACGTGCTCGTCCTGCGCTCCGAGCACGGCGGCGCGGCCCTGCGGCGGGTCGAGATCGCCGCGGGTGAGCGCACGACGCTGGGGATGCTCGCGCTGCCGGGCCTGGGCGAGCTGCACCTGCGCGCCGAGCGGCAGGGCGAGCGCCGGGAGTCCTACCGGCTGATGATCTGCTTCGCGCGCTCCGCGACGACGTGGCGCGAGGCGCCGCTGCCATTGCTCGCCACCGAGAGCGTGCACGCCGGCCTCTACCGTCTGGACGCCTTCGCCGCGGACGGGATCGGGGTGAGCGCCTGGGCCAGCGTGCGCGCCGGCGAGGTGAGCGAGCTGGACCTCGAGCGCCTGGCCTCGGTACGCGTCGAGGTCGCTCCGCACGGCAAGGACGGCTCCGTGCTGCTCCTGGTGGAACCGGAGGGCTCCGAGCCGGATCCGACTGCGCCCGAGCGCACCGTGCGGGTGACGCGGCGCGTGGACGGCCGCTTCGTCCACGTCCTCGAGCTCTCCCCCGGAATCTGGCGCATCACTGCCGAGGGCGAGTCCTCCAGCGCGACCCAGTCGGTGCTCGTCCCGCCCACGGGCACGAGCCTGGTCGCGCTGCACATGGACGGCTAGGGCTGGGAGCCTGTCCGAGAATCCGCGCACCGGATCACCGGGCGGGCTCACCCCGCCCGGAGAACCGGTGCGGTCACGCTGACGGCGAGTAGCCCATCTGCGATGGGAGGCGCAGGGACGGAGGATGCGGGGCATCCGCCGGAGTGGGGTCCCTGGATCGGTCGAGCTCGCGATCCGCGCGCGTTTTCTGGTTCCGGCCCGCGCTCGGCTCCAATGAAAAGGGCCCTCCCACGGTCGGGCGAGGCCGGCCGGGGGAGGGCTAGGCAAGGATCAGTAGGAGAATGCCTGGTCGGGGAGCGCGTGGTGGGGGGACACCCCGCGCTCGACTCCTGCCCTTCACCGAGGCAGGAGCACCCCACTGCATGCAGCGCGGCCCGATGTGTTGGCGATTTCGCTGGAGTCTTCGCCCGGCCGCGACGGGTGTCGGAATCGCCCGTTATCCTGCCTAGTACATCGCCCCCGTCGGGGTTGCAGCCGATGGAGCCGCCTCCGGGGGCCTTCCTGGTGCATCGACCCTATTCATGGCGCCAGGCTGGCCGGGCCGCCTGCCTGGCCGCCCTGGCGAGCTGCTCGGGCTCCTCCCGGCCCGATCCGGGCCCCACGGGGGTGCCCGGGATGCTCTTCGAGAAGCCGGGGGGTGGGTACTTCCTGTCGGACCCCCACCAGGGCGGGCGGGCCTCGCGCGTGCGCCTGGTCGAGGTCGCCTACGGGCGCCTGGTGGACGTGCACGACGTGGACGACCTGGGGGTGCCGAGCGTGCTCCCCGTCCTGCCCGACGTGGCGATCGGCGAGCACGTGCTCTCGAACGGAGCCGGGCTGGTGCTCGCGACGAGCCCGATCACCGGGCGCACGCGCCTGGTCGTCGAGCGTCCCCGCGCGGCCCCCGACGAGGGCCAGGGGACGTTCGTCTCGCTGCTGGCGGAGGCGACGCGCGCGCTCGGGCCGGTCGTGCCGCGCGGCGGATCCGGGGTCCAGCCGGTCTCCCTGGTGCCGCGCAACGCGGTGCTCGTGCTGCGCTTCGACGACCTCCTGGAGGACGGGCCCGAGGCACGCGAGGGGCTGCGCGCGCTCGTGCGCCTCGTGGGCGGCTATCCGCCGGACGTTCCGCTGCCGGCGCGCGTCGTGTTCGACCCGAGCCACGGCGGCATCGCCGCGGGGGCGTTCCACTCGACGCGCGTGCTGATCGACTTCACGGTGGGCGAGGAGGAGGCCCTCGAGCTCCCGTACTTCGTGCCGGTGAATCCGGCCGGCATGCCGCCGAGCTCCGAGCGCTCGCTCCTCGCCAACGCGGCCGTCCACCTGCCGACCGAGCTGGACCCGGAGCGCGGCCGCTTCACGCGCCTCACGAACCTGGCCGGACGCGGGCTCCTGGTCGAGGGCCCCGTCGATCCGAGCACGGGCGAGCTCGTGCGCGCCTTCCGCAGCGGCAACGGGAGCGACTCCAGCGCCGGCTTCCTG
>Ga0315910_10005653_pt1 | contig 10221 bp, 12 predicted proteins | sample EdamamesoilMG_FD_204470 | JGI IMG/M metagenome (GOLD analysis project Ga0315910, IMG submission 204470) | Garden soil microbial communities collected in Santa Monica, California, United States - Edamame soil | ecosystem: Environmental > Terrestrial > Soil > Garden | place: USA: California... | reverse complement strand
AATCGTGAATGGAGCGACTCATTACGCCTCCTCGTCACGCACGGCGCGTGCGGTCCCATCAAGGCGAGCCAACAGGTCCTTCCAGTGGACCCCTGATTCACCGGTTGCGCTATTGGACCACGTCCCCTTGCGCTCCTCATCGGGTTCCCACCCATGTTCATGAGCCAGGGCGTTGAGCCGCGCGCGGGCCCTGTTGACCTGCTGCTTGGTTGCGAGCGTCAGATAGCGCTCTTGTAACTCCGTGACGAACCATCCACTCTCCGTGAGTTCGAGCACGCGCACCATGGGGTGAGAGAAGGCGTCCAGTAGCGCCTGCGCCTTGCTCTCTGGCCAACCGGTTGCAATATGCATCCGAGAGAGCGCTTCCTCTCTGGGGATGCTTGCCACTCGCCGAAACGCCTCAGCGAGGTCTGGCGTCTTGTCGTTCACCTGTTGGAGATGCCATGCCCAGAGGTCAACGGCCAGAGCCAGGGCGTCCGCCCGCGACACCTTCCTGCCGGTGGCCCTGGTGAGCGCAGCAGCCAATTGAGAGCATCGCGCCTGTCGAAATTCCTCTGGCACCTGCACGTAGTCCACCTTCACGGACTTTCGCCTCCTTCCCATGTTCAACCTCCGTGGTTTCTGCCGCAGAAATACCGCAACCTGCGACCCCAAGTCAATGCAATGCAAGTCAATGGAACGCAAGGCAAGAGAAGTTCTGTTGCTTCTAGGGCTGCGCCGAGGGCCCCCTTGGGGATACGGCGCATTGAGCGGGCCCTTTAGGGCGCGGCCTAAGCCCGGGGGCTGTGCTGTTGTCGGTTCCACCGCCCTGCGATCTTGAGGGGAGAGTAATTTCCGGTGTAATTTCCATGGAGCTGGGGTAAGACTGCGCGGCAGCCACCCCACAGGAGCGGTTGATGGCGGAGTTGGCGTGCTTGTGGCCAACCACGTCATTCGAATTTCGAGCCCGGACCGCGAGCGGAGCGAAATGTGAAAACAGAACGAGGATCCACCTCTCATCGGACTCTGGCATCTCGTCGACCGCGAGGTCGATCGTCGATGGTCACTTGAGGTGCCGCGATGAGCGAGGAGCAGGCCAAAGAAATGGAACTCGGTGCGCGGTGGAAGGAGGAACTCTCCGCCGCTAAGCGCTGGTTTCAACCGTGGCACGAGAGCGCTGACAAGATCCTCAAGCGCCTCAAGGACAAGGGCGAACGCAGGGAGGGAGAGCGCCGGGTGAACCTCTTCACCGCCGAGTACCTCACCAAGCGCGCCGTGCTGTACGGGAAAACGCCCCAGGCCAGCGTTTCACGCCGCTGGAAGGATCCGGCGGACGATCTCGCCCGGGTGGGCGGAGAAATGCTCTCCCGACAACTGAACGACGACATTGCCTCGGGTGACGATGGCTACGAGCGCGCCTTGGGCTACGTGCTGGAGGATCGCCTCTCCATCGGCATGGGGCAGGGCCGTGTCCGCTACGAGGTGGAGACGGAGGAGGTGGCAAGCGATGTTTCGCAACCCGCTGTGGCTGACGCTGTGGAGGGAGCCGCGCTGGCCAATGATGGCCTTGGGAACCAAGGCGTGGGATCGCCCATGCGCCCTGGTCCTGTCGCCAATCTGGCGCCTGCGCCGACCGGAGAGCTGTCGCTTGGCGTAGCGCCTGACGCCAGCACCGCCCCTCAGAATGCCCCGTTGGAGCGCAAAGCCACCGAGTCCGTCAAGGTGGACTACGTGTACTGGGGGGATTTCCTCTACTCCCCGTGCAAGTACTGGGAGGTGTGCCGCTGGGTTGCATTCGGCGCGGACATGGGGCCCAAGGCCCTCAAGGCGCGTTTCAGTAAGGCCCGCTTCCCCACGGTGCGTGTTGAGGGCGCGAAGGTGCCCCTCGACGTGAACAACACCACGGAGCAGAAGGACGGACAGCCGCCCCCGCCGTGGGCTAGGGCGCGCGTGTGGGAGGTGTGGGACAAGGACGAGAAACAGGTGGTGTGGGTCACAGACGGCGGCCTCGTGCTGGACGTGCAGGATGATCCGCTTGGCCTGAATGGCTTTTTCCCGTGCCCTCGGCCTTTCGTCGGCCTCACCATGACGGACGAGATGTTGCCTCGCCCGGACTTCGTGCTCGCGCAGGATCTCTATGACGACTTGGACACGCTCGCCACGCGGATGCACCTGCTTCGCACTGCCCTGCGCGTGGTGGGGATGTACGATCAGAGCAACACCGATCTCGCTGAGTTGATCAACGACTCCGCAGAGAACCGCATGATCCCAGTGAAGAACTGGGCCATGCTCGGAGAGAAGGGCGGCATCAACGGGGCGGTGCAATTCTTCCCTCTCCAGGAGGTGGCCTCCACCCTGTCGGCCCTCACTGGCGAGTACGAGAACCTCAAGGCTCAGTTGTACGAGGTAACGGGGATGAGTGACATCCTCCGGGGCCAAGGCTCAGCCATCCAAACCACGGCGGCCGAGCAGCGCATAAAGGCCCAGTTTGGAAGCGCCCGCCTTCAAGCCGTGCAGGAGGAATTCGCCCGCTTCGCCACCGCGCTGCAAGCCCTCAAGGCCGAGGTAATCGCCGCGCAGTTCGAGCCCGAGGAGATCGTCCGCGCCTCCAACATGGCCAACACGGCGGATGCCGCCATTGCCATGGATGCTGCGCGCTTCCTCAAGGACAACGCATCCTCCTTCCGCGTGAAGGTGCAGCCGGAAAGCCTAGCCCTCTCGGACTTTGCCCAAACGCAGCAGGAGCGCATGGAGGTTGTGAAGGCCATTGGGGAGTTCATCTCCACGGCCATGCCCATGGTGCAGATGATGCCCCAGTCCCTCCCCTCGCTGGTGGAGATCCTCCAGTGGCTGGTGGCCTCGCTGCGAGGCGCCTCGGAGATCGAGGGGGTGCTGGACAGGGCGAAGGCGGCATGGGAACAGGCCCAGCAACAGCCGCAACAGGCTCAACCCCCGCCGCCGGATCCAGCCCTCACGCTACTCCAGGCAAAGACGCAGGCCGATCTCCAGAAGATGCAGGCCGAACTCACGGCCAGGGTAGCGGAACTCAAGGCCGAACTTGAGGCCGATCGCCAGCGCGAGGTGATTCAGCGAGAGCAGAACGTGTTGGAAGCGCACCAGAAGAAACTGATCGAGATGGGGTTGGTGCCTCCGCATGGGTATGGAGGCAGCACGCCTCCTGCCGCGCCCGTTGCTCCGGCCGTCCCTCCGTTGCCACCTCCGCCGTCCGTACCGCCAACAGTGCCACCCATGGGAGGATGACGTGAGCCATTCACACGACATAGGCGGCATTCAGGCCAACATCGTCGCTGGTTTCGCTCGCCAAGAGCGAAACTTGGAGACGTGGTACGACGTGGCCAAGAGAGAGATCCGCATCTACGATCGCGACTACGGGGTTGAACTCGGAGCACTGAAGGACTCAAGCCTGCGATGCGCGTCCAGGAACCAACTCGTGAGCGCCATCCGCGAAGCATGCCGAGAACCCACGAGCCTGGAGATTCTCTACTACGCCCAGGTCGGCGGGCCGCATGTGCGAGGTGCTATGTGAGTGTGCCGGTTGACGTGGAAAAGATTCGCGCAGAGGCGGAGAGTTGGCTGAAGACGTACGCCACGGAGCCGCGCCCCACACCTAGCGCAGCGTGGCCATGGCTCAACGGGCGGTGCCACCCGAGCATTGTCCTGGCCTTGTGCGAGAGGATCGCTGAACTGGATCGCCGTGACCTGATCTCCAGCGCTGACGGCGAGGTGTACACCGCCTTTATGTCGGAGGCGGACACGCTCATCTCGAAGGCAGATCTGCGTGTGCGCTATGCAATTGATGCATGCACGCGCCTCGGCATCGAACCGGCGGAGTTGGCCGTCTCAGAGATGTGGCTAGTGCACGAGAAGGACGGGAAGGGTGGCACTCGATGGGTGCCGGAGGAGAGATCCATGGGGGCGGCCATGCGCTTGGGCTCCATGCGGACGCTGAAGCTCGCCTTTACGCGAAAGAACGCGGAGGCGGCACATGCCTAACGACAGACCCACCAACACTCCTGAGGCCCGACTCCACGCAGTGGACTGGGAGACGGACACCACCGCATGCGGCGCGCACGTCGACGCGCTGCCGGAGGGATCCGACGTCAAGGGCATCGGCAAGCATCCGCACCATCCGAGCCCGGCGGCGCTACCGCTGTGCCCGACGTGCTGGCCACATGACGCCAACGACAAGAAGGCACGCGCGCTTGCAGACGAGGCAACGCAATGAGACGCCGATACGTACACCGCCCGGGACACCCGAACGAGGCCGAGAGGTTCTGGTCGAAAGTCGCGAAGGGCGACGGGTGCTGGGAGAGGCCCATCCATTCGCTAAACTCAGAGAGATGGACGCCATCGCCATTCGCGAGCGCTGGGTTGAGGGCGCAGGGCCGACTGCCTTGGCAAGAGAGTTCAAAGTCTCTCAGTCGTCGATATCCCACATCATTAGCGGGAAGGCATGGAGGAGTGCTCCGTATGTCGCGGCGTAGGTTCGTCTATCGTAAAAACGAGGAAACAGGCGCCATTGAGTCCGTTGAGGTGGCTCAGGACTACCAGAGCGCGCCGGAGCGGTCGGGGAGCAACTTTTTAGTCGACAGGTACATGGAAGGAACTCGCTCCCCGGTTGACGGCTCAGACATTGGGAGCCGGGCCAAGCGTCGCGAGCACATGAAGGCCCATGGCCTCGTGGATGCTGATGACTACAAAGGCCAATGGGCGCAGCAAGCCAAGGAGCGGGCCGATTTTCTCAGTACCGGGCGTACTCCGGGAGTGGACTGGGCCAAGCGCCTTGCAGAGACGCACGAGAAACTAAGCAGGAGGAGGTAGCACACATGCCGCAAGCCGCACCGCAGGCGCAGCAGAAGACGATGGACGAGGCGCTTAAGGAGAGCATCGCAGCACACGAGGACGCGCAGCAGGAGCCTGAGTCCCAGCCTGAGGCGGAGGCGCAGCCCGAGGCTGAAATCGGCGCACAGGAGTCTGGTGCCGAAGAGGAGGGCCGACAGGAAGAGCCAGGCGGACAAGAGGACTCCGAGCCCGAGAAGAAGGAGCCCGCCAAGCAAGCCAAGGCGGAGAAGGCCACAGCCAAGGACGGGAAGAAGCCGCCCGCGCAGAAGAATGGCGCTGAGGCGCCGAACTTCCTCCCCCCGCACCTGCGCGAGCAATTCCACACGCTCCCCCGCCAGTGGAAGGATCAGTTCCTGAAGCAGCGCGGCGAGTACGTGCGTCGCGAGGCTGAATTCTCCAGGGACATCCAGGCCGCCAAGAAGCAGATTGATGAGGCGCGTCCGATCTCCGAAGCTCTGGCCCCGTTCATACCCCACATCCAGGCCGCTGGGGTGGCTCCGGCCGCTGCTGTGCGCAACCTGTTCCAGACGGAGTACGTGCTCCGCACCGGCGGAGAGCCGCAGAAGGGCGCCATTGTGGCGAACCTCATGGGGGCGTATGGAATAACCCCGGCGAGCGTGATCCAGAGCCTGCCGAGGGCCGCCCTTGAGGCCATGGCGCCGATCCTTGTTGCCGCGCTGGAGGGCAAAACGCCTGCCCAGGCGGAGCCCGAGAAAGCGCCACAGCGCCCAGCGCCGCCACAGTCCCCGCCGCGCGATCCGCGCCTGGATATTCTCCTCGCCAACGCAGAGCGGCAGGCCAAGGCTCGGCAAGTGGCGCTGGAGGAACAGGACAAGGCCGCCCTCAAAGAGTTTTTGGACTCTGGCGAGGCCGAATTCTTCGACGACGTGGCCGAAGATATGGCGGCACTCACGCAACTCCCGCGCTACAAGGGCCTTTCGTTCAAGCAGTTGTACGAAAAAGCTTGCCTCCAGGACGACAACGTGCGTACCGTGTTGGAGAAGCGCAAAGCCGATGAGGCCGCCGCGCTTCGTAACAAAAGGGCTGAGCAGGCACGCCGGGCAGCAAGCAGCGTGAAGACTGAGCCCGGCGCACCGCAGGGAACGCGCAAGCTGTCGTTGGAAGAGGCAGTGAAGCGCGACATTGAGTCCATGTTTGGGCCTCAGGCGGTGTAACAGTAGGCGCCAAGGGTAACGGCGCGCAGTGGCAGGGAGAGGCAGGCCCGGTGTGCTCGGGGCCGTGCGCGGGCAGCAAGCCCTCACGTACTGAGCGGAGCGCACAACCCACCTCTCACGCTTGCGCGCCAAACCATGGCCTCTCCAAACCTCACCGAAACCCTCACCGCCACCCTGCGGAACTATTCCCAGGAGATCGCGGACAACGTAATTAACCACAACGCGCTGCTCACGTGGCTCTCCAAGAATGGGAGCATGAAGTCCGCTGACGGCGGCGCCACGATCGACGAGCAGCTCCAGTACCAGGAGAACAGCAACGGCGGCTCCTTCTCGGGATTCGATGTGCTGCCTACCTCGGCTGTCGAGGTGTTCTCTGCGGCTTCCTTCGACTGGAAGGAGTACGCCGTCCCGATCATGATGTCTGGCCGAGAGATGGGCATCAACTCCGGCAAGTCCAAGATCTTCGATCTCTGGAAGGGCCGGATCGACAACGCCAAGGCCACCATGGCGAACCTCATCTCCGAGGGGCTCGCCAGCGACGGCACCGGCAACGGGAGCAAGGACATCACCGGCCTCCAGGCCGCAGTGCCTGAGGCCAACACCACCGGCACCTACGGCTCCATCGACTCGGCGACGTGGACGTTCTGGCGCTCCCAGAAGGTGGACACTGCCGCGACGATCACCACGAGCACGCTGCCCCAGGCGATGAACGATCTCTACGTGGCGTGCACGCGCGGGATCTTCGTGCCGAACCTGATCATCGGCGGCACCTCGTTCTACTCCATCCTTGAGACGACGCTCATGGCGATCCAGCGGTTCACCTCGGAGGCCACGGCGAAGTACGGCTTCCCCACGCTCAAGTACAAGGGCGCGGATGTGGTGATGGACAACAACGTGTCCACCCACCGGGCCTACTTCCTCAACACGAGGCACATCAAGTGGCGTCCGCACAAGGACTACAACATGGTGCCGATGGATGAGCGCTCCCCGGTGAACCAGAACGCGAAGGGGACGATCCTCTACTTCATGGGCAACCTCACTACCTCCGTGCGCCGCGATCAGGGCCTGCTGGTTGGCGACTGATTCACACTGGCGAACCAGAAAGGAACAGATCACATGGCTTACACTGTGGATTTCAAGATCACCCACCCGCCGCAGCTCGGCTGGCAGCCGATCGGCGAGGTGTCGACCACTCAGAACCACCCGCTCGGGACGCTCGTCCAGGCTCGGGACTTCGGAACCAACAGCAACGGGAGTGGCGAGTTCATCTACGTGAAAGGCGTGTCCTCTGGCGCGCGCGGAGCGTGGGTGGGCATCAATGCGGATGACGGCGGCACTACGCTGGCGGTGGCAAACGGCATCTACCCGCTCGTCGGGATCATGATGTCCACGCTGGATGCCACCACGGACTATGGGTGGTGCCAGATCACCGGAAAGGCGGTCGGGAAAGCGCTCGCGTCCTTCGCCGACAACGGGATGGTGTACCTCACGGCCACTGCTGGGAGCGTGGACGACGCTGCCGTTGCTGGCGATCTCGTGCACAACGCCAAGGGCGCCAGCGCGCTCGACGGCCCCGAGACGGGGTTTGCCGAGTTCGAACTGAGCCGCCCGTTCACGGATGACGATACGGACGACAACCTCGGCCCGTAGCCTCACTCCGTAGCACCCACGGCAACTCAAGGCGCCAGCCAACCGCTCTGGGCAACTGGCGCCCTCTCACCACGCCCAGAGAGACAGAGCACCGAATGCAGCGCCTCAACGTTCCGGACAATGCCGACGACTCACTCCTGGTGAAGTTCCGCCTGGAGCCCGTGGTGGACATGGCAGCCACGCTTGCGGCTGGCGGGGAGACCAAGTGGACAAACGTCGAGTACCTGGAGATCCACATTCCAGGGGACAGGACGCAGATCTTCGTCGGCCCCGTGACGGACAAGCACCGCGACCGCTTCGCGACGCGCTACATGCGCTGGAAGCAGGGCCTCGCGGACGCGCCAGAGGGCACGCCCCTCACCCAGTGGCCCGGCATTACCCCGGCTGAGGTGAACATGCTCTCCCAGAACGGGGTGCACACGGTGGAGGCCCTTGCTGGCGTGAGCGACAGCCACATCGGCAAACTCGGGCGCGCGGTGGCGCTACGAGACAAGGCTCGGCGCTACTTGGAGAACATGCGCGCCAATGCCCCGCTTGAGGCCATGGAGGCGCGGCTGAAGGAGGAGCAAGGCAAGGTGTCGGATCTCACCGAGAAGGTGGATCGCCTCATTGCCGCACTGGAGAGCAAGCAGGTTGATGCCGAGGCCACGCCGGATGCCTCCGTGCTCGACGCCCCTGTGCGCCGTGGGCCCGGGAGACCGCCGAAGCACCCTAGGCCGGAGTGAGTAGCCGGTGCGCCTGGATACCGCCATAAACGTGATCAATGACGCCCTGTTTGAGGCAGGGCTCATTTCCACCGCCGTGGCGAGCCCGTTCACTTCAACCGAACAGAACGTGGTGTCCATGCGGTACCTGTTGAAGGCGCTTGGAGAGGAACTTGTCCGCCTGCGGCCATGGAGCCACCTGGAGAAGACGCACACCTTCTCCACGGTGAATGGGACTGGAGACTACGCTCTGCCCACAGACTTCATGGCAATGAGCCAGTCCACGCACTGGAACAGGAACACAACCACACCGCTGGCTGGCCCGCTGGGCGGTCCGGGGTGGCAGGTGCTGAAGTCCGCCAGCGTCCTCAATCCCACCTCGTACTTCTTCCGCGTGTACGGCAACAGGCTATACCTCCACCCTGTGCCTTCTGCCGCCGAGACAATCGCCTACGAGTACAGCAGCGCATACTGGGTGCAGCCCACTGGGCAGAATGTGCCGACAACCGAGGCCCCCACAGCGAGCACGGACACCCTCTGGTTTGACAGGCACCTTCTGGTGCGCGGCCTCCGTGTGAAGTGGGATGAACTCAAGGGCATGTCCACGGCAGTCTCGCGCGAGGACTACGAGAAGGCTCTCTCAATGGCCATGGGCAACGACGGGGCCCGCCCCGTGTTACACCTCGCACCGCAGACGACCCGTCGGATGCCTCGCTTGCCAGATACTGATTGGGGTGTGTGATGGAGGCCACCGCTTGCACCGCGAATGCGCGCACGACGATCGAGGCCGCGCCCCGTGGAGAGCTATACTGGCTCACGCAGCGCTCAGGGTACACACCGCTTCTGGATGCCCGTGGCATTCGCGCTGTGTGCGGCGGGCGGACAGTGGGCATGGTGGTGTTTGACGGATTCACCGAAACGCTCGCGCAGGTGCACCTCGCCCTAGAAACTCCTCGCGCGGCTGCCGCCCTCCTGAGGCCCACGTTCAACTACGCCTTTCGGCAACTCGGCCTCGCGGTGCTCGTCACCATGTTGGATTCTCGGAACACGCGCGCGGTTGGGCTGGCCCGTGGCCTTGGTTTTCGCGAAGCGTGCAGGATCGTGGATGGAGCAGCAGTCGGGGCAGATCTCATTCTCTTTGAAATGCGGCGCCACGCGTGCCGCTTCACCCGAGAGGTGCATTGATGGGACAGAGTTTCACGCAGGGCCTCGGGGCTGGAGCGAAGGCGTCCGGCCTCTTCTCAGGGCCTCCCGGGGCGCCGGATTACATGGGCGCTGTCCGTGAGCAGGGCAGGATCCAACAGGATCTCCTCAACCAACAGACGCAGGCCAACCGCCCCAACCAGAACACCCCATTCGCTAGCACCACATGGGGCGTAGGCCCAGACGGACGGCCAACGCAGAATGTGAGCCTCAACGGCCCGCTGGCGCATGGGGCCAATGCAGTCCAAACCCAACTGGCCGAGCAGATGGGGCAGCCTCTGGACTTCTCCACCCTCCAGCAACTTGGGAGCGGAGAGAGTGCGCGCCAACAGGCTAGCGATGCGGCCTACCAACAAGCAGCCTCGCACCTGGATCCTCAGTGGCAGCAACAGGAGGAACAGAACCGCACACGGCTGCTCAACCAGGGACTAGCGGAGGGCTCCGAGGCGTACAACAAGGCGATGGATCGCCTCTCCCAGCAGCGCAACGACGCCTACAACCAGGCCAATTTCAGCGCCATTCGCGAGGGCACCGCAGCAGGACAGGCCCTCTTCGGGCAGAATCTCGCCGCACGCCAGCAGGGCATGCAGGAACTACTCCGCGCCCGGCAACAGCCGATGCAGGAGTTGAATTTCCTCCAGGGCCTC
>Ga0315910_10005652_pt1 | contig 10221 bp, 5 predicted proteins | sample EdamamesoilMG_FD_204470 | JGI IMG/M metagenome (GOLD analysis project Ga0315910, IMG submission 204470) | Garden soil microbial communities collected in Santa Monica, California, United States - Edamame soil | ecosystem: Environmental > Terrestrial > Soil > Garden | place: USA: California... | reverse complement strand
CCATGACCGACCTCAGTAAATACCGCAACATTGGCATCTTCGCTCACGTCGACGCGGGCAAGACCACCACTACCGAACGCATCCTCAAGCTGACCGGCAAGATCCACAAGATCGGCGAGGTGCACGATGGCGCGGCGACCACTGACTTCATGGTGCAAGAGCAAGAGCGCGGCATCACCATCCAGTCTGCAGCCACCACCTGCTACTGGAATGGCCACCAGTTCAACATCATCGACACGCCCGGGCACGTCGACTTCACGATCGAGGTTTACCGCTCGCTCAAGGTGCTCGACGGCGGCGTCGGTGTGTTCTGCGGATCGGGTGGCGTCGAACCCCAATCCGAGACGAACTGGCGCTACGCGAACGATTCCAAGGTCGCGCGCGTCATTTACGTCAACAAGCTCGACCGACTCGGAGCCGACTTCTACCGCGTCGTGGGTCAGATCAAGACGGTGCTCGCCGCCAAGCCGCTCGTAATGGTGCTGCCGATCGGCATGGAGTCCGAATTCGTCGGCGTGGTCGACATCCTCGAGCGCAAGGCCTACGTGTGGGACGACTCAGGACTGCCCGAGAATTTCAAGGTGCAACCGGTTCCGGCTGACATGGTCGAGAAGGTGGAACAGTACCGAGCCGAGCTCATCGAACTAGCGGTCGAGCAAGACGACGAGGTGATGGCGGCATACCTCGACGGAAACGAGCCCGACGTGCCGACGCTCAAGCGCTGCATCCGCAAGGGCACCATCGCGCTGAAGTTCTTCCCGACCTACTGCGGTTCGTCGTTCAAGAACAAGGGCGTGCAGCAGGTGCTGGACGCCGTGGTCGACTACCTGCCCGACCCCACCGAGGTGCCGCCCCAGCCCGAGATCGATCTCGAAGGCAACGAGACCGGCAGCTTCGCCATCGTCGATCCGGAGAAGCCCTTCCGCGGCCTCGCCTTCAAAATCATGGACGACCGCTTCGGCAGCCTGACCTTCACCCGTATCTACTCGGGCAAGATCACGAAGGGTGACAACGTGCTCAACACGTTCACTGGCAAGACCGAGCGCATCGGGCGCATGGTGCAGATGCACGCGAACGACCGCACCATGATCGAATCCGCGCAAGCTGGCGACATCATCGCGATCGTCGGCATGAAGAACGTGCGCACCGGGCATACGCTGTGCGATCCGGACAAGCCGGCAACGCTCGAACCGATGGTGTTCCCGGCGCCCGTCATCTCCGTCGCCATCGCCGCCAAAGACAAGGCAAACAGCGAAAAGATGGGCGTCGCGCTCGGCAAGATGGTGGCCGAAGATCCGTCGTTCCACGTCGAAGTGGATCAAGAGTCCGGCGAGACCATCCTGAAGGGCATGGGCGAGCTCCACCTCGACATCAAGGTGGACATTCTGAAGCGGACTCACGGCGTCGAGGCGACCGTCGGTGAGCCCCGCGTCGCCTACCGCGAAACCCTCACCAAGGCGGTGAGCGACCAGTACATCCACAAGAAGCAGACCGGTGGTTCCGGGCAGTACGCCAAGATCGACTACACCATCGAGCCACTGCCCGCGGGTTCCGGCTTCGTCTTCGAGTCGGAGGTCGTCGGTGGCAACGTGCCGAAGGAGTTCGTCCCGGCCGTCGAAAAGGGCTTCAAGGTCATGCTCAACAAGGGCCCGCTGGTAGGGTTCCCCCTGCTCGACATCAAGGTGACGTTGACGGACGGCGGGTTCCACCCTGTCGACTCTTCCCAGATGGCCTTCGAGACCGCCGCCAAGGCGGCCTATCGGCAGACCACGCCGAAGGCGGCGCCCGAACTGCTCGAACCGATCATGAAGGTCGACGTGTTCGTACCGGACGCCAACGTAGGCGACGTGATCGGCGACTTGAACCGCCGGCGCGGTGTGATCAACGGGCAAGAGCCAACCCCCACCAACGTGCGCATCAAGGCCAACATCCCACTCGGTGAAATGTTTGGCTACATCGGCGACCTGCGCTCGAACACCTCGGGTCGCGGGCAGTTCTCGATGGAATTCAGCCACTACGCGCCCGTGCCGCGCAGCGTGCTCGACAAGGTGCGCGAGCAGGTCAAAGAGCGCGAAGCCGCCAAGAAATAAGCCGCGTTCCTCAAAGCGCAGTTCCCGGCCCGAGCGAACGTTGCTCCCTGAGCAGCGCATCGCTTCGGGCCGGTTCGCGTTTGTTGCTACTTGCACTTAGCTCCGCCGCCGAGCGGGCCGTTGCCATGAATTGGTAGCCCTCTTGCGCGCGCCGGGTAGGAAGATGTGGGAGCTCCGATAGAGCCGGGAACGATCCTCGCAGGCAAATACCAGGTCGACAAGGTCCTGGGGGAAGGTGGCATGGGCGTGGTCGTCGCCGCCACCGACACCCAGCTCGAACGCCGAGTTGCCATCAAGTTTCTGCTGCCAGAGTACGCGCAGCATCACGAAGCCGGACAGCGCTTCATGCGCGAAGCCCGCGCCGCTGTGAAGATTCAGAGCGAACACATCGCTCGCGTCATCGACGTGAACCGGATGGACAACGGGTCTCCGTACATGGTGATGGAGTACCTGCATGGTGGTGATCTTTCCGATGTGCTGCAGAAGCGCGGGCCGCTGCCGGTCGAGGAGGCCACCTCGTTCGTGCTGCAAGCGTGCGAAGCGATCGCCGAGGCGCATTCGTACGGCATCGTGCACCGTGACCTGAAACCCGCCAACCTGTTCTTGGCGCAGCAACCCGACGGCAGCTCGAAGATCAAGGTGCTCGACTTCGGCATCTCGAAGATGACGATCCAAGGCTCGACGGACCCTTCGCTGACGCGCACATCGTCCATGATGGGTTCGCCGCTGTACATGTCGCCCGAGCAGATGCGCAGCACGCGAAACGTAGATGCGCGCGCGGATATCTGGGCACTCGGCGTGATTCTCTACGAGCTATTGAGCGCAACACCGCCCTTCAATGGCGAATCGATCCCGACGCTCTCGGCCAAGATCCTGCTCGAAGAGCCCGAGCCGTTGCGCGCCAGGCGCCCCGACGTGCCGCTCGAACTCGAACGCGTGATCCTGCGCACGCTGCGCAAAGACCCGGCGGATCGCTTCCCGACGATTTCGGAGCTGGCGCTCAGCTTGCTGCCGTTTGCGCCACGGCGGGCCCAGCACAACGTCGAGCGCATCACCAAGCTCCTGCGATCGGCCGGGCTCTCTGCCAGCAATTACGACGGCAGCGTGCCCCCGCCGGGCGCAGAGACCGTTCCCGACGCCACGACCGTGCCCCAGGCAACGACCGGCGTGCAGGGTGTGACGGCCGGCGACGCGATCCCCAAGCATGACAGGACGCAGGCGAACTTCGGGCAGACGCATGGCCTCACCAAGCGCTCCGGCGCCCTCGGGTGGGCTCTCGCCGCGGCGGGCTTGGTCGTGCTGGTCGCGGCGGGAGGCGCCGTGATGCTTTTGTGGAAGGGCTCGCCCGCACCACCAGCACACGCGGTCGCGCAAGAACCACCCCACAACTCGGCCGAACTCGCCCCCACCAAGCCCGCGAACGCAGAACCCGTCGCAGCAGCAGAGCCAGGCCCCGAGCCGAAGGCGGAGCCAGCGCTCGAAGCCCCAGAGGCGAGCCTGTCCCCGGGCCCGAGCGCGTCCACCCCACCGGAGGCGAGTCCCCCGCCCACGGCCACGGCAGCGCATACCCAAACCGCCCCCCGAAGAGCTACCAGCACCAGCAAAACGACTGCGAAGCCCAGCGTGGCTCCGACGAAGGCGCCCGCTTCGACCAGCGCCGACGCTGGGGTCAGATCGCGCTTCGGTAGCCGTAAGTGACTGTGCCATACGGCAAATCCGACCTGACCGGGCCGTGATCGGCATTGCTGGGGGCGCTCGGCCTACAGCGCGACGACACGACGCACTTACGTGCTTACGGTTCGATGCGCCGGACGAGCGGAGGCACGATGCGTTCGGCGCGATACATCCCGTAAAAGTTCGGCAGCCGGAACTCCCACACGACCTTCCCATCGGCCTTGCTCACCTCGAAGACACGGCTCTCCATCGTGGAGGCCAGGATGCCGGCTGCGACGAGAACATTGCCGTTCTCGAGGCGATCGGCGTCACCCCAGTAGGGCGAATACCAATCGTTGTACCAGGCGTCGGGAACGCTGAAGCTACCTGGGAACTCCCACACGAGCGTCGCGGTGTTGCCCTCGAGCTTGTATTCGACGACGCGCGAGTGATACTCGTCTTTGGCGCAGCGGGTGGTCCAGCCGCCGTTGTCGAAGAACAGGATCGTGCTGTCGTCCGCGTGAATCTCCGGATCGTGAGTGTCGATCATCTGCGATCCGGTGAAGCTGATGTCCCCCTCGCCCTTGCTTGCGCAGGCGGCAGGCATCAGCCACTGGTAAGTTGGATTCTCGTAAGTGGTCTTCAGCACTCCGAACCAGCGACAGTTCGCGTAAACCTCGTTGCGCTCGATGTCGATGCTGATCGAGTTCCCGTGGCACCAATCACCCGTCACCCCCGCAGGAGGGGCCACGAAGTCTGTCCACGCGAGTGTCCACACGATCTCGTTGTCGGGGTTGACCTCGTGAAAAATGGGGTTCTTGATGCCGTCCGCGGTGGTGACGTCCTCAATCAGTACGTAGTTACCATTCGAGAGCTTGCCCGCGTGGTGCGAGACAGACTCACCCGGAGCACAAATGGTAGCCTCACATTCCCACAAGATGTTTCCCGCGAAGTCCACCTCGCGGGGTGGTTCGGCGTTCGTGAGCCCCGAGTTCCAGGAAGGACCGATGAGCACCCCCCGGTCGGTGAGCTCGACATCGATGGCGCCGCCGTTGTCTGGTGCGCTGCCACTGATGTGGTACCATACGGGTTCTCCCGCTTCGTCGTAGATCACGGCCTGCGGCGGATAGGGCGAGTTCGGGATCACGCTGCCCACAGCGCCGTTGCTCGAATTGATCTGCTGGACGTTCATCAATGTCCAGCCAGGCTGAGTCGAGGCCTCTTCGTGAATCGTCACGCTGCCGACGGGGATGGTGTCGGGCAGTTCGCCCGTGGTGAAGGACGCTTCGGCGCTCGTGCTCCCCGAGATGGCTTGGATCGAGTAGGTCTGCTGAGCGTGCATCCCGATCACCAAGACACGGTGCTCGGTCACGGGTGCTGAGTCCGCGATCTCCCACTCGTACCCGTCGACGCCGAATTGCACGATCGAACTCGCGGGCACGTCCGTCTTCCAACTGACGAAGCAAGACAGCACGTTGTTGGGGTTCGGCTCGACGCTGAGTTCGCTGATGATCGTCGGCGTGTCGTCGGTTCCTCCAGCACCCGTGGAGCTCACGCTGCCCGTGTCGCTACCCCCGCTTCCGCTGATCGTCCCAACATCACCGCTAGCTCCGGTGGTCGTGCTCGCGCTACCGGTAGTCGCGCTGGCCGTGCCGGTGGCGCTTGCCGTACCGGAGCCACTGGTGGTCGTTGCTCCGGAGCTACCCGTGGTCGTGCCGCCAGTGCTGGCCGAAGGGGTGCCGACGGCGCCCTGGGTCGCCCCCGTCGACTCGACGGGCGCCCCATCACTTTCCGCTGAGCAACCAGCGAGCAGCGCCGTTCCTGAACTCGCAAGCAAGATCTGCCACGCGACGATGCGTTTCATCAAATACACCTTTCACTCTGCATGCCGTAGTGCCGGCTTGCGGAGGCTCCCAAAGTTGTCCGAACGAAAGGGTCGGATAATGGACGAAATGCGGAGGCTTGTAACCGGAAACTTACCGGCGCAGGCATTTCTTGCCCAACTGGACCGGCACGCCACGGCTGGCGCTGCCAAAACCCGCCAAGTGTGCGCGCGTAATACGCTCGCAGGACGTCCGCCCACCGGGCCACGAGCGCAGCTCTTGACGAGGCGCCCACAATCGCGGTCACACATCGGGCTGTTCCTCGCTTCCTCCAATACCGAAGACCTGGACGCAGCTATGATCAACCCGTGCAGGCGTCCTCTCTATGAGGTCGAACACCATGACCTTTCTATGAGGTCGAACACCATGACCTTCTGATCGAACGTGAAGTTCGCGAACGGTGAGTCGAACGGCCCGCTCGGGCGCGGAGTTCACAAAGGCGCTCGCGCTGTCGAGCAAGATCGCGATTCTGCCCGGGCAGGCCGAACGCGAGCACGCCGTTGCGCGCGTCGAGGATGACCGAGTCGGGCAAGGTCTGAGCCTTGGCCGTGCGCGGCCCGAGCAGCAGCGCTGCGGGCAACGCCGCCGTTGCCGCCACGAGGCTCGTGAGGGCCAGGAAGGCGCGGCGAGGATGCCGGGCGGAGGGAGAACCGGCGGCCTCAGCCTACCTTGCGGTCGTGGCGCCCCCCGTCCCGGTGACCGGTCCAGCACCCCCAGCCGTCCCCTAGTGGGAGGGGGGACGCGGACCACACACACCCACCTCGCGAGCAGCGGGGCCAGGGGTTCAGATCACGCTTCAGTAGCCGTAAGTGAGAGAGTCGACCGCCCCGCGGGACGGCGGAACTTAGTTCGAGGAGGCACCATGGTAATCCGGCCGGCCGTACGCCGCATTCCGCGAGTGTTGGTGATGCTGGCAGGGCTCTTGCTGCCGTTGCTGCCGTCGTTGGCGAGCCCCTCGTTGGCAGTCGCTGCCCCGAGCGCCTCCGATCGCGCCGCCGCGGAGGTTCTGTTCGATGAAGCCATCAAACTCCTCGAAACGGGTGACGCCGCGACCGCCTGCCCAAAGCTCGAAGAAAGTCAGCGTCTCGATCCAGGGGTCGGCACCCTGCTCTACCTTGCCGACTGTTACCGAGCCCAGGGGCGCACCGCGAGTGCTTGGGCCACGTTCCGCGAGGCCTCGTACGCCGCGGAGGCAGCCGGGCAAGCCGACCGCATGGCGATCGCCAACACAGAAGCGGACAAACTGAAGCCTTCACTCAGCACCGTGACGCTGGTCATCGCCGACCGTGAGGCGACCAGCCTCGACGTGCAGCGCGACGGAGAAGCAGTGAACCGCGCGCTCTGGGGCTCGCCTATCCCCGTGGATCCCGGTGAGCACCAGTTCGCCGCGTCCGCGCCGGGCAAGGCGACATGGTCGAAGACCGTCGTCGTACCCAAGGGCCCAGCCAGCGTCACCATCGACATCCCTGCCCTCGAGGCGGCGCCGACTCAAGCCGCGCCTGCGGCCGGGGCGGCAGCTCATCCGCCCACGCAGGAGACAGCGCCTGCTCCGACCGCTGGCTCCGGCAGCTCTCAGACGACCTGGGGCTGGGTGGCGATCGGCGTGGGCGGCGCCGGCATCGTCGTCGGCAGCGTGTTCGGTGTGCTCGCGAGCCAAGACAACCAAGCGGCGGACGACGAGTGCCGCCCAGACGATGCCACGCGCTGCAACCAGCAGGGCGTCGACCTCGCTGAATCGGCGGCCTCGAAGGCGACGCTGTCGACCGTCGCCTTCGGCGTCGGCCTCGCCGCCGCCACCACCGGCGTCGTGCTACTGCTGACGGCACCGTCGAACGACACGGCCTCGGGGAAAAAGCTGTGGCTGAACGCGAGCGCGAACGCCGAGCGAGCGTCGCTCGATCTCACGGGGGTTTGGTAATGCTGGGTTCTGCGCGTGCGCTTCGAGCCTGGCTCGTCGGCGTTGGCCTGAGCTTCGTCGCCGGCTGTGGTTCGCTGCTCGGGCTCGATGACCGCAGTCTCGACGAGTCGGAACTCGGTGCTGGCTATGCGGGGTGCGTGCCGGGCGGGCCCTGCGATGGCTGCATCAACCAAAGCCACTACGACGCTTGCCGCGACGATAGCTCGGGCGGCGCAGGCAGCTCGAGCGGCGGCAACGGCGGCAGCTCGACCGATAGCGGCGGCTCGGGCGGCGCAGGCGGAGACACCAGCAACGTGAGCAGCGTCACGACCGACGCCGGTGGCGCGAGCGGCGCCTCGAACGCGGGTGGCGCCGCCGGCTCCGCTGGTTTCGGCGGAGTAGCTGGCGGGTCGAGTTCGTCGAGCGGCGGCGCTGGTGGTGCACCCGTCGTGTGCGGTGGCGATGCACCGGTGGACAGCTGCGACGCGTGCGTCTGCGAGACGTGCCAAAGCCAGCTCGAAGACTGCGCCGGGGATGTCGGCTGCATCGAGATCTGGACCTGCTTCGATCAGCAAGCCTGCGACCCGGCGCCGAGTGTGCCGAATAGTTGCTTCGCCCCGGAAAATTGCCAGAGCGTGATCATGAACAACGGCGGGCCCGATGGAGAGCCGATGGGCCTGGTTCAAAGCATGCTGGGCTGCGCCATCGAAGAATGCGACTGCGGCAACGAGAACTGCAACTTGGAGAACAGCTGCGACTGCGCCACCTGCGAAGCAGCGTGCGAGTGCGCTGGTTACCCCCAAGAGTACTGCGCTGCCACTTGTAGCAACGGGCCTGTTCAATGCGGCAGCGCGGGCGCGGGGGCCTGCCTTGGCTGTTCCACCTGCGTCGGTCAATGCATGTGCACAGGAAACGCGGAGCTCGACTGCCTCGTCGCCTGCGGCCTGAGCAGCTGCGACGCGGACTGCAACGGTTGTGACAACAGCGTCGACAGCTGCGTCTGCGGCCCCGGTTCGACGACGCAAATATGCTCCGAAGAGCAGCTCGGAATGTCGTGCTACGACTACTACGCGCTCCGCGTACCTGCCGAGCGGCTCGACTGCAGCATCTGCGGCTGCGAGAACTGCCCGGCGCTCAACACCCGCTGTGAGACCGACCCGGTCTACACCGAGGGGGGTATTCCGGGGTGCGTCGCGTTGCTCGAGTGTCTCGAGAGCACGGGGTGCGCCGGGGATGCGTGCGATCAAGCGGCGACCTGCGGCGGCCTCTTGGCAGAGCTCGGTGGTCTCCAGAGCTACTCGATGGAGATCGCCCAGGGGTTGCTCGCTTGCAAGCACAGCCACGGCTGCACGGGCTGCTCGGACCCGGGCGGCAACATGGGGATGACCTGCGGCAGCCAGACCTGCTATTCGTACGAGGACGGCAACGGGACGAGCGCGCCCGCGTGCTGCGGCGGGCAGAACTCGAACCTGTGTGGGTACGAACTCGACAACTTCTTCCCGTCGCCCGCGGGCCAGTGCTTCCCCGCAAACGCACCGGGAGAGGCTCATGCTGCTTGTCCGAGCGCGCAGGTCAGTACCGATACCTATTCGGCATACTTGCCAGGCTGTTGCATGCCGATGAATGCAACGTGCGGGCTCCTCGAAAACCAGATTGGGCTCGGCTGCGTCCCCTACGACGTCGTCGGCCAACCGAACCCCAACCCGGCCATCGGCTGCTCGCCCTGAAAGCGCAGCGCTCCCTGAAAGCGCAGCGCTCCCTGAAAGCGCAGCGCTCGCGGAGCGCGGCTACCCGATCGGGTGCGCTCAGCGACTGAGATCGATGCGCATGCCTTCGCGTGCGACGATCGCGCCGGACCACATGTCACGCGCTTCTTGCTCGATGTTCTGCATGAAGTCGTCTTCGTGGTCCGGGTCGTGATGAAAGATCGCGAGCTGCTTCACATGGGCGGCGGTACACAGCCGGACCGCTTCCTGCCACGTGGAATGGCCCCAGCCGATCTTCCCCTCGAACTCTTGGTCGGTGTAGGTCGAATCGTAGACGACCAGATCGGCCCCTTCGATCAGTCCAAGCACGTTCTGGTCGGGTGCGCCCCTCACGTGTTCGGTGTCGGTCACGTAACACAGGGCCTTTCCGCCGTGTTCGACTCGGTAGCCAGTCGCCCCGTTGGGATGATTGAGCGGCGCCGTGCGCACCTTGACGCCGCCTTCGAGATTGAAGGTATCCCCAACGCTGAAGTCCTCGAACTTCAGCACCGCCTTCATGGTCTCGAGCGGGACGGGAAAGGTCGGTTGCATCATTTGGCCTGCGAGGACCTCTTGAATACCCCCGTGACCCGTGAGGTGACCCGCCAGGATTTCGAAGGTGCGATCTTTCTGAAACGCCGGCGTGAAGAAAGGGAAGCCGTTGATATGGTCCCAATGAGTGTGTGTCAGAAACAGGCGAGCGCGCTTGATGTCAGCTTTGAGAAACTTGTGCCCCAAACTGCGGATGCCGGTTCCAGCGTCCAGGATCAAAGTATGGTCCCCGGCCTGAACCTCGAGACAGCTGGTATTGCCTCCATATCGAACGTGTTTCGGCGAGGGGCAGGCAATACTCCCCCGCACGCCCCAGAATTCCAGCCCGAAAGCCATCTAGCACCATCTCCGGTCGCGGGCAGTCGCTCGCCACACCAGCAGGCAGCTGGACGACTGCTTAT
>Ga0315910_10005651_pt1 | contig 10222 bp, 7 predicted proteins | sample EdamamesoilMG_FD_204470 | JGI IMG/M metagenome (GOLD analysis project Ga0315910, IMG submission 204470) | Garden soil microbial communities collected in Santa Monica, California, United States - Edamame soil | ecosystem: Environmental > Terrestrial > Soil > Garden | place: USA: California... | reverse complement strand
GTGCTGGACGAGAACGGCAAGGGCATCACCGTCACCATGGGCTGCTACGGCATCGGCGTCAGCCGCGTCGTGGCCGCGGCCATCGAGCAGAACCACGACGACAACGGCATCATCTGGCCCGAGAGCATGGCGCCGTTCCAACTGGCCATCGTACCCCTCAATATGCAGAAGTCGGCGGAGGTTGCCGCCTGCGCCGAGGAACTCTACCGGGAACTGGGAGCGCTGGGCATCGACGTGCTGCTGGATGACCGCAACGAGCGGCCGGGGGTGAAATTTGCCGACATGGAACTGGTCGGCATCCCCCACCGCATCGTCATCGGGGACCGCGCGCTGGCGGAGGGCAACCTCGAATACAAGGGCCGCCGCGACGCCGAGGCAACCCTGGTCCCCCGCGCCGGGATCGTCGGGTTCCTGCGGCAGCGACTCGGTCCGTGACAGCGCCGGGGGCGGGCGCACTGGCTACCGATACGACCCCGGAGACTGCCCGGTCCACTTCTTGAAGGAGCGGTGGAAGGCACTGGGATCGGAAAACCCCAACTGCTCGGCCACCTCGCTCACGGTGCGGCCCTCGCGGCTGAGCATGGTGATGGCGGCGTCGCGGCGGGCGTTATCCTTGATGCGCTGGTAGGACGTGCCCTCCTTCTCGAGCCGCCGCCGCAGCGTGCGGGCGGACATATTCAGCAGCCCGGTCAGCTCCTCGAAGCTGGGCAGGTCCCGGCGGAAATCCTCCCCCAGCAGCTCGCGGATGCGATGCGTGACGCTGCTGGGGGCGGGCTGCGGCTCGATGACCATGTAGTAGGGCGCCAGCTTCAGGAACTCGTTGAGGTCCGCCTCGTCGCGCACCGGCTCCGCGTCCAGCAGCCGGGCACTGAAAACCACCGAGTTGACGGGCTGCCCATAGCGCACCGGGCAGGGGAAGAAGTGCCGCAGGGCCGCCGTGAACCGCGGGCGCGGGCCCGCGCAATCGGCGCGGAGGATATCGATGTGCTGGCCGACCAGCCAGCCGTTGAAGCGCATCCACATGGCCAGGTTGCACAGCACGCTGTGCTGCACCTTGGGCTCGTCATCGCCGAGCAGGTAGGTCAACGCCGCCTCCTTGCCCTCCGGATCGACCACCAGCTCATTCACGAAACGCGCTCCCTGCCGCACCCGGCAGACGCGGTTGAACTCGATGGCGCGGCGCATGGCAACGGCCAGGTTGGCACTGCCGAGCATGCTCAGGGCGATCAGGCGCGTCGTGCCAATGGGCGTACGCACATCCGGCATGACACCGCCGGATTCGTCACCCAGCGCCCTGATCAGCTCCAGGCACAGGCGGGAGTACTGTTCGCGCGAGACGAATACCGTCTGCGTGTCCTGCCGCAGCGGGTCGAAGGGGAAGCGGGCAGCCCGCAGGATGGCATCGATATCGCGTTTGTAGGCACGCGCCTGTGCCAGCAGCGCGCGGGTGAATTCCATGGGCACGGCGTCGTTGTACAGCGCGGATTTGCCGGGTGGAACGGCCAATTCAGCAATCTCCCTCAGTGGCGCGCCGGAGTATAGCGCACGCCACCGCCGCTCCCTCGCGGAGCCGCCGCGGTCGGTCTCCGGGACAGGTCGGGGCGTCGGGACTTGATTGACAACACCCGGCAGGCTACGCACTATTCAGGTTCAGGCAAAAATAATGCATAGATCCGATTGCGATGGCCAATAATATAAGCCTGCTGAGCAAGTGGAACAAAGACCTCTCGCACGCCATCGCGGCGCTGGGCGGCGATGAATTCTTTCCCGCACTGGTGCAGGCCATACGCGGCCAGGTGAAATTCGACTACCCCCAGGTCTGGCTGTACCACAAGGAACTGCCGCCGCGGGTGCTGTACCACGAGATTCCCGAACATGCGGTGCTGGCACAGATCGACCAGTACCTGGACGGTCCCTACCGGGAGGATCCGTTTTACCAGGCATCGCTGAACCAGCCGCGTTCGAAGATCTACCGCCTGTCCCGGGTCACCCTCGGCAACCTCCACGAATCGGACTACTACCGCAACTACTACGGCCAGACCGGCACCGCCGACGAAGCTGTCTACCTCGCCAAGCTGCAGATGGGCAACGTCATCAACCTGAGCATGATGCGCCTGCCAGCCCACGGGGCGTTCAGCGACGAGGAGTACGAACTGCTGTACCTGCTCGCGGAACCGGTCTCCGAACTGATCCGCAGCCACAGCGAGCACCAGAATTTCGCCGCCAAGCACCTGATCCAGCCGGGCATCGACCACCAGATCGACCTGGCCTTCCGCACCTTCGGTTCCTCCATGCTGTCGCCGCGGGAAAAGGACGTGCTGGAGCTGATGCTGCGCGGCTACGGCACGGACATCTCGGCAGAGCGCCTGGATATCGCGGTGGAAACCGTGCGCAGGCACCGCAAGAGCATTTACCGCAAGCTCGATGTCAGCTCGCAAACGGACCTGTTTTCACTGTTTCTCAACTCCATGTCCTGCCTCGGCGCCGCCGCCGGCAGCGATCCGCTCAGCATTTACATGGCGCCGCGCTGACCCGGCAACACCCCGGCGACAGCGCGTCTACAACCCCTTGCCCCATGCAGGGCATTGAACTGCGGGCAGCGCAACCGGATAGTTCGCCGGTACCGGCCACTGTACGGTGAAAGCATGTCGCTTGAAGCCGACTGGTTCCTGCGAGCTCACCCCGAAATTACCACCATCGAAGCGCTGCTCCCCGACTGCAACGGGGTGATGCGGGGCAAGTGGCTGCCCCGCCACAAGCTGACCAAGATATTCGACGGCGAACTGAAACTTCCCAAGACCGCGTTGAGCCTGGATATCTGGGGGCGCGACGTCCAGGAGCTGGTGTTCGCCTCCGGCGACGCCGACGGCCTGTGCCGCCCGGTCGAGGGTTCGCTGTTGCCGATGCCCTGGGCCGCCGGCGGCCGGCACGGCCAGGTCATGCTGTCCATGTTCAACGTCGACGGCGCGCCCTACATGGGCGACCCGCGGCATGTGCTCAAGGCGGTACTGGCCCGCTTTCAGGAGGCGGGCTGGACCCCGGTAGTCGCCGCCGAACTGGAGTTCAGCCTGGTGCGCCTGGACGACAGCCTGCCCCACCACACCTGCCCTGCGCCCGCGGGCGGCAGCCCCGTGGGGGGCAACACCTACGGGGTCGACGTGCTCAATCACCACCAGGAGATGATGGAGGACCTGCGCGTCGCCTGCGAAGTGCAGGACCTGCCCTTCGACGGGGTGATGAAGGAGTCGGCCCCGTCCCAGTACGAGCTCAACATGCAGCACGTCGACAACCCGGTACTGGCGGCCAAGCAGATCATCATGATGAAACGCCTGATCAAGGGCGTGGCGGCGAAACACGGCCTCATCGCCAGCTTCATGCCCAAGCCCTTTGAAAACGAGGCCGGGAACGGCCTGCACGTGCACTGCAGCGTACTGGACCAGGACGGCGCCAACATTTTCGACGACGGCACCGACAAGGGCTCGCCGCTGCTGCACAACGCCATCGGCGGCTGCCTGGCGAACATGGCGGAGTCGATGGCCGTGCTGTCCCCCAGCTACAACGGCTACCGACGTTTCCAGCCCGGCGCCCACGCCCCCACCTTCCCGTGCTGGGGCTATGAAAACCGCACCGTCGCGGTGCGCGTACCGGCGGGGAGCAACCACGCGCGCCGCCTCGAGCACCGCGTTGCCGGGGCGGATGCCAACCCCTACCTCGTGCTCGCGGTAATGCTGTCGGCGATGCTCGACGGTATCGAGCAGAACCTGTCGCCGGGCGACCCGATCACGGGTGACGGCTACACCCAGGAGCAGGCGGTGCTGCCCGTGTACATGCCCGAGGCGGTGCGGCTGTTCGCCGATTCCGACTTCATCCGCAACAGCCTCGGGGCAGAGTTGCAGCGCATTTTCACGCTGACCAAGGAGCAGGAAATCGCCGAGTTCCGCCGGCGCATCAGCCCGCTCGAATACCAGACCTACCTCGAGAAGGCGTAACCCCGGGGGCGCCGGCGACGCGGTCGCGTCAAACCGGGGGCTCGCGCCCGGTCTCGAGGCCCGCAACCGCGGGGCTGGACAGGGGACTGAGGGGGATCGCCTGCTGGCGCTGCTCGAGGCGCCGCACCAACCGGGCGATGCCCAGCAGCGCCGCCAGCCCGAATGCCACCGCGCCAAAGGCCTCCCCTGCCAGCACGCCGCGGGGCCCGAACCACAGCGCGCCGAAGTAGACCGCCGGCACGGTGCCCAGCACAGCGCGGCCGAAATTGAACAGGGTGGCCCAGTGCGGGTGGCCGAGGTTGTTGAAACTGGCGTTGGCAACAAACAGGCAACCGTTGCAGGCGAACGCCCAGCCGAGGAAATAACAGTAAAACACCACCAGGTCGGCGGCCTGGTCGCTGGCCGAGAAGGCGGCGACCAGGCCCTCGGCCGACACCGCCAGCAGCAGCCAGACCAGTGCGACGTAGGCGACGTTGAAAGCCAGGGCGTTGGCGAGCGTGGAGCGCACCCGGTCGTAACGCCCGGCGCCCGCGTTCTGTCCGATGATCGGTCCCACCGCGCCCGAGAGGGCGAAAATCGCGGCGAAGGCCACGGGCGTGACACGACCCATGATGGCGGCGCCGGCGACGGCGCTGTCGCCAAACTCGGACATGGTGCGCAGCACGAAACCATTGCTGAGCGGCGTCGCCAGGTTGGTGAGCACCGCCGGCCCCGCGATCGCCAGAATTGGCCGGATGTCCTCGCGAAACTCTTTCCAGTTGATACGGCAGGGGAGCCGGTGCACCACGTGCAGCGCATGCCAGGCGATGGCCAGCGTGACCACCCGCGACACCACCGAGGCCACGGCGGCGCCCTCCAGCCCCCAGCCGAAGGTAAAGATGAACAGCGGGTCGAGCGCCGCGTTCACCAGGGAGCCGATCACCGTTGCCCACATGGAGCGCCGCGCATCACCGACGGCACGCACCCCTGCGGCCATACTCATGCCCAGCACCAGGATCGGCATGCTGGGCAGCAGGATGGCGGCGTAACGCAGGGCGAAGTCGAGGGTCGCACCCGTCGCGCCCAGCAGTTCCAGCAGCTCCCGCAGGTTGAACCAGGCCAGGGCGCTGACCAGCACGGACACCGCGCCGTTAAACCACAGTGCGCTGGTGCAGTAGCGGCGCGCCTGCTCGCGGCGGTGGGCACCCTCCGAGCGCGCCACCATGGCGCCCAGCGCAATCTGCAGGCCGATACTGACGGAGACCAGGAAGAACACCAGCGTACCGGCGAAGCCGACCGCGGCGACCATGGCCTGCTCTCCCAGCAGCGCCAGAAAGTACATGTCCACCAGATCGACACTGAACATGGTGAGCAGGCCGACGGCGCTGGCGCCGGTCATGACGAGGACGTGGCGCAGGGTCGAGCCGCGGGTGAAAACGGCGATGCTCACCGGTTGCGGCCCGCCCGGGGTCCCGGGGCCGTGGGCCCGGTGCGGCGAGGGGCGCACCGACGCAATATTTCAGTCCGGACGGGGGGACCCGGCGGCATCGGCGGCCTCCTCGATGAGCCCTGAGCGGGACTGCGGCATTCTACTGTACCGGTGCGCGGCGCAACGCCCGGGGGTGTGGTCCTGCGAGAGACTTTTACCCCCGGAAACGGTAATATTGGCCGCGTCGATTCCGCCCGAAACCGAGAGAAGTGACGCCAGCCATGCCTTCCGGCTCCGCCAAAGCTCCCCTGAGCAAACTCAATGCCCTGATTTTCCTGGGCACCCCCGTCGCCGCCCTGTTGCTGGTGCCGCTCTGGGGCGTCCATCACGGTTACGATGCCTTCCAGTGGCTGTGGGCGCTGGCGTTCCTCTACCTGAATGGCATGTCGATTACCGGCGGCTATCACCGCCTGTGGGCCCACAAGTCCTACGAGGCCCACCCCGCGCTGCGCGCCTTCTTCGCCCTCTGGGGCGCCGGCGCCCTGCAGAACAGCATCCTGATATGGGCCTCCGACCACCGCCGCCACCACCGCCACGTCGACGACAACGATCACGACCCATACTCCGCCGGCCGCGGCCTCTGGTTCAGCCATATCGGCTGGATGCTGCGGGATTACCCGAGCAACGTCCAGGATTTCAACAACGCCAGGGACCTGCAGCGCGACCCCATCGTCATGTGGCAGCACCGCCATTACGTGCCCATCACCCTGGCGATGAACATCGGCCTGCCGCTGCTGTTGGGCTGGTGGCACGGCGATATCATCGGCACGCTGCTGCTGGTCGGCCTGTTGCGCCTGGTGGTCAATCACCACGTGACCTTCTTCATCAACTCGCTGGCGCACTACTGGGGCAGCCGGCCGTATACCGAGGCCAACAGCGCCCGCGACAACGGCTTGCTGGCTTTCCTCACCTACGGCGAGGGCTACCACAACTACCACCATATCTTTCAGTCCGACTACCGCAATGGTATCCACTGGTGGCAGTGGGACCCGACCAAGTGGATGATCAGCCTGTGCGCCCGCCTCGGGCTGGCCAGCCAGTTGAACCGTATCCCCGCCTTCCGCATCCAGCGCGCGATACTCGACACCCAGTTCGCGCGCGCCCGCCAGGAACTCGATCGGGGTGCCGATTGCGAGACCCTGCGCGAAAAGCTGGAACGGGAGTACCAACTGTTTACGGATGCGGTCAACCAGTGGACTGCCCTGCAGGCGGAGCGCTATGTGCGCACCAGGGAGCAGTTGGGCGACGCCCTCGAGGAGCGCAGGGTGCGCCTGCAGCAGAAGTGGGATAACGCCGAGCTGCGCTCGAAGCTCAATACCCTGGATTACACGCTGAAAATGCAGCGCAAGCGCCTCCAGGTGCTGCTGGAACAGGTCCAGATCTATCAGGCCCAGGTGGCCTGAGGGCACATTGGCGCCAGCGGCAGCGCGGCGCCTAAGCACCGGGCCAGCGCAGGCGACGCAAGCGGCACGCAGAGGAAACCAGCCATGTCCGACTCCGTCTACCAGTTCGAATGCCAGACCCCCGACGGCAAGCGCAAACCGCTGGCCGACTTCCGCGGCAAGGTGCTGCTGGTGGTGAACACCGCCTCCAAGTGCGGCTTCACCCCGCAGTTCGCGGGCCTCGAGGAGTTGTACCAGAAGTACCGGGGCAAGGGTTTTGAAATCCTCGGGTTCCCCTGCAACCAGTTCGGCCACCAGGACCCGGGCAGCAACGGCGAGATCCTCGAGTTCTGCCAGCTGAATTACGGCGTCAGCTTTCCCATGTTCGGCAAGATCGAAGTCAACGGCGCCAGCGCTGACCCCCTGTTCCAGCATCTCAAGAAAGCGGCACCGGGCGTGCTGGGCAGCGAGGGCATCAAGTGGAACTTCACCAAGTTCCTCATCGATGCCGAGGGACGGGTGGTGCGGCGCTACGCGCCCAAGGACAAGCCCGCCGCCATCGCCCGGGATATCGAGAGCCTGCTGGCCTGATCAGTGCTCGCGGGTGGCACGGAACGCGATGTCGGGCCAACGCTCCGTCATCACTGCCAGATTGACCCGGGTGGGGGCCAGGTAGGCGAGGTAACCGCCCCCGTCCAGGGCCAGATGCTCTGACGCTTTGCGGCGGAATTCCTCGAGCTTGCGCGGGTCGTCGCAGCTCACCCAGCGGGCCGTATAGACGTTCACCGGTTCATACAGCGCCTCCACCTTGTACTCGTCCTTCAGCCGGTAGGCGACCACATCGAACTGCAGCTGGCCCACCGCACCGACGATCAGGTCGGTGGAGTCGAGCGGCGCGAACACCTGGGTCGAGCCCTCCTCGGCGAGCTGCTGCAGGCCGCGCTGCAGCTGCTTGGACTTCATCGGGTCGGTCAGGCGGATGCGCCGGAACAGTTCCGGCGCGAAGTGGGGAATCCCGGTGAACTGCAGTTCCTCGCCCTCGGTGAACGTGTCGCCGATCTGTACCGTGCCGTGGTTGTGCAGGCCGATGATGTCGCCGGACACCGCCTCTTCCACCAGCACGCGCTCGCCGGCCTTGAACGACACCGCATCGGCTATTTTCACGTCCTTGCCGAGCCGCACATGGCGCATTTTCATGCCCTTGTGGTAGCTGCCCGAGCAGATGCGCAGGAATGCCATGCGGTCGCGGTGGCGCGGGTCCATATTGGCCTGGATCTTGAACACGAAACCGCTGAAGCTGTCCTCGGCGGACCCCACGGTGCGACCCGTGGTCTCGCGGTCGCGGGGCCCCGGCGCCCACTGCACGAAATCGTCGAGCATCTCGCGCACCCCGAAATTGCCCAGCGCGGTGCCGAAAAATACCGGGCTCAGGCGGCCGGCGAGGTAGGCGTCCAGATCGAATTCATGGCTGGCGCCGCGCACCAGTTCGACCTGCTCGAGAAACTCCCCGTAGGTGTCGCCCAACAGGTCGCGGGCGGCAGCGCTGTCCAGTCCCTCGATGCGGGTATCCGGCGGCAGCACATCGCCGCGCCCGGGGCTGTAACAGTGGAGGGTATCGGTATACAGGTTGTAAACGCCGCGGAATTCGCGGCCCATGCCGACGGGCCAATTGATGGGCGCGCCGCGGATGGCCAGTACCGACTCGATTTCATCCAGCAGCTCGATGGGGTCGCGGATGTCGCGGTCCAGCTTGTTGATGAAACTGACAATGGGCGTATCGCGCAGGCGACAGACATTCATCAACTTGATGGTGCGCTCTTCCACGCCCTTGGCGCCGTCGATCACCATCAGCGCCGAGTCGACCGCGGTCAGGGTGCGGTAGGTATCCTCCGAGAAGTCCTCGTGGCCTGGGGTGTCCAGCAGGTTCACCACGCGCTCGCGATAGGGGAACTGCATGACCGACGATGTCACCGAGATGCCCCGCTCCTGCTCCATGCTCATCCAGTCCGAGGTGGCGTGGGGGCCGCGCTTGCCCTTGACGCTACCGGCGACCTGGATGGCGTTGCCCAGCAGCAACAACTTCTCCGTGATGGTGGTCTTGCCGGCGTCCGGGTGCGAAATGATGGCGAACGTGCGCCGCCGGGCGCTGTCTTTGGCGAGGCTGGACATGGGGTGTACCGCTGGAAATTGCGCGGATTATACGCACTTTCCACGGGGGAACCAGCCACTATAATGGCGCCGTGAACGCCTCCCTGACCAGGGCCGCCCGCGGCTACAGCCCCTCCGCCGATAACCTGCGCAACCTGCTGCTGATCCGCGGCATTGCCCTGCTGGGCCAGGCTGTCGCGCTGGTCTACGCCACCCGGGCGGGCCTTGACGAGACGGGCCTGGCTGGCGCGGCCGCCAGTCTCGCCGGCCTCGCCGCTATCACCCTCGCCAGCCTGTGGCGTACCACCCGCGCCTGGCCGGTCGCACACGGCGAGTTCCTCGCCCAATTGTTGATCGACGTGCTGGGCTGGACCGCGCTGATGTATTTCACCGGTGGTGCCAACAACCCCTTCGTTTCCTACTACATCGTCCCGGTGGTGATCGCCGCGGCCGTGCTGCCGCGGCGGGCCACGTGGCTGGTGGCGGCAGCTTCCGCCCTCGGCTACAGCCTCCTGTTATTCCACTACCAGCCCTTTGCGCTGTTCACGCCACACCACGGCATGGACCACGGTGCTGGCGGCAATGTCCACGTGCTGGGCATGTGGTTCAATTTTCTCTTCAGCGTCGGACTCATCACCTTCTTCGTCGTGCGTATGGCGGCCACCCTCCGGCAGCAGGAAGCGGAGACGGGCGTGCGGCGGGAAGAGCGCCTGCGCCACGACCAGGTCATGGCCGTGGCCGCGCTGGCCGCCGGTACCGCGCACCAGCTCGGCACGCCGCTGGGCACCATGGCCGTACTCGTCGAAGACATGCTGCTGGACGACGGGCTGCCGGCGGGCGCGCGCCAGGACTGCCGCCTGTTGCAGGCGCAGCTGGCGCAGTGCAAGGCGACCCTGTCGGAACTCAGCCGCACTGCAGAAATTTCCGGCGCCGAACAGGTCCGGCGCCAGCCGGTCGGTGAGTTCGCCCGGGGCGCGCTGGCGAGCTGGGCGGTGCGACGGCCCGGCACCGGCTACCGTTTTCACTGCCCCGACGACAGCCCCGAGGTGCAGGTCGATCTCACCGTCGGGCAGGCACTGGAAAACCTGCTCAACAATGCCGCGGATACCGGCTCGGCGGAAGTGGACATGACCGTGGAGTGGGACGCACGCGAGGCACGCATCCACGTGCGGGACGACGGCCCCGGCATGCCCCCCGGGCTGATCGACACGCTGGGGAGCCCGGTGCTGCACGCC
>Ga0315910_10005650_pt1 | contig 10224 bp, 5 predicted proteins | sample EdamamesoilMG_FD_204470 | JGI IMG/M metagenome (GOLD analysis project Ga0315910, IMG submission 204470) | Garden soil microbial communities collected in Santa Monica, California, United States - Edamame soil | ecosystem: Environmental > Terrestrial > Soil > Garden | place: USA: California... | reverse complement strand
CGTGGGCGGCTCTAAAGCCAGACCTGACACCTTCGCCCCGAGATGTAATAACCATTGGCTCAGCCAACTACCTTTGAACCCGGAATTTCCTGTTATCAGGACCCTTTTACCTGAATAGATACTAAAATCCATTAGTTCTTGATTTAATCATTACCGTTAATATTGGTTACCAGATTTTCCATGGCGCAGAACCCGAACTCCATAGTTCTTCTAATACATTTTTATCTCTTATGGTGTCCATTGGCTGCCAAAAACCGGTATGCTTATAGGCAGAAAGCTTACCTAAATTCGCAAATACCTCTAACGGCCCTTTCTCCCAAACCGTGGAGTCGTCATTAATGTATTTTATTGCCTCTGGCTCCACCACAAAGAAACCGCCATTGATCCAGGCATCAGTTAATCCATCACTTTTTGGTTTCTCGGCGAAGGACTTAATGGCAAATTTTCCCTTCTCCAACGTAAATACTCCAAATCTTCCCGGTTGTTGCACTGCAGTCAGGGTAACCAGTGGTTTTTGTTCCTTGTGATGTTTTATAACTTCTGCTATGTTGACGTCACTTACTCCATCACCATAGGTAAGGCAAAAAGTTTCATCACCAATATAGTTTAATGCGCGTTTAATTCTCCCACCGGTCATAGTATGCTCACCCGTATCAACAAGAGTAACTTTCCATGGTTCTGCTGAGTTTTTATGAACACTCATTGTGTTGTCATCCATGTTAAAGGTTATATCCGAATTATGTAAAAAGTAATTAGAGAAATATTCTTTGATGATATATCCTTTGTAGCCAAGGCAAACAACAAACTCATTAATACCGTATTGGCTATAGATCTTCATTATATGCCAAAGAATAGGTTTGCCGCCAACCTCTACCAACGGTTTCGGTCTGATACCACTTTCTTCACTAATTCGGGTTCCAAACCCTCCGGCCAGAATAACTGCTTTCATTTTCTTGTTTTTAGGATATGTTTTAAGAATTCAATAATGTTTCAATAAATGAGCCCCGAAAAACTATTGCGTACATTTTAAAGTACCTCTTTGGTTTGTTCCAACGGGCAGACAATGCGATTTATGAAATGTCCTATCCACTGTCAGATGCCTCCCTGGCAAGTAGCCAAGTAACAACCAACTCCACTCAGATCCAGTATGTCCAGTAACCAAGACCTTCTTGTTCCGATAAATTCCTTCAATTGGGAGACTCATTCTTAAATACTCAATCTAGTAGCCTGCTATATCTGTTAACATAAGGATTACTCACAACTTTACCCTTTAAAAATAGGCGTTTTCCTTTTACAACCCATAATCTACGCCCATACACTTTTCTCAATATCGACTGCCTCACAACTCCGATCATTCTTCAGTGTACATACGAACATGACCCAAGCTAATACTCCTTTATCTGATTGCCACAAAGAATCTCATTTTTCAAAGTCTCAACAATGATTGGGATCATCGTGTACAAAGATCTTCATCATTCGTCACAGGGAAGAGTCAGTGCAATGGTTTGCGCGACAGCCGCCGGTGGCTTAAGTACCTGCAGAATGCCTTTTCAAATCAATATTTATAGCCATATCCATAGACATACCCAGAACTTTTACCCGCCTTAACGTCATTCAACAATACGCTGACATTTACAATTTTCTTTCGCTCAAATAACTTGTTGATTTTTGACAGGCTGTTGCGGTTAGTGTAGTCGGATCTTACAATATAAAGGTTGGCATCCGTATACTTCATTAGAATAATGTATTCTGAAACATAACCGAGAGGCGGAGAATCCAGAATAATAGTGCTGTAGGTCTGTTTCAGCGTCTCAATCAGTTCCTCCATCCGGGCGTTGCCGATCAAATCGATAGGGTTAGGTGGTATTGGACCAGACCCAATCACATCAAATCCTTTATGCTCGGTATTATTGATAATCTCTTTAATCGAGCAATCCCCTACCAGGAAGTTCGACAATCCTTTTCTGTTTTCTAACTGAAAATAAGCAGCAACCCTTGGCCTGCGCATATCCGTGTCAACTAAAACAGTCCTCCTTCCGGAATAGGCCATCACCGCTCCCAGGTTAACGGAACAAAATGTCTTCCCTTCACTTTCTCTTGACGACGTAATACCAATAACATTCGCGTTTTTGCCTAACGTCAAATACTGCAGATTCACGCGCAGCGAGCGGAATGATTCACCAACTGGAGACCTGGCGTGCGCAACAATTGAAGATTGTTCTCTTTTATCAGCATGACCAATCGTTCCGATCAACGGTATCTTTGTATTCTGCTCAACATCCTCTACGGTAATGATATTATCGTTCAGGATATCCTTCAAAATTATGAACGCACTGGCTGCGATAATCGCCCCCAATCCTGCAAGAAGATATACAAGTATTTTATTTGGGGAAACAGGGCCATCGCCGACATGATAAGGTTTGTCGACAATCGTTTTCTCTACGGAATTTGAAGCGATCGATATGCCTGCTTCTGTCCTTTTCTGTATAAGGTAATTATAAACATTATCATTAATTGTAAACCCGCGTTGTACGCTAACCAGTTCACGCCCGTCCTTTGGTAGAAACTCTATTGTCTTTTGGATTCTGAATACCTTATTATTAAGATCCGTGAGGTCATCGGTTGTAGACTGAATCTGCTTGCCAACATGATCTGCCAATGATTTTTTCGTATTGTTTATTTTTGAGTCAATGATTTCCACCAGCGCCCCATTCTCTTTCAAATTATTACTCAATACTGCACGCTCCTGAGTCAGTTTTGACAAGTCAGCAAGAATGGTATTCAACGTCGGATCGTTTACGCTGACTGACGATGCTACCAATACTTTGGCAATGCCGTTTTCCTGCTGTATGGAATTTCCGAGGAAACGATAATACTTCACCTTATTTTCCAGATTAGCTTTGTCCACTTCCAGTTTGCGCAAATTCCTGGTAAGATTTTCAATGCTTGAACTACTTTCAAGAAGGTTGTTGCCAGATCGGAATAATTCCTGAGATCCACTCCCTGGTTTTACCGTATCCGAAACGCCGTAAAGTTGGTTGTCAATGAATTGTATTGTTTTAAGTCCAAGTTGGTTCTTCTTATACAGTTCATTTTGAAGATATACATCAAGCAATTTATTGAGGAACGTTATCTCTTTGTTTGCAACATTCCCGGTCAATGTCAACTCGACAATAAAAGACTCTGAAGAAATGGGTTCGATACTCAGCCTTTTCCGGTATAATTCGGTAAGTGTTTGAATTCGTTGAAGAACAAAAAATGTTTTGGTCTCTTTGTCAGCTTTGTTGGCGCCACTAAATTTCACTGTAAAACTCAGGTACTTATTTTTATACGGCTTACCCAGGGGAACCTCCTCTTCGATTTCCAGTTGGCTGATTACACTTTCAACCTGATTTGTATAGGGGTTATAAATACTCACATTTTTCCCTGAAACACTGACTTTATAACGCGTTGATGAAATCAGCTCGATATAAACGGGGACCCCTATAGCCTGACTAACAACCGAATCTATTTCGATTGTAAAGGGGCTATCTCCATACTTTTCTTCAGTGACAAAATCCTTTTTTGTAAAATAAGAGACACCAAAATCCAGTTCCCGTATAGCCTTTTCGACAACAGAGTTGGATCGCAGTATCCCAATTTCGTCAGCTATAGCCGTTCTGGGTTTCTCTGGTAAAAAGTTTCCCGGCGTTACGGACGGAGTTTCGCTTCGCAAAAGCAGCGCCGCCTTTACCTGGTGTTGTTGAGGCGAAAGTTTGTTGTACAAATAGCCCAATGGTAGTGCAATCAGCAGGGCAATCAGGAAATAATACCACCTCGAGCGCAGCCTTCGGAAAGTTTGTCTAATGCTAGTTACTTTACGATCCATGTCTATTGTTTTCCCATTATTCTGAAACCATCATATCGATCCGGTTGATTCTATTTGCAAAGGCGGAATTCGAAATTTACAAATCGGTGATCTACCATGTTTATGACTTGGTTTCAATTTCCGAAGGGCCGACCAGGGCTTCTTCAGTACCTGTAAAAAATTTTCATGAAGATAGGATAAACTTTTGTTATCGCAGCTAGTTAATGGTGGCATCCCCGTGCAGAATTTTTCAATAAATTTTCTTATCCCCAATTCCAGATCAGCAAAGTATACAGTGTGAAAAAAGTGCGTCGTCACAATTCATTGTCCCTTCACCATTTATAACAAAAGAAGAAAACCCCATTTTGACTCAACTTAACGTTTGTTAGTGGCTCGAAGGTCGGCATCACTGCCGTGTTATTGGACATCAAATCGGGGTCACCTGAACACCCCAATCCTTTCAAACAAAAAAGGGCTGGTATAAACCCAACCCTTTTCAATCATATTAAACAGTTGAATAATTCTACTTAATTATCCATTCCAAGGTCTTTATAACGCTTCTCGATTCGTTTCAATTGGTCCTGCATGTCCAGATCCGTATAGATAGAATACAAGGTGTCCAATACTTCCTGGTCATCAGGGTTGATTTTTTCGGCGCGTTCCCAATAGGGTAATGCCACTTTGAGGCTTTCTACCAGTTTCGCGTCCAAATCAAAACGTTTCTTTTTGTCGGCCGCTGTAATTCCAAGATTAGACATTTCTTTCTTGGTTGCGGCAGCATCGGCATACACCAGTTTTGCGAGGTATAACTGTGCTTCAAAATATTGAGGGTCGATCTTTAGGGCTGCGGCATAATTTGCTTTAGCTTCCTCAAATTTATTCAGGTTCTGATTGGTATAGCCGAGATAAAAATGCAGGATCTTATTGTCTGGTTCCTTTTTGACCGCTGTTTCCAATCCCGCTTTTGCTTCGTCAATTCTTTTTAAGTCAATAAGCAATCCGATCTCGATTTTTGGGAGGTCCTGATTCGCTGGAAATTTTGTTTTGGCCTCGCGCACTACCCTTAATGCTTCTTCCTTGTTTTCTTTGGGGTTGCTGTAAATGTTAATCAACTGAAGATACGCATCGGAGGATTTACCACCCAAATCGATATACTTTTGAAAATTAGCGATAGCCTTGTCATAGTTTTCCAGACTATTGGCGGCAAACCCGGCGTAGAAGAATGCAAGGGTGTCTGTTGGTTTCACCACCTGGGCTTTTTCAAAATTCTTCAGGGCACCCTCCAGATCTTCTTCCTGATACTGGCTTGCACCCTTATTAAGGTATACACTTTCCAGATAATCGAACTGCTGTGATTTTAATATCGGCAGCCCCATCGCATCTTGAATAAAGTATTCTTTTCCACTATTCATCTCATCTGCTTTCTTGAATGACTCCATAGCCGTTGTGAAGGCATCCGGTGCCAGGCCTTTGTACGCCTCATTTGACGTTGTATCAATTGAGGTATAGATCAGGCCACGGTAGTACCATGTTTTGCCATCGAGCATCAATTTTTCATTGGTCGCTGCCAAATCGATCATTGTCTTCGCTTCGTCAAGTTTCCCTTCGCTCCAGAGACCTAACGCCTTGTTCAGGTTGGGTTTTACAGCCTTTTGTGCATAGACAGATACTGCAGCCAACAATAACAGTAAAAGTGTAATTCGTTTCATTTTAAATACAGGTTTATAGTAAGATAATCAATTAGTGGTTTCGTCTTCAATCTTGTCAATCTTTTGAATCTTTTCTACCGAGGATATACGATCATCTTCGTTAAGCTTGATGAGTCGAACGCCTTGCGTTGCGCGTCCCATAATACGAAGTTCGCTAACCTTTATTCGAATCGTAATGCCAGACCGGTTAATAATCATCAATTCATCTTCGTCTACCACTTCCTTAATGGCAACAAGCTTGCCAGTTTTTTCCGTGATATTCAAGGTCTTCACACCCTTTCCTCCTCGTTTCGTGATCCTGTAGTCATCAATCAAGGAACGTTTTCCGTACCCTTTTTCGGAAACTACCAGCAAGTTAGCATCTTCACGACTTATGCATACCATCCCTATAACTTTATCTGCTTCGGACTCCAGACGGACTGCCCTTACGCCTGCCGCCGTCCTGCCCATAGGCCTTACATCCTGTTCATTAAAATGAACCGCTTTCCCTTCACTCTTTGCAATAATGATATGATTGTTACCATTTGTTAATGAGGCATTTAATAAACGGTCACCTTCATGAATTGAAATGGAATTTATGCCGCCCTGACGGGGTCTCGAATACGCCTCCAAAGAGGTCTTCTTAATGATCCCTTTTTCCGTACAGAGGATGACAAAGTTGTTATTTATATAATTCTCATCCGTCAGGTTTTTAATATTAATAATGGCCCGCACCGTATCACCCGGTTCAATATTTATCAGGTTCTGGACTGCCCTGCCCTTCGACGTCTTGGTGCCTTCCGGGATTTCATAAACCTTTTTCCAATACACCTTACCCTGGTCGGTAAAGATCAGCAGGTAATTATGCGCCTGGGCAATAAATAAATGTTCCGTAAAATCATCCTCCTTCGTGGCTACACCTCTTGAACCTACTCCTCCCCTTCCTTGCGTGCGATACTCTGACAGAGATGTCCGCTTGATATATCCCTGATTTGAAATGGTGATGAACATATCCTCATTAGGAATCATATCCTCAAAAGAAATATCATCTTCATTATGAACGACGAGTGTCCTTCGTTCATCTCCATAGCGGTCTCTTAGTTCAGTCAGTTCATCTTTGATAATCTGCATTCTCAAAGGTTCATTCTCCAGAATATTCTTAAGTTTCTCGATCAATGCCTTGACTTCGTTATACTCTTGCATAATCTTGTCACGCTCAAGGCCGGTAAGCCGTTGGAGACGCATATCAAGAATAGCCTTGGCTTGTATTTCAGATAGTGCGAAGCGGCTTATCAAGCCCTCCTTAGCGGTCTCAGGGTCCTTAGAATTTCTTATCAATGAAATCACTTCGTCCAGATTATCAAGGGCAATGAGATAACCCTCAAGAATATGCGCTCTTTTTTCCGCTTCGGCGAGTTCGAACCGGGTACGTCGAATAACAACTTCATGACGGTGCTCAACGAAGTATTTTACTAAATCTTTAACATTAAGAGTTAATGGCCGTCCCTTAACCAGTGCAACATTATTGACATTAAATGCAGACTGTAGCTGGGTGTACTTGAAGAGATTATTGAGGACAATATTCGGAATGGCATCCTTCTTTATATCGTAAACAATCCGATAGCCTTCGCGATCTGATTCGTCACGAAGATCAGAGATACCTTCGATTTTCTTTTCATTGATGAGCGCCGCTGTTTTTTCGATCATCATCGCCTTGTTCACCATGTAGGGAATCTCGGTGACGATGATTTGATCTTTTCCGTGTGCAGAGGTCACAATTTCGGCCTTTGCTCTGACTACAATTCGTCCCCGTCCGGTCAGGTAGGCTTCCTGTATACCGGAATGTCCATAAATGATACCGCCGGTTGGAAAATCGGGGGCGGTAATAAATTTCATTAGTTCCGGAATGGTAATCTCCGGATTATCGATATAAGCTGAAATGCCATCAATAACTTCCGTCAGATTATGGGGCGCCATATTCGTGGCCATACCCACCGCAATACCAGATGATCCGTTAATCAGCAGGTTCGGTATTTTACCAGGAAGGACAGTCGGTTCCGTGAGAGAATCGTCAAAGTTGGGCTGGAAGTCTACCGTATCTTTGTTGATATCGGCAAGCAACTCCTCAGCAATTCTCTTCAGCCTCGCCTCTGTATACCGCATAGCCGCCGGGAAATCTCCATCGATGGATCCGAAATTTCCTTGCCCATCAACCAGCGTATATCGAAGGGACCAATCCTGAGCCATCCGGACCATGGTATCATAAACCGAAGCGTCTCCATGGGGATGGTACTTACCTAATACTTCCCCAACGATTCTGGCGGACTTTTTATAGGCCTTGTTATAGTTAACACCAAGTTCCTGCATTCCGTAAAGCACTCTGCGGTGCACGGGCTTCAGTCCGTCGCGAACATCAGGTAAGGCGCGAGAAATAATAACCGACATCGAATAATCGATGTAGGCGCCGCGCATTTCATCTTCAATATTAATTGGAATTATACTCTGCCTTGCCGGGGGTAGGCCACCACTCTCTTCTGCCATGTAAAATCTTTGTTTTTAGCTCAATAAGGCTCTTTTTAAAGCTGTGCAAGATAGTAAAAATCGGTACTTTTTAAGGCTTGTAATGACAATTAGTTTGGTTGATTTTAATAAAATATCAGGCAGGCAAAACCAGCCTCTGGAAGAGCCTTGTCACAGATTAATAAGGGTTCAATTTTTTCTTGTTCTTACCCTTGTACTTGACAAGATTGGGGTGGTTCTCACCATAGTGCGGGTTCTGTTTCTTATAGATTGGATGTACCCTGCTTCTATACTCCCGATTGCCGTGTGCATGATTCATCTGGGCCTTACACGTTTTGAGGAAACACCTTCTTAGCTCCGGGATCCGATATGTGGCTCCGACATTCAAATAGAACGCATTGAATTTGTGCGTTATACTTTGATTGGTCTCAGGCAGGTTCATCTTATAACTCTTAATTTCGTATGACGGTCGTATGAACACTCTGAAATACTCTGACATTTCCCGTTCGACAGCCACCCCAAGATTGAGATAAACTCCTTTTTTGATTACACTTTTATCAAAATTGCTTCCAAGGCTGTATCCACCAACGTTCGCGTCAACGACCAAAAGATATTCATAGTAGCGATAAACCGTTCCTCCGATCATGCCGAAGTATTTTTGCAGCCAGAAACTTGAGAAATCAGGTGAGAAGTTGCCAATCTGGTCGCCGTAACGGGTAGGTTCGAAACTTCCCATGGTCGTGTAATCAATCGAATACCCACCCCCTATCCGGTATTTATCAAATTCAACATGAAGGGTAGCTTTAATCGGGATGTTAATTGATTTGCTCTTAAACCCGATTGTTGTCGTATCTGAATTTACGAGAAATGCACCTGGCTGAACCGTGTTCCCAGAGGGCATAACGCGGTTAAACCAATTGGAGTAGCCGGAAGTGAGGCTGGCAGGCTGAAATAGTTTGGGGACGGAGTCAGGGTTTTGAATAATTCCAAAACCAGCAACATCGTGTTTAAATGTTGTACTTCCGTAACCGGTACTCAATCCGAAAGTCACCTTGCTGAGTACTTTTCTAAAAAAACTACCACCACTCCTCTCTATATAAAAGTTCTCCAATGGTATTGAAGCGTCACTTTCCTTTTCGTATTGAGCCAGAACTTTCTCTGGCAGGCATGCCAGGTTAAGTATTAGAAGGGTAGCTATCGCGGAAATTCGCTTCAGAAAAGTGGGATTAAGCTCCTAAAATGAAAAATTGTAAGCTATGTATAATCTGCCCATCGGGATTTAAAGTTAGTTCAAATTCTGCAATCATCCTACTGCCGGAGACGAGGTGCCGCTGTACGGAAGGCCTTATAGGACCTCGGCTATTTTTGCCGTCAATAGAACCGATATCCAGCTGAAGTTTCAAGGGAAGAAAAGGTATGAAACAGGGTCTGCCCGCGCTTTACCTCGTAGGTAAATGAATACGGGTCTTCCTCTTTGGCTCCGCCATTCAGTGACAACGTCACCATATTTTTTCCCTCTTTCAGTTTTACGCGTGAATAATAGATGCTGTGAGGAAGCGTTTGCCAATTTCTTGTGTCCGCCTTTTCAGTGAGCACATTGACGAGCCCGAGGACTGCGCCGAGCCGATCGTCCTTTTCCCGAAGACTGTGTTCCGCTGCTTTCTTTAGCGCTGCTCTCAGCAAACCTTTTGCAAATTCCTCCATCATGCGTTGGCGCAGACTATGAAATGCAACTTTACTGATGTTCTCTGCTAACTCCAGAGGGTACGTTACTTGATTGCTCTCCAATACTCCCGATTGATAGTACAACGGCCGTTCAAAATACCTAGGAAATGCAACTCTGAAAAATTCCATACTACCCAGGTCAGACCTGTCCTTCTCACTCTCCACCTGGTAGGGAAATTCTAAACCCAAATCCTGGTTACTAAATATCATGGTATTACCCGAACCTCGACGGATAGCAAAATTAATACTCCATTCATCCTTTACCGGACCAAGTCCATTATGCCAAAAAAAGATTAAGTCTGCATCATATTCCTGCGGCTCATAATCCAACATTTCAAACCTGGTCTTATACGATTCATACTCTTCCATAAAACCGATACGCCTGGCTGACTCCAGCAGGTCTATTTTCATTTGTTCCGGTGGCTCCATCCAAAAGAGTCTGGC
>Ga0315910_10005649_pt1 | contig 10224 bp, 10 predicted proteins | sample EdamamesoilMG_FD_204470 | JGI IMG/M metagenome (GOLD analysis project Ga0315910, IMG submission 204470) | Garden soil microbial communities collected in Santa Monica, California, United States - Edamame soil | ecosystem: Environmental > Terrestrial > Soil > Garden | place: USA: California... | reverse complement strand
CGAAGATGTTATCACCGGAACAAACGCGCCAAACATCAAAGCGAAACTGATAGTAGAAGGTGCTAACGGCCCAACCTCTTCAAAAGCTGATAACATCATCAATGAAAAAGGGATTATGGTTGTACCGGATATCCTGGCAAATGCCGGTGGGGTTACGGTTTCTTACTTTGAATGGGTGCAGAACCGCCTGGGTTATAAGTGGACAGCCGACCGCGTAAACCGCAGAAGTGACCGCATCATGAAAGATGCCTTTAACAACGTATATAAAATATCACAGGAGTACAAAGTACCCATGCGTATTGCCGCATATATGGTGGCCATTGACAAAGTGGCGAAGACCTACAAATTCCGGGGAGGTTACTAGCAACGGGGATTTGAAGTAATTCCGTATCATTAATTCAGTAATCCGCCTAAATTTGCGGACCAACTGAATTTTAAATTCACAACCAATGACAATTCATCGCGAAGGCCGCACTTTACTATTTGTTTTACTTATAATTTTTTTTGCGGCTAACTGGGCCATCGCTCATTTTTTACCGGGCAACATCATCCTTCTGAATAGCGGCATTGTTGTCAGTGTAGTCATCTACCTGGTGATCCTGCAATTTTTCCGGAATCCTGTTTTTTCAATTTCGAAAAACGAGAAGCATATCCTCGCACCAGCCGATGGCAAAGTAGTAGTAATCGAAGAGACCGAAGAGACCGAATACCTGAAGGGCAAACGTAAACAGATTTCAATATTTATGTCGCCCATAAATGTTCATGTTAATCGCATGCCTATTGGGGGGTCTATAAGCTTTTACAAATATCATCCGGGAAAATACCTCGTTGCATGGCATCCCAAATCCAGCACCGAAAATGAACGCACCACGGTAGTAGTAAAAACCAACGATGGTGTTGAGATTTTATTCCGCCAGATTGCAGGAGCCCTTGCCCGCAGAATTAAATGTTACGTGACTCAAAATCAAAAACTCGAGCAAGGTGACGAGTTTGGTTTCATAAAATTCGGATCGCGTGTTGATATTTTTCTACCCCTCAATGCTACCGTTAAAGTAAATCTTGGCGATGTAACCAAAGGTGGACGCACGGTTATTGCCGAACTGAATTAAGCAAATCCTTTCTAACGTTCAGAAACAGTACGTCAGTGATCTGAGGGGGAAATTTAACGGATTGCTAACAATCGTTAATACCCTTTATTCTGTTACCTTTATAAATTACCTTTCCCTAAACACAGCTCTGTACGGGGGGAAAGTCTACTCAAATTTTTCCGACCATGAGAACATCGAGCGCTATCAAATTCGCCCCGCAGAATCCGGACTTTTTTTCAACGTTGAATCAGCGTGTGAATGAATACTTCAAATCCGGCAAAATAAGCCGCCACGCAAACCTGGAAATGAAACTGAAGACCGTTTTCATGTATGCGCTATATTTTATGCCATTTGTTCTAATGATTACGGGTGGTATCAGCAATCCGTGGATCATGCTGGCGATGTGTATGCTGATGGGCGTGGGGATGGCTGGCATTGGTCTCTCCGTTATGCACGATGCTAACCATGGGGCATATTCCAACAAAAAATGGATCAATCAGATTATCGGATATTCATTAAACATAGTGGGTGGAAATGCTTTTAACTGGAAAGTTCAACACAACGTGCTCCATCATACCTACACGAACATTCATGAAGTAGATGAAGACATCAGCCCGAGAGGCGTGTTGCGCATGACCCCTTGTGGCGAGTGGAAGTCCTTTCACCGATATCAGCATATTTACGCGTGGTTCATTTATGGATTGTTGACCTTTGTCTGGGTTCTCGTTAAAGATTTTGCACGCCTTGTTCGTTATCAAAAAGACGGACTCGTAAAAAAACAAAAGGCAGACATTCGCGCAGAGTGGGCTATACTGATCGCCACCAAACTATTTTACTTCGGGTATATATTGGTTATTCCAATGCTTGTACTGTCTATTACCTGGTGGCAGTGGGTGATCGGATTCCTGGCGATGCACTATGTTTCCGGATTTATTCTTGCCATAATTTTCCAGCCAGCACACGTAATAGACGGAACAGAATATCCGATGCCGGATGATGACGGCAACATGGAAAACAGCTGGGCCATTCACCAGCTTCGGACAACCACAAACTTTGCTAATAATAGCCGGTTGCTCTCCTGGTATGTAGGCGGATTAAATTTCCAGATTGAACATCACCTTTTCCCGCACGTATGTCACGTGCATTACAAAAAGATTTCCGGGATAGTAAAGCAAACCGCGGAGGAGTTCGGATTGCCTTACAAATCAATCCCTACTTTTCTTGGCGCACTTTCCGGACATAAAAAGCTTTTGAAAGAACTGGGGCAGCGACCAGCGGTTCAATTGGCGTCTTAAAACAGTAGTCACATGATTCCCATCTTGCTATTACACGGTGCTTTGGGATCAGATAGACAGCTGTCACCGCTTAAGCAGGAACTTGAAAAGGGCAACCGCCCAATCCTTAGTCTTAGTTTTTCAGGCCACAGCGGAGTACCCTTTTCTTCAACCTTTGGAATTGAAACGTTTTCACAGGACGTTCTGAGTTTCCTCATCGCGAAAAATATACCTCGCGTAGATATTTTTGGTTATAGCATGGGTGGCTATGTAGCGATGTGGTTTGCTATCCATCATCCCCAGCGTGTCCAGAAGATTGTAACACTCGGAACCAAGTTCGACTGGAGCCCGGAGTCTGCTAAACGCGAAATACAAAAGCTGGATCCGGAGAAGATTTTATTGAAAATACCTGCTTTTGCGCGCATACTTGAAACCCGTCATGCTCCCAATGATTGGAAAGAATTGATCCACAAAACGTCAGCGATGATGGTAAGCCTTGGACAAGCTCCCCTGCTAACCGAAGAAACACTACGCACGTTTTCACACAAAACAATTATTGCCCTTGGCGATGAAGACGATATGGCGGATAGAGCCTATTCGGAAAAAGTGTCTGGATTAATAGGGAATGGTAAATTTATCCTTCTCGAAAACACACCACATCCCATTGAAAAAGTCGATATCGAAAAAATTGCCCGGATTATCCTACAGGAATCGTAATCCGATTTTTCCTCCCCACCACATTTTCAGATTTATGTCGTTACTGTAGGTGTTCTCGTAAATGATGTTGGGTTTATAGCCTGTAAAAATATCCGGATAGCCTTCGTACGTAGCGTCCGTCACCTGCCCGTTTAAAGTAGCACCTATCGCGATAGCAAATTTTCGTGCAGCTTGAAATTCAATTCCGAGGTATAGTTTGTTAATCAGGTTTATTTCCTCAATGGAATTTCCCTTTACCACCTGATTTGCTGTCAGGTCAACATTAAGAAAAAATTTTCGCGACAACCGCGGAGCTGTACCTAAGCCGTAACCAAAAGTCCAGATGGTTTCATTTTCTTCAAATGTATCAGGCTTGGCTCCGGCAGTGAAAATGTTATAAAACTTATGAACACCTGTGCGAAATGCCAGGTTTGTATAAAATATTTCATCCATACTGACCTCGATCTTATGATAGCCGTGATTAACAAGACTTAAAAAACCTACCGGGACACCGCTAATTGAATCGGCAATATTTAGAAAGCCCACCTGGGATCCCTTTATTTTATTCGCATAGTTAATCAATCCAATTTGTGCCCCGTACATTCTTTGGGGAGCCAGGTTAAGCCCCAGGGAAATCTGTGTCCCCTGAATGGTATCATTGACGTAATTCACAAGACCACCAATTTGTACACCATCAATTCCACCTCCGGTGAAATTCATCAGTCCGGCCAGGTTAGCATAGTAACTGTCGTCTTCCGAAAAATTAAAAAGTCCAGCTATAGCCGGACCTTGTAGCGTTCCTATAGTCACGTTTGCCAAGCCTGCAATTTTTACACCCCGCGAATCCCGATGCATGTAGTTGACGAGACCCCCTGTAGCCACCGCGTTTGATTCATCCCAATAAAAATTAGTGAGTCCGGCTATTTGAAGACCGCTGGTATAACCACGGTTGACGTTGGCCAGGCCCGCAATCTGTGCGCCTCGTGTTTTTCCAGCAACACCATTTAACCAACCGGCTAGTTGAACACCTTCGAGATCGCCACGAACAGCATTGAAGAATCCACCCATTTCAAATTTCTGCACACCCAGCGAATAGCCACCGAAGAGGTTGACGGAAAAATCATTGATAACGTTTCCGCTCAATTCGCCATTGGATCCAACAAACGGCAGGATTGAAAATTGAAAGTCACGGTATAAGGTGTCATTAATGTTTTCCATATTCACGGCCGATACGGTGGCTCGCTTGGTAGCTATCCAAAATCGCTGCATCTTCTTTCCAACGCTATCCGCAGCAGCTCCCAGTTTGTTCGTTGTATTCTTTATCCGAATGTCCAGCAAACCTCTTTTGTTAGCCGATACCGCAATGGTAGTGTCAGAATAATTCAGGCGATTAACTGAAAGTTTTATTTCTTCGTGACTGGGTGGCTTGGGTATACTCATTTGAAAATATCCGTACTCATCGGTAATTGCTGACGTCATCGACACCGGATCGTACACACTCACATTCCGCAAGCGCTGACCGGTAGACTCATCTACCACATAACCACTTACATTGGTTTCTTTCGAAGCGCGCTGTGCCTTTGTGAGAATAATGTGTTTTTTACGTTCCTTGTATTCCAGTGATCCCGCAAAAAAATAATCCAGAATTTCACGTACCGACTTGCTTTTAAAATCGGCTGTAACCCTGCGGTCAACATCAATGGTCCCCGAGCTGTATGAAAACGTGAAATTGCCTAGCGTAGCAATTCTTTTCAATGCAGCGGGAAGTGACTCCTGATTAAATTGAACAGTGATTACTTTTTCAAGTAATGGCGTGCGCGACTCCTCACCTTGTGACGGATAAGGTGAAAAGGAAATAAAAAGTAAAAAAAGTATCCTAAGGAGTTTCACAACCCTGGCCCTCCAGCACAATTTCATTTGCCTTTTCTTTCACGGTGAGGTTTAACGTTTCAGCCAGGACTGCGGCTATTTCTTCAATCGTTTCTTCGTTGAAGGAAACCGTCAGGCGGCATGTTTTTAGCGCGTCATTGATCACAATTTTCTTTTCGTAGACGTTGTTTAACTCGGCTACGACAGCGCCCAGATCCGAGTCGCTAAAGCTGAAGAACTTTGTTTTGTAGGCCAGCGTATTATTTTCCGGCTGTTCGATAGAAAATGTTTTTGTGGTTTTGTCATAGACTCCTTTACCATTGGCCTTGAGACGAATACCCGGATTGTTGTCTGTGAAAAATTCAACTTCACCTTCAACAACGACAACCTCTACCGTATTGCTCTCGGGATATGCCGTAACATTAAATGTCGTACCGATATCCCGGATGTAAATTCCTTCCGTTTCTACCAGAAACTTTTTATCATCTTCATGATGAATGTTAAAGTATGCCTCTCCACGGAGCTTTACTTTATGTGTCTTTTTCTTTTTGTCGTAGGCGTATTCGAGCTTCGTCTTTTTATTCAGGAAAACACGGCTTCCATCGGGCAGCGTGTCACCTTTTGTTTTCTGGTCAGCCACAACCTCTACGTCAGCTGATCGGTTTGATGAAAGCTTGTAAAAAAAGAAGCCCACGCCAAAAACAATGATTATGCTGGCTGCGATTTTCAAAAAAGAAAATCCGGTTTGCGGTTGTGGCAAGGACCTTACTTTTTGATCGTCATTTTTTAATTTCGATTTCAGTCGTTGCCAGGCGGCATCAGTATCAAATTCCTGCAGCGGCTGCACAGTAGACGCCTTCTCAAAAATAGTTCTGAGTTGATCAAAGTATTTTTGATTGGCTTCACCGGTAAGCAGCCACTGTTGTATGAATGCAGATTCCTCCGGAGATGCCTCACCCGCGAGGTACTTACCAATCAAATCATCAATATCGTTTTCAAAATTCTGCAAAGTTTCTCTGGTTGTTATAAAAATCCATTCATCAAAACGATCAGCAACGGAAGGTAATCCTTCAGCTGCTCACGCATTATTTTCAACGCTTTGCCCATTTGGTTCTCAACCGTTTTTACCGAAAGATCCAATTGGTCAGCTATTTCCGAATACTTCAGTTCTTCAAACCGGCTAAGCTTAAAAATCAGCCGGCATTGCTCCGGCAATTTTTCCATCGCCTTGTAAATTCTTGTCTCCAGTTCGGTTGCAATAACGGTTCTTGACACTGATTCAACACTTCGTTCGGCCATCACCAGTTCTGACGCTACGTGCTTTTGTTTGATCTTTTCATGCTTAATCACATTCAAACATGCGTTGCGTACCATAGCATAGAGATAAGGCTTTATAGCCGTACGGATTTCCGTTACATTCTTTTTCTCCCAGACGGAAAGGAAAGTAGATTGCACGATCTCCTCCGCCTCGTCCCGATCCTGAACGAATGTATAAGCGTAATTACAAAGGGGTTGATAATAGGTTTTAAACAGCATCTCAAAAGCAGTTATATCGCCATTTTTTAGCGATGCGAGGGTCATCTGTTCCGTGAATTCCACTGCTTTGGGCTTTCTTAACAGCGAAATTTACGGTTTTAGGCTTTGCCGGATATGACAATTGAAAAAAGATTTACCCCTATCGGGTGCAATTTTTTTTATAAAGAATCGCCCACCCAAAATAATTGGGGTGAGGAAATGCGTACGGTTCCGTCCGTGAGCGAGGTGACCCCTTGGTTTTGACGGGTTAATCCTTCCAATGCAACTTGTTGGCCGTCCTGCGTTAACCGCAATGAAAGTGAGCTTCCGGCAGGTGTCCATTTTTCAAAACGGCCTGAGCAAAGTAGCCATCGTTCGTGCTGCGTAATTACATTGATACTCAGGTGAGCGAATTTTTCCAGGAGTCTGAAGCGATCATCCGAAAGGTGCATCACGAGATTAACTGCAACCTGCCCGGCATTCTCCAAAAACCTTAATGCAGTAACCAGGGCATCGCCATATTTATCGGTGACTAGTTCAAACGGAAATTGATGAGACAGAAGTTCGCTAAGGTGTTCCTCCGAATACGATGTGCGAATTACTACATCGATTTTTATGCCCCAGTTTTTAACGTCATCCACCGCGTCATTGAGCACGACAACCTGTGGAACCCACTCCAACAATGGCTCAGTCAGGTCAAGTCCCAGCGCATCTACAATGACGAGTGCGGGTTCCTGCCCTTCTCTTACAAAGTGGTGAGACGACATTCTAAACGTGGATACTTACTTTTTCTGCAAAGCACTTTTAAAGTATTTGCCTTGCCGGGATGGCGTAAAGTTCCAGTCGGTGAACAGCATGGGCGACCAATGCGGATCAAAAACCCATACCGTATAGGAGATACCCCGTGCGCGGCAATATTGTGTGATGGCATCACCATATGACTCGTCACTGATTACGGGAATATGGGCTCCTTTGTCATCGGCTCCGCAGAATCCGATTTCAGTCAAAAGCAGTGGATACTTTTCAGCTACAAACCCCCAGTCATCCGTCCATTGTTTTTCCCAGGGTTTGTTTCGCTTCATTGGGTAGGGGTGACTGACATAGGCAATGCCTTCACCTTGAATGGGGTCTGACGCCACAGGCTTAAGATCATACGCCCAGTTGAAACCGGCCACAAGCACCACCGTAGGCGCATCGTGTGCGCGAATAATCCCGATCATTTCTTCGACAAGCGATTTCCACTGTGGCCAGGAACATTGGCCCAGCTGGCCATTATAAGTAGTCGGTTCGTTAAAAACTTCAAAGAATGCCACGGTAGTATTGTCTTTGTATTGCTTGGCCATTGTCCGCCAGAACTCAAAGGTTTCTTTCTGCGTGGTTTCATACATGGCATCCTGATACATTTCTGTTCGCAGGTTGCCGATACTATGCCAATCGATAATCACATACATACCTGCCTCATTTGCCCAGGCAATTCCTTGGTCAAGTAGTTTGATATAGTTTTCCTTTCCCTGCTCACGCCATGCAACCGGATGTACGGGGAACCGCGTGATATTTGCACCCCAGTTTTTCATCTCCTGAAAATATTCCTTGTTCCAGTGTCCCTCTTTCATTAGTTTATTCGGATCGCTGGTATCCAGTCCGCGAAAAACTATCGGGTTGCCATCTGCCGTAACAAATTTATTTCCTTTGACACTGATGCGGCTTGGATTAGTACTGGTTTGCGCATGGGCATTAACCGACATGAGCGCGATAAGCAGAAACAAGAAACCGGGGAGATGTTTTTTCATGACTGGATTTGTACTTTTACAAACCATTAAATTAATGGAAATAATGGTCCGGCAACTTAGTTCTGACAAAGTAACTTAAATTGCCGTCTAAACCACACTACCCGTATGCTGTCAGCTGATCAGTGTTATACCATTTTTAAACAAAGTATTGACGACTATCACGTGAGTGATCACGTTGACACTCCGATCAAAAATCCGCATCCTGCGAAAAGCTTTGAGGCACTTTTGTATCACAAGAACTGGATCGACACCGTGCAATGGCATTTGGAAGATATAATCCGCTTGCCCGATATCAATCCGGTTGAAGGAATTCAGATCAAAAGACGAATTGATAAATCCAATCAGGATCGAACCGATATGGTGGAGAAGATTGACGATTACTTCCTTGACCAGTTCCAGGCTGTAGTACCCAAAGCCGGGGCGCGCATAAATTCTGAAACACCTGCGTGGTTGCTGGACCGCATGAGTATACTTATGCTGAAGATCTATCACATGCATGAGCAGGTAGAACGAAAGGACGCCAGTGCAGACCATATTGCTAAATGCCAGGTGAAACTCACCACCCTGTTAGAACAGCAAAACGATATGCGTCTTGCCTTTAACGAACTGGTTGAAGATATTGGTAGTGGAACGCGTAGATTTAAGGTATACCGTCAGATGAAAATGTACAATGACGCGTCATTGAATCCGATGTTATACGGACAGAAAAAATAAGCCCTTGAAAAAAATTCTCATTCTCCGATTTTCCGCCATGGGTGATGTGGCGTTACTTGTGCCAGTGGTCAAATCGTTGACAGCCGCGTATCCGGATGTTGAAGTCACTGTAGTGACCCGCCCAAAATTCGGCCCCTTGTTTTTTGATATGGAACGTGTAACCGTTTTTCCTGCTGATGTGGATTATACCTACACCGGTGTTTTGGGGATACGTGATCTGTTTGGTAAGCTTTTGCGAAAAGGCCCTTATGATGTGGTGATGGATATGCATGATCACATTCGCACGGTAATGCTTCGATCACTTTTCAAATTATTCGGATCGCGTGTGATTGTATTTGACAAAGGGAGAAAAGAGAAACATGCCTTTACAAAAAAAGAAAATAAAGTGGTGGGCGATTTGCCGCATACCGTTGAGCGATACCGGCTGGCGTTCGAAAAAGCGGGGTATCCTTTCCAGATAGTAACCGGTCCTTACCTGGCGTTGAGCGAATCCATTCAAAACGCCTCAGGATGGTTCGGTTATAAAAAATCAGTTGAACACACCAAGTGGATCGGCATTGCTCCATTTGCTATGCATAAAACCAAGATCTGGCCTTTGGAGAATTATCCTTCCTTAATGGAAAAGATTATTCAACAGATCCCGGTGAAGTTTTTCTTTTTTGGAGGTGGCGAAAAAGAAATAAAATTCTTTGAATCCCTGAAAGAAAAATTTCCTGCGAATTGTGAGATCATTGCTGGTCAATTAAAGCTTCGTCAGGAAATAGCGCTCATGAAGCATCTTGACCTGATGGTTTGTGTTGATTCATCAAACATGCACATGGCCTCGTTGGCCAATATACCGTTACTATCCATTTGGGGCGGAACTCATCCTGCCGTAGGCTTTGGGCCCTATGGCTATTCAGACGAAAGTATTTTACAGGTTGACCGCAATGAGTTGCCCTGCATACCCTGCTCAGTATATGGTAAAGAGAAATGCTACCGGGGTGATTTTGCCTGCCTCACTCGTATTACGCCCGATCTGGTTGTAGGGCGCGTTCTAAAACTTATCCAGTAACTAACTCCCCTTTGTTTTAATGAAGTCCAAAATTGACACCATCATTTTCGACTTGGGTGGCGTTTTAATTGACTGGAATCCGCGTTACCTGTATCGTAAGATTTTCAAAACCGAAGAAGAAGTAAGCTGGTTTCTCGAACACATTTGTACCAGTGAATGGAACGACAAGCAGGATGCCGGACGATCTTTTGAAGAAGCAACGGAAGAACTTGTACGTCTGCATC
>Ga0315910_10005648_pt1 | contig 10225 bp, 9 predicted proteins | sample EdamamesoilMG_FD_204470 | JGI IMG/M metagenome (GOLD analysis project Ga0315910, IMG submission 204470) | Garden soil microbial communities collected in Santa Monica, California, United States - Edamame soil | ecosystem: Environmental > Terrestrial > Soil > Garden | place: USA: California... | reverse complement strand
ATCACTTGGATGGCCTCCGCGTTCTTGCCGAGCTGACGCAGCGCGACGCCCAGGTGGCTGAGCGCCTGCATGTCGTGGGTGTCGAGCGCGAGGGCCTGGCGAAGGCGCGGCACGGCCTCTTCGTAGCGCTTCAAGCGCACGAGCGTGACGCCGGCGAAGCTGTAAGCCGGCGCGTGTTTGGGCGAGAGCGCGATCACGCGTTCGAACGACTTCAACGCTTCGCCGAGCAAGTTGGCGTCGAGCTGCAGCGTTCCGAGGCTCATGTGCGCGGACGCGTGATCCGGGCGCAGCGAGATGGCCGTGCGGATCTCGGCGATGGCGCGCGACACGTCGCCTTTCTTTTTGTAGTCGAGACCGGCGCGATAGTGACCTTCGGCCTCGTCCGCGCGCACGGGCGGCGCAGCGAGGGGATAGGCGAGGGCGAACAGGAGAAGGGTTGCGCGCGAGAGCGTATGGATCTGCACCGGTCGGGCTCCTCGTGAACTGGACGTGGGCGGTTTGCGTTGATTCTACGTGAAGACGCCGCCGCGGGGCGTTCGCCCGCCCGGGACAGGAAAGCCAGGAGAAGACTGGGCCTTTGCTCCTCGGACGGCCCGTGATATCCCCCGTGCTCTCCGATGCTTTCCGGCGTGCGCACGCGATCCATCGACATCGTCGTGCCCATCTTCAACGAAGAGGCCTGCCTACAGGAGTTCTACGCGCGCACCGCGCGCGCCATCTCCGGCTTGCCCTACACATTTCGCATCCTGTTCGTGGATGACGGCTCGCGGGACCAGAGTGCGGCCTTGTGCGCTGCGCTGCAGGCCCAAGACCCGCGGGTGGGCCTCATCCGCTTCTCCAGGAACTTCGGCCATCAGGCGGCGCTCACGGCTGGGCTCGACGCCGCGGACGCCGACGCGGTGATCACGTTGGACGGCGATCTGCAGCACCCCCCGGAGCGCATCCCGGACTTCATCGCCGCCTGGGAGCAGGGCGCGGAGATCGTCTCGGGCGTACGCAGCAAGGGGGCCGTCTCGTTTTGGAAGCGCACCAGCTCCGCGGCGTTCTATCGCGTCCTGAACGCCATCTCGAAGTTCGACATCGTCGCCGACTCGCCGGACTTCCGCCTGTTCGACGCGCGCGCCGTGCAGGCCATCCGCCGTCTGCGCGAGCAGAGTCGTTTTCTCCGCGGCATCTACGCCTGGGTCGGCTTTCGTCAGGTCCAGCTGGTCTAAGACGATGCAGAGCGCGCGGGGGGACAGTCGCACTACAGCCCGCGCGACATGCTGCTGTTCGCGTTGCGCGCCGTGCTGAGCTTCTCGCATCTGCCGCTGCGCCTCGCGACGTACTTCGGGCTGGGGGTGTCGGTCCTGGCGTTCACGTTCGGTGTGTACGCCCTCGCGATGAATCTGGTGTTCCACCGCGTGATCCCGGGCTGGACGTCGCTCGCGGTGCTGGTGTCGTTCCTGTCGGGCGTGCAGCTGCTGACGCTGGGCGTGCTCGGCGAGTACCTGGCGCAGGTCTTGGAAGAGACCAAGCAGCGGCCGCTGTACCTCGTGTCCGAGCAGCTCATTCCGCCGCTGGCGGCGGCGAGCACGGCCGTCGCCGCCGGCAGCAGCAGCCAGCCGGGTGGGGACGATCAGAAGTCGACAGGCTGAGCCAGCGCGTAGCGCACCACGTCGGCGAAGTGCTCGGCCTCGATGCCGATGCTGTACACGTTCCACTCGCCCGCGCGTATGCGGCCGTCACATTGGCGCTCATAAAACGAGCGGACGGCGTTGTCCCGGCGCGCGCGCCAGAACAGGCGTGCGTGGTCGGCGCGCATGGCTTGCCACAGATCGCGCCCGATGCCTTCGCCTTGGGCTTGGCGCGTGACGGCGAACTTGCTCAAGTAACTGCCGAGCGGCGTGTCCTTGACCAAGGCCGCGCCGCGGTAACGTTCCTCGATGTACAGAGACGCGAAGCTCTGGTCCAGCGCGTCCCGTCGCAGCGTCTTGCCGAAGCTGTCTTCGAGCAGGCGCACGAGCGCGGCGCGATCGACCGCGAGCGGGTCTTCGTAGCGCAGGATGCGCGCGCCGCGCCGCAACAGCGTGCCTGCGCCTTTGACCGTAAACAGCTCGTGCAAGAGGCTCAGCGGGGAGGTGACCGTCACGAGCAGCTCGGAGGTTCCGAGCGCGAGCACCAGGCGCCGCGAGCAGCGCAGCAAGCGTTTTTGATCGTCGCTCAGCTCGGACGAGGCCATCAGCTCGTCGAATTCGTCGCTCAGGTTGACGACCGACAAGCGCTGGCCCTTGTGCGACAACCCGCCTTCGTTGCGCAGGAAGATCAGCTTGTGCGTGCCGAGCTGCCGGAGCAGCGCTTCGAGCTCGTCTTCGCGCGCTTCGGGTTCGGCACCCTGCAAGCGCAAGAGCGGGATGTCCCCGCGCGCGGCTGCGCTCGCGATCTGGGCGCGCTCGGCCCCGCTCGCGAAGCTGGCGCTGCTGATGCCCATGGCGGCCAGCTTGCCGTGCAGCGTCTGGGCGTATGCGTCGGCGCGCGCCGGCTCGTAAAAGCCGAGCACCACCACCGGTGTGAGCGCGAGCGTCGCGAGCAGGCGTAGATCGAGCACGACCCCATCCGCGTTTTCGCGCCAAGTCGCCGGATCGAAGACGATCGCGGCGAAGCTCTCGCGTGCGGAGCGTTGGAACTGACTTAAGTAGCTCTCAGCTTCGGACCCTACGCCGATGCCCGAGAGAAAACGCAAGAATGATTCCGCCGGCTTCATGACACTCGTGCGCGTGAGCGTGCGCTTCGACACTAGCAAAGAACCAGCGCAAGGAGCCGGTTTCGTGCCACACTGCGGCCCGATTCATGCAGTACGACGTCGTCGTCATCGGAGCCGGCCCCAACGGGCTTTGTAATGCAGCGGCGTTGGCACAGGCCGGGCTGTCGGTCCTCGTGGTCGAAGCCAAAGACAACCTCGGCGGCGGCCTGCGCAGCGCCGAGCTGCTCGAGCCCGGCTTCGTGCACGACGTGTGCTCGGCCGTGCATCCGCTCGGGATCCTCTCGCCGTTCATGCGCACGTTGCCGCTGGCGGAGCACGGGCTGACATGGATCGAGCCTCCGGTTTCGGCGGCGCATCCGCTGGACGATGGCCGCGCGGTGCTGTTGTCGCGCTCCGTGCAGACGACGGCGGCGCAGTTGGGAGTCGATGAACGGGCGTACGCGCGCTTGATGTCGCCGCTTCTGCGCGAGCCGGAGCTGCTCTTGGCGGACCTGCTCGGCCCGCTCGGCTTGCCGAGGCGGCCGTTCGCGCTCGCGCGCTTCGGCTTGCGCGGTCTGCGCAGCGCAGCGGGGTTGGCGCGCGGTCTGTTTCGTGGCCAGGAGGCGCGGGCCCTGCTCGCAGGCTGCGCTGCGCACGCCATCTTGCCGCTCGACAAGTTGTTCACCGCCGCCGTCGGCATGTTGTTTCTGCTGACCGGCCACATGGCCGATTGGCCGATCGCTCGCGGCGGCTCGGCCGCGATCGCGCGCGCGCTCGAGAGCTACTTGCGTAGCTTGGGCGTCCAGTTCCAAGTCGGCACGCGCGTGCGCTCGCTCTCCGAGCTGCCGCCGGCGCGAGCCTATGTGTTCGACCTCGCGCCGCGCCAAGTCATCGAGATCGCGGCAGAGCATCTGCCCGCGCGCTACCTGCGGCGCCTCGCGCGTTACGACTATGGACCGGCGGTGTTCAAGGTCGACTACGTCTTGGACGGTCCCATCCCCTGGCGTGCGCCCGAATGCCTGCAAGCGTCGACCGTTCACGTCGGCGGCACGCTCGAGGAGATCGCTCGCTCCGAGCGCGCGGCCTACACGGGTGCCATCTCCGAGGCACCGTTCGTGATGGTCTGCCAGCAGAGTCAGTTCGACGACACGCGCGCTCCCGCGGGCCGGCATACCGGCTACGCCTACTGCCACGTTCCGTTCGCATCTACCGTCGATATGACGGCCGCCATCGAGCGTCAGATCGAACGCTTCGCGCCCGGCTTCGGCTCGCGCATCGTGGCGCGCCGCGCGATCTCGCCCCGAGACATCGAACACGACAATCCGGCGTGCGTCGGCGGCGTGATCGCGGGTGGAGCCGCCGACATCACGCAACTGTTCACGCGTCCGGTCGCGCGTCTCGACCCCTACAGCACTCCTAACCCTAGGCTCTTCTTGTGCGGCGCATCCACGCCGCCGGGTGGAGGCGTGCACGGGATGTGCGGCTACCACGCAGCTCGGAGTGTGCTGCGGCGACTGCATGGGCGCGCCGGGCTGCGCCGCATCGCGCAGCAACTTGAGCCGAAACGGGAGTCATGACACACCGGGCGAAGTGACCGCGCAGAGCTCCGCGAGCGATGCTGACGCGGGTTGTGTCACACGGCGCCAGGAAATCGGTATGGCAGTCAAGCCGAAAACACGGGAACTCGCCAAGCAGGAGACGCGCGAGGCGTTGATCCGCGCGGGCATGGCTGCTTTCACCGAAGAAGGCGTGGACCTGCCGAGCTTGGATGCGATCTGCGCGCGGGCGGGCTTTACCCGCGGCGCGTTCTACGTTCACTTCAAAGACCGAGACGATTTCTTCTCAGCCGTAGTCGATCAAGCGCTACGCGACTTCATCAACTGGGTGATCTCGACCGGCGACTCGGGCGACTCACGAGGCGGCTTGAGCGGGGTCATCGAGCGCTTCTTCGCCGCGCTCACGGAAGGGCGCAAGCTCACGGACCCTCACAAGTTGCTGATGCAGATCGCGGCGCGCGGCGTTCAGCGCGGGGGGCAAGCGGGCGGTCCGTACAAGATCTTGATCCGCAGCGCGGTCGAGCGCTTGACGCAGGTCGCGCGTCAAGGTCAAGAGGAGGGTGTGATCAAGCGCGACCTCGAGCCGGAACAGCTCGGCCTCTTGCTCGTCGCCAGCGCGGTAGGCTTCGTCGTATTGTTCGGCGGCGGACTCGACCACAACCTCGAAGACTTGCGCGCGTTGTGTGCGCGTTGGCTCTTCCGTTCGGCCCCCAACTCGAATCGACCATGACCCATCCACGCACTTCCCAGCGGCCCCGGCGCACGTCTAGCCCGTCGCGCCAATCGACCTCGGGCACACGTCCACCTGCGCGCGCCAAGCGCTCGGCAGCGCAGCGCGAGACGCGCGCGAACACGTCCAGCGACTCGCGGCGCGCGCCTGCAGTCGCCGACGGTGGCTCGCCGCGTCGCAAGCGAAACAACGGGGGTAAAGAGGACAACGTCGCCAAACACGCGAAGGCCGAAGGCGCAAAGCCGTCGGACAAGGCGCGTTTGCCGCTGTACGTCGAGCCGCGCGGCAGCAAGCGCTCCAAGCCGTCATGCACCGCGTGCGGGTTGTGCTGCAGCTATGTCGCGATCGAGGTCGACGGGCCCGCTACCGTCAAACAAGCCACGCAACTGCTCTGGTACGTCTACCACGAAGGCGTGAGCCTGTACGTCAATGACGACGAGTGGATGGTCCAGTTCGACAGTACCTGCGTCCACCTACAGGCGGACTACCGCTGCGGGGTGTACGACACGCGCCCGCACATCTGTCGCGAGTTCAGCGAAAAAGACTGTGAGGTCAACACCGGCGACGATGGACATACCTTCTACACGGCGAGTGAGTTTCTGGCATATCTGAAACAAACCCGGCCGCGCGTGCACGCCTTCGTACGCAAGCATTTCGCTCCGCCCGAAGATCCGGCGCGCACAGAGCCTTCACCTTTCGAGCGCAGGTTTCAGGCTGTTTTGTCGCGCCGCCAAGTGCTCGGTGTTTGAGCGGAGGCGTCGAGTCGCCGCAGCCGACAGCGGCAGTGGTCGTGGCCTTTCGGGCGCTCGTGTTTACTCAGCGGGGTGGCCGAGCTAGACTCGACACCTAGCTCGAATGACGCTGTTCAAACCTCAGAACCATGCTGTCGATGGTGTGTGGGCTCCGCGCGCGAGTGTGGTTCCGGGTGGTAGTTCGCCTAGCGCTCCGCCGATCCCTCCCGTCGCGCAGTGGTCCGAGGAGGTCGTCGAAGACGGCGATGGTCAGGTCATGATCGGTTGTGTCCCGCGCTCGGAGTTGAGCTGCGTCTACCAGCCCATCGTCGATCTCAAGAACGGTCGTGCGTTCGCCTACGAAGTCTTGGCGCGCTGCAAGGTGCCGGGGCTCACGAACCCCGCGCTGCTCTTCAAGCGCGCCGCGGCGGAGCGCTTCTGCGGCGTGCTCGGGCGCACGCTGCGCGAGCTGGGTTCATCGAACTGCCGAGGCATCCCGCTGTTCTTGAACGTGCACCCGGCGGAGCTGAGCGACCGCTTCGTCATTCAACCGAACGATCCCATGTACGCGCACGACGACGACGTTTACGTGGAGATCACCGAGTCGGTTCCGTTCTCGCACTACGACCCGTGCGCTTCGATGTTGCGCGAGATCCGCGCGCGCGGCGGCGTGCACCTGGTCGTCGATGATCTCGGCGCCGGCTATTCGAACTTGAAGCGCATCGCGGACCTCGAGCCGGCCATCGTGAAGCTCGACCGTGAGCTGGTCACGAACTTGAATCAAAATCGCCGACAACGCGTGCTGGTGCAGGCGGTCGTGCGTATGTGTGTGGATCTCGGGGCCGCGGTCGTAGCGGAGGGGCTCGAAACTTGGGATGAAGTGCGAGCCGTACGCGACTGTGGCTGCCACTACGGCCAGGGCTATGCGCTGGGACGTCCAGCCCCGACGGCGGCTGCTCCCATCTGGAAGCTGTGAGCTGCGGGTCGGCTCCAGCGGCGGCGTGTGCATGTGAGGCGATGACAGCTAGCCAGAGCGACAAGCCAGCTGTTGCGAGCGTCGCCCCAGCGAGGCACGCCTGGGGAACGCGCATGAGTGCAGGTGCCGAGAGATACCTACGGCATCCGCACGCCAGCGTGGCACGGGCGCCTCGACTACACAGGTCTGTCTGGACTATGCGCGCTGTGGCACACGTAGGCTCATCGGCGCTCGTGGCTGGTGCAGCGCGCGAGGCTGCGTTTTGCGGAATTCAGAAGTTGTGCTACCTCCGACGGCCATCGTGTCCGACCGGCCGCGCGCTATGAGGGACAGGGCGTCTACCCTGCGCAATTCACCGGCGGTGAACCCGGTCAAGGGCAAGCACGGCTTGCTGGTCATCGTGAACGGGGTGGTGTCCACGCACGCGCTGCCCGAAACGGGCGAGGTCCGCATCGGCCGCGCCCGCGAAAACGACATCCAGATCATCGACGCCTCGGTCTCGCGCTTTCACGCGCTCATCCGCGTGGACGACAGCGGCGCGACCATCGAGGACATGGGCAGCGCCAACGGCACGCGGGTGCGAGGTGTGGCCATCGAACCGCACAAGCCCACGGCCATCGCGCTCGGCGAGGTGATGGATCTCGGCTCGGCGCTCGTCATGGTGCAACAGCGCCCGATCGCCACGCGCGAATGGCGCATCTGGGCGCATGGCTACTTCGAAGGGCGACTCGAGGACGAGTGCGCGCGCGCCGCGCGCTCGGGCTCGAGCTTCGGCCTCGTGCGGATCCGTGTGGCGGGCGAGAGCGATCTCGTGCAGCAGGTGCTCGCGAACGCGCTGCGTCCGGATGACGTGGTGGGCTTGTACGGGCCCGGCGACTACGAGGTGCTGCTGGTCGAGCGGCCCGAAGCCGACGTGAACTGGATCATCAAAGCGCTCGAGAACTCGTTCGACGAGATCGGCATCGAGGCGCACATCGGCGCGGCGTTGTTCCCGCGCGACGGCCGCAGCGCGGACGTGCTCGAAGCGCGCGCCGGCTCGCTCGCACGCGGCGCTCCGCCCGAGCCGCAGCAGGTCGGTCCGATCGTCGTGCGCTCGCCCGTGATGCGCAAGCTGCACGAGTTGCTCGAGCGCGTGGCCCCCGGCGACATCACGGTCTTGATCTTGGGCGATACCGGCGTCGGCAAAGAGGTCATGGCCGAGCAAGTTCACCGGCGCTCGCCGCGCAGCAGCAAGGCCTTCCTGCGCCTCAACTGCGCCGCGCTGTCCGAGTCGCTGCTCGAGAGCGAGCTGTTCGGACACGAGCGCGGCGCGTTCACGGGCGCGCATCAGATGAAGGCGGGCCTGCTCGAGACCGCGCAGGGCGGCACGGTGTTCCTCGACGAGATCGGCGAGCTGCCGATGACGATGCAGGTCAAGTTGCTGCGTGTGCTCGAGGAGCGGCAGGTGTGGCGCGTGGGCGGTGTGAAACCGCGACCCATCGACGTGCGCTTCGTGGCCGCGACCAATCGCAACCTCGAGCAGGCCGTCGCCGATCACAAGTTCCGTCAAGACCTGTACTTCCGCTTGGCGGGTGTGTGCCTCAACATCCCGCCGCTGCGGGAGCGTCCGGAGGAGATCGAGCCGCTCGCGCGCGAGTTCGTGCGCCAGTTGAGCCGCAATGGCCGCCCACCCGCGCTCACGCCCGAGGTCATCCAGCTCATGCGCGGCTACGCTTGGCCGGGCAACATCCGCGAGTTGCGCAACGCCATCGAACGCGCCGTGCTCCTGGCGGGGACGGGGCCGATGCTGCCGGAGCATTTCCCGGTCGAGAAGATGACCGCGACGGTGAGCACCCCTCTGTCGGACGTGCCGTTGCCGCGCAAGACGCGCATCACGGTGGGCGATGCGCGTCCGGTGAGCATGCAACACGATACGCTCCCACCGGGCCAAGCCGTCCCGGGCGCCGTGGATGCGTCGGAGGCGGCGCTCGCTGCGCAGGCCGCGCTCGCGGGAGACCTGTCGCTCGGCGAGCGCCTGAAGCGCCAAGTGCAAGAAGTGGAGCGCCAGCACATCGTGGACGCCCTCACGCGTTGCGGGGGCAACCAGACACGCGCCGCGCGCGAGCTCGGCATCTCGCGGCGCACGCTCATTTCACGCCTGGAGGCGTACAACATCCCCCGACCGCTCAAGGATCGCCGCAGCGAGTGATGCAGCGTCCCACACACGTGCAGCAGCGCTTTTCGAGCACTCGCGCGTAGATTCGGTTGCGAAAGTCCGCATAGTGAGATAACCGTTCGCCCGCGCCGTGGACATTTTGTTGCTTCAAGCGTCGGTGCTGCATCTCCCGTCGGGTAAGCGCGCTTCGGCGATCGTATATGACGGAACGTTGGATCTAGGTTTGTGGCGACCGCCCGGCCCGGATCGAGACTTGTGGGACGCCTATGGCGATGAGCTGCGTTCCGTGCTGGACAAGGAGCGCAAGCGCCTACCAGGACAGAAGCTCGAGCCGGATGGTGTGCTGCGCTTGCACCCAGGTAAGTTGCATTGCGACTTCCTGATCTGGGCTGCGAGTCGCGCGCCGCACGGCGATACCGAGTCATCGCCGGCGCCTTCGGTCGAGGTCGTCGGCCAGGTCGCGCGCCGCGTGATCGAGTTCGTGGCTCAGCACGATGTGGTGCGCGTAGCCTTTCCTGCGCTGGGTAAAGGGCGTGGTGAGGCACCCGTGGCCGATCGCATGGCCGCCATCGTGAAAGCCGTAGCGGCCTACAAAGAGGCCTGCTTCGCGGCCGAGCGACCCACGCACATCGAAGAAGTGATCGTGTGTGATCCCAGCAGCGCGAACGTCTCCAAGGCGAAGCGCATGGTCGAGCGTCTAGCACGCGCGGGTTATGCGGAGCCCACGCCTGCCCCCGCGCCGGTGAAGAGCAGCTCGCGCGCGCCTGCAAAGAGCGCGAGCCGTGGCGAATCACCCGGTCGCAAGCGCAACGCGCCGCGCCTGCGCCCTGACGACATCGCCAACGCACGTGCGCGCTCGCGCATGTACGATCGCTCGCACGTGTACAGCGAAGGCGACTTCTTCATCCATCCGGTGTTCGGCGTCGGTCAGGTGCAGATCGTGAAACCCGAACGCATGGTCGTCGTGCTCTTCGAGAATGGCGAAGAGCGCACGATGATCCACTCGCGCTGATACCGCGCGCGCTGATACCGCGCGCGCTGATACCGCGCGCGAGCCCGGTATCAACGCAGCATGCTGTAGATCGTGAGCATGATCTCCACGAGGATCAGCACCACGATGTGGCCAAAGCCGGAAAGTTGGGAACTCTGGAAATCAGGAGTGCGTCTACGCGGAGCGATGGCTGCGTAGGAACTTTCGCAGCTCCGGGGCAGCTCGGCGCCGGAAGGCAGCGTCCAGTCGGAAGCGCTCGTCCGCCTGCCGGAGCGCGCGCGCTGCGGTCGGCAGCGGGTGCGTCTTGAAGAACTCCTGCAGCTTGCGCCGGTGAGCCTCGGTGCGCAGCGCGGGAGTGGCTTCG
>Ga0315910_10005647_pt1 | contig 10226 bp, 8 predicted proteins | sample EdamamesoilMG_FD_204470 | JGI IMG/M metagenome (GOLD analysis project Ga0315910, IMG submission 204470) | Garden soil microbial communities collected in Santa Monica, California, United States - Edamame soil | ecosystem: Environmental > Terrestrial > Soil > Garden | place: USA: California... | reverse complement strand
GTTGATTGAAGCTCTGCGGAGGGTGGCTGGATTATGATCTGGCGCTACTCACGGAGTCGAACATGAACGCGCAGCCTTCGGATACAGCCACCAGCCTCGACGCGTACTGGATGCCGTTCACCGCGAACCGGCACTTCAAGGGCAAGCCGCGCATGCTGGCGCGCGCGTCGGGCATGTACTACGAGACGCCGGAAGGCCGGAAGATCCTCGACGGCGTCGCCGGCCTCTGGTGCGTGAACGCGGGGCACGGCCGCCGGGAAATCACCGAGGCCGTCGCGCGGCAGCTCGAGACCATGGACTACGCGCCGCCCTTCCAGATGGGCCATCCCGGCGCCTTCGAACTCGCGAATGCGCTGGTGCGCGTCGCGCCCGCCGGCCTCGACCACGTGTTCTTCACCAATTCAGGTTCGGAATCGGTGGATACCGCGCTCAAGATCGCGCTGGCCTGGCACCGCGTGAAGGGCGACGCCGCGCGCGTGCGCCTGGTCGGCCGCGAACGCGGATATCACGGCGTGGGCTTCGGCGGCATCAGCGTCGGCGGCATGGTCGCGAATCGCAAGGTCTGGCCGGCGTCGATGATTCCGGGCGTGGATCACCTGGTCCACACGCACGACCTGAAACGCAATGCGTTCTCGCGCGGACTGCCGGCACATGGGGCCGAGCTGGCTGACGACCTCGAGCGCCTGGTGGCGTTGCACGACGCATCAACCATTGCCGCGGTGATCGTGGAGCCCATCGCCGGATCCACCGGCGTGGTGTTGCCGCCCGTCGGATATCTCAAGCGGTTGCGCCAGATCTGCGACAAGCACGGGCTGCTGCTGATATTCGACGAGGTGATCACCGGCTTCGGGCGCACGGGCTCGCCGTTCGCCGCGCAGGAATTCGAGGTGATGCCGGACATCATCACCTGCGCCAAGGGACTCACCAATGGCGCCATCCCGATGGGCGCGGTGCTGGTGACGAAGAAGGTCTACGACGCGTTCATGCAGGGACCGCCGGGCGCCATCGAGCTGTTCCATGGCTACACCTACTCGGCGCACCCGGCCGCTTGCGCCGCGGGTCTTGCGACGCTGGAGATCTACCAGCGCGAAGGACTGCTGACGCGCGCGAAGCAGACCGCGTCGACGTTCGAGCAGGCCGTGCATTCGCTGCGCGGACTGCCGCATGTCATCGATGTGCGCAACTACGGACTGGTGGCCGGCATCGAGCTCGATCCCATCGCGGGCTCGCCGGGCGCACGTGCCTTCGGGATCTACCTCAAGTGCTTCGAGCGCGGCCTGCTGATCCGCACCACGGGCGACATCATCGCGCTGTCACCGGCGCTGATCATCGAGCCGAAGCACATCGACGAGCTGGTCGGGATCCTGTCGCAGGCCATGAGCGAGTAGTTTGGCCTATGCCGCGCCGGGCACCGGTGCGGCCAGCGGGGTGAGCCGCCTGGCGAACTCCCGCCGCACGAAGTAGTACGAAATCAGCATCTGGACGAACATCGTCGCGATCGACACGTACCACATTTCGCGCAGCTGGAATCCGGGGTGCGAGGCGACCCAGATCGCCGGCAGGACGAACAGCACGATGCGTATGCCGCTCGAGATCACCGTCGGCCAGGTGTTGCCCAGTGCCTGGAACATCGACGAGCAGCAGAATATGAAGCCGTTGGCGACGAAGTTCCACGAGATCAGCATCAGCATCTCGGCGCCGACGCCGACCACCTCTTCCTCCTGCGTGAAGATGCGCATGAAGGTGTCCGACTCGAACTGGCACACCAGGGTCAGCAGCAACATGATCACGGCGCTGATGATCACGGAATACCTGAACGTTTCGCGTACGCGCTCGGGCCGCCGCGCGCCGAAGTTCTGACCGCCGATGGGCGCCGCCGCGAAGGCCACGGCCATCGCCGGCAGCATGATGATGCGCATGACCTGCTGGCCCGCGCCGATGCCCGCCTGCGCGCTGCGCCCAAAATCCTTGACGAGCACGTAGATCACGAACATGGACAGTGACATCAGCAGGAATTCGAGGCCCACGGGCAAGCCGATGAAAAGCAACCGGCCCCACACGGGCCACTGCGGGCGCATCTGCTCGCGGTGGATGGATACGTACTTCTCGTGCTGGTGGAAGTAGTACGCGCTGAGGATCAGGCCCACCACGCAGGCGATGCTGCTCGCGAGTCCGGCGCCCGCCGGTCCCATCGCCTGTCCGGTGACCCATCCGGCGATGAACACCGGCGCCAGCGCCACGTTCACCAGCACGCTGACGATCTGCAGGATCATGGTCGGCATGACGATGCCGGTGGCGCGCAGCGTCGAGAACATCGCGACCATCAGGAACTGCAGGCCGAGCCCGGGCGCGAACCAGCGCAGGTAGTCGATGCCGGCCTGCGCGGTGGCTTCATCCGCGGCCACCGCGTGCATGTAGGGACCCGCGGCCAGGTTGACGCCGACGAACACGGCCACACCGACCAGCAATGACAGCGTGAGCGACTGGTTGAACACCAGGTTGGCGCGATCGTGCTGTTGCGCACCGACGGCATGCGACACCATCGCGACGATGCCGACGCTCAGGATCTGCGTCAGCGCCAGCACCACGAACCAGAGTGTTCCCGCGGTCACCAGGCCCGCGATCGCGGCATCACCGCCCTTCGCCACGAAATACAGATCAGTGAAGAAATACAGCGTCTGCACCAGGATGCCGATGGCCATCTGGATGGCCATCGTCGCGATGTGTCCCGGGATCGATCCGGCGGAAAGGTCTTTCATGGCGCCAATATAAAAGAAAGAGGCCGGTCACAAGGACCGGCCTCCGGATTCATCAACCCCCGGTCAGACCAGGGGCCGACAATTTCGAGCTTCTCGCGGTGCGATCAATCGCCCCACGGGAAAGTGGTCATCACACCGAGCAGGAAACGCGGCTCGTTGTTGCCCTGGTCGGCCTCCACCTTCTGGAAGCCCGACGCATCCGTCGCGGTGAACTTGCCGAAGATGGTGAAGTTGCCCGCCACGAAGTTGGCTTGCACGGCGTAGTCGAACTGTTCGCCGCTGGAATCCAGCAAGGTGCCGAGGTCGTCCCAGTAGTCACCCCACGAGTAACCGACATGGAAGGCGAGCGAGAACTTGTCGCCGATGGGTTGCGTGTAGTTGCCTTCCGTGTACATGGCGCTGGTGTCGGACTCGTAGAAGTCATCCGCGAACCATTGCTTGAAGCTGAAGTTGCCGGCGTTCAGGCCGACGTAGGCTTCCCAGTACTCGCCGAGGGCGGGCAGACCGAGATCTTCGACCGGGTCGGAACCCGGGTACATGTAGTAAGTGACGCCCGCGGTCCACGAGAACGTGTCGTTGATCTCGCCGACGTAGTTGGCATACAGGTCGAGCTCGATGTCGCCATCGAAGGGCTCGAAGTCCACGTTCGACGCCCAGGCGCCGACCGAAAATCCGCTTTCGCCGAAGGCGTAGTCAGCGCTGGCCTGCAGTGCCGGGTCTTTCGCGCTCTGCGAGACACCGCGGAAGTCGTAGTCGCTGACTACGGTCCAGGTCGAACTGAATTGGGCTTGGGAAACGCCGCTTAAGGCCAGGAGGCCGGTGACGAGCGCCAGTGTTTTAATCGATTTCATTTGCTCCTCCGAGGGCTATAGGGCCCCTGTACTTAAGCAAAGGTTGTGCCATTGCTGCCAAAGGCAGACACACATTCCTTCTTGTTCAATGGCTTGCGTGTTGAGATAAAAAACACAACCTTGCGCGTGGCCCGGATTATGCCGTCAAACAGTGCACCTGCGCACTATTCAGGTGCGAGCCTCGAATATCGCGTAAAACTTGGTGCAGTCCTCGAGCACCTCCCAGGTTCCGGCGAAGCCGGCGGGTACCAGGAAGCCATCGCCGGGGCCGAATTCCCACCTCTGCCCGCCCTGATTTTCGAGCGCCACTCGGCCGCGCGTCAGGCAGCAGAACTCCGATTCGCTGTAGCGGATACGCCATTTGCCGCGCGTGCTCGACCAGACGCCGGTATGGAATTGCGCCGTGTCATCGCTGAAGTAGTTGGTGACCTGCTGGCGCGGATCGCCACTGATGAGCCGGTCGGCCGCGGGCGTCGAGGCTTCGGATGACTGGGGCATTCTGAAATCCACGATGGTGTCGCTGCTCATGGTCGGTGCCGGGAAGAAAGGACAGGGGCTACAAGCGTAATCCCTGCGCTCCCTCCCCGGCACCGTGGGCGGTCACTGGCCGGCCTGGTTGCGGGCCAGCGAACGGGTGGATTCCAGGCGGATCTCCACGCAGCGCTCGAAGGCCTGGTCATCGGGCCTGGCTTCGCTGCTGGCGAAACGCTCGCCCATGGCCTCGACGGTCATGCGCTCCTTCGGAACGCCGGCCTTCTCCAGCTCCAGCGCGACCTGTTCGGCGCGCTCCTGCGAGAGCGTCTGGTTCAGCGTCTCGTCGCCGCGCGAATCGGCGAAGCCCGAGACTCGCACGCGCACCTCGCCGAGACCGGACAGCAGCGAGCCGAGCTTGGCGAGCCGCGCACGATCGCTGTCACGCACCGTGGTCTCGCCGGTGCGGAACTGCACCGTCGCGCCCACCTCGCCCGCCTTGCCTTCGATCTTGCCGAGCGAGCTCTCCAGCGATTCGACCTGGCCGGCGAGCAGCGCCGCTTCGGCGCGTCGCGCCGCGAGCTGGTCACTCTTCTTCTGGCTGCGGTCGCCCATGTAGCTGCCGGCCACCGCGCCGACGACCATGCCGACCGGTCCGCCCGCCGCGGCGCCGACCAGCGCGCCGCCGACGAATCCACTGCCCGAGCGCTTCGTGCCGCCCTGCTTGCTCGGCGTTTCGGTCGGCGGCTTCGCCACGACCGGGTTCACCGCCAGGCTGATTGCCAGCACGCCCGCGACCAACGCGGGATTACGAAATTTGGTAGTCCAGGTGCCCATGTGCCCTCTCCAGTTGTTAGACGCGAGAGCATTTGCTCTCGAGGGTCATTTCAACCCGGGATCGGGACCAGGGCCGGGCGAAGCGCGGGCAAGACGCCGACACTTTGTGGCAAAAAATGGTGGAGAAGATGGTGCCGGAGCATGCAATCCGGCATTACGGCCGCAATGCGCGAGTTCGGCAGGTGCAGTGGACGTAATGCCGGATTGCATGCTCCGGCACCGTCTTATTCGGTGTCCTCGTGCAATCGCATGAGGAAGATGCGCACCTGCGCCTCGGCCTCCTCGGCGGACATCAGGCGCTGGTCGACCAGCATCTGCGCCATTTCGCGCATGGAGCGCTGGCCGTTGATCAGCGCGAGCAGGAAGGCGTGCACGCGGCTGGAAATGGCGCGCATCTCGATCGCCGGTGTCCGCGGCACCGGCAGTTCCGCATCCAGCAGCCATTGCGGCAAGACCCGTTCGCGCGGCGACTCGGCGGGCGGTCCCGATTTGCGCGCCACCCAGGTGACCACGTTCTCCTGCCGCGAATGGCGGCTCGCGGGCGAGCGCAGGTACGGCAGCGTCGTCTCGCGCACGGCGAATCCGGAGAAGCCCGCGGCCGGCACCAGCTCGCGCACTTCATCGAGCCCGACGCGATCCGCATGCGCGCCCCGCGAATACGCCAGCGAACCCGTATTGATCCAGCGCCCGCCCGGCTTCAGCGCCAGGTTCACGCGCGCGGCCACGCGCGCGAACGGCTCGCCGATGATGTCGACGAACCACGGCGTGACCACCGTATCGAACACGCCGTCGGCGAACGGCGCGTGCAGCGCGTCCGCGGCCACGAGCTCGAGCCCGGCACGCGCCGGCCCCGGCGATTGCAGTCGACGCAACACGGCGTGGTCCTCGAGGCCACGCGGCGCGATCGGGAATTCGTACAGCTCCAGCGGGCGCCCCGCGAACATCTCGCGCGCCACGGCCAGCAGCAGTGGATTGAAATCCGTGGCGACGGTGAGCGGCGCGTCGCCTGCCTGGTGCAGGTCGTAGGCGAGACGCCCGGAGCCTGCGCCATGCACCAGCGTGCACCCGAGGCCGCCGGCTCCGCCTCCCAGCACGGCAACGATCTCCGCCAGCGCCGCCGCGTTCTCCTCCTCGCCCCAGGCCCAGTCGCGGTGCAGGTTGACGTAGTAGTTAGTCAGCCCCTGCTCGGTGGGCAGGCGCGTGCCGAGCCCCTGGTGCGTGGCCTGGCTGACCTGCGAGCGCTCGATTCCGAGCGGCGCGAGCAGCGCGCCGAGCCGCCGCACCTGGTCGTCATGCGACCGGGCGGCGTGCTCCAGTCGCCGGCGCGTCGCCGGAAGGATTCCGGCATTCGCCGACCCGGCCCGCATGGCGGCGGCCTCGGAAGCCAGGTGCTGGTTCAGCAGCCCCAGCCGGCCGCGCCATTCGTCGAGGGCCTGGCGCGGATCGGGAAACAACCAGGGAATGTCGCCGATGACCGGGTAGCCACTGCTGCAGGAGGCGCACATCCAGCCCGCGCTCGATGGCGCGAGGGCGCCGCGCCGGCAGCGCGGACAGCAGGTCATGGAGGCCAGGGAAATCGATTCGGATGCGGACAATGCTCGACTCTCGGCCTCAGCGTTTCTTGCGCGCCTTGCGCGCGCCGGTACGTACCTTGCCCGCGCCCGCGGCCTGCTTCAAGGCCGGCCGCGATGGCAGCGGTTTCGAAAGCAGCGCGCCGCGTTTCACATCCACCCGATACTGCAATGCCGGGTCCAACGCATGCTTGACGTGCAGCAGCTTCAACCGGCCCACATCGTTGCCATACGAAGCCGCGTGCGCGCGCACCTCCTGCAACATCGTCTCCACGGTGCGCGGCCGCGCGCCCTCCAGGACGATGTGCTGGTGCACGTGCCGGATCGTGCCCCGGGCATCGTGAAACACGTACGCCTCGGTGCGCGCCACGCGCGGCGCGGTTCCGATCGAGGTGAATTTCAGTTCAGGCATGCGGCCCACCTAGTCGTAGAAGCTCAGGTGCAACACCACGGTCACCTGGCACTTGTAGAGGTACAGCCCGAAGGTGACGCTGGACATGCTGTCGTCGCCCACCGCGGGTTCGTTGTCGACCGGCACCATCTGGATGGCGGTCGTGGCTTCGCGCACGAAACTCTTGATGCCGGAGCTGTACATGTGGCCCGCCACGTTGCCGTATTCCATGAAAAAGGTGGTCCACACCTTGGCGAGCGCCGGCTGGGGCGGGAAGTCCACCGTCCAGGTGTAGGTGTGTGGCGACGACGTGGAGTTCCAGGCGCTCGACCACCAGATGCCTTCGCCATTGAGAGCCATGAATCCCTCCTGCGCGGCCATGCTGGCGGCGCGCGAGCCGGCGGTCAACCGTGAACGACTTCCCGGCAACGACCTCGTGGCGCAAACTACCATCACAACAATAAAGAGAGGGAGTCCCACCCGATGGACCTGAACTACCCGCCCGGCCCCGCCGCGGTACCCGCAGACCTCACCCAACCCACCGCCGCCTACAAGCGCCACGCCTGGCTCGCGATGCTCGGCCTCGCCGCCTTCATCGCGCTGTATTTCGCGCTGTCGGCCTGGTTCGCGTGGACCGCCTGGCGCCTGCTCGGCGGCATGTTCGGCCCGAGCGGCAACTTCGAGCTGTGGGGTTTCGTCGCGGGAGTCTGCGCGGCCTTCCTCGCGGTATTCATGCTGAAGGCACTGTTCTTCATCCAGCACCGCTACCAGATCGAGGACCTCGAGGTGACGCGTGAACAGGAGCCGCGCCTGTTCGAGTTCATCGACCGGCTGGCGGACGAGGCACGCGCGCCGCGCGCCCACAAGGTCTATCTATCGCCGCGCGTCAACGCCGCGGTGTTCTACGACCTTTCGCTGCTGAACCTCATCATCCCGTCGAAGAAGAACCTGGAGATCGGCCTCGGCCTGGTCAACGTGTTGTCGCTGGGCGAGCTCAAGGCCGTGCTGGCGCACGAGTTCGGGCATTTCGCGCAGCGCTCCATGGCGGTCGGGCGCTGGGTGTACATCGCGCGGCAGATCGCGGGCCACGTGGTCGCGCGCCGCGACATCCTCGACAAGCTGCTGCAGCAGCTGTCGCGCTTCGACCTGCGCGTCGCCTGGGTGGGCTGGATCCTCTCCATGATCGTGTGGTCGATCCGCTCGATGATGGACGTGCTGTTCCGCGTGGTGCTGCTGGCCGAACGCGCGCTGTCGCGGCAGATGGAATTCCAGGCGGACCTGGTCGCCGTCTCGCTGACCGGCAGCGACGCACTGATCCACGCGCTGCACCGCCTGCACTCCGCCGACGACGCCTGGGACAAGACCCTGGCGTTCGCCAACGACGAGGCCGGCAAGCAGCGCCGCGTCACCGACCTGTTCGCCGTGCAGACCCGCATCATCGGGCGCATGCGCGAGATCCTGAACCAGCCTAACTACGGCATCGTTCCGCCGGTGCCGGACGATTCACCACAGGCGCACCGCCTGTTCAAGTCCGAGCTGGCGCAGGCCCCGCGCATGTGGTCGACCCATCCGCCGAGCTCGGACCGCGAGCAGAATGCCAAGCTGCGCTACGTCCCGGCCGCGGTCGACGCGCGCCCAGCGTGGGAATTGTTCGCGAATGCACCGGCGATGCGCGAGCAGATGACTGCGCATATCCTGCGCAACTGCGAAAAGCTCGAGACGACCCCGATGGAGTCGACGCTCGAGGATCTCGAGAAGGACTACGGCCGCCCCTACCTGGACCGCAAGTACCGCGGCATCTACCTCGGCCGCTCGCCGGTGCGCCATGCCGCGACGGTCGACTGGCTGTACGGTCCCGCGCCCGCCGGCGACCAGCTGCTGGCGGCGCTGGATGCCCTCTACCCCGAATCGCTCGCCACGCGCATCGAGCAACTCAACGACAAGCTGGAGCAGAAACACGCGCTCGAGGCGCTGCGCGACCAGGTGGCCGAGGCGCCGGGCGGCATCATCCGCCACAACGGCGTCGAACTGCGGCGCAAGGATCTGCCCGCGGCGATCGCGCAACTCACGCGCGAAATCGGGGAGATCCGCGAGGGCGTCGAGGCGCATGACCGCGACTGCCGCACCGTGCACCTCGCCGCCGCGCGAACGCTGGGCAAGGGCTGGCCCGAGTACCTGCGCGGCCTCGCGGCGGTACTGCACTACGCCGACCACAGCGAAGCCAACCTGCGCGACGCGCAGGGCTACGTCGCGAACATCTACAACATCGTCACCGCCGATGGGCGCGTGAGTTCCAACGAATTGTCGCGCCTCGTCGCCGGTTGCCAGGAGTTGTACCGGCCCCTGCAGTCCGTCTACGGGCAGCGCGAGCAGCTCACGCTCGACCGCACGCTGTTGCGCCGCCTCGAGACCGAGGGCTGGATGTCGATGATCGAGGAGTTCAAGCTGCCCGGTCCCGATCGCGAGAACATGTCGGACTGGATCGGCGTGATCGACAGCTGGATCAATGGCGCGGTGGGCCCGCTGTCGGCGGTGCGCGGCGCCGCGCTCGAACAACTGCTGCTCGCTGAAAGCCAGGTGGCGAAGTTCGTGCGCGAGAAGATGCCGGCCGCGGACGCTCCCCCACCTTCGGTGGCGCCGTCCGAATACCCCGCGCTATTGCCCGGAAAGGAACGCCCACGCCAGAAGCGGCTCGACTGGTGGGATCGCTTCCAGACCGCCGACGGCGTGGTGCCGATGATCGCGCGTTCCGCGGTGGCCGTCGGCGTGGTCGGTGGCGTCGTCGTGCTCAGCGGCTTCGTCGGCACCTCGACGCTGACTATCTACAACGGGCTGGCACAGCCGGTGGTGGTCGAGGTCGGCGATCACCGGGTGAACGTGCCCGCGCACCAGCCGCTCAGCGTGAGCGTGCCGGCCAGCGGCAAGATCAAGGCGTACACCACGACGCTCGACAATCGCGTCATCGAAACCTTCGAGGAGAAATCCACCGGCGCCAATGCGAAGTACGTGTACAACGTCGCCGGCGCCGCGCCGCTGGTGGAGTGGACGGCGGAATACCACCTCCTGTCGGTGCCGGGGGCGAACGCGGCCAGTACCCGCGATCGCTTCCTCGGCAATCCGCGCTGGCTGACCACGCACGTCGACTACGTGTTCGAGGATCCGCCGGAACAGATCAAGATGAGCGGCGGCGTCGAAACGCGCGATGCATTGCGGGCCGCCGTCAACGGGCCGCCCTGGAGCCAGGCGGAACTCATCAAGGACGAGAAGGCCCGGGCCGATCTGGTGCTCGCGCACGTGCGCTGGGATGAGAGCAACACAGCCGGATATGGCGAATGGCTGATGCTGG
>Ga0315910_10005646_pt1 | contig 10227 bp, 7 predicted proteins | sample EdamamesoilMG_FD_204470 | JGI IMG/M metagenome (GOLD analysis project Ga0315910, IMG submission 204470) | Garden soil microbial communities collected in Santa Monica, California, United States - Edamame soil | ecosystem: Environmental > Terrestrial > Soil > Garden | place: USA: California... | reverse complement strand
GGCCGGCACAAACGTCCGATCCGCTTCCGCCCGCGGCGGTGTCGGAGGTGCCGCCCACAGTGCCTCCGGTCCCGGAGATTCCGGTGCCTAAAGACCCGACGGTGCCACCGCTGCCACCGGCCGTGGAACTCGCCTGACTCGCGGATGCTGGGCTCGCGCCAGTCGAACCTTCGGTGCCGACCGTTGCCGCCGTCACGCTCGTGTCCGATCCTGTGGCAGCGCTGACAGTGTCAGTGCTGTCGACCTGCCTGGTGGTGCTGCTGCACGCTAGAGCAAGTGGCAGAGCCATCCCCACAGAGAGCGCCGCGCGAGTGCTTTTCCGCATCGACGCGGAGTATCACACGGTCCGAAGCAGAACCGACAGGCCGCGCAGCGTTAAGCGAAAGTGTTCACGCGCCCGTCAGCAGTGACGACGCTCGAGCGCGCACAGACGTGCTAGTCGCACTCGCCTTGGATGGTTCGGACGGTCTCGCGATCACCGATGGTCACGCGCCCGTTCACCGTGATGCTGTATTTGGTCTGCTCGAGGGTGATTCGATCGCAGATGCCGAAGTCGCCGTAGCTCGTGCGAATGGTGCACATGGTGAGGGTGTCCGTGGCACTACCGATGCTGGCGCTGTAGCCCAGAATCTGTGCGCCGTTCAGGTTGCCTCGTTCGATCCACCAGAGCAGGCTGGCCAGGTAGGCCAAGTCTTCGGAGCTGCTGCCGTCGAGGTAGGTGCCGTCGAAGTAGTCACACCGAATATCGCTGTAGAAGCGTCGGTCAGTCCCCTGGCACAGCGAAACCTCGTACGACCAGTCGCTCTCGAATTGGTCTTCGACGTCGCCGATTTCGAGATCTTCGGCGTTTTCGAGCGTCTCGCTCGCAGATTCACTGCACGAGTCGCCCCACGAAGAGACGACGCCCGGCGGTTCCCAGTACAGTCCCTGAGGTACTTTGGCCGCGGGGTTGTCGTAGCGTGCGACGATGACGTCGTCGTCGATCTGGGCGCAGGCCTCGTTGATGACGCTGGGACCATCCGGACGCTTGCCTCCGATCGGACCGACGTAGGGAGCTCCGCATTCGACGGGAGCGCCGCCGCTTCCTCCCGATCCACCGTTGCCTGCGGAGCCGCCATTGCCGGCCGATCCGCCCGCGTCCGTGGCTCCGCCGTTGCCTGCGGAGCCCCCCGCGTTCGTCGCGCCGCCCGAGTCCGTGGCTCCGCCCGCGTCCGTGGCTCCGCCCGAGTCCGTGGCTCCGCCCGAGTCCGTGGCTCCGCCGTTGCCCGCGGAGCCCCCCGCGTTCGTCGCGCCGCCATTGCCAGCCGATCCGCCCGAGTCCGTCGAGCCGCCGAGTGTCGTGGACGAGCCCCCCGCGCTCGAGCCGTTGGTGTCATTGGCGCTGCCCCCCGCGCCGTCGCCGCCCATCGCCGTCGTCGCGCCGCCGCTATCGTTCGACGTACTCGAGCCTCCGCCCGCGTCGGGGCTCGTACCACCGTTGCCGGTGGTGTTCGAAGTGTTCTCGGTGGATGGTGCCGTTCCCGCGGTGTCGTCGTCCACGTCGCTCTTCGTCGAGCCGCACGCTGCGAGCCAGAGACCGCCGCAGACGCACCACGCGCGGCGCGTCAAGTTGCTCCTTGTTGTTCCCATACTCCCGGTCCCCTTTCAGAGCGATCCTTGTCCGCAACGGAAGGACGGTGCAAGGTGCGCGCGACCCTCGCAGAACCAGTTCAGAGCGAGTCGAGTTGGTCGTGTGGCCGGTGGTGCGCTCTCGAGTGGGCCCGACCACCCGTGAGATTGATGTGAGCGCGTCTTGAACGGACTCCGGTCGACGTATACTATCCCTAGTGGTTTCGCGGGAATGCGATGCGGTGAAAGCTCCTACACCCGGATTCGCTCGCGAAAATGAAGGTGCACGAAAAGTGAAGGGCGCCCTGTGAGGCAGAATAGTCCAATGCAGACGGGGCGCACCCGTCGTCCGATGCTGCGCGTGGCGGTTACGAGGCCGTTCGTGCTGCGAGCTGCCTGCATGATGCTGGCGTGGGCCACGCTCGCGCTGGCCGCGGCCACCGCGTTTGCTGCGCCGGTCCCGTTCGCTGCGCCGCCCGCGTCGGGGGTTGCCGCGCCGCCAGCGTCGGGTGTCGCCGCGTCGGCGCCTCCCGCGACCAAGGTCGTTGCACCTGCGCGCCCAGCGCCCAAACCGGCAGCATCGGTGTCCCCGAGTCCGCCGCCAGCGTCTGCGGCGGCGCCGGTCGCTTCCGGCTCGGCGCCCGCGGTTTTGGCTTCGGCAGAGCCCGCGCCTTCGGCGTCGGTGCCTCTGGAACCTGCCCCCGCGGAGTCAGCAGTCCCCGCACCCTCTGCCTCCGCACCCCCGCCGGCACCCTCCGCGAGTGCGGCGCCCCCGCCTTCCGCGCCCCCGTCGAGTTCGGCGCCGCCGGCAGCCTCCGCGCGGGCCGGGGCGCAGGCGACCGTGGAGGTCAAGCTCAATGACGACACCGTGTTCCGCATCGGCGCGCACGGCTCGCAGTCCGCCGAGCAGCGTGCCGGCGAGGCGACGCGCTCGCTCACCGGCGCGGTCAAGCTCGAGGATCGTGACGTGCGAGTGGTCACGCGAGGCGACGCTGCCGTCATTTACGTCGGGCAAACGCCGATCGTGCAGCTGTACGAAGAAGACGCCGTGTCGGCGGGCGACGCTTCCCTGACGGTGCATGCCGCCGCGGTCGCCGCCAAGGTTCGTCAAGCTCTGTACGCCGAGCACACGCGCGGCGTGATCGCCAAGACGGTGTTCTCGATCTCGCTGGTGATCTTTCTCGGGCTGATCGCGCTGTACGTGCTGCGGAAGAGCGGCGACCTCGAGCGGCGCGGCCACGAGTTCTTGAACGAACACGCCGAGCGTATCTCCTCGCTCAAGGTCTCGTCATTCGAGGTCGTGGGTCGCGGCTCGACGCGGTTGATCCTGTCCGTCTCGCTGACCCTCGCCAAGTGGACCCTGCGCGGCGCCGTGATTTATGGGTACCTCGTCGTCGTCACGACTTTGTTCGAACCCACGCGTGGTTTCGCCTCGACGCTGACGCAAGGGCTGGTTACCCCCGTTTCGGCCTTCGTCGGGCGCGTTGCCGCCTCGTTGCCGGTGGTCGTGGTCGTGGGTTTCACCGCGGCGATCGTGCTGTTGTTGCTGCGCCTGAGTTCGCTGTTCTTTGCCAGCGTTTCGCAGGGCGAGACCCACAGCGAGTGGGTCAAACGGGACATGGCAGAAGCCCTCAACGGGCTCACCAACGTCGGCATCGTGGTGCTGGCCTTGGTCTTCGCCGCGCCTATCGTCACCGGTGATCCTTCGGGTGCATTCGCCAAGGTAGGGACGCACCTGCTCTTGGCCTTGGCGCTCTCCGCCGCACCCATTCTCGCCAGCGCCGGTTTGGGCGCAGTGCTGGTGCTGCGCCGGCACGTGCGGTTCGGCGATCGCATCGAACTCGCGAAGGTCTCGGGCGTGATCCAGCATTTTGGCCTGTTCGACTTGGTGTTGAAAGATCCGTCGGGCGACGAACTCAGGGTCCCGTACCTGGCCGCGCTCTTGAGTCCACTTCGGGTCGTGACGCGCGGGAAGGTGAGCACCGTGCTGCTGGTCGACCCGCGGGCTTCTCAGGTGGAAGCGCTGGCGGCGCTACGCGCCGGCATCGCCGAGCTGGGCCCGGACACCAGCGTGTCACTCGAGAGCCTCGAGCCCGTCGGGGCTCGTTACCGCTTGAGTGCTCCGGCCGGTGAATCCGACGTGCGCGAGCGCCTGTTGCTCCTCGCGAGCGAGGCTCTGCTGCGCGCGAAGATCCCGTTGGCCAGCGGCTCGCGGAGCAGCGGCTTCTCGGACGAAGCATGACGGAGGCGCTGCTGCTGGCGGTGTTACTGGCGGCCGCGTACTTCGGCAGCCTGCTCGTCGACGGCCGAGCCATTCGGGGCTTTGGGCTGCCCTCGGGGGCCGAGTGGTTGATGCTTGGCGTGGTGCTCGGTCCGCACGCGCTCGGAGTCTTCCCGGCTTCGATGATCCGAGACCTCGAGCCCCTCGTGGTCGTGGGCCTTAGTTGGATGGCGCTGGTCATCGGCATCGACTACGGATACGTGGGCGAGCGCAGAGTGAGCCTGCGCGGCTTCTTGCTCGGGAACCTGCTGTCCGCCCTGTGCGCTGGCTCCGTATTCGTGGCGGCTCTCTTGTATTGCAGGTACAGCCTCGGCTTCGAGTCGAACGCCGCGTTCATGGGTGCGCTGGCGCTCGCGCTGGTGTGCAGCGAAACGACCCGGCACGCCGTCCGCTGGATCAGCGAGCGCCAGGGAACCGAAGGGCCCCTGTCGGACATGCTAGCCGAGATCGCCGACGCGGACGACGCGTTGCCCTTGTTGGGGCTCGGCGCGCTCGTTGCACTCAGCGCGGCACCGAGCTTGAACGTCGAGCTCGCTTTCGGATTGCGCCTCGGTCTGGCCGCCTCACTCGCGGTGGTGCTGGGCCTGATCGCCGCGGCGCTCCTGGCGCGAAGCCTCGCATTCGGCGAAAGTTGGGCGGTATTGATCGGCGTGGCGCTACTCGGGATCGGCATCAGCATGCAGCTCGGCGCGGCCGCGCTCACGGTTCTGTTCATCGCGGGGACGGTGATATCCCTGCTGTCCCACCGGCACGCCGAGTTGCGCAGGTTGTTGGCTCCGACGGAGCGTCCGGTGATATTGCCCCTGTTGGTCCTGGCCGGCACGACGCTCGACCCGCGGGCGTTGTCGCCGGGGCTGATCGGCCTTTTGGGCGTCGCGCTCGGCGCGCGCGTCGTCGCGAAATTGGTGAGCGGAAAGGTGATCGCCGTGTTCGTACCTGCGGCTCGGCCCAGCCCGGCAGCCACCGGGGGTGGTCTGCTCGTCTCGGGCACGCTGGCCATGAGCATCGGCTTGTACGCCTATCTGGAGCTCGAGCCGCGCTACGGTGAGTTGGCCCTGCTGGCCGCCTCGCTGGCGACAGTCTTCGGCGAGCTCGTCGGGCCGACGCTGTTGCGCCGCGCCCTGACTCGCGCCGGTGAGGTCCAGCGCGGCGGGGATGCTGCGCCGACCTTGACTGAGGATGCAACGTGACCGCTGCGGACGCCACCAAGAAGACGCCAGGAACTCGAGTCACCCAGCTGTTCGCCCTGCTCGCGGCCACCGCGTTGCTCTGGGGCGTGAACCGCGTTGGCACTGTCGACGCCAACGGAGCAGCGAGCGTGATCATGAGCGTCGGGTTCCTGCTCTTGGCAGGTATGCTCGCCAGTGAGCTCTTGGAAACGCTCGGGTTGCCGCACCTCACGGGTTACATCGTGCTCGGGGTCGTTGCCGGTCCGCACGTGCTCGGGCTCGTCGACGCTGGCGCGGTGCACCGGCTCGAGCACGTGAACACCCTCGCGCTCACGTTGATAGCCCTGGCCGGCGGTGTGGAGCTGCGCTGGGAGCTGTTGCGCGAGTCGTGGCGCAGTCTGGTGCGCGCGCACATCGTGCAGACGCTGGTTGTGCTGTGCGTGATGACCGGTGTGTTTTTTTCGCTGACGCCAGCGCTGGCGTTCCTGAAGGGCTATTCGAGCCTGCACTTGCTCGCGGTCAGTGTGCTCTGGGCGGTGCTCGCCGTGAGCCGAAGCCCTTCGGCGACGCTGGCCATCCTTTCGCAAACACATGCGCGCGGTCCGATCACCAGTTTCGCCCTGGCGTTCGTCATGTCGAGCGACGTTTTCGTCGTCGTCATGCTCAGTATTGCGATGTCGGTTGCTCGGCCGCTGTTTGACGCGAGCGCGCACGTATCGCTCTCGGAGCTGGTGGTTCTGGGGAGAGAGATCTTGGGCAGCATCACGCTGGGGACGACGCTAGGCCTGGCGCTCGCCGCGTACCTGCGGCTGTTTGGCCGCCACGTGCTGCTGATCTTGTTGGGTCTTTCGTTCGTGGCCGCTGAAGCGCTGCACTACCTGCACTTCGATCCGCTGCTCGCGTTCTTGATCGCGGGGTTCGTCGTGCAAAACCTCTCGCTGCAAGGCCCGCTCCTGCTCGAATCCGTGGAGCGCACCGGTAGCGTCGTGTTCGTCCTGTTCTTCGCCACTGCTGGCGCCCACCTCGACGTGGATCTGCTGCGGCAACTCTGGCCCCTGGCGCTCTTGCTCTGCGGTGCTCGGGCGGCGGCGACCTGGTGCGCGCATTGGGTGGCATCCCGCGGGTCCAGCATGGAGCCGGTGATCAAGCGCTGGGGTGCCGCTCCCCTCATATCCCAGGCCGGGTTGACGCTGGGACTCTCCGTCGTGATCGAGCGCACGTTTCCCCAATTTGGGGCCGGCTTCCGCTCCCTCGCGATCGCAGCAGTTGCGGTCAACGAACTCATCGGTCCGATACTGTTCAAGTTTGCGCTGGATCGAAACGGCGAATCACGCTGACCGAGCGCTTGTTTTTGCAGCGAACCCGGGTGAGCATCCGCGGGGTGATTGCTCCGTATCTCTCCCGTTGGGCGCTCGCTGCAGCCTCGATGGCGTGCGCCGTCCCAGCTGCTGCCGCTCCGCCGCACCCCGAGCCCCGCGTGATCGTGAACGTCATCGACGTGCGCGGCCCGCACGCGCCGCTCGAAGTGCAGCGGGCGGCCCGGCTCGCTTGGGGCCGCATCATCCGTTGTTACAAGTCGATCGACAACGGCGCCAAGGGCCAAGTCGGCCTCGAGCTTCGCGTGTCCAAATCGGGCAGCGTCGCTTCGGCGCGCGAGGGGCGATCGACAATCGCCAATCCAGAGCTGGTGCGTTGTCTCATTGGCAGCATGACAGGTCTCAGCATGCCACGCGCCGACGCTGATTCTACCGCCACCATCGAGATCCGCCTGGCGCCCGGCGACAAAGTATCGCCTTAGCTGGGAGCGGCCGAGTCAGTTGTCGTCTTCGGTGCAGCGCGCCGTATGCAGGGTTGCTTCGAGCGTATAAGGGTGTTGGCCGACCCCTTCGATCTGAGTCAGCGCGAGCACGATGCTCTCGGCGCTGGCATCGGAGGGAATGCCGAGCATCACCCAGCGTGCGCTCGGCCCTCGCGCGAGATCGAGCCCCTGGACTACGTGCAGGTGGTTGCTGCGGAATATCGCGATCCGAGTGTCTCGTGGGATCAAGAGGCGTAGCGCTCGCAGCGCGAACGCCACACGGTCGAAGCGTTGCCACGGGTGCCGTTCGTAGTCCGAGGCGCGCGAGCGTTCTTCGTAGCGGTAGGGGTTCAGCCCATGTGCAGACTCGGTCATGGCGCAGCCACCTTTAGGCTACGATTGCGCCGCCTTCTGCGCAAGCTTCTGCTCGATGTGCGTTCTCAGCGGCGGGAACAACCGGAGCTTCAGGGCTTGCTCCGGCGTCAACAGATCGGAGGCGATGACCTCGCGGTTGTCGACGTGGAGTTGGGGCGGCTCGGCGACCACGAGCTCGAAGATCTGGACGTGATCGTGTTTGCCTTCCCAGTCGTGAGTCACGTCGAGCGCCAGCGTGAGGTCGTTCGGGTTCACGTGCAGTCCGAGTTCTTCACGGAGCTCGCGCAGCGCGGCATCGCGGAAGGATTCTCCCTTGGCGACATAGCCCCCCGGTAGCGTCACGTAGGGCACGTACGAGTTGCGAACCGTCACGATACGTCCGTCATGCCAGATGGCGACAAGAGCTCCATGAGTGAGCGGATTCCGGACACTCCAGTACATTCTCATCATTTTGTACGCGCAGCGATAGGCGGTACGGTAGACGGGATCGAGCATGGGTCAGGCCTCCTGACGTCGACCCTAACCCGCGCGCTCCGATTAGCCAACATTTGAAGGTGGCGTGCTGGGTTGGACCAAACGTCTGCGTGAGCTTAGCAAAATGTGTGTGCAGTGGCTCGCATGGCGCTTCCGCGGAGGTGCGGTTACTGTATCGGCGTGCGGCTAGTTTGCCGGCGCGAGGTGCGCAAATCCGAAGTGGTGCATGTTGCCACGTGGTTTCGGGTCGGTGGCACACCCCACGTTTGCCCCTAGCAACTTGCCTGGAAGTGCTCAGCGGCCTTGGCCCCGCTGAAGGCCAGACTTCGGCCCCGACGAAGCCATGCTGCTGCGCGCTGGTTCTGCCTCTGGGGTTGCTTTTGGTCCCGCCCGCGTGCCTTGGGGGAGAATGTTCGCACGCCGTGTGGAACGAGGCTGAGCTCACGAGGTCATGCACGGCACGCAGCTCAGGTCACGCGTCGTGGTGGTGCGATCGAGATCTGACGCGGCACAGAAGTCTGCTGACCGCGAAGAAAAAGAACAGCGCATCGTCGAATCACTTGACAGTGAAGAGGAAGAGCGTAGACTAACGAGTCACTATGATTCTCTTCGGTCAACTCACCGCGCTCCTCTCGCAGGAGTCCCCCACCGCAGGCAGGGAACTGCCAGCAGTGGTGCGGGCGAAGGGGCCGATTAAGTAGCGGTTTTTGCGTTGTTTTTGCGCAAAAGCCGCCCTGGTTCGCCACGGCGGCTTTTTACATTTCGGGGTGTGTTCGCGCTGGCGTAAGCGGAGCGAGTCGGTTGCGGTGCGTCCGTCGATCGACCTCGTTGCACGTGACTGACAGGTCACTGCACGCGCGGCCACCTCAACTCATGGGACGAGCACATTGGGTGCTACCCGCTGGCAATCTTTGCCCTGCACAGGGCCGGCGCTCGCGGTGATCGCTTGTTCGACTCGAGTCGTCCCACGAATTTCGTGATGCCTCTTTAGCTCAATAGCAGAGCACACCCCCGGTACGGGTGCGATCTGGGTGCGACTCCCGGAAGGGGCTCTGCGGGCCGACGTGTTCGCTTATCGTAACTATAACGGTCCTAAGGTAGCGGTCGTCGGGTAACCGACGGCAGCGACATCAGCAGATCGACAAGCGCTTCTAGGAGCGGGTGCCGTCCTGTTGAGTGGCGAGCGGTGGCGCTTGATTGCGTCGCAATGCGCCGGCGGCGAACACATCCCTTGCCCGCGATTTCTTGGGTGCGCGCGCTTCGATTGCGGCGTACCGGGCCCGGCGTGGCTTTGCGCTGCGCCGGGGATTTCGTCGAGCAACGAGCTCGATGCTTCATGTCCGCGGGGAACCCCGCGGGCCGTATCAGGGAGGAAGACCATGACTTTTTACGCGCGTCTGTTTTCGAAGAAAGTGACCCCACAGTCTCGCAGCTCGAGCTCGAAGCAGCGTCAGAACCATGCTGGCGGCTATTCGTTCGTGCTGAACGACTGGCAGCGGCTCGATCGCTTCCTGATCCTTGGTTCCGAAGGCGGCACGTACTACGTCTCCGAGCGCAAGCTTTCGCTCGATAACGCCCGCTGTGTCGAGCGTTGTCTAGTGGAGGACGGAGCGCGCGTGGTGCGGCGCGTGATCGAAGTCTCCGCGAGTGGCCGAGCGCCCAAGAACGAACCGGCCATCTTCGCGCTGGCGCTCGCCGCGGCGAGCACCAATCTCGCGGTGCGCAAGGCCGCGCTCGATGCCATCGCAGTCGTGTGCCGCACGGGTACGCATCTGTTCCATTTCGCGGATTCCGTCCAGCACTTCCGTGGCTGGGGTCGTGCGCTGCGCCGTGGCATCGCTCGCTGGTACAACGACAAGGCCGAAGAAGCGTTGGCGTATCAGGTGGTCAAGTACCAGCAGCGCAACGGCTGGAGCCATCGCGACTTGATGCGCTTGGCACATCCCGACCCAAAGCACGCGGCCCTCTACCGCTGGGTGGTGGGTGGCGGCGCCGAGGCGCGCGAGGTGAAGCGCCGAGACAGCGTGGTGACGTACCGAGCGGTCTCCGGTTTGCCGAGCTTGGTGGCGGGCTACGAAGAGCTGAAGCGCGCCGATAGCGCGTCCAGCGTCGTGCGCCTGATTCGCCAGCACGGCTTCACTCACGAGATGATCCCGAGCGCGTTCAAGGACTCGCCGGACGTGTGGTCGGCTCTGCTCAAGCGCATGCCGCTCACTGCTCTCGTGAGAAACCTGGCCAAGTTGACGAGCATCGGGCTGATTGCCCCGGGTTCGTCGGCAACGGCCTTGGTCGAAGAGCGTCTGGCAAGCCGCGAGGCGCTGCGAAAGGCTCGTGTTCACCCGCTGGCGCTGTTGCTGGCGCTGGTGACCTACAAGCAGGGTCGCGGTGTGCGTGGCGGCTTGACGTGGCAGCCGGAGCGGCGCGTCATCGATGCTCTCGATGGCGCCTTCTACCTGGCGTTCGACGCGCTCGAGCCTACGGGCAAGCGTGTGCTCTTGGCGCTCGACGTGTCGGCGTCCATG
>Ga0315910_10005645_pt1 | contig 10227 bp, 9 predicted proteins | sample EdamamesoilMG_FD_204470 | JGI IMG/M metagenome (GOLD analysis project Ga0315910, IMG submission 204470) | Garden soil microbial communities collected in Santa Monica, California, United States - Edamame soil | ecosystem: Environmental > Terrestrial > Soil > Garden | place: USA: California... | reverse complement strand
GGCCGCCCGCAGGACATCGAGTGGGCCTTCGACCAGGAAGGCACGCTGCGCATCCTGCAGAGCCGCCCGGAAACAGTCTGGTCCGCACGCGAGGCGGCACCGGTTGCCGCGGTGAAGGACAATCCGCTGCACCATGTGATGAGCATATTTGGAGGCCGGAATTGAGCCTGACCGCGAAGGACGTGGCCGAGATCCTGCAGGCGCTGGAATCATCCAGCTTCGACACGCTGGATCTGGACCTGAACGGAATGAAGCTTCACCTGCGGCGCAGTGGCGCGGCGCCTGCGCCAGCGACCCGCGCCGCGCCTCCTACGCCAGCGGCGCCCGCTGCGACACCTGCCTCCGTGGCAAGGATCATCGAGGCGCCGCCAGGCACAGTACCGGTAGCGGCGCCGCTGCTCGGCATCTTCTACCGCGCGCCGAAACCGGGAGAGCCGCCGTTCATCGAAACGGGAGCCCGCGTGGAGCCCGACACCATCATCGGCATCATCGAGGTGATGAAGCTGATGAACACAGTGCGCGCCGGAGTGCAGGGTGAGGTCGTGGCGATACCGGCACGCAATGGCGAACTCGTCGAGTATGGTGAGGCGCTGCTGTTCGTGCGTCCGGACTGACCCATGCCCATCCGCCGAGTCCTGGTCGCCAATCGCGGGGAGATCGCCCTGCGCGTGATCCGCAGTTGCCGTGCGCTGGGCATCGAGACCGTACTCACCGTGTCCGAGGCGGACCGGGACTCATTGCCGGCGCGCCATGCCGATCGTGTGCTCTGCATCGGGCCCGGCAGGCCCGGCGACTCCTACCTGAAGATCGACACCGTCGTGCAGGCTGCGCTGGGCGCGGCCGCCGATGCCGTGCATCCCGGCTATGGTTTCCTTTCCGAGCGCGCACCGTTCGCGCGGCGCTGCGAAGAGTCGGGCATCGTGTTCATCGGCCCGACGGCGGCGCAGATCGATGCAGTGGGCGACAAGCTGCGTGCCCGCGCGGAAGCGGAGGCGGCGAATGTGCCGGTCGTGCCTGGCGGCGCGGTCCAGGGCCTGACCGAAGCCACGGCGCTGGCTGCACGCATTGGTGTGCCGCTGCTGATCAAGGCGGTGGGCGGTGGTGGCGGCCGGGGCATGAAGCGTGTGGACCAGCTTTCCGACCTGCCCGCGGCGCTGGACATGGCCTCAGGCGAAGCGGGCGCGGCGTTCGGGGACGCCAGGGTCTATCTGGAACGTTACGTTGCGCGTGGCCGGCACGTTGAAGTGCAGGTGCTGGGCGACGGCCGGGGCGGTGTGATCCATCTGGGTGAGCGCGACTGCTCGGTGCAGCGCCGCTACCAGAAGCTGATCGAGGAAAGCCCGGCGCCGGTGCTCGACCAGAGGCTGCGGGAGTCGCTCCTCGCCGCTGCGGTGCGCTTCGCAGCGCGCCTGCAGTACCGCGGCGCCGGCACGGTCGAGTTCCTGGTCGATGCCGACCGCGGCGAGTTCTATTTCCTGGAGATGAACGCGCGCATCCAGGTGGAGCATCCCGTCACCGAGATGGTGACCGGCCTGGACCTCATCGCAGAGCAGATCCGCATCGCGCAGGGCGGCGATCTGCCCCTGACCCAGGCCGCGGTACGGCTCGAAGGCTGCGCCATCGAATGCCGCATCAACGCCGAGGACCCGGCGCGCGACTTCATGCCGAGCCCCGGGCGCGTGCGTGACGCCGCCTGGCCCCAGGGCGAGGGCATCCGCGTCGACACGCATATCACCACGGGCAGCGGCGTGCCGCCGTATTACGATTCCCTGCTGGGAAAGATCATCGCGCACGGTCCCACGCGCGAAGTGGCCCGCACGCGCCTCGCGGCGGCACTTGCGGCTACCCGTATCAGCGGCGTGCATACCAATCTGGGATTCCAGGCGCAGCTGCTGGCTGACGCGGAGTTCGCGCGCGGCGGTGTCGACACGGGCTTTCTCGCCCGGAGGAACGGCTGATGGCGAACATCGAACTGATCGAGACCAGCCTGCGCGACGGCAACCAGAGCCTCTGGGGCGCCACCGGCATCGACACGGCGATGACGCTGACCATCGCACCGGTGATGGACCAGGTGGGCTTCAAGGCCATCGACTTCACCACTTCCACCCACATGGGCGTGGCCGTGCGCTACAAGCGCGAGGATCCCTGGGAGCGCATCCGGCTGATGGCCGAGGCCACCCCTAGGACTCCGTTGCAGTTCATGTCCACGGGTTTCCGCTTCATCGCCTGGGATACGGCCAGCCCGGAATTCATGGCGCTGGCCTTCCGCACCCTGGCGCGCAATGGCATCCGGCGTTTCTGCCTCGCGGACCCCATGAACGACGTCGACGCGCAGATTGCCTGTGCGCGCATGGTGAAGCAGACCGGCGGCGAGTTCGTGATCGCCGCGCTGGTGTACACGCTCAGCCCCATCCACGACGATGCGCATTATGTTGAAGCCGCTCGGCGCCTGGCCGCCTGCCCGGATGTGGATGCACTCTATATAAAGGACCCGGGCGGCCTGCTGATGCCGCAGCGGGCCCGCACGCTGATCCCGGCCATCACCGCCGTGATCGGCAGCAAGAAGCTGGAACTTCACGCGCACTGCACCATCGGCTTGGCCGAGCTGGCCTACATGGAGGCGCCTGATCATGGCGTCTCCGCTCTGCAGTGTGCGTCCGGGGCGGCATCCGACGGCAATTCGAATCCGCCTTCCGACCGTGTGGTGGCCAACCTGCGCGCACTGGGGCATCGCGTCGATCTGGATGATGCGGCGCTGCTCGAGGTGAATCGCTATTTCACGCGCCTTGCCGAGGCCGAGGGTCTGCCCTCCGGCCGACCCATGGCTTTCGACGCCACCTATCTCCGCCACCAGCTTCCGGGCGGCGTGGTGGGGACCATGCGGCGGCATCTGAGCGAATCCCGACTCTCGCATATGGAGGGCGCCGTCATCGCCGAGCTCGGGCGCGTGCGGGAGGAGCTGGGCTGGCCCATCGTGATGACACCATTCGCGCAGATGATCCTGACCATGGCGGTGATGAACGTCACCGGCAAGGAGCGGTATGCGGTCATACCCGATGAAGTGGTCCGCTATGCGCTGGGCCGGTTCGGCAAGCCAAACATTCCCATCGATGCGGCGGTGATGGACCGAATCATGAGCCTGCCGCGCACGAAGGAGATCCAGGCCGAGCCGCCCATGGCCAGCGTAGCCGAGTTGCGGCGCAAGCTGGGTGCGCAGCTTTCCGACGAGGAGCTGCTGCTGCGCGCCACCATGCCGGCGAATCTCGTCGACGCCATGCAGGCCCCCGGCGTCGCTGCGCGAAGCTACGACCCGGCGCTGCGTCCGGTGCTGAAGCTCATCCGTGAGCTCTGCGCGCAACGTGATCTGGCCAATATCCTCATTGAGAAGCCGGGGTTCCGCATGCAGCTGTCGAGGGAAGCAGGTTGAAGCGCATCAAGGGGTTCATGTTCGACCTCGATGGCACGCTGGTGCTGGGTGACAAGACGGGCAAGTCATACGATGTGCTGCCTGGCGCGATCGAGGTGCTGCAGAAGCTGCGCGTACGCGGCATCCCGTACCTGGTGCTGACCAATGGCAGCGCCCATCCACCCGCATTGCAGGCCGCGAAGCTGCGAAGCTTCGGTCTGCCGGTCGAGGACGACCAGATGTTCACGCCCTCCAGTGTCACGGCCGAGGTGCTGTCGCGCCGCGGCGTGAAGCGCACGCTGGTGCTCGGGTCTCCCGGCGTGGGATACGTGCTCAAGGAGCAGGGCATCGACATCACCTTCACCGGCGAACCCGACTGCGAGCGAGTGGATGCCGTGTACATCGGCTGGCATCCGGACTGCGGCATGAAGGACATCGAGGCGGCATGCAATGCCATCTGGCAGGGCGCAAAGCTTTACGTGGCTTCCGACGTGCCGTTTTTCGCTTCGCGTACGGGCCGCACCATCGGGTACTCCTATGCGATCACGGCAGCCGTGCGGCGGATGACCAAGGCTCCAGCCATCATTACGGGCAAGCCGTCACTGTACGCGCTGCGCTTCGTCGCCCGGCAGCTCGGGGTGAAGATCACCGAGGTGGGCGTGGTGGGTGACGACCCCGTCGTGGAGATGCAGATGGCCCGGCGCGGCAAGGCCACGGGCTTCGGCGTATGCACCGGCACCACCAGCCGTGCCGATTGGAAGAAGCAGCCGGCGAACCGCCGCCCGCACCATGTGATCGAGGGCGTGTTCGAACTGCTGAAAAGGGTCTGAGACGCGGACCCATAACCGGGACTGGGCGGCCAGTCACCGGAGATGTCACTATTCAGGAAACCGAATGTCCGGGGGGCTCATGAAACGCATCGTTCTGGTCGGCCTGGTGCTGGCCCTGGTCCAGCAGTCCGCACTCGCCCAGAAGGGCGGCGTGGACGCCGAAATCGACGCGCTGACCGCGCGGGTCGAAAAGCTGGAGGGCACGCGCGCGGTGAAGAAACTGCAGCGTGCTTTCGGCTACTACATCGACCGTGGCCTCTGGGGTGATGTGGCGGACCTGTTCGCCGATGACGGCACGATCGAAATCGGCGTGGATGGCGTCTACGTGGGCAAGGCGAGGATCCGCGAATACCTGAAGCGCCTGCACGGCGGGCAGGAAGGCCTGATCTACGGCCAGCTCAATGAATGGATCACGCTGCAGCCTGCAGTGTCCATCGCGGCTGATGGCCGGAGCGCCACCGCCCGCTGGCGGGACCAGGGGATGCTGGGCCAGTACAAGAAGCACGCCGAATGGCGCGACGGCGTCTACGAGAACACGTACGTGAGAGAAGGCGGGATCTGGAAGATCAAGTCCGTGCACCTGTACGTGAACTTCGTGGTGCCGTACGAGAAGGGCTGGGCGCGACTGAAACCCGGCGAAGGCCTGGTGCAGAGCGCGGCCTCGAAGGCCTACCCGCCGGACCGCGCGTCGACCGTGAAGTACAAACCCTTCCCCGACACGCAGGTGCCACCGTTCCAGGCGCCGAACCCGGTCACCGGCAAGCCGGTGAAGGGAGCGCTGTGATGAACACCATGAAAGTGATGCTGCGGCAGTGGTGTGTTGCGATCGCGGGTCTGGCCCCGCTGCTGGCCGCGCCGGCGATGGCGCAGTCGACACCCGAGGCCCGCCTGGCGGCTTTTCGCGAGCGCGTGACCCGTCTCGAGGACCAGGATTCGGTGGAGAACCTGCAGGCCACCTTCGGCTTCTACTTCGACAAGGGCCTGTGGAACGAGGCGGCCGACCTGTTCTCACGCAACGGCAGCTTTGAATACGGGCTCAGTGGCGTGTACGAGGGCCAGGATCATATCCGCCGGGCCATGCTGCTCTACGGGCCGCAGGGCCTGGCGTCCGGATACCTCAACAATCACATGATGCTGCAGGCGGTGATCGTCATCGGTGCGGACGGCAGGACGGCCACTGGCCGCTGGCAGGGACCGATGATGTTGTCCGAGCCAGGCGCCAGCGGTGTCTGGGGCGTTGGAATCTACGAGAACGAATACGTGAAGGAAGGCGGTGTGTGGAAGCTTTCGAAGTTCCATTTCTACCCGACGGCCCTCACCGACTATGACCGGGGCTGGGCGCGTTCCCTGCTGCCGATGAAAGGGCCCAGCGCGGTGTTTCCGCCAGACAAGCCCTCAACGAAGGTGTATCGCACCATGCCGGGCAACTACATCCCACCATTCAGCTACAAGCATCCCGTGACGGGCCAGCCGCTCACGAATCTTCCTCAGGCCGTCGACAGCGTCACGGGGCAGTGAACATGAACAACACCAAGACCAGGGCCGCATTGCTGGGCAGCCTCGTTCTGGCACTCTGCGCCAGTCCTCTTGCGGCGTTCTCACAGTCCGCGGCCGAAAAGCTCGACGCCCTCGAAGCGCGCATCACGCGCCTGGAGGACATGAACCAGATCGAGATCCTGCAGCGCACCTACGGCTACTTCGTCGACAAGAGCCAGTGGACGCTGCTCTCGGAGCTGTTCACGGACGACGCCACGCTCGAGATCGGCGGCAAGGGACTGTTCCTCGGCAAGCGACGCGTGCTGGAGTACATGCAGACGGCTTTCGGCAAGGACGGCGCGAAGGAAGGCTCGCTGGCCAACCACATGCAGTTCCAGTCGATTCCGGACATCTCGACCGACGGCAAGACGGGATGGATCCGCTCGCGCGCCTATGTGATGAGCATTGGCGGCTGGGGTCTCCCGCTGTACGAGAACCAGTATCGCAAGGAGAACGGCGTCTGGAAGATCAGCCGCCTGTCGGGCCCTTTCACCATGTACACCAACTGGGACGGCTGGGGAAAGAACGCGCTGAACAACACCTGGCCCGACAAGTTCGATCCGCCACCGGATCTGCCGCCCTCCACGGTGTACCTGACTTATCCGGCCTACTACATCATTCCGTTCCACTTCCCGAATCCGGTGACGGGCAAGGCCTTCAAGCCGGAGATGGCCCAGGCTGGCGCCTATGCCGCGCCGCCCGGAACAAAGGAGCAGGCGGAGTCGCTGACGTTCGGACGCCTGGCCGACGGCACGCAGCCGATCGCCGAGCCGCCACGCAAGTAGGAGTCCTGGGTCTCAGGGCGCAGTCCTGACGAAATCGGCAATCGCCCGATTTTCGCAGGACTGCAGACGGGCAAGCTCGGGCTGCTGGCCCTGAGCCTGCATGTAGAGCAGGCGGCGCACGAGCTGTGCAGTCAGTGGGCGGGGCCCGTCCGACTTCCAGCGCGCGGCCTGACCGGCGAGATCTTCCAGCGAGAGCTGGAACTGCGCGTCATAGCCATTCAGCAGCGTGCGCAGCGCGCGCGCCTCGCCCGGAGGAGCCCCCGCCGCCAGCGCCAATGCGTCGCGCACCGGAAGGTGGCGGGGCACATCGGGGTGGGATTCGAACCATTCGTCTGCCAGCGCATCGATGCTCGTATAGGTGACATTGCGCATGTCGCCCTCGATGCTGGCGTACCAGTGTGCTTCCGAAAACGAGATGCTGCCGTCGCCATTGGCGTCCACGGACCGTTGCAGTCCCGGCGTCAGGCCGGAGAAGAACACATGCAGGTAGTCCCGGCTCTGCGCCACTTCGGCGGCATCGGCCTGGCAGCCCGTGGCGACGATGTCGGGGCGCGCGCCGAAGAAGCCGCAGCTGGTTGCCGCCGCCATGACGCCGCCGAAGCAGTTGCCGCTCACCAGTACATCATCCCCGCCGCCGTTCTGGTGCAGCTTGCGCAGCGCGCCCGGTGACAGTGCTGCCGGGCTGCTCCACATGCCTGCGCCGTCCGGACTGCCGTGCCCGATGAGCACCAGCAGGTTGCGGCTGCCGGGCCGCGCGCGGATCGACTGGAAGATGCGCCCGACGGCATCCGGTGTGAAAGGAGAGGCTCCGGCAACGTCGCGGCGGATCAGGCCGAAGCGTCCGCCGCGCACCTCCAGGGCATTGGCCGACTGGAGACTGTCCCCGCCATAGAAGATCCGCAACTGCGCCGGATCTACCGCCAGCGATGTGGTGAGTACGTCACGGATCTCCTCGATGCGCAGCGCATTGAAGATCTCGTTGTCCGCGGCCCCGCTGGCCGTGGACATGAGCAGCACATTCGCCTGGCCCAGCGGTGGCACCAGCGTCGCCGCATTCGCTGCCCACGGCGGATTGTCCGCGGCGCGGGGGAGGGTGGGATCCAGCGCCAGCCGATAGAACCAGTTCAGGTTCCAGGAACGCAGGTACAGCTCCTGCGTGAAAGTCGCCCGGGCATTGCGCGCGGCCTGCACGTCGCTGCCGATGTCGGGCATGGTGGTCTGCACCGGAAAGCGCGCATTGTGCAGCCCGGCCGAATCGGCGATGTCACCGCCGGCGACTACGATGCCATCGCGCTTCAGCAGCAACTGCGCCGCCAGCACGGCTGTCTGCCGTCGCCAGCGCGTCTCGCTGAACCAGGGCAATGCCCGGAGCTCGGTCCATTCCTGCGCGGTCAGTTCCGATGAGGCGCGGCGCACGATCGAGGCGGTGACCTGTCCTCCGGCGCCGTCGTCCAGCACCGCCTGCCGCAGCTGCGCGCTGCGTTTGAGGATTTCCTCCACATAGGTACAGGTATTGCAGCCCGGCGGCTTCAGCAGGACGACCTGCCACTCCGCGGCCTGCGCAGCCGACGCGGCACCCAGCAGCAGTGCAATGACCCAGAGTCGCGCTTTCATTCTTCTGATGATGGTTTGTCGGCACTGCCGGAGCGTGAGCGACGATCGACCACATTTTGTACTATCCACCGGGAGAACGCAGCAGTCGATCGCGCAACAAATTGGGGGTGTCAGGTATGGCTGAGATCAATTCCCGGTCCGGGGTTCCTTCGCGTCCTTTCCTTCTGGTTGCAGCCACCGGCCTGCTGTTGATGCCGGTGGCGGCGCCGGTGCTGGCACAGGAGTACAAGCCGGTCACCCAGGCCACGCTGCTCGACCGCATTCAGATCGAGGATCTGCTGACGCGCTACTACTACGACCTTTCCATGGGCAAGGGGCATGCGCTGGCGGAGTACTTCACCGAGGACGCGCTGCTGGATGTGGATGGCACCATCGCCAGGGGTCACAAGGAAATCGAAAAGCTGTACCAGCGGCCGGAGGGCGCAGCGGCTCCCGAGCCCACTGCCCAGCGCCGGCGCGGACACATGCTGCTGACCAATCCGGTCATCAGCATCGACGGCGACAAGGCGGTGGCCGAGGTGATCTGGACGGGCGTGATGAATGAAGGGGTGGGAAAGGCCCCGAGCCTGTACGAGCAGGGCAGGGAATACAGTGAGCTGCGCCGGATCAAGGGCAAGTGGCTCATCTCCAAGCGCTGCATCAGTTCCGACAGCGGCACACCGGACCGCTTCGACACCACCTACAAGCCGCGCGAGCGCTGCTGAGTCCAGGGAGCGGAGCGGCACATCGCCGCTCCGCCGGGCCGGTCTATCTCTGCCGCAGCGTGTTGACCGGATCCGCGTTGGCTGTGCGCCATGACTGCGCCGCCACCGTAGCGTAAGCCACCGCTGCCGCCAGCGCCGTCGACAGCAGGAAGATCAGCGGATTGATGCCGGCGCGATAGGCAAAACCGGTCAGCCATTCATCGATGGCGAAATACGAGGCCACCGCTGCAAGCACCGATGCGACCAGCACCAGGATCAGGATGCGCTTTGCCAGCAGGGCAATGATCTGCCATGCCGTGGCGCCCAGCACCTTGCGGGTGCCGATCTCCCGCGCACGCTGCTCCGTCGTGAAGGCCGCCAGGCCGAACAGGCCCATGCAGGCGATGAAGATGCTGACCGTGGCGAAGATGCCGATCAGCCGGGTGAGCGTGGTTTCGGCCTTGTACTGCTGGTCGAGGGCCTCGTCCAGGAACCGGAACTCGAAAGGATGCCTTGGGTCGGCCTCGGCCATGACGCTCCGCGCCTGCGCCAGTACCGCCGCGGTCTGGCCAGGGGCGATTTCAATGATAAGGTGCCGCTGCTGAAAGGGCTTGTTGAGCTCGTTGACCCGCGACATATCGTTGTTGAGCGGCAGCATGACCAGCGGATCGACGGCGTGGTGGAGCGACTTGAAGTGAAAGTCCCTGACCACCCCGATCACGCGGCCTTCGCCGTTGCCGCCCACGGACACGCGCTTGCCGATGGCCTCGGTCCATCCCATCTTCTTCACCAGTGTCTCGTTGACCAGCACGTTGGTGCCCACGTCGGTCAGCAGGCGCGCGGACAGGTCACGCCCCTCGATGATCTTCAGGCCCAGCACCTTCTCGTAATCCTCGCCAAGCTGAAGGATGTTGAAGAGCTGCTGCTCCATCGCCCCCTTCGCATTCTCCGTCTGCACGATGGTGATGTTGGCGCGGTCGCCGTTTTCCGGAGTCTGGTTCGCAACGGCCACGCCCTTGATGCTGGCGTCGCGCAGCAGCTCGCTGCGTATGGAGGGTATCTTGTCGATGGTCCCCGCACCGCGCAGCGAGAGAATCAGGCGGTTCTCACGCTCGAACCCCAGGGGCCTGCTGGTCAGGTAGTGCATCTGCGCAATCATGAGCAGGGTGCAGGCGATGGCGCCTGCGGAGATGGTGAACTGCACCAGGACCAGGAACTCGCGCATGTGCAGGTTGCCCTTGCCGGACACCTGCTTGCCGGTTAGCGCCGTCAGCGGCGCCCAGGAGGAAAGATAGAAGGCCGGGTACAGGCCTGAAAGCAGGCCCACCACCAGGCCCAGTCCCAGCACCCACAGCGCGAGCGAGGGGTCCTCC
>Ga0315910_10005644_pt1 | contig 10228 bp, 7 predicted proteins | sample EdamamesoilMG_FD_204470 | JGI IMG/M metagenome (GOLD analysis project Ga0315910, IMG submission 204470) | Garden soil microbial communities collected in Santa Monica, California, United States - Edamame soil | ecosystem: Environmental > Terrestrial > Soil > Garden | place: USA: California... | reverse complement strand
CGCTGTCGACCAGGGTTCCGTCGCAATCGAAGATGATGGCATTCATGGGGGCTCTCGCACGCCGCACTCACTTGCGTTCGTGAGCCAATCGACGATCGCGTCGAAGCGAGGTCGATCGAGCTCATGAGCGCCCGGAGCCTGAAAGTGCCTCAGGTGGTCCGTTGCGTGCCGCTCGACGAATGCCGAGCGGGCGGACGCTACGACGGCAGTCGCATCTGCCGATAGTGGGTCTAGAGCTCCCGAGACGACGAGCAGCTTGCGCGGAGCCACGCATCGGAGCAGGTCGTCGAAGTCGAAGCGTGACGCGAAGCCAGGGATGACGAGCGCCATCTCCAGCGCCGTGCCGTGCGCGAGCTTGTGGCGGAAGGAGCAGACAGCTCCGCTTGAAACGGCGAACGCCAGCCGCGTGTCGAGAGCAGCAGCAAACAGCGCCAGGTTGCCGCCAAAAGAATGGCCCGCGATTCCAAGGGAGGTTGCGGGACTTAGGGCCTCGAGAACGCTCACGGCGGAGGCTGTGTCCTCGAGCAGCTTCGTCATCAAGAATTCGCCTCGCACCAAGCGGTGCATCGCGTGGTTGTAGTACTGCACCCAATCACTAGGCCGCGCACCGCGCGGAAGTTGGGGAGCCAACGCTGGTGATCCCGCATCGGCATGGGCTCGCCTCGACTCGAAACCGAGCGCATCGGGAGCAAGCACCATGACACCCGCGTGCGCGAGGGCCGGACCGAACGCCTGCAGCGGATCGCCGGCAAGACCCGCAACCTCGGACTTGCCGAGCAACCAATCGCTGTTGTGCTGGTGGAGCACGACGACGGCGGCTCGCGGCGCACCAACAGGCTCGAAGAGAAACGCCTGAATCACCTCGCCGTCCAGCGCGCTGTAGCTGACGAGTTTCCGGACGACATTTCCATCGACAACCTCGTGTCGGACCGACGGTGCTTGGGCCGAGCCGGGCGGTTTCCAGCGAAGGAAGCTTCTGATTTCAGCTCGTAGCGAGTCCATGCCACCTCCCCGTTGCGTTCGGCTGGCATCGGAGCGTACCAGATTTAACGTGGCAGCGTCGCGCTCACGCCATGCGTCCCGCGCCCACGCCTGCTGAAGCCACACTGTGGTGCCCGCTCTCCGGTGGCGAGTGCTCAGCGCCGATACGCCAGCACCCACAGTACGCGAATGACCGAATCCACACCGCGCGCGCCTCCTCTACCAATGAATCGAGGATCTTCATCGTAGCTTCCTTTCGTCCGCTGTTTGGAACCCAGCCCGTTGCTGAGCTCGCGGGCAAAGCCCCCGCCGCCTGGCGTGCGCAGCGCCTGTTCCCGGGCGAAGCCAGCGCCCTGTTCGGATGCTGATGCTGAGAGTTCTGTTCCGATGCTGAGCCTGACGCTGATGCTGATGCTGACGCTGACGCTGACGCTGACGCTGATGCTGATGCTCGAGCCCGACCCCGACCCCGAGCGACGCGCCGTGGTGGCCGCGTGGCCACCTCACCGCTGCCGCGCGCCGTGGTGACGGAGGCACCGGCGCGGCCCGTGAACCCGCCGGCACCGCCCCCGTTTGGCGCGTAGCGCCAGACTTGGGGGCGGTCGGCGCGCGAAAGCGCGACGGGTAGGGGGCACCGAGGATCTGGCTCCGCCGCCGCCTCCGCCTTCGCCCCCGCTGGGCACTCCGCCGCATTCGCGAAAGCCACGTGTACTGCGAGATCCGAGTGCTCGCCCCCCGCCAGCCGCCCTGCGCACGATTAACACAAAGGCGGCTAAACCGCCGGCCGATCAATCAATAGCAATTACATATGCTTATGGAAACATCAAACGCGTGCTGGCAGACCCCCCTCTCGGCGGGCATTCACAAGCCACGAATCGGTGAGCGCGCCGGCGCGCAGCGCGCGACGGGCAGGGCTGCCGACGTAGATGTCAGATCGAATCGCGGCGTTTGAGGATGATGAGGATCATGATCAGCGTCGCGAACATCATGGCGCCGAGCACGGCCGGCGGCAGCCAGCTGATCTGGTAGTGCGTGAAGCCCCAGGCGCCATTGAAGTCGGTTCCGGCGATCTGGGCTTCGGCGCAGTGGAACTTGCCGGCGCTGACGAAATTTTCGATGCTGTTGGCGTCGGGCTTCTTGATGTCGAGCACCCAGGCGGGGTCGGCGGCGATGGCGATGCGTTCTTGGGCGACGACACCCTGAAAGCCCCAGCGCGCTGGCATCAGATACATCGGATACTCGAGCATGGGGTTCGTGGTCATGGGCACCATGAGCCCGCCCAGCACCACCTGCGGAATCAGCGCGATCGGTGTGAGGGCCATCGCGGCCTCGGCGGTGCTGACGAGCGTGCTCAGCGCGAGGCCCAGAGCCACGGAGTTCATGGCGGTCACGATCAGGGTGGCGAGGCTCGTCACGAAGGCTTCGGGGCCACCGTTGAAGCCGAGCGAGAAGAACACGATCGCGAGTAAGATCGTGCACTGGATGATGCAGAAGATGCTGAGCAGGACGAACTTCGAGAACACGTAGTTGAAGAGGCCCAGGTTGACCATGCGCTCGCGGCGGTAGATCGCGGTTTCGCTCACGATCTCGCGGGCGGCGTTGCTGGTGCCGAACCACACCGCGGCCACCACCAGAAAGAAGATGGCCCCGGCGTTGTCAGGGGTAGCTTGCATCGACGACAGCATGTCGTTGACGCCATCGCCGAGGCCTCCAGAGCGTTTTGCCAGCTCTTGCAGAGCACCCAGGCACCAGTAGGGGATGGCCTCTTTCTGGCCGCCGAACACGCCTGCCAACAGGCCGCCGATGATGGGCGCCTGCGCTAGCATGATCACCGTGCCGCTGACATCGCGCATCTTGATCTTGAGGTAGCGGCTGAACAAAAGCCGAAACTGACCGCTGGTGCGAGCGCGACCGCCGATCATGCCCTGGCTCTGTGAGCCCGTCCCCACCGCGCGCCGGCCCGAGAACATTTTCTGGAAGGTGGGGTTGTCTTGGCGGAAGAACTCGGCGTGCCACTCGCGCGCGGCTTGCATGCGGGCGTGAAAACGCGGCGCATTCGGGTTCTGCGCGCGCATGGCGTCGAAGATCGGCCGCTCGCGCTGGTTCAGCATGTCGAACATGTCGCGCGGGTTGTCGACGCTGTTCGGTTTGCCCTGTTTCTCGAGGAACGAACCGAAGAAGCGGTACCCATCGCGCGTGGGGCCGTAGTAGATCGGGATGCCGCCCGTGCCGAGGATCAGCGCGAGGTTGAACTTTTCGAACTCGTCCTTGGCCGGCTGGTGAATGGTGGTGATGATGGTCTTACCGGTCTGGCGAGCGAGGTCGGCGAGCAGTTGCACTAGCGCCGTGGTGTCGTCGGCGGCGAGGCCGCTGGTGGGCTCGTCGAGGAACATCAGGATCGGATCGGTGACGAGCTCCATCGCGATGTTCACGCGTTTGCGCTGTCCACCGCTGAGCACCTTCTTTTCGGGGCGACCGATCTGCAGGTGAGCGACACCTTCGAGACCGAGCTGGGCGAGCGTGGTTTGCACGCGTTGATCGATTTCGTCGTTCGAATAGTCGGGCGGCAGCCGGAAGCGCGCGCTGTAGCGCACGGCCTCCCAGACCGTGAGCTCGGGGTGCACGATGTCGTCTTGGGGCACGTAGCCGATGGAGCCGCGCAGCGCGTCGTAAATGGCGTACAGATCTTCGCCGTTGATACGTACCTGCCCGGCGGTGGGCGGCAGGTAGCCGTTCAGGGTCATGAGCAGCGTGGTCTTGCCCGCGCCGCTCGGACCCATCAGCGCGATCAGATCGCCCGGTAAGGCCTTGAAGCTGACATGATCGAGCAGGGTTTTGAGCTCGCTCGGGTTGTCGCGATCGGGCACCTGGATCACCAGATCCCACGCCTCGATTTCGTAGACGGGGCGCCCCGTCCAGTCGGCTCGTTGATCCTCGACGACGACCGCGAGCTCTTCGGCATCGACCTGGAGCAACAGCGGCATGGGGCCGATGAAGACCTTCTCGCCATTCTGCACCTGGACGCGCTGGTTGGGCGGGATGCGCTGACCGCGCACGTAAGTGCCGTTGGCGCTGCCGCGGTCTTCCAGGAATAGCTGGCTGCCCAGCTTGATCAAGACCGCGTGACGGCTCGATACCTGCGGGTGCGCGATGGTGATGTCGTTGTCGGTGGTGCGGCCGATGGTCTGGCGCTGTTCGCCGGAACCAGCGAGCTGGATCTGCCCGATGACGGTCTTGTGCTTGCGCTTGGGAGCCTGCGCGTCGGCGGCGGGCGCGTGTGCCGTAGCGGCTTTGGGAGCAGCCGCGACTGCTGGCGCTCGGGTTGCTCCGGCACCGAACACCTGGGCGAGTTGCAGCACCAGCTGCATCGGGAGGGGAATCGCACCCACGGCAAACAGCGCATGCGGATCGACGGGGACCGCTTGCTCGGCAGGGAGCCTTTGCCGATTCAACCAGGTGCCCGCTGTCGAGCCGTGGTCGACGACCGCGAGCGGCTGCAGCTGGAAGGTGGCGTGCCGCCCAGAGACGTTCGGGTGGTTCACGACCAGCTGCGCCTTCTGAGCGTCGCGGCCGACGGTGAGTTGCCCCGGCACGACAGGTGCAGAGCCCTGCGACATGAGCATCAGCGCGAGCGCTGGGTGCACGTTCGGCACGGGCGTTTGCCCCACCACGAACTGAGCCCGGAAATCGAAGGGCGCGCTCGAACCAGGCGCCATGGGCTGACCATTCACCAAGGTTTGGCCCGCGCGATTGTCGATGAACACGAGTACGCCGCCGCCCTGATGCACGATGGTGGCGTGCGAGGGCGCTACGCCTGGCCCGCCGAGACGGATATCGGCGCTGGGGTCGCTGCCAATGGTGATGGATGGTTTGGAAAACCCAGGGATCATGTTCGCGGACCGCTTTCGACAGGAGGCGTTCGGGTTCTTAGGAGAGAGCTGGGAGTGGCCGGGGTGTGCGAGACCGCCCGCACTATCCACCACAGGACGATAGACCCCACGATGAGCAGGGTGAAGACCGCTGCGAGTACCAGCAGGATCTTGCCGTTCTTGCTCAGTTTGGCGACGCGACTCGGGTACTCGCTCAGGAAATGTCCGCCGGTCGAGGGGCTCGCCGGATGAAATGGACTGTGCTCGAGCCCGGGCTCGGTATCGCGCGTCGTGCCGGGGGCAGTGTCACCTGGTGGGGTAGCGCGAGGTGCGGGCGCGTTACCCAGCGGCAGCGGCGGTCCGGGCAGATCGTGCGTTGGTGAGCTTTGCAGGGCGTCGCCGGTGATGGTGGGCGGCGCGTCGACTTGCGTGGGCGAGGTGTCTTGATCCACGACGGTCTTGGGGCCCCCGAACGCTTGCGCTCGAGCTCCAGGCAGAACTACCGGACTGGGAGCCACGAGTGGGCGCTGGACGTTCTGCACGCGCAGCATGAGCACCGTGATGTTGTCGTGCCCGCCTCGCAGGTTTGCCAGATCGACCAACGCTTGGCAGGCGACCGGCAAGCCTTCGCCCAAGCGGTTCTGGACCACACCCAAGATCTCCGGGTCGGGTACCAAGTCCGTGAGCCCGTCGCTCGCCAGTATGAACAGGTCACCCGGTCCCACTTCGAACGGGCCCGGATAGAGCTCGACGTCCACCGTGGGCGCCATGCCCAACGCGCGCGTGATGCGGTTTGCGTCCGGGTGCGTGAGGGCTTGCTCGGCGCTCAACATGCCGGCGTCGACGAGCTGCTGCACCACGGAATGGTCGCGCGTCATGCGGTAGATCTGCGCGCCGCGGATCAAGTACACGCGCGAGTCGCCGACGTGCGCTATTTCGGCGCCGCCGTTGTGCACCAACACCGCGACACACGTGGTCCCTGGCCGCCCTTCGATCGCGGGACCGCCGCCTTGCTGGTAGACGACGTGGTTGGCTTGTTGGATGGCCTGTGCCAACGCGGGACCCGGGGGGCGATCGAACGGTGGCTGCGAGAGCCACTCGATGATCGTGTCCACCGCGGCCTGTGAAGCTGCTTGGCCGTGCGCGTGGCCGCCCATGCCGTCGCACACGAGCGCCAGGTGCCCCAGCCTCGTTCGCGTTGCCCGTCCCGAGTCCTCGTTGACCTGTTTCGTGGGTTCCCGGCCCGGGTCGCTCACGCAAAAAAGATCTACCTCGGGATCGGAGACGCTGGGCATGGCGCTCGAGATGGTGTGCACCCCTCCGAAAGACGCTGCTTCAGGACTCCAGCCGTGTGCTGAACTCCACCGGTCCAAAGCGCACCATCGAGCCATCGGCGATGGCGGCCCAGACCCCAGGCGACAACTTGTTCCCGTTCACCAGGGTGCCGTTGTTGCTGTTCTCGTCTCTCACCAAGAGCTGGCCGTTCTCGAGCTTGAGCGAGGCGTGAATCGCCGATACCCGCGGCTCGGTGAGCAGGATGCCGCACTGAGCGCCGTCCCGCCCTGCGCGCATTTCGACGCCGGGCACGATGGTGAACACTCCGGCTGAACCCTGCAGGGTCGCCCGAGAAGCCGCGCTCGAGGCGTAGGGGTTCGGCGGCGCGGGGCTTGCGAAGACCGCCGGCGCTACGCCTGCCGCGGGGGCGGCTTGGCCGGGGCCGCCATACATGAACTCCGGACCCGGAGGGTTGGAGCCATGACCGACGGGCGCGGCGTGAGCTACCGGCGCAGCGTAGCCCATAGGGGCGGCGGGTGCCGGCGGCGCCATGTGACCCGGTGGCATGCCCCCAGGCGGCGGACCACCACCCATGGGTGGGCCAGCGACGGGTGGTGCGCCATAGCCGCCGCCAGGCGGCACGTAACCCCCAGGCGGCGGACCGTAGGCGGCGACTGGTGCAGGTGGAGGCGCGCCTCCGCGCTTCTTGCCGCCTCCCGATTTCAGGATCACGACGAGGAGCAAGAGCACCACCACGACGCCGAACGCGCCGCCCAATATCAAGAGCAGCGGTAGGGGTTTCGTGGTGCCCTTCAGCTGGATCACGTTGGCGTTGGTCACGCCGCTCGTGCGATTGGCCTTGCTGTCGAAAATGACCAGGCGCACGACGGCTTGGCTGCCCGAGCCATGCAGCAGCTTGTCCTTGTCGGGGGCTGTGAATTCCACGTAGCTGTCATTGGCTTCGACGGCGGTGCCCTTCATGCCCATCGCGATGAGTTGCTGCTGGGCGCGCTTGGCTTGCTCGACGTCGGTGCCGGTGAGCTCGTTCGGCAGCGCTTGCCCTTGGGGAATGAAATACACCTCGGCCCGCGTCGCGTCGCCGCCCCAACAGAAATCGCCATACACCTTGAAGCGTCCGCCCGGGTACACGCCGTCGCCGCGCTTGGCCATGTCTTGGGTGTACTGAACGTTCACGTCGAGAGGCCAGCGCGTGGGATCGATGCCGATCGGAACGTCCTTGAACGAGTTGTCGCCCAAGATCGGCGGCTTGACGTTGTTGAACAGCAGCTTGAAGCTCTGTGTGGCGGTTGGCGAAATGCAACTAACTCGCCATTTGACGATGTGCATCTTCGAAAAGCGCGTGCGCACCGAGTTGACGATGGCCTGAGCCCGTGAGCCCTGGCCCGGGCGCATCACCGTGAAAAACCCGCCGATCTCGGTGTCCGCCATGTTTTGCATGAACTCTTGCGAGTTCTGCTTGAACTCATCGAAGGTCACAGGCGGGAAGTAGACGCTGATGATGGGCACGGGCGACTTGGGCAGCGCCGTGTTGTCTTCCGGGAAGCGTCCGCCGGTCATGTACTGAGCAAGCTGAAGCGCCCCCGGGCCGCTGGTGGACGGGTCGGTGCCACCGAACCCGTTCGACAGTACGACCATGGCTTGGTGCAAGGGTATGTTGACGCCTTCGCCCACGTTGCCGAGCGCCTTGAAGCCGTCGGTGGCCGCGTTCCTGATGATGGTGAGCAGGGTGCGATTGCGCCCGGACGAGGCGAACGTGCTGCCTACCTTTCCGACCACGCCCAGCGCTTTGGTCTTCTGCCCCGAGGGCAGCCACTTCGAGTCTTCGACGACCTGGCGATCGTCGAAAAACATGACGTCGACGATGTCGTTCGGCCCCATGCTCTGGATGAACTTCTCCGCGACTTGTTTCGCGTCCGCGAAGCTCGCCTTCATGCGCGCGTCGGCGTCGATCAGGATCAACCAAGCCGTGCCCACGCCAGGGGTCTGTTGGCTGTCGCCCCACTTGGCGGTGCTCACGAACTTGGCCGGTACGTCGCGCCCCTCGATGTCGACCAGGAACAGCGCTTGCTGCTGCGGGAATGGGAACGGGCTGTACAGCGCGAACGGTTTTTCGAGCGCTGCGCTCATGCAATCGAGCTGCGCGTTGCCGCGCAGCGGCCCGCACTCCTGGATCTGCTCACTGACCCGCTTGCTCTGCGCGACCTCGATCACGGTCGTGAGCTCGGGGTTGGTGTTGTCCTGGCCCGCACGTGGATCGACCCTGAGCAAGCGCGCCGACGGCGCAGCGAGCGCCATGGCCGGCACGAGCAAGAGCGCGCACAGCGCGCTCGCGACGAGCAGCAGCTGGCGCGCCACCTTGGTGGGGTGGGTTGGGTAAGGCAGCTTGTGACGCATGAGTTTCTCGACGGGGTTTGACAAGCGCGGAGCGGATGGCATCAAATGATCTTCACCGTGACGGCGAAGCCGCCGAACCGGATCGATTCTCCATCCCTCAGATCCACTCGCGCATGGGGTTCGAGTTTGGTGTCTCCTCGGAACGTACCGTTGGTACTGCCCAAGTCTTCGAGGCTCAGACGGCCGGGGCGCGCCGTTGCGTGAATCACGGCGTGCCGAGAAGACGTGGTCGGATGGTCGAGCTCGATGTCGAGACCCTCGGCGGCTTCGAGCCGGCCGATGGTGTTGGCCCCTTGATAGATGTGCCACGCCTGCCCGAGCTCGGTTTCGTAGCTCACCAAGAAGCCCGCCAGAACGCGCGGCGCCGCCTGGGGCGCCTGATCGGGCTCCGTGTTGGCGGTGCCCGGCGATGCTTGCGTCGTGCTGACCTGGGGAAAGCCCGGCGTGCTCGCCTGATGGATGGCCGGCGGTGGTCCGTAACCCGGGGGGCCGTAGGCCTGTGGTGGCGGTGAGGTCGCGTCGAACGCCGGATTGTGCGGCGGCGCGTAGCCGGGATGAGGTGGCGGAAAGCCGGGAGGGGGAGCGGCCTGGTATGGGTTTGGCGGAGCACCGGGCGGCATCGCCCCCGGCGGCATCCCGCCCGGCATGCCCGGTCCCATCCCGCCCGGCGGCATTCCCGGCGGCGGCATTCCCGGCGGCGGCATTCCCGGCGGCGGCATTCCCATCCCCGGCGGCATTCCTGGCGGCGGCATTCCCGGCGGACCGTAAGCTCCGGGTGGTGGCGCTCCAGGTGGCGGCGCGGCGTAAGGACCGGCGGCGTTCGGATCGGGCGCCATCGTTGCACCGAACGGATTGAGTCCTTGCTGCGGAGTGCCGACGCGCGCTTGCTCGGACGAGAAGTTCGGAGCACCAGGCGGAGGCCCAGGTGGTTGTCCCCAACCAGGTCGTGGCGCAGCACCAGGAGGAGGGCCACCGGGAGGAGGCCCTCCGGGACCTGCAGGCGGGGGAGCGCCCCAGCCTGGAGGTGGTTGTTGCGGCGGTGGCGCGGGTGGCTGTCCCCATCCGCCGGGTACCCCTTGCGGTTGTGCGGCTGCCTGCGCGGCGGGCATGGGCCCTCCGCATGAAGCACAAAACTTACTGGTGGGGTGGTTTTGGTAACCGCACCGCTGGCACGCGATCATCATTCCTCCGTCTCGGACGCTGTCGGCAGTGGAGCCAACTCAGCGTGAACGGAAGCATACCCGGTTTGTGGTGAGTCGCGTAAGAGTGCGCTTCGATTAGATTCCTGAGAACCGGGGTGTTGCCCCGGCCACTCGGCCTCGAAGGCACTCTTTCGAGGCGGGCGGGCTCAGCGATCTTTTTCGTCGCGCACGCGGGCTGCCTTGCCGCGCAGATCGCGCAGATAGAACAGCCTGGCCCTGCGTACGACACCAGTCGCGAGCACTTCGATCTTATCGATGCGCGGCGAGTGCACGGGGAAGGTGCGCTCGACGCCGACATGGAAGCTGGTCTTCCTGACGGTAAAGCTGGAGCGGGCGCCGGCGCGGCGTTGCTTGACCACGACGCCGCGAAACACCTGAACGCGGAGCTTGTCGCCCTCGACGATCTTGTAGTGAACCGCCACAGTGTCGCCCGTCTTGAAGGCCGGCGTGTCGGGACGTAGGAAGGAGGCTTCGACCTTGTCGAGA
>Ga0315910_10005643_pt1 | contig 10229 bp, 10 predicted proteins | sample EdamamesoilMG_FD_204470 | JGI IMG/M metagenome (GOLD analysis project Ga0315910, IMG submission 204470) | Garden soil microbial communities collected in Santa Monica, California, United States - Edamame soil | ecosystem: Environmental > Terrestrial > Soil > Garden | place: USA: California... | reverse complement strand
CCGCGCGCGGAAGGGCTTGCTGCCCAGCTCGCCGACGAACGCTTCCAGCTCGGCCTTGGGCAGGCCGAGCAGGTTGACGCGTTCGTTGGCAGCTGCGGTTTCCATGAGATCACCCGCGCGGGCAGATCTCCGTCTCGCGGAAGAAGTAGGCGATTTCCTTCGCGGCCGTTTCCGGCGCGTCCGAGCCGTGGACCGTGTTGGCCTCGATGCTCTCGGCGAAGTCGGCGCGGATGGTGCCCGGCGCGGCCTTCTTCGGATCGGTGGCGCCCATGATCTCGCGGTTCTTCGCGATCGCGTTCTCGCCTTCCAGCACCTGCAGCAGCACCGGACCCGAGGTCATGTACTTCACGAGGTCATTGAAGAACGGGCGCGCGGCATGCACGGCATAGAAGCCTTCGGCATCGCGCTTCGACAGGTGCTGCATGCGGGCGGCGACGACCTTGAGGCCGGCCTTTTCGAAACGGCTCAGGACCTGGCCGATGAGGTTACGGGCGACGCCGTCGGGTTTGACGATGGAAAAAGTGCGCTCGAGCGCCATGGGATCGATTCCTTGGGGGACTTAAAGGCGCGCGATTGTACCGGGAGGGGCCCCGCTTCGCGAGATAAACCTATGAAATTCAACACTTCCCACGCGCTCGCGCGCCACGCCGGAAAGCGGGGTCTAACGACCCCGTCCGTGAAGCTTCAAACGCTGAAGGATTCCCCGCAGCCGCATTCGCCTTTTATGTTCGGGTTGTGGAAGCGGAAGGCCTCATTGAGACCCTGTTTGACGAAGTCCACGGTGGTGCCGTTGATGAGCGGCAGGCTGTCCGGATCCACGAACACCTTGACGCCCCGGTCCTCGAAAACGAGGTCGCTGGCGGCCGAGTCATCGGCGTAATTCACCACGTAGGCAAACCCCGAGCAGCCGGTCTTGCGCACGCCGAGCCGCAGGCCCAGTCCCTTGCCGCGGGCGGCGAGGAAGGACTTGACGCGTTCGGCAGCAGCTTGTGTCAGCGAAATGGCCATTTCTAACCTTGGCGTGCGCTTTCCATCGCGGCACGTATTGCATCTTCGACGATCAGCAGCCGACCGAGTTTCTCGGTTGGAACGGCGAATTTCTCCGCCCAGTCCGTGGGGCTTCCCGGAAGCGGATCCCCGATGTGGGCGCCTTCCAGCGTCTCACATAACCAGGCGGCGAGGGCCACAGTATGGGGGCATCCATACGCACTGAAACGGGCACTTTTCACAGTCCCGGATGCGATCTCGAGTTCGAAGCGCACCGCCGTTCCATCCGCTTCGCGGCCGGCGCCACCTTCGCGCACGTCGGCATGCGCATGGGACTGCGGCGGCCGGGCCGTCGCCAGGAAGTAGCGCCGGGTCAGCGGGTTCAGCGCCCGCCCCAGCAGCGTGTTGCCCGTGGCCAACGACGAATCCGGGTCGATGGGACGCTGGGTCAGCGGCTCGGGTGCCGCGGTGCCCGCGATGGCGCGCAGTCGCGCGACCTCGGCGCGAATGGCGGTGGCCGCCGCGTCGACCTCGGCGGCGGTCGAAAAGCGTCCCAGCGACAGGCGCAGGGAGCTTTGCGCCAGCTCGACGCCGTGCCCGAGCGCGCGCAGCACGTAACTTGCCTCGCGGCTGGCAGAACTGCAGGCCGAGCCGGTCGACACCGCGATCTCGGGCAGCCCGGTGATCAGGCTCTCGCCCTCCACGCCCTCGAACGAGGCGTTCACGAGACCGGGCAGGCCTTCGGCATGTCGGTCGTTGAAGCGCACGTGGGCGATCGTCATCAGCTCCCGAGCCAGGCGCGCCGCGAGGTCGCGCGCATGCGCGGCGTCGTGCGCGCCCTGCTCTCTGGCCAGCGTCGCCGCCACGCCCAGTCCCACCACCTGGTGCGTGGGCAACGTGCCTGAACGCAGTCCGCGCTCGTGTCCGCCGCCGAACTGCAGCGGCGCGATCCGCGGTCGTGCCGACTCGCGCACGTACAACGCGCCGATGCCCTTCGGGCCGTAGAACTTGTGCGCGGTGAGCGACAGGAAGTCCACGCCCAGCCGGCGCACGTCGACGGGTAGTTTGCCCACGGCCTGCGAGGCGTCGGTATGCACCAGCACGCCGCGGGTTGCCGCCAGACCCGCCACCGACGCAACATCGTTCAACACGCCGATCTCGTTGTTGGCCAGCATCAGCGACACCAGCAGCGTGTCGTCGCGCAACGCGGTCTGGATGGCCTCGGGCGGCACGCGGCCGGTCTCGTCGGGCTCGACCAGCGTGACGGCGAAGCCTTCCTTCTCGAGCTGCTTGCAGGCGTCGAGCACGGACTTGTGCTCGGTGCGCGCGGATACGATATGTGCGCGCGTTTCCGCGCGACCGGGCTGGCCCGCCTTCCCCGCCGTCGATGGGTGCGCGCCCGCGGCGCGACGCGCGGCCCGCGCCACGCCGAGCAGCGCGAGGTTGTTGGCCTCGGTGGCGCCGGACGTGAAGATGATTTCGCGCGGTTCGGCGCCGATCAGCGCGGCCACGGCGGCGCGCGCGTGTTCGACGCGATCCAGCGCGGCGAGTCCCAGGCCATGGGTCGCCGAGGCCGCGTTGCCCTGCGCCGCCGGATCGGTGAGGCATTCGGCCATGGCCGCGGCCACGCGCGGATCCACCGGCGTGGTGGCGGCGTAGTCGAGGTAGATAGTCACTCGCTCGTCCCGGGAGGGCCGGCGCGCCGTCTTTTCTGCTGCACCGAGGTCAGGATGCCGCGCAGGATGTTGACCTCGTTCTGGTCCATCTCGCAGCGCTGGAACAGGCGGCGGATGCGCGTCATGAGATGCGTGCCGCCGGTGGTGCGGTCCTTGAAATCCACCTCGTCCATGACCTGTTGCAGGTGCGCGTAGAAGCGCTCCATGTCGGCGCCGGGCGCGAGCGGCACGGGAGGTTCGGACAGCGGCCGCGCACTCGCCGGGCTGCCCGCGGCGCGGAACAGCTCGTAGGTGGCGAGCTGCACGGCCATGGCGAGATTCAGCGACGGGTAGTCGGGGTTCGCCGGGATGCGGATCAGCAGGTGCGCGAGCGCGAGTTCCTCGTTGGTGAGACCGGTGCGCTCGGCACCGAACAGGATGGCGGCCGGCCCGCGCTCGCTCATCTCGAAAATCCGCCGCGCGGCCTCGTGCAGGTCCAGCGCGCGGAAATTCTGGTCGCGCGGCCGCGAGGTGGTGGCGGCGACGAAGCCCGCGTCCGCGACGGCCTCGGTGACGCTGTCGACCACGCGTGCCCGGCCCAGCAGGTCGTCGGCCCCGGAAGCGCGCGCCAGCGCTTCGGGGTGCGGAAACGCCTTGGGACGCACCAGCACCAGCTGCGAGAGGGCCATGTTCTTCATGGCGCGCGCCACCGCCCCGATGTTTCCGGGGTGCGAAGGTTCGACCAGCACGATGCGAATGGCGGACAGGGGCATGGCCTGTATCATAGCGGCCCTTTTCAGCCGCCAACTCCCACGCATGCAGCCCCTACTCAACATCGCGGTCCGCGCCGCGCGCCGCGCCGGCGACATCATCGTGCGTGCCATCCCGCGACTCGACGGCATCGAGGTGCATACCAAGGGACGCAACGACTACGTCTCCGAGGTGGACCGGGCGGCGGAAGCGGACATCATCGAGACCATCCGCCGGCTGCATCCCGATCACGCCTTCCTCGGCGAGGAAAGCGGCGAGATCGGCAAGGGCGACGTGGTCTGGATCATCGACCCGCTCGATGGCACCACGAACTTCCTGCACGGGTTTCCGACCTTCGCCGTGTCCATCGCCTGCCAGATCCGCGGCCGGCTCGAGCACGCCGTGGTGTTCGATCCCATGCGCCAGGAGATGTTCACCGCCTCGCGGGGTGACGGCGCGCAGTGCGAAGGCCGCAAGATCCGCGTCAGCAAGCAGACCACGCTGGAAGGCTCGCTGATCGCGACCGGTTTCCCGTTCCGCGCCGACTCCCCGTGGCTCGACGAGTACCTGGCCATGTTGAAGACCGTGATGACCCAGTCCGCGGGACTGCGTCGCCCCGGCGCCGCCGCGCTCGACCTCGCTTACGTGGCGGCCGGGCGCGTCGATGGCTTCTGGGAGATGGGATTGAAGCCCTGGGACACGGCCGCGGGCACACTGCTCATCACCGAGGCCGGCGGCCGGGTCGGCACGCTCACCGGCGACGACTACAAGCTGGGCGCGCACATCGTCGGCGGCAGTCCCAGGGTGTACGCGGCGTTGGTAGCCGCGCTCGCGCCCCACGTCACCGACGCGTTGAAATGAAAAGAGCCGCCCGGGAGCGGCTCTCGTTCAATCGGCTGGCGACGGGCGGCTAGCTAGTCGCCCCGGCTTTGTCGCCGCCATTCTTGTTGCGCAGCGGGCTGGCCCAGAAGCCGTACATGAAGTACACGGCGATCGCGATCAGCAGGAACCACATGAACCAGACGCGGATCTTGTGCTCGACGCCGATCCAGGCCAGCACGAAGCAGGCGAGCACGCCGGCGGCCGGCAGCAGCGGATAGAGCGGCACCTTGAAGTGTCGCGGCAGATCCGGACGCTGCTGGCGCAGCCAGATCACGGAGAAGCACACGAGGCCAAAGGCCACCAGCGTACCCACCGAGGTCAGGTCGCCGAGCGCGTTGATGTCGAAGTAGGCCGCGGCGGCCGAGACCAGCACGCCAACGATCAGCGTGTTGATCCACGGAGTCTTGAATTTCGGGTGCACCCTCGCGAGCGCCTTCGGCATCAGGCCGTCGCGCGACATCGAGTAGAACACGCGCGTCTGCCCATACATCAGCACCAGCACCACCGAGGACAACCCGGCAATCGCGCCGATCTTGATCAGTTTGGCCAGCCAGCCCCAGCCCGGCCCGAAGGTATCGACCGCGGTGGCGACAGGCGCCGCGACGTTCAGCTTGGTGAACGACACCACGCCGGTGAGCACCGCGGCGGTGAGCATGTACAGGACTGTGCAGATGATCAGCGAGCCGAGGATGCCGATCGGCATGTCCTTGCGCGGGTTCTTCGCTTCCTGGCCGGCGGTCGAGACCGCTTCGAAGCCGATGTAGGCGAAGAACACGATCGTTGCCGCACGGATGATGCCGTCCCAGCCGAACTGGTTCTCGACACCCGTGGGCTCAGGGATGAACGGGTGCCAGTTGTCGGGGTTGACGAAGAACGCGCCGACCGCGATGAACAGGATGATCACCGTTACCTTGATCGCGACGATGATGTTGTTGACGGTCGCGGACTCGGACACGCCGATCACGAGCAGCGCCGTCACCGCCAGGGTGATGAACACCGCCGGGAGATTGAACAGCGACTTGACCACCGCGCTGTCGGCAAGTGGCACGACCGAACCGGAAGGCAGGTGGATGACGGACTCCGCGGGGATGGTCAGCGCGGTGCCGGCGGACAACTCGCGCAGGTGTCCCGTCGACGGGTCGAGGACCTTGGACAGGGCATCGAGCGACGCGCTGGCATCCGCCTTCACGACCACGTCGAGCGCGTTGGTCAGCGTGTAACCCGAGTTCTCCACGCCTTCCTTCACGACACCGACGACGTCATACGAAGGCAGCGACGCGGCGAACGTCCCCGTGGCATGCGCCGTGTTTTCGGAGATGAACTGCACCATCGAACCGTCCGCGAGTTTCGCGGTGACGCCGTTCAGGCTCACCATCGGATCGACGACGCTGAAGTTCGTCAGCGCATCGACCACGAACTTGCCGCTGGCCTGCGTGACGCCAGCCGGGATATTGATTCCCATGTCGTGCAACAAACTGACCGCGTAGCCTGACCAGCCGACCGCGACCACCGACGCGGCCAGGGCATATTCGAGAAGCAGCAGCGCGCCCATGATCCAGGCGCCGAACTCGCCGACGGTGGTGTACGAATACGTGTACGCCGAGCCGGAGACCGGGAGCATCGAGGCCAATTCCGCGTAGCACAGCCCCGCAAGTGCGCAGACCACACCGGCAATGACGAACGAGAGGATGACCGCGGGTCCGGCGTACTGCGCCGCTGCCGTGCCAGTTCGCACGAAGATGCCCGCGCCGATGATGCAGCCGATGCCGAACAGGATCAGGTGAATCGGCCCGAGCGTGCGTTTCAACTCGCCGCGATCGAACTCGGACTGGACCTGAGCAATGGACTTGGTACGCCAACCCATCGGGCACCCCTGAAGTTGTAATGGGCGGAGTGTACGGAGCCCTCGCGAGTTACGCGAGCATGACAGCGGTTCAGCGCCCGCTATCCCCCTTCACTCTCGTCATTCTTGTTCCGGCGCTCGTCCATGAGGCGCCGCAGCCGGATATTCACCATTTCGACGCCCACCGAGAACGCCATCGCGAAGTACAGGTAACCCTTGGGCACTTCGAAGTGGAACGAGTCCGCGACCAGCACCACGCCGACCAGGATCAGGAAGGCCAGCGCCAGGATCTTGATGGTGGGGTGCTTCTCGATGAAGGCGCTGATCGAGCCCGACACCCACATCATCACCAGGATGGCGATCACGATGGCGCCGACCATGATGGGCAACTGGTCGGGCTTGGCGAGACCGACCGCGGTGAACACCGAGTCCAGCGAGAACACGATGTCGATGATGGCGATCTGCACCACGATCACCGCGAAGCTCGCGAACACGCGCGTGTGCCGCTCGTTCTCCGCGCCCTCGAGCGTCTCGTGGATCTCGGTGACGCTCTTGGCGAGCAGGAACAGGCCGCCCAACAACAGGATGATGTCGCGCCCGGACAACTCGTTGCCGAGGAACGGCACCGTGACCAGCGGCCTGGTCAGCCTGGTCAGCCACACGATGGAGAACAGCAGCGCGATGCGCGTGAGCATGGCCAACGCGAGGCCGGTGATGCGCGCCGATTCGCGGCGCTCCGGAGGCAGCCGGCTCACCAGGATGGAGATGAAGATGATGTTGTCGATGCCGAGGACGATCTCCAGCGCCGAGAGCGTCAGGAACGCTATCCAGGCGTGGGGATCGCTCAGCAGTTCGAGCATGCGTTACGGCAGCTCGTCGATCGGGTCTTTGTGCACGGGCGGGAAGACATGTTCAGCCTTCAGGCCGCACGACAACGCGATGGCGCTCGAGATCCAGATCGACGAATAGGTGCCGGCGATGATGCCGATGAGCAGCGCCTCGGAGAAGCCGCGCAGCGCGGGGCCGCCGAGCAGCAGCAGCGTCACGACCACGATCGAGGTCACGACCTTGGTCATGATGGTGCGCGACAGCGTCTGGTTGATGGCGTTGTCGAGCGTCTGCTCGGGCGACAGGCGGCGGTTCTTCTCGAAGTTCTCGCGGATGCGGTCGAACACGATGACGGTGTCGTTCAGCGAGTAGCCGATGACCGCGAGCACGGCTGCGACCACCGGCAGGTCGAACGGCGTCTTGGTGATCGAGAACACGCCCAGCACCAGTATGGGATCGTGCATCACGGCGAGGATGGCGCCCATGGACAGTCGCCAGGTGTGGAAGCGGAAAAAGATGTACAGGCCGATCAGCGCCAGCGTCATCGCCAGCGACACCATCGCGGCGTTGCGCAGCTCGTCGCCGACCTGCGGACCGACCACTTCGAGCTTGGTGATCTGCGCGCCTGGGTCCACGGACTTGAGGAGCGTCTCGAACTTCGGACGCAGCACCTCGGTCTTTTCGTTTTCCCCGGTCGCCTGCAGGCGGATCTGCACGTCGCGCGTCGTGGTCAGCGTGGTGACCAGCGGCTCGTGGTATCCGGCGCCGATCACCGCCGAGCGGATCTGCTCGATGTCGGCGGGCTTGCCGAGGCTCGCCTCGATGCCGATGCCGCCGGTGAAGTCGATGGCGAAGTTCAGGCCGCGCATCGCGAACGACACGAAACACACGACCATCAGCACCGTCGACAGCGTGTACCACACGCGGCGCGTCGCCATGAACGGGAAGTTGGTTTTCTTATGGAAGAATTCCACGGAAGTTTTCCTGTTAACCGATGGCGAGACGGGTGGGCTTGCGCTTGCCGCCGTACATCAGCGTGAGCAATGCGCGCGAACCCAGCAGCGCCGTGAACATGGAGGTGAGGATGCCGAGCGACAGCACCACGGCGAAGCCGCGGATGGCGCCGGTACCGAACACCCAGAGCACCACGCCCGCGATCAGCGTCGTGATGTTCGAATCGAGAATCGCCGAGAACGCCTTGTCGAAGCCGGCGCGTATCGCGGCCTGCGGCGAGACGCCGTTGCGCAATTCCTCGCGGATGCGTTCGTAGATCAGCACGTTGGCGTCCACGGCCATGCCGACCGTGAGGATGATGCCGGCGATGCCCGGCAACGACAGCGCGGTGCCTATCATCGACAGGAGCGCGGTCAACAGCACCACGTTGGCGAGCAGCACCAGGTCCGCGACGATGCCGAACACCTGGTAGTAGATGATCATGAATATGAACAGCGCGATCATGCCCACCACCAGCGCGGTCACACCCATGCGGATGTTTTCCTTGCCGAGCGTCGGGCCGATGACGTATTCGTTCGCGATCGAGATCGGCGCCGACAGCGCGCCTCCGCGCAGCAGCTGGGCCAGTTCCTGCGCCTCGACGCTGGACAGTCCCGTGGTCTGGAAACGACTGCCGAAAACGCCCTGGATGGTGGCGGTGTTGATGACCTGCTCGTCCTTGATGGTGCGCGTGGTCTTCTCGCCGTTGATCTCGACGATCTCGGTGCGCTGCTCGATGAACACGGTGCCCATGGGCTTGCCGACGTTGGCGCGCGTGGTGCGCAACATCTCGTCGCCGGCCGCGCTGTTCAGCGTGATCTGCACTTCGGGGCCCTGCTGGCCCACCGAGCTCGTGGCGTTGATGAGCTGATCGCCGGTGGCGATCACCTCGCGCTTGAGCATCACCGGCTCGCCGGTGAGGCGACGCTTGTAGATCTTCGCGCCGACCGGCGCGCGGCCGCTGGCGGGAATCGGGCGCGGATCGACCAGCCGGAATTCCAGCGTGGCCACTTTGCCGAGCTTGTCCTTCACCTCGGCGGAGTTCTGCACGCCGGGCAGCTGCACGGCGATGCGGTCGAGGCCCTGGCGCTGCACGATGGGTTCGGACACGCCGAGCTCGTTCACGCGATTGCGCAGCGTGGTGATGTTCTGCGTGATGGCGAAGTTGCGCCGCTCGGTCACCTGCGTCGGGGTGAGCACGCAATCCACGGCCGCGCCTCCGGAGACGTTGGCGTCACGACAGGCGATGTCGGGTATCACGCGGCGGAGGGTGGCGCGCACGGCCCCGGTATCCGCGCCGGCCGGCAACTGCACGCGCAGGCCATTGGGGATGTTCGATTCGACGGTCAGCGAGCTGATGTCGTTGAAGGTGATGTTGTCGGCGCGCAGCCCGCGGCGGATGTCCTGGTCATAGCTCTGCAGCAGCTTGTCGACGGCGCCATCGACGTCCACCTGGTAGAGAAGATAGAGGCCGCCGCGCAGGTCGAGACCCAGCGGCATGGCGCGCAGGTGCAATGCCTGCAGGAACGACGGCGCGCGCGAGGCATACATCATCGCGTTGACGTACTGCTGGGTGAGGCCGTTCTTCTCGTCGCGCACCACGTCGCGCGCCTTGCGCTGCTCCGCGTCGTCGGCGAAGCGGATCATCATGTTCGCGCCGTCGAGGTAGGCGCGCTTGTAGGTGACGCCGTGGGCCTTCAGCACCTGCTCGACTTGTTCGAGTTCGCTGGCCGCGGGGACGGCGCGATCCTTGCGCGCGATCTGCAGTGCGGTGTCGTCACCGAACACATTCGGCAGGGCGAACAGCAGCGCTACCAGCAGGACGACGGAGACGAGGATGTACTTCCAGCGCGCGAACTCCAGCACTTGCTTCAGGCCCCTTTGAGCGTGCCCTTCGGCACGATGGTCGTGACCTGGAAGCGCTGCACCTTGATGCGCACGTTGTCGGCGATCTCGATGGTGAGGAACTGGTCGCCCACTTCGACGATGCGGCCGAGGATTCCGCCCGCGGTGAGCACCTCGTCACCGGCGGCCAGCTTGCTCAGCATGGCCTGGTGTTCCTTCTGCTTTTTCTGCTGCGGCCGGATCAGCATGAAATACATCACGACGAAGAACAGGCCGAACACGAGCAGCATGGACATGCCACCGCCGGGAGGGGCGCCCGCGGGGGCGCCCTGCGCCATGGCATCGGGGATCAATGAATTCATGGTGTTATCTCTTGATTGATAGTCCGCGCCAGCCCCAAGGGCCGGCGCGGGCGCGTATTTTGGCCGAAAACCAGATTTATGCCA
>Ga0315910_10005642_pt1 | contig 10229 bp, 12 predicted proteins | sample EdamamesoilMG_FD_204470 | JGI IMG/M metagenome (GOLD analysis project Ga0315910, IMG submission 204470) | Garden soil microbial communities collected in Santa Monica, California, United States - Edamame soil | ecosystem: Environmental > Terrestrial > Soil > Garden | place: USA: California... | reverse complement strand
CCGCGTCGCGGTGTCGGCGATGGACCAGTACTCGGCGGTGGAGGGCGTGCCGGGCGACTGGCACCTGGTGCACCTGGGCGCGCGCGCGACCGGCGGCGCAGGCCTCGTTTTCGTCGAAATGACCTGCGTGTCGGCCGAAGGGCGCATCACGCCGGGCTGCACCGGGCTGTGGAACGAAACGCAGCGCGACGCGTTCCGGCGCATCACCGATTTCTGCCACGCCAACTCGAAAGCGAAGCTCTGCTTGCAGATCGGCCACTCTGGCCGCAAGGGCTCGACGCAGCTCGGCTGGGAAAAGATGGATCACCCCCTGCCGGGCGGCAACTGGCCCCTCGTTTCGGCCTCGCCGCTCCCCTACGATGAGCGCGTTTCCCAGATTCCGGAAGAACTTTCTGTGTCCGGGATGAAAGAAATAATCCTTCAATTCGAAAAATCCACGAAACTCGCGGACGAAGCCGGCTTCGACATGCTCGAAGTGCACATGGCGCACGGCTACCTGCTCGCGAGCTTCATCTCGCCGCTCACCAACCGGCGCACGGACGAATACGGCGGCTCGATCGAGAACCGGATGCGTTTTCCGCTGGCGGTGTTTTCGGCCTGCAGGAAAGTCTTCCCGAAGGAGAAACCCATGTCGGTGCGCATCTCGGCGGCCGACTGGGCGCCGGGCGGCCTCTCGGGCGAGGACCTGCTCGCGCTGACGAAAATGCTCAAGGACGCGGGCTGCGACCTGATCGATTGTTCCACCGGGCAGACGGTGCCGCAGCAGCGCCCGGTCTACGGCCGCATGTACCAGGCGCCGTTCGCCGACTGGGTGAGGAACGAGGTCGGCATCGCGACGATGACCGTGGGGGCGATCACCAGCGCCGACCAGGTCAACACGCTGCTGGCCGCGGGCAAGGCCGACCTGGTCGCGCTCGGCCGGCCGCACCTGGCGAACCCCTCGTTCACGCTGCAGGCCGCCGCCTGGTACCAGCACGAAGGGCAGTTCTGGCCGCCGCAATACCTGCCGGGCCGCGACCAGGCGATGCGCAACGCATTGCGCGAGCGCGCCGAACTCACCGAACTGCGCCTGCGCGCACGCCCGGCGAGCCACGAAGTGCGCGACGCGCTGGGCGCGAACCGCGCCTATTTGCCGGCGGGCGCCGAGTCCGGAACGAGGACGTAGCCCTTTTCGCGCATGCAGCCATTCACTGACTGGGCTTCCTGCATCCGCATCTCGGCGGGCGAGGGCCCGAGCGGCCCGAACACCGGACTGAGTTCCGACCTCGGGATTGCGCTTCCCGTGCGCACGATGCGCTCCGAGGCCTGCTTGCGGCAGGCTGTCAGGTCCTGGGAGAGCGCGGAGTCGTCGCCGTTCGCTTTTTGCCAGTGCACTGCGCCGCAGGAAGCAAGAGTCAGGGCGAGCGTCGGCGCCAGGGCAAGCGCGGCGATGAAGGCGAGCGGTAGTCGGGCGCGGCGCATCGGGAACTCGGGATTCTAGCGGTGCGGATCGAACCTCGGCGCTGCGCGTGGGCGAAGAACCCGGCCGCCATCCGCTACCACGACCGCGAATGGGGCGTGCCGGTCAGGCGCGACCGCGGGTTCTTCGAGTTCCTGGTCCTCGAGGGCGCGCAGGCGGGCCTGTCCTGGGACACCATCCTCGCCAAGCGCGCGAACTACCGGAAGGCTTTCGCGCAATTCGATCCGGCCAAGGTCGCGCGTTTCGGCAAGCGGAAACGAAGCGCTTTGATGAAAGATGCAGGTATCGTGCGCAATCGCCTGAAGATCGAATCGGCCGTGACCAACGCGAAGGCCTTCCTCGAAGTGCAGAAGGAGTTCGGGTCGTTTTCCGCCTATGCATGGGGCTTCGTGAACGGCAGGCCGAGCCGGCTCAAACGTGGCGCGCGCGTGCCGGCGCGGACCGGCGTCTCGGATGTGCTTTCCAGGGACCTGAAGCGCCGGGGATTCCGCTTCGTCGGCTCGACCATCGTGTACGCCTTCATGCAGGCGACCGGCCTGATGAACGACCATGCCTGGGGATGCTTTTGCGCACGAAAAACGCGCCGGTGAAGAAATTCCTGCTGCTGGCGCTCTGCCTGGCCACGATGCCGGTGCTGGCCTACGACATCAACGGCGTCGCGCTTGGCGGCAAGGAAGCAGAGGTACAGAAGGCGTTTCCCAGCGCGCGCTGCAAGCCGCTCGAGTGGAAATCGGACGCCGCCGACCGCCGCTGCGACGACGCGCGCATCCCGCTGGGCGGCGTCCAGGCGCGCATCACGGTGTTCCTGAAGGGCGGAGCCATCCAGGCGATGGACCTGCGCTTCAACGGGAAGGATTTCGAGCGCGTGAAGGAGGCGCTGCGGGCGCGCTGGGGCGCGCCGCAGGCCGAGGCGACCGAGACTTTCGCGGCCAAAGACCGCAAGGACCGCAATGTCTACAAAATGCGCTGGGAAAAGGGCGCCGACCGCGCGGTGCTGACCGCGCAGCAGGACAAAAAGCGCGCGACGCTGGAGATTTCGCGCGGCAATTTTCCGGACGAGATCTACCGGGTGCGCTGACAGGGAATCAGCCGACGACCTTGCCGGCGCGCAGTGCGGCGATCTCCGGTGCGGCGAGCCCCAGCAGGTCGCGCAGCACTTCGTCGGTGTGCTGGCCGAGCGTCGGCGAGGGCGAGCGCACCGAGCCCGGCGTCGCCGACAGGCGCGCCGGCACGCCGACCACCGGCACTTTTCCCACGCTCGGATGGTCCATCTCGACGAACGCGCCGCGCGCCTTCGCCTGCGGATGCCGGACCACCTCGGCCAGGGTATTTACCGTGCCGACGGGAATGCCGTGCTTCGCCAGCAGCGCCTCCCAGTCTTCGTAGCTGCGCGTGAGGAACACCTCCTGCAGCGTCGCAATCAGGCTGGCGCGGTTCGCGTCGCGCGCGCCGTTGCTCGCGTAGCGTGGGTCGTCCGCGAGCTCCGGGCGGCCGATGGCGGGGCAGAAGATCTTCCAGAGTTTCTCGCTGCCGACCGCGAGCGCGAGTTCGCGCGTTTTCGTGCGAAACGTCTGGTAGGGCAGCAGCGCCTTGTACGCGGTGCCCATCGGCGCGGGCACCTCGCCGCTCGCCATGTAGCTGCCCAGCATGGTGCCCAGCAGCGAGAGCTGGCCTTCAAGCATCGATACGTCGATCGACTGGCCCTCGCCGGTGCGCTCCTTCACGCGCAGCGCGAGCAGGATCGCGTAGGCCGCGTTCATGCCGGCGGTCAGGTCGGCAATCGACACGCCGCATCGCGCGCCGCCCGAGCCTTCCTCGCCGGTGACGCTGATCATGCCGCTTTCGGCCTGCAGGATGAGGTCGAGCGCGGCGCGGTCGCGGTAGGGCCCGTCCTGGCCGAAGCCGGAGATCGAGCAGTAGATGATGCCGGGGTTGCGCTTCTTCGCAACCGCGTAGTCGATGCCGAGTTTTTTCAGCGTGCCGACGCGGAAATTCTCCAGCACCACGTCGCAGCGCTCGACCATGCGCAGGAACAACTCCTTGCCCTCGGGCTGCTTCAGGTCGATCACCACGCCCTTCTTGTTGCGGTGCAGGCTGACGAAATAGGCCGTCTCTCCGCCCGGCATCGGCGACCCCCAGGCGCGCGCGATGTCGCCGGCGCCCGGCGGCTCGATCTTCACCATCTGCGCGCCGTAGTCGGCGAGCATGGTCGAGCAGAACGGCCCGGCCAGCGCGTGGCTGAGGTCGAGGACCTTGACGTCTTCGAGCGGCAATTTCATACGGGTCCGGGCTAAGGGTAGATCCACGGCCGGCGCGCGCGGTCGGCGGCCTGGAACGCGGCGATGCGGGGTTCGAGTGCGAGCGTGAGCCCGATTTCGTCCAGTCCTTCGAGCAGCATTTTGCGGTGGCGCGGCGCGATGTCGAACGGGATCGTGCCGTTGACGAGTTGTTTTTCCAGGTCCACCGTAAACTGGGGAGCGTCTGGTGCCGAGGCGTTTTCGATCAAATTCAAAACAAGAGAAGGCGAAAGAACAATCGGCAACAGCCCGTTCTGTAAGCAGTTACTGAAAAAGATCTGCCCGAAGGAGGGCGCGATGACGCAGCGGATGCCCAAGCTGGCGAGCGCCCACACCGCCACTTCGCGCGAGCTGCCGGTGCCGAAAAATTCGCCGCAGACCAGGATCTGCGCGCCGCGATAGCGCGGCTGGTTGAGGACAAAGGCCGGATTGTCCGCGCCGCCCGGCAGGTAGCGCACCATCTCGAAGGCGTACTTGCCCAGTTCTTCCTTCGGCGTGCCGGTGCAGCGCTCGATGCGGATGATGAGGTCGGTGTCGACGTTCTTCTGCGGGAACGGTGCGGCGACTGCAATGAGTGTTTTGAATTTTTCCATGAATTATTTTTTCTTTGAAAGAAAAATCAAAATCCTCTTATATCCACAATTTCTCCCGCGATCGCCGCGGCCGCGGCCATGGCCGGGCTGGCGAGGTGGGTGCGCGCCTGCGGGCCCTGGCGGCCGACGAAATTGCGGTTGGATGTCGAGACGCAGCGTGCAAGCGGCGCCACCAGGTCGCCGTTCACGCCCAGGCACATCGAGCAGCCCGCTTCGCGCCATTGGAAGCCGGCGTCGAGGAAGATTTCGTGAAGGCCCTCGGCCTCGGCGTCCTGCTTGATGCGCCAGGAGCCGGGCACCACCCAGGCTTCGACGTGCTTGGCCGCCTTGCGGCCGCGCACGATGGCGCCGGCGGCGCGCAGGTCGGGCAGCCGCGAATTGGTGCAGGAGCCGATGAACACGCGGTCGACTTTCGTGCCGGCGATGGGCGCGCCAGCGGCGAGGCCCATGTAGGCGAGCGCATCAGGCTTGCGGTCCGGGATCCTGCCATCGACGCCGATCACGTCCTCGGGACTGGTGCCCCAGGTGATCTGCGGCGCAAGCCGCGCGCAATCCACGCGGTGTTCCTTGTCGAAAACGGCATCCGCGTCGCTCGGCAGCGTGTTCCAGTGCGCGATCGCCTGCTCCCAGAGCGCGCCCGCGGGCGCGTGGCGCCGGCCCTTGAGGAAGGCGTAGGTCTTCTCGTCTGGCGCGATCATGCCGATTTTGGCGCCCAGCTCGATCGACAGGTTGCACACCGTCATGCGGCCTTCCATGTCCAGGCCGCGGATCGCCTCGCCCGCGTACTCCACTGCGTAGCCCATGCCGCCCGCGGTGCCGATCTGGCCGATCAGCGCGAGGATCATGTCCTTGGCGGTCACGCCGTGCGCCGGCACACCGTCGAAGCTCGCGCGCATCGTCTTCGGCTTTTGCTGCACGATGGTCTGTGTCGCCAGCACGTGCGTGAGTTCGCTGGTGCCGATGCCCCAGGCAAGCGCGCCCAGCGCGCCGTGCGTGCAGGTGTGGCTGTCACCGCAGAGCAGCGTCGCGCCGGGCAGCGTGAAGCCGAGTTCGGGGCCGACGACGTGCACGATCCCCTGGCCGTCCTGGCCGATGTCGTAGATCTTTACGCCGGCTGCCTTGCTCTCCGCGCGGTAGCTTTCGATCATCCTGTCGGCCCAGGGAAAGTTGCCACCTTTGGCGCCCGGTGCCGTGGAGATCACGTGATCCATCGAGCCGACGGCGAGTTCGGGGTTGCGCATCGCCAGGCCGCGCTTCTTCAGGTCGAGCTGGCCGCGCTGGCCGGACAGTTCGTGCAGCAGGTGGCGGTCGACGTGCAGCAGCTGCACGCCGTCGCCGAGATCCTCGACCACGTGCTGGTCCCAGATCTTGTCGAACATCGTACGGCCGGTCATGGCGCCTTACCTGGGATACGAACCGTCATTCACGTCCAGCGTAGTCCCGTTCACGTAGGCGGGGCAAGCGGTTCCGAGCCACAGGATCGCAGCGGCGACTTCCTCGGGCGTGCAGACGCGGCCCGAATGGACCGAGCGCATGACGCCGTCCTTGCGCGACTGCGGCAGCTGGTCGTACATCGCGGTCTGGGTGGGACCCGGCGCCACTGCGTTCACCAGCACGCCGTGCGGCCCCAGCTCCTTCGCCCAGGCCTTGGTGAGGTTCAGGATCCCGGCCTTGGTGATGCCGTACCAGAGGTCCGGGTGCCCGGTGAACGCCGCCACGGAGCCCACGTTGACGATCCTTCCGGCCTTGCGTTTTTTCATCTGGATTGAAACGGATTCGATCAAACGGGCCGGGGCCTCGATGTTCACCGTCAGTACTTCCCGCTTGTGCGCTTCCGGAATGGCATCGTACGGATCGCAGAAGAGCACCCCGGCGTTATTCACCAGGGCGTGTATTTCTTTCGCTTCTACCAGTTTTTTTATCCCGGAAAGATCCTGAAGGTCGTATTCGATGCGCTCGGCCTCCTTCAGGTCGAATTTCGCGAAATCCTTGTCCAGCGCGAGCACCTTCCAGCCGGCCCCGGCGAAAGCCTTGGCGGTGGCCAGGCCGATGCCGCGGCCGGCGCCGGTGACGAGCACGGTGTTCATCACCGGATTGTAAGTGGAGTTATGACGCTAGAATCCCCGTCGCGATGCATTTCGACGCACTCGTCATCGGCGCGGGATTCGCGGGGCTCTACCAGCTCCATTGCCTGCGCAATCGCCTGGGGCTGAGCGCCCGGGTGCTCGAGGCGGGCGGCGACCTCGGCGGCACCTGGTACTGGAACCGCTATCCGGGCGCGCGCTGCGATTCGGAAAGCCATGCCTACCGCTATTTCTTCTCGCGCGAGCTGAGCGACGAGTGGGAATCGACGGAGCGCTACCCGGGGCCGCCGGAGATCCGTGCCTACCTGGACCATGTCGCCCGCAAGTTCGACCTGCGGCGCGACATCCAGTTCGGTACGCGCGTCACGGCGGCCCACTTCGACGAAGCGGCGAACCGCTGGCGCATCGAGACCGCAAGCGGCGAGAAGTTCTCCGCGACGTACCTCATTACGGCTGTGGGCTGTATTTCGGCCGCCAACGTGCCCGACCTTCCCGGCCTGAAGGACTTCGCCGGCAGGTGGGTCCACACCGGCGAATGGCCGCACGAGGGCGTGGACTTCCGCGGCAAGCGTGTCGGCCAGATCGGCACCGGCTCGACCGGCATCCAGGCCGCGCCGGTGATCGCAGAGACCGCCGGCCACCTCACCGTGTTCCAGCGCACCGCCAACTACAGCGTGCCCGCGCGCAACGCGCCGCTCACGCCCGAGTTCCGGCGCTGGGTGAAGGACAACTTCGAGGAAATCCGCGGCATCGCGCAAACCACCGTCAACGGCCATGCCTTTCGCATCTCCGAGCGCAAGGTCGCCGACGTCACGCCGGAAGAACGCGAGTTGATCTACCGGGCGGCCTGGGAGTACGGCGGCCTGCAGTTTCGCGCGACCTTCTTCGACCTGATCACCGACCGGGCGGCCAACCGCACCGCCGCCGAGTTCGTCAAAGCGCGCATCCGCGCCGTCGTCAAGGATCCGGCCACCGCCGAGAACCTCGCCGACATCGATCATCCGTACTCCGCGAAGCGGCCGCCGATCGACACCGGTTACTTCGAGACCTTCAACCGGCCGAACGTGGCGCTGGTCAACTTGCGCAAGGACCCGATCGAGCGCGTGACGGCCACCGGCATCAGGACCAAGAGCGGGGAGCACCCGCTCGACATCATCGTCTTTGCGACCGGCTTCGACGCCATGACCGGGACGCTGTTCAAGATCGACATCCAGGGCAGGGGACGGAAGTCGCTGCGCGAGTACTGGAAGGGCGGTCCGCAGACCTACCTGGGCCTGCAGATGCCGGGCTTCCCGAACCTCTTCACCATCACCGGCCCGGGCAGCCCCTCGGTGCTCACCAACATGCCGGTGGCCATCGAGCAGCACGTGGAGTGGATCACCGACTGCATCGCGCACCTTCGCAAGAACGGGATCCAGACCATCGAGCCCGCTGAAGAGTCGGTGCAGTCCTGGGGCGAGCACGTGGAGGAATGCGCGCGCGCCACGGTGCTCTACGACGCCAAGCACTCCTGGTACTTCGGCAGCAACGTCGATGGCAAGCCGCAGGTCTTCATGCCGTATGCCGGCGGACTGCACCGTTACCGCAAGCTCTGCTGGGAAATTGCCGCGAAGGACTACGAGGGCTTCGTCATGGACCGCGCCCGGTAGAATCCGCGCTCCTGCAACTCCGCGAGCGCGCCATGGCCGAAGCGATGTACTGGAAGGAAATCACCGTGCAATGGGGCGAATCGGACCCCTTCGGCCTCGTGTACTACCCGCGCATCGTCGCCTGGTTCAACGACACCGAGCACGAATTCTTCCGCACCATCGGCTACCCCATCGACCAGATGATCCGCCGCGACCGCACCACCTTCGTGATGGGCGAGATCCACTTCCGCTTCATCGGCCCGGCGGCCTACGGCGACCGCGTCGCCACCAGCGTGACGCTGACGAAAATCGGCGAGCGCACGCTGCACTGGGCCTGCAAGGCGCGCAACGCCGTCACCGGCGCGCCGGTGACCGAAGGCAAGGCAACGCGCGTCTACGCGCGCATCAACGAAGACGGCACGCTCAACTCCGCGGTGATTCCGGAGGCGATGCGCAAGGCGATGCTGCAGTCAGGCAGCCTGAGCCACCTGAAGCAGAACATCGAGAAAGAGCCCGAGTACCGCCATCCTGCGACGAAGGCCAGGAAGCGGAAGAAGAAATAGGCACTCAGCTCCGTCGTCCCCGCTCCTCAACCGTCGTCCCCGCGGCTTTAAGCGGGGACCCAGGTTTTTCTTTTGCACTCCCTCAGTCAATCCGCGCAAACCGCGCCTGCCATTTCCCTTCGATTTCAACCTGTCCGAAGAACATGGCGTGCGGCCGCACCCATAGGCCGGAATCGTTGTAAAGCGGGCGGTAGACCACCAGCGCCTCCAGGGTTTCGGAATGCCGCGCCGCGCCGATGACTTCGTACTCGCCGCCCTTGTAATGTCGATACCGGCCGGGTGGCGTAAGGGGCAGCGGTGGAAGATCGGACATGAGGATTTCGATGTGCGCGGGGGAAAGCCGGAGCCCTAACGTGGAGCCCAGACACGCGCGGATCACACCTGCAATGTGCGGACGGCTCGCGCGTCGACCTGCGGCGCCAGGTTAACGCGAAGCATCCTTGAACGCCTTCAATACCGCGTTCATCCGCGTCTGATAGCCGGGGCCCTGGGCCTGAAACCATGCCAATACCTCCGCATCCACGCGAAGGGAAATGGACCGCTTCGCCTCAACAGGCTTCAGACCCTTGCGCACGATAACGCGCGCAATGTGATTGACATCCAGTTCAGGATGCTCTGGCGTGATCTTGATGTCACGGCTTTTCATGGATTTCACGCGCTTCCAATCAGTCTTGGAGATTCTTGAAGAGGAAGATTTCTTCATGTCGAGTCGCCCGTCGAAACGAGATCACGTGAATGCGCTCGCGGGATTCCAGGTGCACGATCGAGACGGCAACGCCGTTCAGCAGTCCTAGAGTGACAAACCGCTGCTCACCATAGGAGAAGCGGTCATCTTCATAGGTCGTCGTGAACCCTTCAAATACGCGCTTGGCATCGGCGAAGTCAAATCCGTGATCCCGGAGATTTGCTTTTCGCTTTCGCTCATCCCACGTAAAGCGCATTTACGGACTGTATATACACACGAAAAGGCTGTCAAGCGACGACGTTGCCGCGCTTAAATGTGAAATAGTCACGATTCCTGCGGTATATCACGGCACCGTTTTTCGATGTGTCGCGGAGAATCGATGCGTTGTCGGATTGGTGCCCGTGACAGGTCGCAAGAATTAGGCAAGTGATTGCATTGACGTGTTGTCGTGCGGAGCGGTAGGACGGAGGGAGAAAATTTGAAACCCGGTTCCCTGCTTTCGCGGGGACGACGGCCAGTGCGAAACCTTGGTCCCTGACTAAAGCACTCGGGGACGACGGAGCGGGCGCGGGAACGACGGTATTGGTCGCCTACTTCTTGGCCGGCTGCGGATGCGCGCGGCGGATGCTCGGGGAGAGGACTTTGTCGGAGACGTGGAAGTCCCACACCGCAGCGACGCCGCTTGCGGAAAACTCCGCCAAGGCCTTCGGCAGGTCGTCCAGTTTCTTGAACGTCTTGCCCGCGAGGCCGAAGCCGCGCGCGATGCCGGCGAAATCGCTGTAGCCGAACACGGACCCTTCCTCGGGCATGCCCTCGGAGCGCAGTTTGTGCACCTCCGAGCCATAGGCGCCGTCGTTCATCACGACGACGAGGATCTTCAGCCCGTGGCGCTTGATGGTTTCGAGTTCCTGCACGTGCAT
>Ga0315910_10005640_pt1 | contig 10233 bp, 8 predicted proteins | sample EdamamesoilMG_FD_204470 | JGI IMG/M metagenome (GOLD analysis project Ga0315910, IMG submission 204470) | Garden soil microbial communities collected in Santa Monica, California, United States - Edamame soil | ecosystem: Environmental > Terrestrial > Soil > Garden | place: USA: California... | reverse complement strand
CCTGGGAAATGGCTGGCGCATCCCATCTCGACTACTGGTTCGTCATGTTTCGCAACGGCATTCAAAGCCGCGATGCGCTCGGCACACCCACGTTCACCTGTGGATTGGAGCCTCTCAGCCACGTCGACAACAAGTACGTGATGAACGCGGGCTACAAGCAGCTCGCGGATTGGGTCAGGTTCAACCGGCCGCCGTCGATTGCGCAGCCGATCGAGCTGACGTCGGTGTCTCCCACGGTGATCCCGCGGGATCAGAACGGGCTGGTACTGGGCGGGATCCGGCTGGCGGCGGTGGACGTCCCGATCGCGACGAACACCGGGGCCAATACAGGCCCGGCCTTCTGCACGCTCTACGGCTCGCACACCCCATTCCCGGCGAGCAAGCTCGCCCAGCTGTACCCGAGTCACGCGGACTACGTCCAAGCGGTGAAGCACGTCACCCAGCGTAATGTGCGCGAGGGGTTCGTGCTGCAAGAGGATGCCAAGGAAATCATCGAGAAGGCGAATAACTCCGCCGTTGGAACCACCAGCCCTCTGCCGATTCCCTGAGCGTCGTCTCCACACAGAAGGAAGAGCACCTGCCGGCGCAGGTGCTCTTCCGTGGGAGTTCGAGCGGCGGCGGGAGATTTCCTCAGAGATACTCGACGTTGCCGTCGACGCTGATGGCCTGGCCCGACACGTTGCGGGCGGCGGGCGAGCACAGGAACAGCGCCATGGCCGCCACGTCGTCGCACGTCACCATTCGGCGCAGCGAGATCCGGTTCAGATACTGCTCCTGCATGGCGTCGAAGCTGACGCCGAGGTGGGCGGCGCGCGACGCGATCACGGCGTGCATGCGCTCGCCCGCGACCGGGCCCGGCAGGATCGCGTTCACGCGCACGCCGTACGGACCGAGCTCGATCGCCAGGGATTTCATCAGGCCCACGATGGCCCACTTGCTGCAGGCGTAGGGCGTGCGCAATGGATAGCCCAGCCGCCCCGCGACGGACCCCATGGCAATCAGCACGGGATTGGCCCGCGACCGCTTGAGCAGTGGCACCGCGCGGCGAGCGAAGTAATACTGGCTGCTCAGATTCACTGCGATCGTGCGTTCCCATTCGCTCGGCTCGATCTCCTCGATCGGCCCCGTGGGTCCCGCGATACCGGCGTTGCTGACCAGCACGTCCAGGCCGCCGAGCGTGGTCCGTACGTCGTCGAACATCCGGTCCACGTCCGCGGGGACCGACGCATCGGCCATGCTGGCGGTGATGCCCGGGCTTTCGCTCGTCAGCCGGTCGATGGCCGCGCGGTTGATATCGCACACGTGCACGCGAGAACCCGCTTCCGCGAAGGCGCGCGCGATCCGGGCTCCAATGCCGCTGGCACCGGCCGACACGAGCACCTTCAAGTCCGGCATGGGACGAAGTGAGTGCAGGATGGACATGCGGGTTCTTCGCAGGAATGTGCTTCGGTTCGTGCCAGCCGACACTGCATCAGTATCGGGAAGGCGAAGGGGCGGCCCAATGTGTCGCGTACACACCTTTGGGGTCGATTCGATGTGGCCGGCGGATTCGTAGCATCCCCCTCGCGGCGTGCAGAGGCATCTGCTAGCCTAGGTCATGCGCAGACACGAGGTAGCGGACGGGCTCGAACTGGATGCCGCGATGGGCACGATCGTCCAGCCCGGCCCTGGCCAGCGCATCGCCTGCGAGTTGATCCGCCTGCTGCACCAGGAGTCCGCGGCCGACGACTTCGCGCACCGTCTGGCCGAGGCGCAAGGGCTGCCGGACAACCTGCCGGGCAAGTCGACCCTGGTCGAAGCCGTCCACATGGCCATGGCGGTTCGCAACCGGCTCGAACTGCAGCATGAACGCGAGCGCGGAATGATGGCCGTCCTCGAATCCGCGCAGGCGTTGTCCAGCCGCCTGGACTTGACGGGTCTGTTCAGCGCGATCGTTTCGCGCGCGCGCAACCTGCTGGGATCCGACCTCGGATGGCTGTCCGTGCACGATGCCGAAAGCGGCGAATTCCACGTGCTGGTGGCCGAAGGGGCCTTGTCGCAGTCCACGTCCGGCATGGTGGCTACCCGCGACCACGGCGTCGTCAGCGTGGTGATGTCGAGCCAGTTGCCGTTCACGACGCCCGACTATTTGCATGACAACCGCTTCGTGCACGACCCGAAGCTCGATGCTGCGTTCCGCGCAGAGGGCATCGCTGCACTGGTAGGCGTGCCGATGATCTGGGACGGGGATGTGATCGGCCTATTGTTCATGGCCGACCGCTACCCGCGCATGCACACCGCCCAGAACGTGTCGATCCTGTGTGCGCTGGCGACGCACGGGGCGGTGGCGTTGAAGAACGCGCGAGAGTTCGAGCGCGCGAGCGCCGCGCTGGACAAGGCCAAGCAGGCGCGGGCGGAGCTGGAACGCCATGTGCGCAACATCCAGGCTGCCGCGGATGCGCACGAACAGATGACCTCGCTGCTCTCCCGGGGGGCGTCCCTGGCAACGCTGTGCGAATCGGTGGCGCAGCTGCTCGGCGGCGGCGTGCTGGTGCTGGACGAGGCAGCCCAAGTCGTGAGCCGGGGCATGGCCGCCGGGTATAGCGGCACGGGCGCCCAAGAGTATGCGCCGCACGGCAGGCGCAGCGCCGAGCTGGCCGACGCGCTGCGCCTGTCCCGGCAGATGGGGCGCTCGATGGTCGCCTACCGAGCCGACGGCGAATCGTGCCGGGTGATGCCGGTCATCGGCGGCGACGACGTGCTGGGCTCGGTGGCGCTCTTCCACCGTGGCGAGCTGGAAGAGATCGCAGTCCGTACGTTCGAGCGCAGCTCGAGCGTCATCGGCATCGTGCTGCTGTCGCAGGAACGCGTCGAGGCCACCCGGAGCCGCAGCGCTTTTGCACTGCTGCGCTCGCTGGTGTCACCCCGGCAGGACGAGCCCGGGCTGCTGGCCAATCGCGCCGAACGTCACGGGCTCGACCTGACCCATCCGTTGTCGCTGCTGCTGCTCGAGACTGAAGGTTTGAGCGCCGGTTATGCGGCGCGCCGGTTGAGGAGCCTTGCGCCGCTGTCGAACGCGCTGGTGGACGAGATCGACGGCATGAGTGTCATCCTGTGTGGAGCGACCAAGGCACTCGACGTGCAGGAGACCGTGTCCAGATGGGCGCGGTTCGAGGCCGGCGCCACCTACCGCGGGGTGCTGTCGCGACCCGTGCTCGGACCGGCGGAGGTTCCTGCTCTGTATGCGACGCTGCGGCGCGCGCTGCCGGTGCTGGGCCGCATCGGCGTGCATAGCCACGTCGTCGGCCAGAATGAGCTCGCTCTTTATTCGACCCTGTTCGAGACGCACGACCAGGCCAGCCTCGCGAATTTCCTCGAAGCGACGATCGGCCCGCTGATCGCGCACGACCGCAAGCGAAACGCCGAGCTCGCTCCGACGCTGCTGAACTACTTCGAGAGCAGCCAGAACGCCAAGACCACGGCGCAGCGCCTGCACATCCACGTCAATACCGTCCGCCAACGACTGATGACCATCGAAGACCTCATCGGCCCCTGGGGCAATGCATCGCGCGCGCTCGAGCTGCACATCGCGCTGCGGCTATGGCACCTGTCCGCACCGTCGGCCTGACGAGGTCACACCGGTCCCGAAGACCGCCCGCACCTGTCCGAACACCTCGCCGAGCAGCTTGCTAGCGTTCGCGCGCCATTTGCCGCGCCGGCGGTGCAGGCCGGCGTTCACCCGCTGCGCCGGGCGGCGCGCCGGATTCGGTGCGTGGCCCGGCGGCCGGCCCGGTCGGACGTCCACCGAACGGGCCGGTCGCAGCGGCCGGCGGCGCCGGTGTGGCGGGCATTGCTGCATGCGGCGCCGGCGATGGCCGGGTAGGCGCGGCGGCAGGCACCGGCTGCGGCGGGTGCGGGCGCGTGTTCTGCATCGACGGTGCGGGCGCCGCGACGGGAGGCATGGCCATCGGCACGGCGGCACGAGGTGCCATATCGTCACGCGCAGCCCGGCCCGGCGCGTCCGGGCGGAAGGTCTGGGCCTGCCCCTGCCGTCGCCTCGCCATCTCGTCCGCTTGCTGCGCGGCGTGGCCCGAAGGCGGCCGTGTGGTGTTCCACATCGTCACCGCACCCGGCACACCGCGGTTGCTGTAGGTGGATGGCTGAGCAGGCTGATGCGGGTTCAGGCGCTGCAGGTGCCGCGGGCTGGCGCGATAGTCGGGACGATAGGCCTCGCGCGGTCCCAGCGGCACCCATCCCTGAGTCGGCGGCGGCCGGCGACCCCACACCCCGCCCGGAGGAGGCGGCGCACCGACCCAACCAACCAACGCCGGCGCGAACACCGGCCGCGCCACCCGCGGCCCGGGCGTCCAGCACCAGCGATTGCCCCACCACAGCCAGCGACCATAGTGGAAGGGCGCGAAGCCCCAGGGCGCCGCGTCGACCCAGGTCCAGCCCCAGGGCCGCAGCCACACCCATTGCCCGTGGCGGTACGGCGCCCAGCCCGCCGAGACGACGCTGGGATTCCAGACCGCGCCGACCTCCGGATGCTGCTGCCAGGTGCCGTAGCGCTGCAAGTCCTCGACGCCGGTCATCTCGACCGATACCGGCGCCGCCGGTGCGGCCCGTACCAGCGCCTGATCCTCGCGCTGCACGGCCTGCGCGAACTCGTCCTGCTGCGGCACCAGCCACTGGCGCGTGATGTCGCCCAGCTGACCTTCGCGCCAGAAGGCGGCGCGCTGGCCGGCGTGCAGTGTCAGCGACAGGTTTTGGCCCTCGACCTGCAACTCGCCGCGCCAGACGGAGGCATCGCTGGCATCGGCCAGCCGGTCGATGCGATAGAAGCCCGCACGCAGCGGCCTGAAGCGCGCTTCGGGGTGCAGTACTTCGAGTTCGTCCGCCACTTCCTGCGACTGCAGCCGTAGCGCCATCTGGCCACGCTGCAGGCGGAACTGCAGGCGCTCGTCGTCCAGGCGCAAGGCCTCGAAATCGGTCTGACTGCCCAGGAACACGGTGGTGGAGCCGATGCGCAGCTCGGCCGAAGCATCCTGCCCGGTGGCCAGTCGCTCGCCGCCGGTGAAAGGCCGATTTGACAGGGCCGCGGTCCATTCACCCTGGTCCACCTCCTGCACCCAGACCTCGCCCTGCAGCGCCGCGAGCCGGCCGACACGGCCTGGCGGATCGTCCTGCGCCTGTGCAACACCGGCCAGCAGACCCATCGCCAGCAGGCCCACAGCGCGCCCAATGCCTCCACGCATCGATGCTCCCTTCCCGCGCCCGACGCCCGGGCTCCATCCTGATCAACGGAATACCGGCCGACCACGATGACGCCGATCCTGATTGACCCTAGCAACCACGGGGTCGGGAACTGGCCCCCACCTTCCCCGGCCCGCAATGAAGAGCCTGCGCCTGCTGCAGGGCGAACGCAACCCCGCATCTCGCGCCCGGCGCTGGCGGCGGCAGTGACATCACGCCGTATTGCGACGGCCGGCACACTGCAGGCGCGGCTGCACGAGCTCGCCGCCCCCTGACAGGCCTTCAGTCGTCGGCCTCGCCCGGATCCAGGTCCGGGAACAGCACGCGGGTGTAGCCGAAGCGCGTCAGGTCGCTCATGCGTGTCGGATACAGCCGGCCGATCAGGTGATCGCACTCGTGCTGCACCACGCGCGCATGGAAGCCATCGGCCTCGCGTTCGATAGTCCGGCCCTGCGGGTCGAAGCCGCGGTAGCGGATGCGCGCGAAGCGTGGCACCACGCCGCGCAGCCCCGGCACCGACAGGCAGCCTTCCCAGCCGTCGACCCTCTCGTCGCCGAGGGCTTCGATCACCGGGTTGATGAGCACCGTCTGCGGCACCGGCGGCGCATCCGGATAACGTTCATTGCTCTCGAAGCCGAAGATCACCAGCTGCAGGTCCTCGCCGATCTGCGGCGCGGCCAGCCCGGCGCCGTTGGCGGCGCGCATGGTGTCGAACATGTCCTCAACCAGCGCCAGCAGGTCCGGCGTGTCGAACTCGGTCACCGGTGCGGCGATGCGCAGCAGGCGCGGATCGCCCATCTTCAGGATCTCACGCACGGCCATGCCGGGCTCCTTGTGTCATCAACGGAACGTGACCGTGACCGACGGGTTGTCGGGCAGGCCCTGGTACTGCACCTCGATCTTCTGCCCGGCCTTCGGCGGCATCAGCTTGGAGAAGGAGCCGACGCTGATCAGGTCGCCCTTTTTCAACGACAGACCGTGCTTTTTCAGGTCCTGCGCCAGCCAGGCTACCGCGTTGAGCGGATGCTCGAGCACGTCGCGGCCGAAGCCGGTGTCCAGGTCTTCGCCGCCGCCCATCACCAGCACCTTCATGCTGGCCAGCGCGTCGGCGAACTCCGGCGTGTGCTTCACCGAAATCGGCGTACCGGCAACGAAATAACGCGCGCCGACGTTGATGGCGGCCACGCCCGCACCGTTGAGCTTGGGCGGCACTTCGACCACCAGGTCCGGCAGCTCGATCGCCGGGATCACCTGGTCGATGTATTGCAACACCTGCTGGGCAGTCTTCGCCTGGTTGATGCGCGTGTCGGACACGCGCACCAGCAGGTCGGCCTCGAACAGCGGGCGCGCGCCGAAGGCCGCTTCGACGCTGGCACCGTCCTTCAGCAGCATCGGCTCATACAGCACGCCCCACACCGGCGCGCTGGCATTGAAGCGCTTCTGCACCGCCGGGTTGGTCAGGCCGGCCTTGTAGCCGACAGGCTTGGCCCCGGTCTGCTGCACCAGGAACTTGTTGAGCTTGGCGCGCGTGCAGGCGGCGTCGGCGTCGTTCAGGCCTTCGGGGTTGGTCGCCGGCTTCTTGTTCAGGTAGTTGGCCACCAGCGCGGCGGCCTGGGTATCGCTGAGGCACTCGGCCTGCGCGGGGACCGCGGCGGCCAGAACGATGGCGAAGGCGGCGCAGCGTGCGCGAGAACTCATCCGATGTCTCCTGCAAATGGGTGCGATGTTGCGCGTGCCGCAAGTTTATGCTTGCCGCATGCTGCGATCCGCCACGATGCTCTGCCTGGCCCTGGCCGCCGGCGCCGCCTTCGGCCAAATGGACGAACGTTACGACGGCCTGTGCGACGCCTCGGCCGCGGTCGCCCTGGACGCGCGGCACTTCGTCGTCGCCAGCGACGAGGACAACACGCTGCGCATCTTCGAGCGCGGCCAACCGCGCGCGCGGGCCAGCGTGGCGCTCGATGCCTTCCTGCGCGGCGGCAAGGCCGAGGCCGACCTCGAAGGCGCGACGCGTATCGGCGAGCGCATCTACTGGATCGGCTCGCTCAGCCGCGACGGCAAGGGTCGGCCGGCGCCGCAACGCGACCGGCTGTTCGCCACCGACATCGAGCGCAGCCGCACACCGCCGACGCTGCAGCCGGTGGGCGACGCGCCGGTGCGTCTGCTCGATGCGTTGCTGGCCAGCGAAGCCGGCCGCGCCTGGCAACTGACCGAGGCCGCAGGCAAGGCGCCCGAGGCCCCCGGCGGCCTGAACATCGAGGGCCTGACGGACACCGTCGACGGTGCGCTGCTGATCGGCTTTCGCAACCCGCTGCGCGAGGGCAAGGCGCTGGTGCTGCCACTGCGCAATCCGGCGCAGGTGGTCGAGGGACAAGCACCGCAGTTCGGCGCCGGCATTGCGCTCGACTTGGGCGGCCGTGGCGTGCGCGCGATGGCGCGCGTGGCCGACGGCTACCTGGTGGTCGGCGGGCCCACCGCCGACGAGGGACGCTTCGTGCTGTATCACTGGCGCGGCGGCAGCGACACGCCGCAGCCGCTGCCACAACCGACGCTGGGCACGCTGCGGCCAGAGGCGCTGTTCGCCTGGCCCGGCACGGCGCAGCTGCAGCTGCTCAGCGACGACGGCGGCATCGAACTGCGCCGCATGGCGTGCAAGAAGCTCGCGGCCGCCGAGCAGGGCTTCCGCAGCCTGCAGTTCACACGCTGAGTGCGGGCCGATCCCGAATGCCCGGCCCGCGACCCGCCCCTAGAATGCCGGGTTTCCTGCGATGCGGAATGGTCCTGTGCGGCCGTCCTCGTACATGTCCACTCCGTCTGAACTGCCGCCCGACCCCGCCCAAGCCGATGAAGCGACGCGCATTCCGCTGAAGATCGAAGACTGGTTGACGGTGATCGTGATGGCGCTGCTGGCGCTGATCACCTTCGCCAACGTGCTGGTGCGCTACCTCACCAACCAGTCGTTCGCCTGGACCGAGGAGTTCTCGATCTTCCTGATGATCGTGCTCGCGCTGGTGGCGGGCTCGGCCTCGGTGGCGCGCAATCGGCAGATCCGCATCGAGTACTTCGCAGACAGTGGACCGCCCGCACGCCGGCGCGCGCTGGCGCGCTTCGGCGCGCTGATGGTGTTCCTGCTGTTCGCGCTGATGGCGGTGCTCAGCTCGCGCATCGTCTGGGACCAGTACCGATACGAGGAAACCTCGCCCGGCATCGGCGTGCCGATGTGGTGGTACACGATCTGGCTGCCGGTGATGTCGGTGGCCATCGCGGGGCGCGCGCTCGGCCTGTATGTGCGCCGCGGCCGCCAGCCATGATCCCGACGCTGCTGTTCGTCGCCTTCCTGGCGCTGATGCTGCTGGGTGTGCCCATCGGCGCGGCGCTGGGCCTGGCCGGTGCCGTGGCCATCGCGCTGGCCAACGCCGACGCGCAGTGGTTCGGGCTGCTGGCCGTGCCGCAGAATTTCTACGCCGGCCTGGGCAAGTACCCGCTGCTGGCGATACCGATGTTCGTGCTGGTGGGCTCGATCTTCGACCGCTCCGGGGTGGCGTTGCGGCTGGTGAACTTTGCCGTCGCCATCGTCGGCCGCGGCCCCGGCATGCTGCCGCTGGTGGCCATCGTGGTGGCGATGTTCCTGGGCGGCATCTCCGGCTCGGGCCCGGCCAACGCGGCCGCGGTGGGCGCGGTGATGATCGCGGCGATGTCGCGCGCCGGCTACCCACCGGCCTATTCGGCCAGCGTGGTGGGCGCGGCGGCGGCCACCGACATCTTGATCCCGCCGTCGGTGGCCTTCATCGTCTATTCGGTGCTGGTGCCCGGCGCCTCGGTGCCGGCACTGTTTGCCGCCGGCATGATTCCCGGCGTGCTGGCCGGGCTGGCGTTGATCCTGCCCACCGTGTGGCTGGCGCGCAAGCACAGCATGGGCGCGCTGGAAGCCAGCCTGCCGCGCCCGCCGTTCTGGCGCAGCCTGCGCGATGCCACCTGGGGCCTGTTTGCGCCGGTGCTGATCCTGGGCGGCATGCGCGCCGGCTGGTTCACGCCCACCGAAGCCGCGGTGGTGGCGGTGTTCTACGGCCTGTTCGTCGGCATGGTGGTGCACCGCACGATCCGCGTGCGCGACCTGTTCGTCATCCTGCGCGAATCGGGCGAGCTGTCGGCCGTGATCCTGCTGGTGGTGTCGCTGGCGGGCATCTTTGCCTTCTCGCTGTCGACGCTGGGCGTGATCGACCCGGTCACCGACGCCATCGTCAACTCGGGCCTGGGCGAATACGGCGTGCTGGCGCTGCTGATCCTGCTGCTCATCACCGTGGGCATGTTCCTCGATGGCGTGTCGATCTTCCTGATCTTCGTGCCGCTGCTGTGGCCGATCGTGCAGCACTACAACTGGGACCCGGTATGGTTCGGCGTCATCCTCACGCTGAAGGTGGCGCTGGGCCAGTTCACGCCGCCGCTGGCGGTGAACCTGATGGTGTCGTGCCGCATTGCCGGCGTGCGCATGGAAGAAACCGTGCGCTGGGTCGGCTGGATGCTGGTGTCGATGTTCATGGTGATGGTGGCGGTGATCGTCTGGCCGCAACTGGCGCTGTGGCTGCCGCACACGCTGGGCTATTGATTCCCTTCTTTCCAACGAACGTTTCACAAAGGAGACTTGCATGAAGATCCGTCGCACCCTTCTGGCCCTGGCCGCCACCGCCGTCGCGCTGGGCAGCTTTGCCACCTCGGCCACCGCCCAGAACTACAAGTCCGAATACCGCATGTCGCTGGTGCTGGGCCCGCCGTCGCCCTGGGGCACGGGCGGCAAGATCTGGGCCGACCTGGTGCGCGAGCGCACCAACGGCCGCATCAACATCAAGCTCTACCCCGGCGTGTCGCTGATCCAGGGCGACCAGACGCGCGAGTTCAGCGCGCTGCGCCAGGGCGTGATCGACATGGCCGTGGGCTCCACGATCAACTGGTCGCCGCAGATCAAGGAACTGAACCTGTTCTCGCTGCCCTTCCTCACCCCCG
>Ga0315910_10005638_pt1 | contig 10234 bp, 8 predicted proteins | sample EdamamesoilMG_FD_204470 | JGI IMG/M metagenome (GOLD analysis project Ga0315910, IMG submission 204470) | Garden soil microbial communities collected in Santa Monica, California, United States - Edamame soil | ecosystem: Environmental > Terrestrial > Soil > Garden | place: USA: California... | reverse complement strand
AATCCTTCGACATCAGGGAGTACGCGGGCGAGATCGGCGCCACCGGCACGCCGACGTGCATCGCCCCCAGCGCGAGCAGCGCGTGGTCCACGCTGTTGTCCGAGAGGATGGCGACCGGCTTGTCCGGACCCAGGCCCAGGTTGAGGAGCGCCTGGCCGACGCGCCGTGCATCTGCCAGCGCGTCGCGGTAGCTGACGCGTCGCCAGCCGTCGCCCTTGCGCTCGGCAATGAAGGTCCGATCGGGTGCGCGCTCGTACCAGTGCAGCAGCCAGTCGCCGACCGCGCGCGCGTAAGGCTTGAGCGCCTGTGGAGAACGCAGGATCGTCGTGCCGTCGGCGCGCTTCTCGACCTGGACTTCGGCCGGCGCGTAGTGCAGGTGCGTATGCAAGCGCATGGACAATCCTCTCCTTCTATAATTTTATAGTGCGGATCCTCCCGAACGGCCGTCCTCCCTTCAGGGCTGACCACATCGGCAGCCTGTTGCGGCCGCGCGCGCTGCGCGATGCGTTTCGCCAGCACGCTGCGGGAACGATGAACGATAGTGCGTTCCGCGCTGCGCAGGACGTTGCAATCCGCGAGGTCCTCGCGCTCCAGGAGGAATGCGGCCTGCAGGTCGTGACCGACGGGGAATTCCGCCGCATTTCCTACTGGGAAAAGTTCGTCCGCCTGACCAAAGGATTGGTGGTTAAGGACGCCGCTTTCAAGTTCCACGACGCGCACGGGCACGAGAGCGACTTTACTGCGCCGTACGCGGCGTCGAAGGTGTCGCGCGCCGAGCCGATCACACTGGATGAATATGCCTACGCCTCGAAGCTGACGAAGGCGACGCAGAAGATCACCATGCCGGCGCCCTCGACGATGCATTTCTATCGATTCAACGATTGGGGTGATCGCGGCGCCTATGCCGACCCGCGCGCGTTCTTCGCCGACCTGGGCCGCGTCTACCAGGGCGAGATCGCAGACTTACACAAGGCGGGCTGCCGCTACGTGCAGTTGGACGAGGTGGCGCTGGCGATGCTCTGCGATCCTGCGCTGCAGGCGAAGGTTCGTGCCGCGGGCGGCAATCCGGACGAACTCGTGGATCTCTACGTCGATGCCATCAACGAGGCGGTGAAGGGCATCCCGTCGGACATGGTGGTCGGCGTGCACATGTGCCGCGGCAACTACAAGGGCATGTACCTGTCGGAGGGCGGCTACACGTCCGTCGCGGAACGGCTATTCAATCGCGCCAAGGTAAACCACTTCCTGCTGGAATTCGATACGCCCCGGGCCGGCGATTTCGCGCCGCTGGCGATGATGCCGAAGACCAAGGGCGTCGTACTGGGCCTGGTCAGTTCGAAAACTGCGGTGCTGGAGCCGATGGATCTGTTGAAAAAGCGAGTTTCAGAAGCATCGAAACACATCGATGCTTCGCAGCTGGCCATCAGTCCGCAGTGCGGCTTCGCCAGCACCATGGGCGGCAACCCGGTCACCGAGGCCGACGAGCGAGCGAAACTTAGGCTATGCGTCGACGCTGCGCGCGCGATCTGGAGTTAGCTGCGCGTTGATCCACTGCGCGGCGGCGGCCACGCCGCCGAAGGTAAACAGGTGGATGCCGACCACGTTGCAGTTGGCGTGCGAGGCGCAATAGTGGGCGATGGCCGAGAGCTGATCGGCCGGATCGGTGTGCGTGACCAGGCGCACCGCGTCCATCCCCTGTGCGCGCAGCGCCCGTAGCGATGCGCTGACCCCGCAACGTTGCGCGAAACGCAGGAGGGCAACGGGATTGGTCGGGCCGGCCAGGCCCACGTAGATGGGAATCCCCGGCGCGTTGCGCGCCATGCGGGCGCAGTAGTCGACCACGCGCGCCGGCGCGAAGGAAAACTGCGTGACGACGTAGCTGCTCAGGCCGTGCGCCGCGGCGAGCGTCAGCTTGTCGGCGAACGCGCGCTCGAGCGCTGCCGCCGGGATGCGCGGATGGCCTTCCGGGTAGCCCGGCAATCCGACCTCGCGCAGCCCGCAGCCCGTGAGCAGGTCCTCGCGCAGCAGGGCAGCGCCGTCGGCATAGGGTCCGATCGCGCTGGGTTCGTCGCCGCCAAGGATCAGCGCCTTCTGCACGCCTGCCTCGCCGGTCGCGCGCGCGAGAAATGTCTGCAGCTCGGCGCGGTCGCGGATGCGGCGCGCGGCAATGTGCGGCACCGGCTCCAGGCCCGCCTGGCGCACCGCGATCAGGGTCGGGATGGTGTCCAGCAGCCGGTGGCGCGGCAGGTGGTTGACGTAGACCGGCGTTCCCGAGGGCAGCAGCGCGGCGATCTCGCGCGCATCCTGCGGCCGGTGCGCGCCAATTTCGAGCGAGCCGCCGCAGACCAGCTCGGCGGCAATGGCCGCAGCCTGGCCGCTCATGGCGGCCATGGCGCGCGGTCCGCTAACTGCGTTTTCTGGAGACGACATAGGATTCATCCAGGAACCAGAGCCCGCCGTGCTGCTGCAGGATTTCGCGCGTCGCATCGAGGTATTTGCGCTCGCCGACGACGCGCGCCAGGCGCTCGTCGTCGATCTGCGCTACATAGACCGCCGCGTTCCAGGCCGCGAACAGCGTCGAGGTGCCGATGCTGTCTGCGATCTCGGTCGGCAGCGTGTGCATGTCGTAGCGGAACACCGCGCGCGCATCGGCGTAGGCGTTGAAATTGAAGTGGCGCGCCTCCTTGCCCAGGTCGCTGCGCACCGCGCGCAGCAGGTCGTGCCGCCCGGTCGAGAATGGGTTCTCCTCCGGCCAGATCTTGCGCACGATCTCCAGCCCCGGATCGCGGCCGCAGGAATGAATGCCCAGCAACCGCCCGCCCGGCCCGAGCGCGCGCGCCAGCGGCCCGATGACCTTGGAGGCCTTGAATTCGACCGGCACGCGGGCGCGGTAGGGCTGCGAGGCGATCACCAGGTCGTAGTCGGCGCGCACCTTGCCCTGCTTCGGGATCGCCTCGTCCAGCATGAAGCGGAAATCCTCCCGGTAAAGGACCAGCGCGACGGGCCGTTCGTAGACCGGATTGCCGGTCTTCGCGCTGTGGCGCGCCTGCCAGTTTTTCGCCAGGAACGGCTCGAGCGCGGCGATCTGCTCGCTGAATTCGTGCGCGGTGGTGCCGGTGAGGCCGACTTCCTGCCAGACGAGTGACGTGGCGGCCGTCAGCGCCCTGGGCGTCAGCCATGGTGCCTCCGTGTAGTACATGTTGGTGACCACCATGACGGTCGCCGGATGCTCGTAGAAGCGGTCCGGCATCTTGTCCAGCGACAGGCGCACGTCCTCGAGGCTGATTTCCTTGCCGACGAAATAGAACGGCCGCGTCGGGAAGCGCCGGTGCATTTCGCGCATCACGCGCGTGAGCACGGTGCCGTCGCCCATGCCGGCGTCGAACACGCGGACCGCGGGCGGCCGCGGGTGGATATGCGCCAGCTCCATGCCGACGCGTTGCGCGACCTTTTCCTTCTCGCCGCAGGTATTGACGAACAGCAGGTACTTCTGCCGGTTGTCGAAGAAGCGGAAGTTGCGAGAGGGAGCGCCTTCGGCGGAGGTGCGCGGCGCTGCCGCCGGCGCCGCCTGGCCGGCGACGCGGATTAGTTTTCGCAGTTCCGGCGGTTCGGCAGGAGCGCTCGCGCCATGGCGCTCGAGAAAAATAGATACGCGCTCCAGTGTTTCAGGGGTGATGCGCGCGCCGTCCCGCATGCGCGCGACGAACTTGCCGTCATTGACCGCGCGCCGACCGAATGTGGACTCAGCGATGCCGTGTCGGCGGCAGAAATCGGCAATACTGTCGATCAAGGTGCCGCTCTGTTCCACGATCGCTTCCATGCCATGACAGTAGGCTTGCGATAGTGGGAAGGCAACCACGTTTGACATTCCTGGGAAGGTGGGCTGTTGCCCATCCATACAAATCAAGGATTTAGGATGAAAGAAAAGAAGCAAGGTTGGCGAATATATACTTGACAAACGCATAGGCATGGGGGATAATGGTCCTACTGAGAGGTAAGACCATGAAAACACAAGAGAAAAAGACTAATCCCGCTGCCCACACGGAAGCCCGTTTCCACGACGAAGCGGCTGCCCGTGAATACCTCGAAAACATCCGCTGGCCGAACGGTTCGGTATGCCCGCACTGCGGCGGCGCGGATCGCCAATCCAAACTTGAAGGCAAATCGCATCGCGCTGGCCTATATTTCTGCGGCCATTGCCGTGACCAGTACACGGTGACCGTTGGAACGGTGTTCGAGCGCAGCAAGATCGCCCTCCACAAGTGGGTGTACGCGACGCACATGATCTGCACGTCCAAGAAGGGCGTCAGCAGCAAGCAGCTTGAGCGCGTCCTTGGCGTGACCTACAAGACCGCCTGGTTCATGTCGCACCGCATCCGCGAAGCCATGAAGTCCGAAGGCGGAATGCTTGGCGGCGGCGGTAGCACCGTTGAGGCCGATGAGGTCTTTATCGCGCCTGACCGCAATAAGAAGCTTCGCCCGACTGGCAAGAAGCAATCCGTTGTGGCTCTTGTCGAGCGCGAAGGTGGGGTGCGTTCCTTCCACGTCCCAGACGTGACCGCCAAAACGCTCAAGCAGAAGCTGCGCGAGAACGTGCTGCGCAAGACCAACATCATGACCGACGAAGCTTGGGCCTACAAAAAACTTAGCAATGAGTTTCTGAGCCATGACACGGTGCGCCACAGCGCCAAGGAATACGTCCGCGACGAAACCCACACCAACACGGTTGAGGGGTACTTTTCCATCCTCAAGCGCGGCATCTACGGCGTGTACCAGCACGTTTCCTCGCAACACCTGAGCCGCTACCTTGCCGAATTCGACTTCCGCTACAACAACCGTTCCAAGCTTGGCGTCGAGGATGCGCAGCGCACCGTCAACCTGCTCAAAGGCATCCAAGGCAAGCGCCTGACCTATCGGAGGACTCACGCAACAGAAACGGGACTTGCGAGTTAAGTTGATCGCAGTTCTAAAAGCCATCCGTGACAATCCGCCCAAAGGGCAATTGCGTTTTGATTTTGGGCGATGACAACACAACTCGCCAAGACGATGCGGATGCTGGTTAGGCGCTTGCCGAAACAGAAAGCGGCGCGGAAGAAACTTGCGACCGCCATCGGAGAATTGATCCTCGCGCACAATTCTGTTCATACAAGTTTCGCCTGCATCTTCATGGCCGCTATCAATAACGTCGAGGTTGCCGAGAACGTTTGGCATACGCAGCGCACAGACAGGGCGCAGCGTAACTTGGTAATGGCAGCGGTGCGGGGGAGGTTCTCGCCTACATCTAAACTCTTCAAGGCCATCTGTTGGGCATTGAAGAAGGCTGATGCGTTGGCGGAGTTGCGCAACGACGTGGTGCACATCGACTCGTGGATTGATGTGCAAGTCAAACCGTACGTGGTCAAATTCAGTACCGTTGCTTCTCTTCCTTCACGAGTAGAGCGACTCAGTCGTGAAGTGAAGATGACACAGTCGTTGAGCACGGCAACCATGGACCTTAGGAAGCTCACGGTCTACGCGCTCGAACTGGCGAATCTGATGGAATTTTTCCCCAAATATCCGAGGCCATTGCCAAAAAGACCGCGCCTACACTTTGTTCGAGGAAAGCATCGTCACGTTGCTCTATATCCGGACACGTTGCTTTGAGAGCGCGGACGCCCGCCCGAAGTGCGCTTTGCGTTAAACGGATTGATTTGCGTTTGCCCACGCCCTAGACTCCTTCTATGAATAAACGCCCCGCGCCATCGCCTGACGACGTATTGCGGCGGATGTTGAACACTCCGCCAGCGCCGTTCACGCCGAAGCAGAAACCGAAGCCAAAGATCGCCAAGAAACGGGCGAAGTAGGGCCATGACACCCCCGAAAAAGGGTGCTGACGACCCTCAGAACGTGCAGTTGTCAGGTACACAATCGCCGCAAGGTTTGGCGCGGGGCCTGACCAACTACGGCGATCCGGCGTTCTCGCTCTATCTCCGGCGCTCGTTCGCCAAGAGCATGGGCTACTCGGGCGAGATGCTGGCGCGGCCGGTGGTCGGGATCGCCGATTCGAAGAGCGGCTTCAACAACTGTCACCGGCATTTCCCCGAGTTGATCGAGGCGGTGAAGCGCGGGGTGATTGCCGCGGGCGGGCTGCCGGTCGATTTTCCGACGACGTCGCTGGGTGAAGTGTTCCTCAGCCCGACGTCGATGATGTTCCGCAACCTGATGGCGATGGACGTGGAAGAAATGGTGCGCGCCCAGCCGATGGACGCGGTGGTGCTGGTCGGGGGTTGCGACAAGACCGTGCCGGCGCAGCTGATGGGCGCGGCGAGCGCGGATGTTCCGGCGGTGCAGTTGCTCGCCGGGCCGATGATGCCGACCTCCTACCGCGGCGAGCGCCTGGGCGCCTGCACCGATTGCCGGCGTTTCTGGGCCATGCATCGCGCGGGCAAGGTGGACGCGCAAGGCATCGCCGATGTCGAGGGCAATCTCGCGACCACCGCGGGTACCTGCGCCGTCATGGGCACCGCATCCACCATGGCCGCGCTCGCCGAAGCGCTTGGCATGGCGCTGCCCGGCAGCGCGGCGATACCGGCCGTGCACGCCGACCGGCTGCGCGCCGGCGAGGCGAGCGGACGGCGCGCGGTGGAGTTGGTGAAGAATCCGATCCGGCCGTCGCAGATCATCACGCAGAAATCCGTGGAGAACGCGATCCGCGTGCTGCTCGCGATCGGCGGTTCGACCAACGCGATCGTGCACCTCACCGCGATCGCCGGACGGGTCGGCGTGAAGATCGACCTCAACCGGCTCAACGAAGTCTCCGACTCCACGCCGGTGCTGGTGGACTTGAAGCCGACCGGCCAGTTCTACATGTCGGATCTGTACGCGGCAGGCGGGGTGGGCGCGGTGCTGCGCGAATTGAAGCCATTGCTGCACCTGGATTGCATGACCGTGACCGGCGAGACACTCGGCGAGCGCCTCGCGCTCGAGGAAGGCGCCTGGGTCGATCGCGCGGTGGTGCGCCCGCTGGCCGATCCGCTGGCGAAGGAGGGCGGGCTGGTCGCGCTGTTCGGTTCGCTCGCGCCCAACGGCGCGATCCTGAAGCGCTCGGCGGCCGACGCCAACCTGTTCGAACGCGAAGGCCGGGCTGTGGTGTTCAGTTCGCTCGATGACCTGGCCGCACGCGTGGACGATCCCGCGCTCGACATCGCTGCGGACGATTTCATGGTGCTGCAGAACGCCGGGCCGAAGTCGGGCTACGCCATGCCCGAGGCCGGGTACCTGCCGATTCCGCAGAAGCTCGCGCGCGCCGGCGTCAAGGACATGGTGCGGATCTCGGATGCGCGCATGAGCGGCACGGCCTACGGCACCATCGTGCTGCACGTGTCGCCGGAAGCCGCCGTCGGCGGCCCGCTCGCGCTGGTGCGCAACGGCGACCGCATCAGAATTTCAGTCAAGCAACGGAATATCGACCTGCTCGTTCCGGAATCCGATCTGTCGGAGAGAAGGAAAACCTGGAAAGCGCCCATCGCACCGCCCGCCCGCGGTTACGCCAAGCTCTACATGGACCACGTGCTCCAGGCCGAGCAGGGCTGCGATTTCGACTTTCTGAGGAAAGCCTAGAGATCCCCGCCTTCGCGGGGATGACCCGCCAGGCGCGGGTCACTTCGCGTAGTCGTAGTTGAGCGCGAACGCGCCTTCGTTGTCGATGGAAAGCCGTGCCGACGACCAGCGCTGCTGGTCCACGGGCAGCGCCGCGGTCAGGCCGGTGATGCGCCGGGTGATCTCCTGCGCATTGCACGGCACCAGTTCCTCCGCGTCGTCGTCGCGCAGCGTGACCGAATAATAAAACTTCGCAGTGGCCGCGGCTCCGGCATTGCTTACCACCACCCAGGTGCGTTTCCATTCCGACGGCAGGCCGGGCGCCAGGCAGGAAAATATCTGTTCCACCATCCTCGGGTCGAGCTTCGGCGGGCCCGCCGGCGCAGGTGCGGCCACCGCGACCGCGCGCGGCGGCGGCACTGGTTTTACGACGGGCGCGGGTTTTGGTGATGGCGCAGCAATCGGAGCGGCGGGCGGCGCGGGTTTGGGCACGGCGACCGGCTTAGGCGGAGGCGCGGGCGCAGGCACCGGAACCGCGACCGGTTGCGGTGGAGGCGGTGGTGGTGGCGCGGCAACGGGCGCGGGCGGAGGCGCGGGTGCAGGGATCGGAATCGCAACCGGCTCCGGCGGAGGCGCGACGGGTTTGGCCACGGGCGCGGGTGTCGGCTCAACTGCGGGCGCGGGCACCGCAACGGGCGTTGGCGGCGCAGCCACTGGTGGAGGTGGTGCGGCAACGGGAGGTGGCGCTGCGGGGATCGGTGCAGCCACCGGCAGAGGCGGCGGTGCTGGCGCAGGTACCGGTACCGCAACAGGCGCCGGTTCGACCGCGGGTGCGGGCTTTGCCTCAGGTTCCGCGGGTGCAGGTGCCGCTGGTGGCGCGCCAAGCGGCGCGACCGGCGGACCGTAGATCATCAGGTTTGGGTTGGACGGTTCCGCCGATCCCGCGGAGCCGGCCTTGCCACCGGTTTCGGTGTCCGGGATGGGTTCGGTGCGCGTGGGCATGCGGCGGCGCTGGGCGTCGGCCGGATGCATCGCGCTCAGCAGCGCGAGCAACACCAGGCCCATCACCGCCCGCCTCATGCCGCTACGATGCACCATCGGGCTATTCTAATCAGGTAGGCTTTGGTCAATGGCATCAGGAAAAAAGCGGCGGCTGGTGGTGGCAATTACCGGCGCAAGCGGCGCGGCCTATGGAGTCGGGCTGTTGCGACGGTTGCGCGCCGCGCGCGGCTGGGAGAGCCATCTGGTGCTCTCGGAGGCCGGCGCGCTCAACTGCTGGCACGAGCTGCGCTTGAAGCGCAAGGACGTCGAACGCCTCGCGGACGCTGCCTATTCCCCGCGCGACATCGCAGCGCCGATCGCGAGCGGGTCCTTCCTTGCGCAAGGCATGGTGATCGCCCCTTGCTCCATGCGGACGCTGTCGGCGGCGGCGCATGCGCATGCCGATGACCTCGTGTCGCGCGCCGCGGACGTCGCGCTGAAAGAACGCCGGCGCCTCGTGTTGCTGGTACGCGAGACGCCGCTGAATCTTGCCCATCTGCGCAACATGGTCGCGGTCACCGAGATGGGCGGCATCGTGTTTCCGCCGGTACCCGCGCTGTACGCAAAACCCAGGAACATCGATGACCTGGTCGCGCACACGGTCGGCCGTGTGCTGGATCTCTTCGGCATCGCCTCGAAAAACCTGAAGCGCTGGCAGGGCCTGGATGGCTGAACTGACCGCTTTCTCGGATTCCTATGCCGAGGCGCGCAAGAAATTTCTCTCGGCGGCGCGCCGCGCCGGCGCCAAGCTCGCGAGCTACCAGCACCCGGCCGAGCGCGGTCCCGGCGGCGAGGCGCTGTTTCTCGATGTGTCGGTGCTGGGGCCGGGCAACGCTTCGCGCGTGTTCGTGGTCGGCTGCGGAACGCACGGCATCGAAGGCTATTCCGGCTCGGCGGCGCAACTCGCCTGGCTGCGCGCGCGTCCGCGACTGCCCAAGGACACGGCGGTGGTGTTTTTCCATGCGCACAACCCCTGGGGTTTCGCGCATAAAACCCGGGTTACGGAAGAGAACGTCGATCTCAACCGGAATTTCATCGACTTCTCCAAGACGCTGCCTTCGAACCGGGGCTACGAGGACCTGCACTCGCTGATCGCGATCCGCGACTGGAACGAGGAAGCGATCGCCGGCGTGTTCGCCGGGCTGGACGCCTACCGCGACAAGGTGGGCGAGAAGGCGTTCTCCGATGCCTTCAACGGAGGGCAGTACACCCGGCCGGACGGCATCTTTTACGGCGGCACGCATCCGCAATGGGCGAACGACGCGTTCCGCGCGGCGGTGAAAACGCATCTGGATCGCGCGCGCAAAGTCGCCTTCATGGACCTGCACACCGGTATTGGCCCGTGGTGCGACCACATCTACCTGTGCTTCCATCCGGAAGGCTCGCCCGCGCGCGAGCGCGCGCGCGCCTGGTGGGGCGAGCGCGCAGTGAACCTGCAGGGCGTGACGCACAAGAAGCTGGCGACCTACAGCGGCACCATCATCGATGCCTTCGCCGAGATGCTGCCGCAGGCGGAAGTCACCAGCGTGGTGGTGGAGTTCGGCACGCTGCCGCGGCCCGGCATGCAGCGCGCGGGCTTTGCCCAGCGCTGGATGCGCTTCGAGGGGCCGCGCGA
>Ga0315910_10005637_pt1 | contig 10235 bp, 6 predicted proteins | sample EdamamesoilMG_FD_204470 | JGI IMG/M metagenome (GOLD analysis project Ga0315910, IMG submission 204470) | Garden soil microbial communities collected in Santa Monica, California, United States - Edamame soil | ecosystem: Environmental > Terrestrial > Soil > Garden | place: USA: California... | reverse complement strand
CAAGCCCTCAATCATCACCCGCGCTATCGCTCATGATTGATCCCAGTGCTGTATAGCAAGCCGAAATCCTGCGGCCATGGTGAGGAGTTCCTGGCAACCAGGTCCGGATACTTTCTCGCGCGCAACGGCGGCGCGCGCTCCGTGCGACAGGGGAAGACGGGGACGAGCCGAGTCGTTCAACCGTTCCCATTGCCGGTCAGTCGACGACGAACGTGCCATCGCGCGGGAGGTCTCGAGCTCCCGGTCGCGCTCCTCGCGCCAGACTGAGGCGCCGCGCAAGGGCTGCGCGTTTTGACGCAATCGCGAACTTTGGCAACCTCAACTCGAACGGGCGACCCCGAGGGAAGGTGGCATTCCTTTAAAAGTTGAGCCTGCCGGCACGCGACAGAAACGTGATCATCCCTGCGCTCGACCGCGGGCCGAAAACGGGCGAAAAGTCGAACTTCTCCCGAGGACTGATGACCGCTCGATTGTTTCTCCCCAGCTTGGTGTTTCTCCTCCTATCCACGACGGCTGCGGCCGAGACGCGGGTTCGCCTGCAGGACACCAAGCCAGGCCCCATCATCGACAAGAACGTGTACGGACAGTTCGCCGAGCATCTCGGCCGCGGCGTCTACGAAGGCCTCTGGGTCGGCGAGGGCTCGCCCATCCCCAACACACGGGGTTTTCGCAACGACGTGGTTCGAGCGCTCAAGGATCTTCACGTGCCCGTGGTGCGCTGGCCTGGAGGTTGCTTCGCGGATCAGTATCACTGGAGAGACGGCATCGGCCCTCGAAAGCAGCGCACCCAGACGGTGAACGCTTCCTGGGGCGGCGTCATCGATGACAACGCCGTGGGCACTCACGAGTTCTTCGATCTCGTCGAGCAGCTCGGCGCCGACGCCTACGTCAGCGTCAACGTCGGGACGGGCAGCCCGAGAGAGATGGCGGAGTGGGTGGAGTACATGACCTCCGACTCCCAGAGCACGCTCGCCAACCTGCGCCGCGCGAACGGCCGGCAAAAGCCGTGGCGCCTCCGCTACCTCGGGATCGGCAACGAGACCTGGGGCTGCGGCGGCTCGATGACGCCGGAGTATTACACGAGCGTCTTCAAGCACTACGCCACTTTCATCAAGACACCGAAGGACAACACTCCCATTGTCATCGCCAGCGGCGGTCAGAACAAGGAAACGAACTGGACCGAATACCTGCTAGGAAACGTGAAGGCGTCCTGGACGCTGAGCATGGGCGGCATTAGCCACCACTACTACACGCTGCCCACCGGACAGTGGGCTCGCAAGGGGTCCGCGCTGGGGTTCCCCGAGGAAGAGTGGTTCTCGACGCTGTTCCGCACGCTTGCCGTGCGAGACATCCTGGCGAGCAACGTCCGCGTCATGGATCGGCTCGACAAGGAGAAGAAGGTCGGCTTCATGCTGGATGAGTGGGGCACCTGGTATGATCCGGGGGATGGCGGCTCAGAGAGCAACCTGTTCCAGCAGAACAGCCTGCGGGACGCGCTGCTCGCCGCGCTGAACTTCAACGCCTTCCACGAGTTCGCCGATCGCGTGCGAATGACCAACATTGCGCAGATGGTGAACGTGCTGCAGGCGATGATCCTCACCGACGGCGAGCGCATGCTGCTCACTCCCACGTACCACGCCTTCCACCTGTATCGGCCGTTCCAGGGAGCGCGCCATGTGCCCGCTCAGGTGCAGGGCGCCCCCGACTACCGGCACGGCACGCAGAGCATCCCGAAGATCAGCGCCACCGCTGCGCTCGGAAAGGACGGCAAGCTCTATCTGGGGCTGGTCAATACGCACCCGCGGGACGCCGAGACCGTGCGTGTCGAGAGCTCGAAGCCGATCGCAAAGGCGAGCGGCCGCTTGCTCACCGGCGGCAGCCTCGACGCCCACAACACCTTCGCCGATCCCGGCCGGGTGCACCCCACCCCGCTCGACCTTTCTGGCTCGAACGGCAAGCTCGAGATCGCCTTGCCGCCCCGAAGCATCGCCGTCGTCTCGCTCGAATGAGGCTCGGCGGCGGCGTCGTGCGTGCTGTCCGCTCGGCGCCAGCGTCACGTCTCCACACTGACCGGTCGGCGGCGTTCATGGCCTGCGATCAGGGCCTGCCGCGCCGCCGAAGGTCGGCTCGGCCTTCACGCGAGTCAACGACGCACAAGAACTCCCAGGCCGTATCATCATTGAACATCTTGTCCATCAGCTCGCAGCCGACCTTCGCGCACTCCCTCCGTCTATCGCTGCGCTGCTCGAGAATGCAAAGAAGAAGCTGAACCACCGTGAGCATGGCGCCAACCACGACCGCTGGGACGTGGAACGTCGTGCTGGGGCGCGACGACACGGGCACGCGGCCGCCGCCCGCCGGCGTTGCGCATACCCCCGAGATGGGGACACTTCTCCTCGCGGAGGGACATGCAGCGTCTGATACTCGATACCGTGACATGGCATCGGGGTCCGTGAGCAATCGATCGTGCAGCGGCGCTTCCCCACCCTGGCCGAATCCACGAATGCGCCCGTCGGGGGCTTCGTACAAGTAGTAGCTGTGCCCCATTGTCGAGCTCCGTCCCGTCAACGAAGCGATTGGTGTCGATCTAGTAAGGTGAGGCGTAGCCGCCGGCTCCCCTGCGCGAGGCGTTTTCCTTGATGCGAATCCCCACGGTTCCGAGGTCGGTGCCATCGAAGACGAGTGTCGCCGGAACATACTCGCCTTCTTCTTCCTCCGTGGCGCCCAATCCCTGAGCCTTTTGCTCCTCGAGTATGGCGAGGTCGTCGTCAGAGATCGCCAGCTCGAGCTGCGCAACTCGCGTGGGATCAAAGACCGATGTGCCGCTGCCGTCGCCCACCTCGCCGGATGGGCCGGAAAATTCGCTGGGATTGGCGCATCCCGAGGCGAGAACCAGCAGGGGCGAGCAATAACGAGGGACAATTCGCATCGAGACTCTGTGGGTTGGAGCAGCGTTGGTTGGGCTTTGCACCCGATGTGGCAGCTGGATGACAACTGAGGCGCCCGGAGCGTTAGAGCTCGCGCTCACGAACGTTCGAGCAGCCGGGAGCGTGAAGCTCGACCGTGCTCCAATTCAGTACAGAAGAGCCATCGAGCGACGACGTAAACAGAACGCAACGAGGCCACCTCTCGTGGGTGCGCACGAGTGCGCTTGGCACTCCACGTCTCACCAGTTCTTTCATGCTGACACGCATGTTTCTCGGGTGATGCGACCAAGGCCGGTAGTGGCGGAGGCGTATGAGAGAGCGTCCGCTAGAAACTGTGGTCGCTGCGCCGAGAAGGAGCGCGCCACACCGCACATGGGGGAACAGCTCGATGCGATCGCTCATCCAATCGTCCTTGACGACATCTGTCATTCTCGGCTTGCTCGGGTCCGCTGCCGCCTGCGCCGACGACCCTCGCGGGCTGCCGGCGCCGTCCATGTCCGTCGGCGACGGGCCTCCCGAGGTGCCGGCTACGCCGTCCGCCACCACACCCGGCGCGGACCCAGCGGCGGGCGTTAGCGCGCCCTCGGGCGACGGCACGCCCGTGCCCAGCGCTCCGCCGGCTGCACCCGGCGACGGCGCGGCCGCGTCCAGCGCGGGCATCGCCACCAGCGCCGCTACAGACGCGGGCGCACCGGACGAAAGCGCACCGGACGAAAGCGCACCGGACGAAAGCGCACCGGATGCGGGGGGCGGTGGGCCCCGCCCGCTCGATCTGCTGTTCGTGGTCGACAACTCCATCTCGATGGCAGACAAGCAGGCGCTGCTGGGACAGGTCGCGAACGTGCTCGACCGCTTCGTGCGACCGGTGTGTGTGGACGCGAGCGGCAATCAGTTCCCCCCGCCGGCACCTGACGCCGACTGCGCCGCTGGCCAGCGCCGCCAGTTCCCGCCGGTCGAAGACGTGCACCTGGGCGTGATCTCGACCAGCATCGGTGACGGCGGAGCGAACGTCGCCTGTCCAGAGCCAGGGTTCCCGCGCTTTGTCGAGGACCGCATCGACAGAGCGCATTTGCTGGGCACGCTGCCGCGCGCTGCGGAGGTCGGCGTCGCCGACACCGGCTTCGTGAGCTGGCGAGCGGGCGACGACGAGGCCCGGGCCACGGCCACGTTCGCGAACCTGATCACCGCCGCCGGTGACAACGGTTGCGGCTGGGAGATGCCGCTCGAAGCCGGGTACCGCTTTCTGGTGGATCCGTTCCCGCCGGCACGACTCGCCCGCGTGTTATGTCCGGGCAGCACGGGCGCCGGGCTCAATTGCGTGCAACCGGCGGTCGACGCCGAAGACCGAATCCTGGTCGATGCTCCGCTGCTCGCGCAGCGGGAGGCATTTCTGCGCCCCAACTCGCGCGTCGCCATCGTGATGCTCACGGATGAGAACGACTGCTCGCTGGCCGTCGGCGGGCAGAGCTGGGTGGTCTTCGCGATCGACGACGCGCGGCCCATGTTCCGTGGCTCCAGCGTCTGCGCGGAGAACCCGAACGACCCGTGTTGCTACACGTGCCCGCTCGGCCCACCCGACGGGTGCGCAGCGGACCCGATCTGTGCCGCTTCGCCGCTAGGGCTCTCGCTCGAGAACCGCTTGCCCGCCGATCGAGATGGCCAGAACCTGCGCTGCTTCCATCAAAAGCAGCGCTTCGGCATGGACTTCCTGTACCCCATCGCCCGCTACGTCAACGCGCTCACCCAGCCCGACCTCTGCCTCGACTCGCCGGACCTGTCCGTCGAGGGTTGTGCGCAGACGATCGAGAACCCTCTATTTTCTCGCGGGCGCTCTCCGGAAGACGTGTTCGTTGCCGGCATCGTGGGTGTGCCGTCCCAGCTGCTCGAGGCGCGAGCAGACGCGCCGGGCCGCCCCGCCATCGCCAACGGCTTCCGCTACAAGCTCGCGAGCGAGCTGAGCAACGAGGACTGGCTCGCCATGGTCGGAGACGGCAGCGCGAGCCCACCCGTCCTCCCGACGAGCCCGTTCATGATTGAGTCCGAGACGCCGCGCGCCGGCGTCGAGCTCGGCAACGTCGTCAACGGTCGCGAGTACTCGACCATCGAAACCGTCAACGGCACGTCCGCCACACCGGACGACCTGGAGTATGCCTGCATCGTGCCTTTGCCCGAACCGCGGGACTGCTCTGCGCTCGACCCGGCGACGCAGGCCTGCGACTGCTACGAGGGGAGCACCGATCGGGCGCTGTGCGAGGAGCAACCGGGGCAGAGCCCGGCCGGTACCTTGCAATACTGGGGGAAGGCCTACCCAGGCACGCGTCAGCTCGAATTGCTGCGTGGGCTCGGAGAGCAAGGGGTCGTCGGCTCGATCTGCGCCACCAACACCAGCGACGCGGAGCGCGCCGATTTCTCCTACCGGCCGTCGATCGCCGCGCTGGTGGACAGCATGGAGGCGAGCCTGTCGCGGCCCTGACGCCCCCGCGGCGCGCCTCGGGACTGAGCTCGCCGGAGTGAGTCCCGAGCGCGAACGCACTCACGGTGCGCGCGGGCACGTGTCACTGCGCCGCCGTCGAGGGCCGAACGGCGAACACTCGCGCGATCTGGTTCAGTAGCTCGCCGTAGTCGTAGGGCTTGCGCATGAAGAAGTCGGCGCCAAACGCGCGAGCCAGCCGCTCGTCTTCGTCCAGGGCGCTCGCGCTGAGCGTGCCGATCGCGGTGCGGGCTCTGGCGCTTCGCATGTGTCGAATGGCCTCGAGCCCGTCCATGCCGCGCATGCGCAGGTCGATCAGCACGAGATCGGGTTTCCAGTCGGCGTGGACGGCGACGGCATCCGCGCCGTCCGTGGCCGTGCGCGTCTCAAAGCCATATCCAGAGAGGAACTCCGAGAGCAGATCTCGGTTCAACGCCACGTCGTCGACGACAAGCACCTTGTGGCGCGCCGGCACCGACTCGGCGTGCTCGGATGGCGTCGCGAGCGAAGGCCGATCCTCCGCCAGGCGGCGCGCGACATAACCGAACGTGAAGGTGCTGCCTGCCCCCGGCGTGCTCTCGACCGTGAGGTCGCCGCCCATCAGGCGGGCGTGTGCAACGCTGATGGCGAGGCCGAGCCCGGTGCCGCCAGCACGCTTGCCAGCCTCGAGCTGCTCGAAGGGTTGAAAAATGCGCGCTGCCTCTTCGGGCTCGATCCCGATCCCCGTGTCCGAGACGAAGACCTCGAGTTGCACCAATTCGTCAGCGAGCGACCGCGCCAGCAGCCCGAGGCGAACCGAGCCGCGCGGCGTGAACTTGAGCGCGTTGTTCACCAGGTTGATGAGGATCTGTTTCACCTTGCCGGCATCTCCGAGCACGCTGGGCGGCAGCTCGCTCGCGCGCTGGAGCGTCAGGACGATGCCCTTGGCCGCCGCCTCGGCGGCAAACATGCGCTCGACCTCGACCAGCGTCCCCCAGGGGTCGAATGCGCTCTCGACGATCTCAGGCCTGCCGCCCTCGATCTTGGACATCTCCAGCACGTCGGTGATGAGGGTCTGGAGGTGCCTGCCGCTCGAACCCACCACCCCGATCTTGGTTCGTTGCGTCTCGCCCAGCGCGAGGTCCCGCTCCAGCACCTGGGCGTGCGCCAGCATGATATGCAGCGGCGTGCGAATCTCGTGGGAGATGTGAGCGAGAAACTGGCTCTTGGCTCGGTTCGCACGCTCGGCCTCTTCCTTGGCTTCTCTGAGCTCGTGTGTGCGCGTCGCGACGAGCTCCTCGAGGCGTTCCCGGTGGGCGCGCAGCTCGGTGATATCCTGCATCTGCAGGATGATGCGAACGGGCCGACCGTGAGCATCCGGCACGACCGAGATGGCGAGCTGCGCCCACGCATGCTCCCCGTTGGGGCGCAGGAAGCGCTTCTCGACCGTGTAGGCCGGAGCGTCGCGCAAGCGAGCGAGGTTCGGCTCGGGACCATCGCCTGAAACCATGAAGTCGCCGAGCCGGCGCGCGTGGAGCTCCTCTTGCGAGCGACCGAGGATGCGACAGAGCGCGCGATTCACCTCGAGGAACCCGCCGTCCACCCCGAGCAGTGCTTTTCCGATGGGGCCGTGCTCGAAGGCGGCCTCGAACATGCGCGACGTCGCAGCCACCCGCGCGCCGCGAGCGGAGTATTCGCGTGACAGAAAGAACGTCATGCAGAACACGAAGATCGCGTGCGCCCAGGAGCCCACGTAGGGGGCGTTCAGATTCGCGAAGTCGATCAGAAACCCGATGCCGGCTCCCACCAGCACCGCCAGCGCTGCGCCGCTGAGCAGGATCGCTCCGACCCGATCGCGCTTCCAGAGCAGCCGGGCCACGAAGAATCCGTACAGATTGTTCGCCAGGACCACCACATACAGGAGGCCCAGGTAGGCCGTCGGCGGCGTGCGGATCGGTGCCACGCTGGTGACGCCCCCGGGCAGTTGTACGAACTGCAGCTCGATGACGGTTCCGCGCAGCGGCACCCATTGATGCAACACGGTGAGCGCCAGCAGCACGCCGGTGACGACCGCCCGGAAGACGTGGTCGCGACGCGCGCCCAGGTAGGCGTAGAGGTGGATATACACGGCGTGGATGAGCACGCCAAAGGTGACGAACCGGTTGAGCGCGACCTGGCACTCTGCGACCGTCGTCGCAGCGAAGTATGAGCTGATGGCCAGATAAAAGGACGTATACGTCGCGCACTGGATCGAGAACACGAGCAGCACTCGCTCGTCGCGCGAGCGCGACCAGTGAATCGCGTAGTGAACCGCGGCGCACGCAAAGGCGCCCGCCAGCCACATGTTCACGTAGGTGATGGTTCCAGGCATCGTCAGCCTCCCGTTCGGGACGGCGCACCCTACACCCCGACCGACACCAGCTTCGCATCATTTCCCGGGCTCGCCGCGGTGAGACACCACACCATGGCTGCACCTTTCCCGTCTGGCGGCGCTGCCCGGGGCACGCCGGGCCGGCCCCTCGAGGCGAGGCGCGGTGAGGTCAGCCCTCGGAACGGAAGCGTGGCCAGCGCCGATCGGAATCTGCGTTCGGAAAATGGTCAGGGCTTGTCGATGGCGAGCAGGGCCTCGCCGTTCCGGACGTACAGCGTATCGTCGCGTTGCCCGACGATGACGGCGGCTGGATCGATGTCGAGACCCGGGGTGATGATGCGCGTCAACGCGCCGGTGTCCACGCTGGCGCGGACCAGCTTCAGGTCGGGATCATAGGCGTCGACAGCGCCCGTCGTATACGCACGGTAGCTGAACCAGTAGGCGTGCCGGGCGTCGAGCGCTCGCTCGAGGGAGACGGACTCCCCCGTCCCCGACAGCGGACGGCTGCTGCCTGTCGCCTCGTCGTAGACGACGAAGCTCTGCGCGGACTCGAACCCGCCGGAGAGCAACGTCAGCACGTAGCCCGGGCCCACGGCGAAATCGTTGCTCTCCATGGCGACGACAGCCTCGGGCTCGGCGTCGTCGAAACGGCCGCGCAGGAGGGTGGGCGGATACTCGGCGTCCGACCAGTAGATGCGATCCGACACGGCTCGGCCCGAGAAATAAGGGGCGCGCAGCGGAAGCTTCTCGAGCCGACCGTCTGCCTTGTCCAGCGAGTAGAGCCCGCCAGCGTCGCCGAGCACGAAGACGATGAGGCGTCGATCATCGACGGCGATGGGCGTCGGTACCCCGTCGGCGAGCTCCAGCAGCGAAGTCACCGCGCCCCCCGCCTTGGAAATCGCGAGCAGCCGCCCGGGAGGCTCGAAGTCGGGAACTGGAAAGTAGTCCACGACGTTGGTGGGGATGAAGCCTTCCCCGACATAGATCCGCTCGTCGTCGAGCGCCATGCCGAGAGCGATGGATGCCCGCCCCGGCGCCTCGGGCGCCGCCGGCTCGTCGCCACGCCGCAACGTCACGACGTCCATTGCACCGTCGCGCGCGGCACGCACGTTATCGTCGGCGTCGAGCCAGTAGACTCCAGAGCCATCCGCGACCAGGCTCGACGCGAGCGGCGAAAACGTGCCCACGGGGCCTCGCGTGTCTGCGATGACGCGCACGTTCGCGAGCAGGGTTTCAGGCGCTGCCGGCTCGTCACTACTGTCGCCGGTCTCGCCCGTACGTGCGTCGCCCGCGCACGCCGCGAGCAGGGCCAGCAAGACTCGAGAGCGGCGGATGTGCATCATCTCGGGGTGGGCCATCGACGCGAGCCTACGTGACGCCGGCGCTCCTGGCGAGCGCTGCTTGGGCGGACCACTGGTCCGAACTGGTACACCCGATGTGGAGCGCAGGGCGTTCTAGAGTGGCGCGGCCGCGCCGGCATCCAAGGCAGGGCCACAGCGCGCGACGGAGCCGGACCCCAGACACACCTGGCCGATTGCGCTGCAGTCTCGTGTCACCAGGCGACGCTCTCCCGCTGCGAGCCGAGTCTCGCAACGACGCAGCAGCCCCGCGGCGCAGGCACCGGCCTCGTCGACGTCACCGCAGGGGTCGGTCCAGCGCTGGCCCCGTTCGACGAGCTCGAACGTCTGCGGCCCGAACGCGGCATAGACCTGGCCGACGTCGCATTCCGCTCTCGCGGACCTCGGGCCCCCCGACAAGACCCCGTACACCTGCCACTCCCCGCGCGAGCCGACCCTCAGCAGAGGCCCACCCGAATCGCCGCGGCAGCCGCGCGTATTGCCGGGCAACGTCCGCGTGACGAGCTCGTGCTCCGGGATGAGCACCGTGGCCTCGTAGCGGGCGCGCAAAGCGCTCGCCAACGACGCTTCGTCGGGTGCCGGCCCGAGGACGTTCCCGCCGCTCGTATCGGCCATGGCTGCTGCCAGGAAGCTGTCCACGTCACCGTAGAGGATCTCGTACACACGGCCCTCCACCGCGACCACCGTCTCGCGACCGATGCGCCTCAGCCCGTCCGGGGGAAACCGTGCCGCAGGCATGCCATAACCCAGAGTCACCATGGTGGCCCCGAGCAGGCTGGGATGAAACGCCTCGATCACGGCTGGGGCCATATCGACCGGATCTGCGAAGTGGACCAAGGCGACGTCAAGACCCAGCCCGAGCGCGCCGCGCTCTTCGCTCGGCTCCGGCACCTCGATCGCGACGATCGCCACGCGCCGGTCTCGCGCGCTGGCATCTGGCCCCCATGCCCATGCGACCTCGTCTCCGAGCTGCTCGAATGCAGCCAGCGGGGCGACACAGTGCTGAGCGGTCACGGCCGTCTCGGGTCCGATCAGCGTGGCCGTGCAGAGCACCTGGGTCGTTCCCGTGCTGTAGTCGGTGCGAACGAGCGCCCCCGTATGGTCGAGCGCCTCGCTCGGCGCGACCAGGC
>Ga0315910_10005635_pt1 | contig 10237 bp, 11 predicted proteins | sample EdamamesoilMG_FD_204470 | JGI IMG/M metagenome (GOLD analysis project Ga0315910, IMG submission 204470) | Garden soil microbial communities collected in Santa Monica, California, United States - Edamame soil | ecosystem: Environmental > Terrestrial > Soil > Garden | place: USA: California... | reverse complement strand
ACAGGGCATAGAGGCCGGAGAGCACTCGACCGGTCCACACCCCAGCGCGACGAGGGTGGGGATGCAGGGCGGGGGTACCACTCAACGCAGTGGGTGCATTGAGTGCTGGTTGGGGAAGGTGGTTCGGTAGGGCTACGTTTTCCATGGTTTTTTGTTCCTGATGTTCCAAGGACGAACCACGGCGTGCGATCTCGACACCGAACGAACTTTTTTTTCAGAAAAAAGGGGAGCGCGCCCAAAAAAGGCTGCCCCCCGGCTCAGGTGCTCCCTAGACACGACCGCCCGGCCCGACCACAACGGACGTGCTGCTTGGAAAAATGATCCATCCACTTGTCGGGTGGGGCAGCGTTGATTCGTCCTTGGAAAGGTCCTGCCATGCTCTACACCCTGCTCTGCTACAACGATGAATTGATGACGTCCGCGTGGTCCGATGAAAAAGACGCGGAGGTCATGGCGTGTCTGGGCGCCGTGCACGCCAAGTACAAGAAGCAATTTGGCCCAGTGGTGCGGCTCATGCCGACCACCGCAGCCACCACCTTTCGGAAGGACGAGAACCTGGTCATCGACGGGCCCTACGCCGAGACCAAAGAGCAGCTGCTCGGGTTCCACGTCCTGGATGTCGAGAACCTGGAGCAGGCGGTGCAAATTGTGCGTGAGCTCTCGGAGGCCAATCCGGGGGGCGCCTACGAGATCAGGCCCATCATGCTCTTCTATCCTGATGGGGCGTCGGTGCCCGGGCCCACGGTGAAGGATGGTTGACCTGCCTGACCCTGGTTGGATTGAGTCCAAGCTGGTGGCGGCGCGCCCGCGCGCGGTGGCAGCGCTCTTGCGCTACTTTCGCGACCTGGATCTCGCGGAGGAGGCGTTTCAAGAGGCGTGTTTGCGCGCTCTCACAAAATGGCAGGAAAACGGCCCACCGCGAGACGCAGTGGCCTGGCTGATCCTGGTGGGGCGCAACGTGACGCTCGATCATGTGCGTCGGCAGTCGCGCCTCACGGAGCTTCCCGACGAACAGGCGAGCTCTGATCGGGAAGATGTGGAAGGGACTTTGGTTGAGCGACTCGATGGTTCGCACTACCGCGATGACATCTTGCGGCTTCTGTTCACGTGTTCGCACCCCGAGCTTCCCACAACGCAGCAGATCGCGCTCGCGTTGCGTGTTGTATCGGGCCTCAGCGTGCGGCAAATTGCTCGCGCCTTTGTCGTGGACGAGCGGGCGATGGAACAGCGCATCACGCGCGCCAAAGCACGGATTGCGCAGGCAGGCTTACCCTTTGAAGCGCCAGGGCCAGTGGAGCGCGCCGAGCGGCTGGTTGTGGTCGGAGCGATGATCTACCTCATCTTCAATGAGGGCTATTCAGACGCGAGCCCCGGGAGCCAGCGTGGCGCCTTATGTGAGGAGGGTATTCGTTTGGCGCGGCTGCTGCTGCGGCTGTTTCCTTCTGAGCCAGAAATGATGGGGCTATTGGCCTTGATGCTGCTCCAACATGCGCGCAGGCGCGCGCGTTTCGACGCCCAAGGGTCGCTGGTGCTCTTGGAACAACAAGATCGCTCACTCTGGGATCAAACGTTGGTGGGCGAAGCGCTCGCCATGCTCGACAAAGCGATGCTGCACCGGCGTCCGGGTCCGTACCAAATTCAAGCAGCCATTGCGGCGCTGCATGCGCGGGCCAAACAGGCCAGCGACACGGATTGGGCGGAGATCGACCAACTCTACGCTGCACTGGAGCGGCGGACGCCGTCGCCCGTAGTGACGCTCAATCGCGCGGTGGCCGTGTCCAAAGTCCGCGGGCCCGAGGCTGCCTTGGAGATGGTGGAACCCCTGGGCGCGCAGCTCGCCGGGTATTTCTATTTTCACGGACTACGCGGAGCCCTGCTCAAGCAGCTGGGGCGCTCGAAAGAAGCGGGTGAGGCATTCAAACGGGCCATTGGCCTAGCGGGCACTGCCGCGGAGGCCGCGCACATCCGGGAGCAATTGGATGGGCTGGGCTGATTCAATCGGGCGACGTGACGTGCCAACGCGGCGGCATCATTGCGCGATCGCATGCTCACGGTCTAGCCTCGGGGTCATGAACTCACGACTCATCGCTGGACCCATCGCCGTTGTACTCAGCTTTCTGGTTGGCTGCGGTTCCGCGCACCCTTCGACCGCTAAGTCAGCCAAAAGCGCGGACCCCGCGCCTACTTCCGATTCCGAGGACATCGAGGGGCTCTTCGCTCGAGAAAAGTCCGTTCCGGCGCCCCGAACAGCAGCATCTCCGGACGGCTCGTGGCACGCGAGTTTCCCTTCGGAGAGCGAAGTTGAGCTCGTCCAAGGTGAGGGGCACACTCAAGCGGCGTTCTCCCTGGGCACCGAGGCCAAGACGCGATGCTTTTTCTACCAAGAGCCCGTCGACGCAGGGCAAGCGATCCAGGCGATCTTGAACAACATGGCGGAGACCGTCCAGTTCAAGGACCTCGTTGCTTATCGCGTCACTGTCGCGCAGCGTACGCCGGTCGTTTTTGTTGAAGGGCTTTATGTGGTCGAGTCGACCGACGGTAAAAAGATGGGCGGACTCAAGCTCGCGGTGAGTCCCCGCCACCAAGTGCCGGTGTTCTGTTTTCTCGATGAACCCGGATACAAGGAGACCTTCGTCAGCGCGGTCGCGAACGTGTTGTCCACGTTGGAGGTCAAGGAGCCACAGAAAGAGCTCCCCTATGCTGAAATTTGGGAGGCGTCCATAGACGGCAAGCCCCTCGGGTTTCAATGGCTCTACAAACTCGAACCTGGCCAGGGCAAGCAGACATCGATCTCCCTTTCGGCCATGTTCGTGCCGACCGCGCCGGGCGCGCTGGCCATTTCCGATGAACTCGAGATGTTCGACAGTGATGCCGGAGGGATCGTCGCGGGAACGTTTTTCAAGAGCGAAGGGGGGCGGGTGATTTACGATCTCGAGATGAGTCGTTCCGCAAGATCAAAATTTAAGGTGCGCGGCAAGACTCTAGACAAGGACTTCGAGACCGAATTCACGGCGCCTCGGCTTTCTGACGACATCGCGTTTTATCGGTTCCTGCTCAAGGGCAAGGACACCAAGCTCGAGGCTTCAGAATACACGCCCTCCTTCGACCCAACGAAGGTCAACCAGGTGACCTATCTCCTCGACAAGGCGGCGCGCAGTGTGAAGGTGCAGGTGAACGACATCTCGCTCGTTGGAAGTTTGGACGAATCAGGTCTGCCCGCTGAGTTGTCGACCAAGGCAGGCTCTGGAGAGTTCAAACAGAAGATCATCTACCGAGCGGGCACGCCGTAGTGGGCGCCGTGGCTCCGAGCCGACGGCGTAGACGAGGCGACGTGAGTCGTTTGTTTGAAACAATCACCGGTCACGCGCGTACAGCTCAGGCCGGTCGTAGTTGATGTCGACGACTTCCCAGCGATAGTAGCTGAACTCGCCGCCCGGGAGCTTCCAGCGGACGTCGCCTTTCACTGGGACCTCGATGCCCTCGAACGTGTGCCAGGCCGAGCACGCCACGAGCCACGGAGTCAGCTTCGCTTCCGGGCCGCCACCTAGGTACCGTTCGGCAGTGAGACTCACCACACGGCCCAGCGCGTCAAAGTGGAAGACCGCCGAAGCAGTGAGGCCCGCATGACGCATGGTTGCCCGAGCGCTGTGGTCGTCGACCTCATTCCATTCGAGGTATTGGCTGAGCGCGGCTGATGGAAACCACACGATTTCGCCCAGGAAGCGCAGCATCGCACCGCGCGCGATTTTTTCATCGCCCGCGTCGACGACGTTGTACAGGGACGCCACCTTGACCAACATGTGGCCGCGCCCGGCCGCGTATCTGTCGCGCCCTACGATTGGGATCACTCCACCCATGCGTGCGTCCACGGTCCAGACAAATGCTGGCTCGTCGACCACGAAATACTGCTCGGCCTCGGTGGGCATCCAAGCTCCCTCGGGACTGGTGCGCAGCTCACCCCGTTGCTTCAGCCGCACCGACCGCACTCGCTCGCGGCCGATTACCCCAGAGCGCTGGAGCCAGCGGGCCACGGGCTCAGGGAGCGCTTGGAGATCCAGAAGAGTCACCCGCGCTTGGGGCGACGGGGCGGCAGTCTGGAGCAGCGCTTGGATCTCCAAATCCTTCGCGCTGCTGAAGCGCACATGGCCAGAGGCTGCCAGCGCGGGCAGCAGCACAATGAGGTTGGCGATGGTGCCAAACTTGGCGTCCTTCCAGGCCAGCACGATGAGCAGCTGGGACAGGGCCACACCGTTGAGCGCCGGACCCGACCAGGCGTCTCCGCCGCCCCAGCGCAAGGCCGCGGCCGCGCTGAGCAGCAGTGCCACCGCCAACCAAAGTACCGAAAAGATCGAGCGACCTGGGCCAGGCAGGGCCCACAGTGTCCAACCGCTCAGCTGGGGGACCTCAGCCAACCCCGACCACTTGAGGAAGCCCAGGATGTGAATGAGCCCATGAAGCGCAATGAGAGCCGAAAGTGCCAGACGCATGGTTGTACTTCTCCTCGGCAAGCGTGCCTTGCGCAGCGACTCAACCCTCGATGCGCCGGGCGACGTATTCAACGATGCGAGAAGTGTACCGTTTCGTTCCGCAACTGCCGTCCCAGCAAGCGCGGCCAAAATGAGAGGGATGCTCTCCTCGGCAGGAAGCTGAATGCGCATCTCTTGCACGCGCCACCGCTGTGGACGCAACAAGTGCAGCTGTGCGCGACTCCAGCGACCCATCAGCGCGCGAAAACACCGAGCACGGTCGGGCATGACGGTTGCAAGCTCGACTTCAGGTGAACATGCAACACGTGTCCCATCTCCACCGCACGCACGAAGCGGCCACCTCCTCCAGCTGGGCCCGGCGCGTGGTGCTCGGCGTGCTGGCGTTCGAAGGCCTCGGCGCGCTCCTGGGCGGGCCGCTGCTCGTGGCTGCACCCGACGGCAGCCTCATGAAGATGCCCACCGAGATCCTGCAGGAAACATTTTCGGACTTCTTGGTGCCAGGCTTACTGCTCACCGGTCTTGGGGTCCTGAACGTCGCTGCCTTTGTGGTCGTTCTCCTCCGCAGGCCGAGCAGCTTACTGTGGACGTGCCTCGCGCTCGGCGGATTCTTTGTTTGGTTTGCGGTGGAGTTCTCGATCGTCGGCTATGGCCACGTGGCACAACTCATCTGGGGCGTGCCTGTGCTCATCGGTGGTGGGGCGGCGTGGTTGAGTGCTGCAAAAATCTAAATCGACTTCGCAAGACGGGCTTGTCCCTGGATCGCCTCTAAAAAAGGCGTACTGAGGTAAGATGCGCGTTCAGGGAGTGCACCGATGAGGACGAGTCTACTGCTACTGTGCATGGTGTCTGCATGTCAGCAACCCTGCCCGCCGATGGAGTGCAACGAGCACGTCGACATCCTGGTCCCTACGTCTACCTTCTTGACGGCACCTGACACCGACACGACCTTCGCCGTGCGCATCTCAAATGGCGCTAGCACCACCACTTGCAACGTGGAACTGAGCGCTGGAACCTTGACTCCAGGGACGTGCAATGACCAAGAATCGGATGTCTCCCTTGTCGACGATCAAGTTCTGTTCAGGTATGCCCGTGACCCAGAGAAGGTTCTAGTCCGCATCCTGGACGGTTCGACGCTGTTGGATGAAGGGACGTTTGAAGTGCAATATTCGGGCGACCGCTGTTGCCAGAGCGGCGAAGTGAAGATGTGAGCGCTCACATGGATGAGGCCCAGCGCCTCCACTAGAACAGTAACATTCGACTCCCAGCGCAGCGACGCGCGATTCTCTTAGGAGGGAGGAGAAATTTGTCCCCTCGGGGGTTCCGGCTGCGGCTCGTAAGCTCGCTCTCGTGGTCCGATTTCGAGTTTCCCTAGGGATGAGCAGGCACGGTCATCGCGGCGCGTGCTGCATCGCTGTTTTGCTGAGTGCGTCGGCGTGCGGAACGAACTCTGGATCAACGGATGTGGAGTCCACGGGTGGTGGCACAGCGTTGGACGGCACGAGTACAGGTGGCGCGAGTTCACCCGGTGTGGGCGGCAGCGACGAGAGTGGGGGAGGCTCGTCGAGCGGCGGCCTGACGTCGGTGGGGACGGGAGGTAATGCGACCGGTGGCGGAGCCAATGCGACCGGCGGAACAGATGGAGAGTCCGGCGCTGGTGGTTCCGCAACAGGAGGCGCATTCAACGGGACCTGCACCGCTTCGCAGGCGGTGGAGTCCGATGCTCCAGGGTCAGGTCCGTACGAGGTGATCGTGGAGACCAACTCTGATCCGGGCATCAACGAAGGAACGATCTTTCGCCCGGCAGACCTCTCCGGCGAAGAAGCATTTCCCATCCTGGTCTGGGGCCAAGGCGGCTGTTCGCTCAATGGACTGTCCAACGAACAGGCGCTGGTGGAGATCGCATCCCACGGATACTTCGTGGTCGCGGATGGTACGCCCGGAGGAAGTGGAAGCCGGACGATGGATCGCGCGGATTTGGCGGCGATGGGCGCGCCCTTGCTGGCGTACGTCGATTGGGCGCTCAGCGAAAACGAGAAACCTTGCAGCGCGTACTACCAAAGTTTGGCCCCCACGAAGATAGCGGCCAACGGCTTTTCCTGTGGTGGGCTCATGGCGCAAGGCACGGTCTTGGATGATAGGATCGTGACCTGGGGCGTCACCAGTAGCGGCATGGCCGGGGCCACCTCGTCCTTCTACGACCTGATACGCACGCCCGTGCTCTTCGTGGAAGGTGGACCGGAGGAAGTCGCCTACGACGGTGGTTTGGAAGGTTATCAGAACACGGTTGAAACAGGGTTTCCGGTGTTGTGGTTCAGCAAGGACCTTGGTCACGGCGGGGACCTCTTCCAGCCCGGTGGCGGCGACTTCACCAAGCTGAACCTGGCTTGGTTGAATTGGTGGCTCAAAGACGACATGAGCATCACGGGCAAGGGCCTGTTGGTTGGAACCGAGTGTCCCTACTGCAGCGACCCGGCCTGGGAAGTCATGTCCGCGAACGTGCCGTGAGCGTTGGGTTCTTCAGGATGGCACCGCGTCGCGTGTGCAAGTGGGTGTCACGCAACCCGTGACCTCCATGCCGACGCGCCTCTGCAAGCCGGTCGTGCCCGCTCTTCTTCGACCAGGTTGGTTCGTGGGCGTCCGCCGCAGCGCGGGGTGGTCCTTGCGCCCAACAACTCCGAAACGCAGTTCACCCATTGACCCCGATCGGATGTGGCCGTCTGCGACCAGGTGCAAGACGATCTCTAATGAATGTCGGACTTCACGTTATGGTGCGTCTTGAACGGAGCACGTATCAAGTGGGTGCGAACAGCGCGGCGAGGCCTGACGGCTTCGTCGCCTCCCTCGTGAAACCCCAACCCATTCAAGGAGAAACTCCCATGACGACGAAGATGACGACCAAGACAGTTTTGATCACCGGCTGCTCATCTGGCTACGGTGCGGAAACGGCGCGCTACTTCCACGACCAAGGCTGGAACGTCATCGCGACGATGCGCGCGCCTCGGCTCGGCGATCTGCCCAAGTCTGAGCGACTGCGCGTGCTGGCTTTGGACGTGACGAAACCTGAGAGCATCGCTGCTGCGCTCGACGCAGCCGGTCCGCTCGACGTCGTGGTCAACAACGCGGGCATCGGACTCTTTGGCGCACTGGAGGCTACGCCCATGTCGACGATCCGTGAGGTCTTCGAGACCAACATGTTCGGCGTGATGGCCATCGTCCAAGCCGTCGTGCCGCGTTTTCGTGAGCGCCGGTCAGGCGTGATCGTGAACGTGACCTCGAGCGCGACGCTCGCGCCGATGCCGCTGACCGCGGTGTACACGGCCAGCAAGATCGCCATCGAGGGCTTCACCGCAGCGCTCGCCCACGAACTAGGCGCCTTCAACGTGAGGGTGAAGCTCGTTGAGCCCGGCTACGGCCCCAGCACGCGGTTTACGGCCAACGGCAGCGAGCGCATGCAGGGGCTGATCCCCAAGGCGTATGAGGCCTTCGCGCAGCCCCTCTTCGCGGCGTTCGCGCATCCCACCGTGACGACGAAGGAGTCCGACGTGGCCGAGGTGGTGTGGCGCGCCGCCAACGATGAGTCCGCGACGCTCCGCTTCCCAGCGGGGCCCGACGCCGTCGCTCTGGCGAAGTCAGCTTCCCTGATCACGGTCTTCTGATCACGTGCTGAAGGAGCCAGACGATGTATAATGATGACGTGGATATTCGTTCGCAATCGTCCGCGCCGTCGAGAGCGGCGCACCAGTCGTCCGACCCGCTCGCCGCCGTCATCTCGCTCCTTCGCCCCCAGACTGTTCTGTCTAAGGTCATCAGCGGGGCGGGGCGATGGAGCGTGCGGTACGCGGCGCACGGCGAGCCCGGATTCTGCATCATGCTCGAGGGGACGTGTTTTCTCGACGTCGATGGTGTGGGCGAGGTGCAGCTCGCCGACGGAGACTTCGTACTCTTGCCCTCGACCCCCGGCTTTACGATGTCGAGCGCCCGCGGGTTGAGGCCGAAGCTCATCACCGCAGCAGATGGCAATGAGTTGCGGCACGGTACGCCTACCGGACGTCCCACGATGCGCCAGCTCGGTGGCTACTTCCACGTCGACCGGGCGAACCTGAAGCTCCTCGCGCGATTCTTGCCGGTGATGATTCTCGTTCGACGAGACGATCCCGGCGCCGAGCGCCTGCGCCACTTGGTCGAGCTGATTGGAGAGGAGGCCACCGCGCGGACACGTCGGGCCGGTCGCGAGCTGATCCTCGAGCGCCTCGTCGAGGTCCTGCTCATCGAGGCGCTGCGTGTTCGGCCCGCCGAGGCGGCGACACGTGAGAAGGGGCTGCTCGCGGGTCTCGCCGACCCTGATCTGGCCCGCGCGCTACGCAAGATGCATGACCATGTCGCGCGTCGGTGGACGGTTGCCGAGCTCGGTCGTGTCGCCGGCATGTCGCGCGCGGTGTTCGCCGAGCGGTTCACGCGTACGGTGGGGATGCCGCCGATGGAGTATCTTCTCGAGTGGCGCATCGCGATCGCCAAGGACGTCCTGCTCCGGGAACGCACGCCTCTGGTCGAGGTGGCTGAGATGATCGGCTACCAGTCCGCGAGCGCTTTCAGCGTCGCGTTCTCACGCCACGCAGGCTGCTCTCCCAGCGGGTTCGCGCGCTCGATGCGTACGTGACCGGGAGAAACCGCACAGCTGGCGGGGGCGCAGCGTCTGTCCTCTCCGCACACCTGATCTTTTGTTGCAGGACGCTTCCGTACAGGGCGGCTTGCAAAGCCGCGGCTCTTGTCGCTTGGAGTCCGCCCTCCAAATGAACAAAGCACCTCCCGCGTTCGTCGCGAAAAGTGCTGTGCTGACAAGGGCTCCAGCGGTTGGGCTCGTTCGCCGCTGGCACCTCTTCCCAAGTCCAATAAATCACACATGATTGGCTCCTGGGGTAGGGGTTTTTGGCTCGTGTAAACATTCTACACGGAGTGCCAAGGAGTGTCACGGTGTACCGTGGTTGGTCGAACGCTGCCAATATGCTGCCAATGATTTCTGGTGATTGGCAGTAAGTGGGTTCTGTTGGGGAGGGCCCTCGGGAGGGCCAAGGGATGCGGACATTGGCACCCCACATTGGCTGCTAGAGGCGTGCCCAGAGGATTGGCAGGGTAAGGGCGCTTTGAAGCTGGTCCGTGAAGCCCAGCCTCGGGAAGGCGACGTGGGCGGATGGAGGGGGCAGATATCTCCAAACAGTGAAGGTCGGAAACTTTTTTCATGCAACGCCCCTATGCCCCGTCCGACAAGCGGGAATGAACAACGCAAGCGTACCCAAAGAACCCCATAAACCGCTCCTCATCGCCGAGATTCCCAAGACGGACCTCAGGATGCGCAATCCATTGTTACTCGGGAGCGCCAGCACTGATTTATCTGCACGGCTCGATGAAAGCGGCCACCAATTGACAAGGACCGCGAGCCCCGGAGGGTCCCGGGTCATGTTGAACCGGATCGGAAGAAGTGTTGGGTGGGTAAGTGTTTCCTTGGTTGCTGGTTGTGCTGTCGAGCCACCCGAGAACCATATGGTTAAGAACGAGAACATTTGGCAGGAAGATGACGCGAAATTTGAGAAAGTAAGCCGAGATAGCGCAAAAACGGGAAATGCGGGGGCAACTGCCCAGCGTCAATTAGATTTCCCCATTTGACGACAATTAGAATTACCCAGCGTTCTTTTGCCTAATTGTCGTTGTAGTTGTCGTTTGTTGGGCCAGGCTGTTCTTGGCGTATTCCTCGC